>Ga0099791_10000010_pt1 | contig 70473 bp, 96 predicted proteins | sample Rivendell_Oct201_7_FD_77318 | JGI IMG/M metagenome (GOLD analysis project Ga0099791, IMG submission 77318) | Vadose zone soil and rhizosphere microbial communities from the Eel River Critical Zone Observatory, Northern California to study diel... | ecosystem: Environmental > Terrestrial > Soil... | reverse complement strand
GTCAGCGCCGCCTGCTGCATGTCGGTGCGGATCACCGAGAAGGCGGCGCGCGGGCCGGCCATCTCGACTTCGAGGTCTTCGAGGAACTCGGTGACGTTGACCTCGTAGTACCGTGGGTTGAAGAGCAAGCCGGTGCGGGTCTGCCGCCGCGTGATATCGAAGGTCGACCCCTTCTTGTAGGCGCCGCCCTTCATCGGCTTGAACATGAAGTTTTCCTGGATCTGGGGGCCGATCCATTTCCGGTTGAACCGGGCCTTGCACATGGCGATGAAGGGGCCGGCGCGGAAGTAGCCGTCGACGACCCCCGGCATGATCTCCTTGGTCGTCACGGTGTTGACGTCATCGAGCTGGATCGCCCCGATGACGAGGAGGACGAGCGCGTCTGGGTGCCAGACGGCCGCAACGAGTGTCGCGAGGCCCGCCGAGAGGCGAGGGTGCTGGCGGAGCCAGCGGAAGGCGGCAGCGAGCCGCCGGAGCGTCAACACGGGAGAACCTCCCGACAGCCTTAGCTGCGGCTCGCTTGCAACCGCTCGTACTCGGCCACCGCCGTATCGAGCGTATGCGCCGCAGGGCCGTCTTTCGTTTCGAGGACGTCGAGGACGGAGGGAGAGGGCTGCCCGCGCAGCGGGAAGGGCTGGCCGGCGAGCTTCTCCTTGAGCCGTTTCTCGACCTCGTCGTTGATGATCTTGTCTTGCGCTTCCTTCTGTTTGGCGACGACGCGCTCGCCGTACTTTTCGGTATAGGCGTCCTGCAGACTGAAGATCCGCCCCGGCTGCCCAAGGATCGGTTTCCCGAGCTTCGGGTTCTGGAGGAGATCCCGCATGACCAGCGGCTCAGAGAACATCGCGTGATGACGGAAGCCGGTGTCCTGCATGAAGGCGACGACATCGACGTAGTCGCGCTCGCGCGTGGTGAGGGTCTGATCGATCAGCTCCTCGATCGTCTTCTTGTCGAGCGTATTCGGGGGCGGGGGCGGCGGGTCGTCGTCATCGCCGCCGGCCTTCCGCTTCGCGAGTTCGGCTTTCAGCGTCGGGTACTCCTTCAGCGCCGCCTCGTTGGTCTGGTACCACTTGGTCTGCTGCTCGTGGAGGGTATTGGCCTCCGCGAGTTTCGCCTCCAACTCGGTCTGCTGGGTCTTCAGCCTGTCCATGGATTTCGAGTAGTCGCTGCGAGCCAGCGTGCCGTCGCCCAGCAGGACGACGGCCTCCTTCGCTTCCGGCTTCTCGAACGCGTCCTTCACCTGTGCCCGCAGCCCCTCAGGGATCTTGGCGAGCACGCCAGCGAGGAACGTCTGCCCATCTTCGAATGCGCCCATGATCTCCTCCGACTCGAAGGCCAGCGCCTCCCGCCGAGGGCGGGGCCAGCGCCTCTCCGATCAGACTGAACCCGGTCCCGCGATCCCCCGATCGATCCCGCCCCCGGGGAAGGCGGGTCCTGGGGCCGTCGGGGAGACCGGTCCCGCGCCGGCGGTGACGATCTCCGCGAGGTACTGCTGCAGCAGGTCTTTGATCAGCCCAAGCTTGGCGGCTTTGTCGGGCGTGACCTGCGCGAAGCTGTCGAGCATCTGCCCGATGGTCTGGGCGGATTGCATCAGACCGGTCAGGACTTCCGGCGGCATCTGGTCTGAGGCGACCGGCGGCGCCAGCCCGCGCATCGAGGCGGGGGCGCTCGGGTCCACCCCGCCCATCGCCGTCGGGGAGGGTGGCGGCCCGTCGAGCGGGGAGCTGTCCGCGGTGGCGCCGGTGTAGGGGCCGGCCCCGGTCGGGGCGAGCGGCATCAGCGTTTCCCTTTCGACAGCGGGCGCGGCGCGACTTTGCGGCCGGCGCGGCGCTCGGCGTTGAGGCCGATCGCAAGGGCTTGCTTGCGGGACTTCACCACCGGCCCGCCTTTGCCCGAATGGAGGCCACCTCCCTTGAACTCGGTCATCGCCTGATCGATCGACTTGACCGGCACTAGCGTCGCCCCTTCGCCGGGGAGCGGCCGGACTTCCCGAAGGTCATCGCGCGTGGGAAGGTCATAGCCGGCGGCCGGCCGGTTGCTTTGCCGGAGGACTTCGGCGGGCGGGGCGGGGGGCGCTTCATCGGCGCTTACTCATGGGGCGCGCGTTCGTCGCCGCTTTAATCGCCATCGCCCGGTCGCGCTCGCGCGCCGTGCCGGACATCCGCTTCCCGGTCTCGGGATCCGCCCAGTCCGCCTGCGCCAACGGCGAGCCACTCTTCGGGAGATCGATATCGCCGCGGCCCGTGCGGCCGACCGGCTTCGTGACCGCGGGCGGGGCGAGCGGGGTGGTGGGCGGCGGCGCCCCGGCGGCGGCGGTATCGAGGACCTTTGAGATCCGGCCGAATGGATTGGCCGCTTTCACCTTCTCAATCGGGTCCCCAGCCACGCGCGATCCCTTCTTCCCCCGTACAGCAAAACGGGCCGGTCCCTGTGGCAATCAGGGAATCCGGCCCGGGGTGACGGTGGGACCACGTCTCCGCGGTCCACGTCAGTACGGGAAAACCTGGTTAGGGAGGATCCCCCCGCAGCCCGGCTTTGTCAAGCGGTTTAGTCGAGAGCCGGACTTGCCGGGCTGGGAACTCGGCGACTTTCGGGACCCCGTTGACGCAGTGCAGGACGATCGAGCCGGTGTACTGGAGCGTGAAGATCTCGACGAGGAGGTCGGCGAAGGCGGTGTCGTCGCGGCGCAGATCGGCGAGGGCGAGGAGGCGGGGGCTCACTCCAACTCCTCGAATTCCCGACACGCGCGGCTGAAGGTCTCCGCGAGGCGTTCAAGTTCCGCATCGGTGGGCTCCCACGGGATCGGCAGGGCGACGCCGATCTCCCGCAGGTTCTGCTCCGCCCAGGGCTTGAACACGGTCCGCAGGATGACTTGATTGATCTGGGCCAGCGTGATGGTCACTTCTTCGACTCCGAGACGGTGGTCCGCCCGTCGCTCTTCTGCTCCTGCTGCGGCGGCGCCTGCCCCGAGGCTTTCCGCCCGGCGGGGTTCTGCGTCATGCCGATCCCGAGGAGGTTCTGCGCCTGCAGGCGCTCGGTCACGGTGTTCGGGATCCGGATCTCCAGGAGCTGCCCGGACTGGAGGTCGAGCGTGAAGGTGCGGTTGGTCTCCGGGTCGACGAACTGCGGCGCGGGCATCTGCCCGGCGACCGCGGCCTGGAGGGCGCCCGGCTGCGCGAGGGTCTGCTGGATCTGCTGCATCATCCCCGGGAGGACCGTCGGCGGGGGTGGGTCGACCGGGGGGAGCGGGATCGCGGGCGGCGCGCCGACGTTCGGGGTCTCCATGGTTTCGTGCAGACTCCAGAAATCGTAATAGCCCATGCGCGCGAGCTGGAAGCGCATCATCTTGCGTTCGGAGGCGTCCATGGCGAGGACCGAGTTGGGCGCGACGATGAACTGGAGCTGCTGGTGGATCCATTGGGCGCGCTCGTCGCGGGTGGTCAGGGTGTCGTCGAGCTCGGGCGTGTAGCCGGGGTCGCCAGGCTTCTTCGACGGGACGAGGGTGTTGGGGTCGAAGTCGAAGTCGGCGAGCGCCTGCCCGGCGGAGCCCAGGATCTGGACCCGCTTGGCTTTGCTGAGGAACTGGAAGTAGTTGACCTTCATGATCTGCGCGAAGTCGCGCAGGAAGGCTTCGACGTTGCGCGCCTCGGCCCGGATCTCCGGGGTGAGCGCTTCGTAGTACTTCTGGATCGTGTCGGCGCTGGGCATCTGGCGGAGCTGGAGGAGCGCCGTCAGGTTCGCGGTGCCGGCGAGGTCGGTGAACTTGGTGGTGAGTTTCTCCCAGAGCTCCACCCCGACCTGCAGCGCCTGCATGTTCGGGCCGTCTTCCTTCTTCCACGGGGTGCCGAACCCCGGGGCGGTTTTGACCCGCTTGCCCGGACGGCGCGGATCCATCAGCTTCATGGTCGTTTCGGAGACCGCGTTCCGGTTGTAGGTGATGTCCGGGTCGACCCACTGCCGGATCCCCAGCCGGATGTCATGCACGGTCTCGTTAATGGCGTCCTGGACCGGGAGGAGATCGTTGAAGAGCGGGACCCCGAGGAACTGCCACGGCACCGACCAGAGGCGGAGGCGACACGAGGGATAGAGCCCGTGCCAATAGGTGTTCGGCCCGTCGTAGACGATCGCATCGTCGGTCGTGACGAGGAGGCGGCCGCGCGGATAGAGTGGCTCCCCGTGCTGGACCACGTAGGCCCAGTTGGCGCCGGGGGTGCCCATCGTGAGGGGCTTCCCGGTCAGGTTGTGCGTGCGGTCCCGGAAGTAGCCCCGGTAGAGGACGACCGATCCGCGGCGGGGCCGGCGCGCCGTCATCGCCGTCCCGGAGGTGATCTGATCGAGCGGGTCGGCGGGGGAGAGCAGGCGCGAGAGGCCCGTCCGGAAGCGGCCCATGATTTTGCCGAGGGCGGTCTCGGTCGAGGGGCGGAAGAGGTGCGCCTTGGTGGGATACATCCCGCGCAGCACATTCACCGAGTGCTCCTCGCGGAAGCACACGCCTTCCCAGGCTTGCATCGAGCGGGCGCCGGCCGGCGGGCGGAGCGCGAGGGTGTCGCGCGGGTCGCGCGCGGAGAAGGTGTGCCCTCCGCCCAGCGGAATGTGCGGATCCCAGTCGATCACGAGATCGCCGGTGCCGCCGGCGAGGGAGTACTTCACGACGTCGCCGAGATCGAGGTCCAGCATGAGCGTGACCCACTCGGCGAGGAGGTACATGTTCAGGAGGTCCGCCTGGACCTGCGTCTCGGGCGGCCCTTTCCAGCCGACCACCGGCTTGAAATCGGTGATCGCACTGACGTGCGCTTGGATCGCCTTGCGGGTCTCGTTCACCACGATCTGCGGGAGGTACTTCAGCTTGCGCTGTTCGGCGGAGAGCTGTTCGCCGACGACGTACTGGAAGGCGCGCTCGATGCCGTCGTAGGAGGGGTCGGCGCGGTTGATCAGATCGCCTTCCTGGACCCACTCGCGCATCCACCCGACGACGCGGGGGTCGCCGCGCGCGAGACTGTCCGCGGAGGTCATCGGGAGGTCGAGGACGCCCGAGGCGGAGAACTCGGTCATCTAGGCGATCCGCTCGTCGGTGATCTCCGGGCAGAGCGGCTGCAGCAGATGCGCCTGCTCGTGCAGCCCACAGTGCGTACAGAGCAGCCGCCCCAGCCAGATCCAGAGGCGGAGGTTCTCGCCGCGCGCGATCCGGGCGCGCTCCTCCTCGGTGAAGGTCCACTCGGTGAGGATCTTCTCGTCGTCGAAGAGCAGGGCGGGGAGGGGACGGACGCCGGGCTGATCCTTCGCGAAGGTCACCAGGGTGGCGCCGGCATACTCGAAGGGGGTGATCGGATCCATCAGGATCCTCTCGGCGCGTCGGGGAGGGCGGAGGCGTTGGCCTCGGAGACCCCTGGGCCGTAGGGCCGCTCGGGGTCCTCGGCGTAGGTCTGCTTGGTCGAGCCGAACCGGTGCTTCGCCTCCGGGGTGGGGTGCGTCCCGCCGTCGAGACTCGGCGCGAGGGTGTGCTGGTCGCGGTTGCTCTGGTCCTGACTGTAGCGGCGCCAGATCATCGGCTGGCCCGCGCCGTCGCGCGTGAGCGCTTCGGCTTCGCGCTCGACCTGTCGGAGCTTGTGGAGCGAATCGATGTGCACGGGACGGTTGCGCCCGTCGAGGGTGTCGAATTCCTGGAAGGGCTCATACGCGTCCATCCGCCCGACCTGCGGGATCCAGGCGGTCGGGCCGCCGCAGTCGGGACAGCGGGGGGCGCCCGCTTTCGCGCCGATCGCGATCGAGACGGGAAGATCGACCAGCACCCGCCCGCACGCACCGCAGAAGTAGTCATGTAAAGGCAGGATTACACCACTTCCTTTTCAGCTCCGCCAGAAGATCTCCTCGCGGATGCGATCGACGACGGCGGCGATCGCCTGCGCGATGGTCTGGCCGCGCTTGGTCGCGCGGTGCTGCAGCTCACTGAGCTGCCCGGGCGTGAAGGCGATCTGCACGTCGCCGATCCGGATCGACGCGAGGAACTCGACCGCGCGGACGAACTCGGCCGGCGTGCGCGTCGAGCCGATCCCGGTCGTCGCTTCGAGCCGGGTACGATCGGCGGCGGTCAGGACGAGGGAGCCTTCGCCCGGGACGAGCGCGAAGGGCGCCGGAAAGGTCTTCGCGCGGATGCAGGTCACGACGAGGGTGCCCTGGGTGATCAGCCAGTCGCCGGGCTGCGCCTCGACGACGGTGCCGTCGGGGAGGCTGATCCCGCGCTGCGCCTCGGTGAGCTGGGTCGCGGTCAGGGTCGGACCGGGCCGATGCACCGCCACCCGAGTCTCAGTCGGCGGAACTCCGGGGGTCGTAGTGGAGCCCGGGGTCGGGCGCGAGGTCGTCGGCGAACTCATCTTCGGCCTCCCGGTGATCAGCGGCGTCCTCGGCGGACGCGGGGCTGTTGCGCCAGTCGATCGGGGCCTTCCCGATCGAGGCGGCCGCCTGGGCCTGGAGCGCGGCGCGGCGCCGACGCTTCTCGGCAATCGGCTCGGTCTCGCCGCCGGCCAGCCGCCACGCGACATAATACCCGATCGCCCCGGCCATGACGGCGTCATCGGTCTGACCCCGCGCCGCGGCGGCATCGGCGAGCGCCCCCGGGGTGATGAAGTGGCGCAGCTCCGCACGGGTGATCGGGCTGTTGAGGATGAAGTCGGGCTGCCCGGTCAACGGATCGATCGTGATCAGCGCGTCGCGAAACGAGGTCAGCAGAATCGGCCGGGAGCGTGGGGAGGTGTACCAGCCAATCTTGGTCGAGTAGCGGCGGTCCGGGGAGGCGGAGTCGGCGTACTCCCAGATGTAGAAGGCGGAGTACCCGAGGTGGAGCTGCAGCGTGTCTTGCGTCGCCAAGCCGTGGGAGTTGGTCTCGATGGCGGCGAGCGCCTCGATCCCGTCCTCGTCGGGGTAGAGCCGACCGATCGCGTCGCACACAAAGGCGAGCTGCTTGGTATCGATCGTGTTCGAGACGTACTGCGCCACCTGTTCGGCGGGCTCCTCGATCGTGGGGAGCCGGATGATATCGATCACCGAGTAGTCGAGGCCGAGGCCGTCGGAGACGTCCGCACTCATCACGTAACGGCGCCTGCCGCGCGGGCGGGGATACTCCCAGATCGCCAGGACGCTCTGCCGGAGCGAGGGGAGCGCCTTCAGCTCTGACGGCGTGAGGCGGCGGAAGCCGTAGCCGGGCGGGACCGGATAGGCGGTATGGGCGGTGAGGGCGGCGACGGGACCAAGACGTGGAGCCAAGGGGGCCGGCGGACGACGATCGGGCCGTAGGTCCCGCTCCACACGGTCATCGTCACCGAGCCGACGGAGTTCCGCGATGTCGCGCGCGGGTTCGACGGTCCAGACGTCGAGGAGCTTCCGTTTGGATCCCGCCGCATCGATCGCGTCGAGCTGCTCGATGGTGAAGATCGCCTTGCCCGCGTACTGGAAGCACTCCTGGTCATCGGAGGGATACTCCTTGAGGAAGGTGCCGAGATCGCCCTTCTTCTGGTAGAAGGCGCGGGTCTGCTCGTACCAGTAGAGTTGATCACGCGTCAGGAGGGCGGTGCGTCCGAGCCAGCGTTGAAGTTCGCGCTCCGCTTTGGCGGCGACCTCCCGGGTCGCGGACGAGGGGCTCCACGTCGGTGGGGCGGGGAGGGCGTACTTCGAGGGCTCGACCCCCCACGGGATGAAGACGTTGGTGAAGCGGCCCAGACCCGTGCCGGACACCTGCCAGTGCTGATGCCACCAGTCGCCGGCAAATTCCGCGGTGGACTCCAGGATTACCAAGGTCTCGGGATGCACCGGGATCGTGGGGAAGAGCGCCGCGTCGAGCTGTTCGGGATTCTCCCAGGTGGCGAGTTCCGAGATGTGGACGACCGCGTAGGTCTGGCCGCGCCCGATCGCGCCCTTGGAGCCCTCCTGTCCGGAGGTCGCGATGAGCGCTCCGCGGGTCGATTTGCCCCAGGCGGTCTTCACGAAGCTGCCGTTGGCGAAGCTGAGCTCGCGATTCTTCACATAGGTCAGGCGCTGGGGCTGCAGGAACCACGGGAGATGGTCGTAGATCCGCGCGATCATGCGGAAGAGATACCCGGCTTGTTCCTCGACGTCCGCCCCCGCGAGCGCACGGGTATGCGGGCGGGTGAGGAGGCGGTGGGCGGCGAGCGTTTCGGCGAGCGTGGACTCGCCGAGCTGCCGCGCCTTCAGGATGTTCAGGAGGAGGCCGTCGGGATGGCCGGCGGCGAGGCGCTCGCGTTCGAGCCGGCCGAGGACCTCAAGCACGAAGCGCTGGGATTCCCAGAGCGGGTAGAGCGGGCGGAGGCCATGCCCTTCCTGATCGATCCGGACGAACCGGGCGGCGAAGTACTCGAAGTCGAGGATGATCCGGAGGCGCGTCGCCGCGATGAAGGCGTCTTCCTCCGGAGTCAGGTTCCGCGACAGGCCCCCCTTCTCGGTGTGGATCCCGCGGAGCTGCGCGGTGAGGACGGCGGAGTCGTCGACCGAGTAGATCGGCAGGCCGTGCGGATAGAGCCGGCCGAGCGCCGGGGCGGCGAGGAGTTGGGCCTCACGCGCGGCGACGACGGCCGGATGGTACATGGGCTACTCAGTCGGCGGGGTCCGCGCGGCTTTCTCAGCTTCGCGGACGTCGATCGCCCCGGTGAGGCGGACATCGATCGCGGCGAGCTGGTCGGGCGTCGCCCCCTGCTGCTTGAGGAACCCGGCAATCGCCTGGATCGTCGTCTTCCCGGTCAGCACGAGTTGCCCGAGGATCTGCGCGATCGCGAGAATCTGCACGAGTTGGGTGCCGCTGGAGCCGTTCATGCGTCACCTCCGGTGGGGACGGTTTGGGCGGCGAAGGCCGCGCGGGCCGCCGCGAGGGCGCGCAGGAGCGGCTCACGCGCCGCGGCCGCCTGCGGAATCGCCGCTTCCACATCAGCGAGCGCGGCGGTCAGCCCCTTCTCGGCCGCGTCGACGATCTGGGGTTTGGTCGCGCCGGTGGGCCACTCGACGACCGCGCGCTCATAGGCGCGGCTGGCGTGGAGGGCTTTGAGGATCGCGTCGCCGAGCTTATCGTGGGCGACTTTGTCGTAGGGCGGCGGGTCGGCGCGGTAGAGGGTGTGCTCGACTTGGTCGAGTCCGAGGACGGCCTCGCCGATCGCGAGGGCGCCGACCTGCGCCTTGTTTCGGGCGCCGCGCGCCGCGCAACTCGCCTGGAGGCTGACGACCCAGCCGAGCACGAAGAGGGCGACGATCGCCGGCGCGAGGGTGCGAGGGAGCGATCGCCGCTGACCGGCGACCGCGGTGGGATCTGCGGGCATACGGATCCTCCTCTGTAGGGGGGACGACCGAGGGTTCAGGCAGTATAGCGCGTCGCGAGGCGGAGGACCCGATCCACGTAGGCTTGGTTGCGGAACGGTCGAGTCTTCGCCGCCCCGGGGCCGCCGTTGTACATCGCGAGGACCTTCGGATAGTCAGCGAGGTCCCCGCCCACCTGGTCCCAGAGCTGGCGGAGGTAGAGACCCCCCCAGTGGAGGTTGGTCGCTGAGTCGAAGAGATCCCACGGCAGCCCGTCGAACCCGATCTCCAGCGCGGTTTCCAGCAAGATCTGCAGGAGGCCCATCGAGCAGGCGGCCATCGGCCCGTACGCATAGCCCTTCGCCTTGGGATTGTTGCGCACATAGCGATCGAAGTAGGCGGGCTCGTACCGATAGGCGCGGCGGTCCGCATTGCTCTCGGCGACGATCTGGCCCCGAAGGAGATCGAGTGGCAGCGCGTAGGCCGTCGCCGTGTCCCGGATGAGGGGCGCGAGCGTCGCGAGACGCGCGCGGACCGGATCGACCGCGTCCGGCATCAGCGGAAGACCGGCCCGCCCGACCAGATCCCCGCTGCGCGCAGGAGCCACAGGCAGATGACCAAGACCACCACGATCCGGATCACGGTCTTGATTGGCGGGGACATCGGGATGTAGGTCTCGACGAGATAGAGGACGACCCCGAGGATGACGAGGACGACGAGCGCGGAAATCAGATCCATCGCGGAGCCCTCCTCCAGCCGGTCGCGGCTATTTTTCGGGCGGGCGCAGCACCCGGTCCACAATCGTCCCTTGGGGTGTCGGGAGCGCATCGGCGGCGTGGGTCATCGGGAGCCGCGGACTCGCTCGGCGATCAACCGCCCCGCGCCGCGCCTGGGCGTCAATCAGCTCCGACCGGAAGGCTTCGACCAGGACCGCCAGGGCGGTGATCGCCCGGATGTTCTCCTGCACCACCCGCATCAGGGCCTCGGACTGGCCCCGCCAGAGGTCGGAGTTGGCGCGGACATCCTTCCGGTAGACCTGGAACATCATCCAGGCGAGGACGCCGCCCACGCCAAGCGTGGTGATCCACTGCGTGAGGGCGACCGAATCCACGCCGGGGAGTCTAGCATAGGCTCAGGCGGTGGGCGGCTCAGCCGGATCGGCGGGCGGCGGCTCGGCGGGCTCGGGCGTCACATCGATCGTCAGGGGCCGGGCCGCGAGCAGATCCCCGACGGCTTGCTGGAGCGCTTCGAGGGCGCCCCGGGAGGCGGGGGTCGCCGATGGGGGAGTCGTCAGGTTCGCCTGAATGATATTGGTCGCCGAGCCGCCGGCCTTCTGGACGAGTTGCGCGAGGTCGAGCGCGAGCTTCTGGCGATCGAGATCGGGGTAATGGAGGAGCACCCGGTGCCCCTGACAGATCGCACAGATCTGGTGCGGGGCGGTCGGGTCGTCCGGGTCCGGGAGGGCACCGCGTCCGCCACAGGCGTCGCAGGGCAGATGATAGGGCGCCGCGCGGGTCATGACGTCAATCACCACCGGGACCAGCCGATCGGTGACTTCCTTGTAGGCTCGGAGGTGCGCCTCGACCAGGAGCGCTTTCTTGTACGCGGCGAAGAGATCGACGATGGTGAGGTTGGCGAGGGCACAGATCCGCCGCAGGGGCAGGGCGTCGTAGCGCGGGTCGAGGAGGAGGGTGACGACCTGATCGACCTCGGCGGACTCCCCCGCGATCGTGAGGATCTCGGTCAGCTTGGCGCGGCCGCCCACGACTTTCACAAACGTATCGATCGCGTGGCTGGAGAGGTCGCTCTCGGCGGGGGTCAGCGCATCGCCCTGGGCGGTCTGCGGGGCGTCGGTGGCCGCGGAGACGGGCCAGCGAGTCATCGGTGGCGCTCGTGGAATTCCTGCGCCCGCGCGCGCAGCCGCGCGTGCAGTTCCACGGTTTTTTCGTCAGCGAGGTAGATGAGGACTTCCTCCTCGGTCGGGGTGTAGCTCTGCTCCCGCTCCACCTTCTCGACATACGCCATCGCCAGCTCCAACTCGTCGGGGTCGAGATGGGTCACCGAGGTCTCGCGGCGGAGATCCTCGGGGCTGAGCGAGGCGGGGGCCGCGGGCGCGACCGCGTCGGCGAGCCGGGCGAGGAGCGCGTTCTGCGCGTGGAGCTCACGACGCAGGCCGGCGAGCTCGCGTGCGATGGTCCGCAGGAGCAGGCCCCCGCGCAGGAGCGAGCGGAATTTCATGGCGGCAGCTTACGGCCACACGGGACGACCGTCAACTGCCAGACCGGATGCACTTCCCACCAGTGATGGCCGGGGGACTCGTCATCGAAGCGGCGCAGCCCCCGGACCGTCACGCACTGGCCGACCCGCGGGCGCCGCACGGGGAAGTTCGGGACGATCTCCGCGACGACGAAGTGGCCGGCGCCGTCATCGAGCCGCAGGTGCCAGTCGCCATCCGCCTCTTTCTTGAGGAGGGTGACGCGCCCGGTCGTCTCGACGTGGGTGTGTCCGGGGTCGGTCGGGAAGTCGGCAATCGCGACCACATGATAGACGACCGCCGCGAGCAGCCAGACTCCCACCTAGGAGCTCCGCTTGCGCATGCGGCGCCGGGTCGGCGGTGGAACGGGCTCGTCCTCGTCGGGTTCGCCCGCCTCGTCGTCGACCCCGGGGAGCGTCAGGGGTGGCGGCGGGGGCGGGGGCGGCGGCGGGGGCCTGATCGGTTCTGCGGGCGCAGGCGCCGGCGCACTCACGACGGCCGGCGCCTCCGGTGGCGGCGCCACGAGGACATTCCCCCAGATGACCGTCTCGATCTCGGCGGCCAGGACGTCGACCTTCTCGGGCCACACGCCGTGCCGACGGAGCAGGCCGCGAATGGTATTGGTCACATGCGCCTGCTGCGTGCGTCCGTCTGTCGATTGCGTCGACGTCGTCGGACTCTGGAGCGGATCGGCCGGTTTGGGCAGCGTCGCCATGCACGCCTCCTAGGATCAGCCTCCCCGCGATCCTACCACTCGCGTGGGGAGCGCCTCCCCCTCGGCCCGAAAATTTTCCGGATGGGCCTCGCGCACCGTGCGGGGCGGTACCCGTACCCGCTGGTAGTAGGTCGCGCCGCCCTGGAGGGTCCAGCGGATCTCGACCGTCTCGGAGTGGTGCGCGCGGGTCTGGCGGATCAGGTTCGCAGGCATGGCTGAGCCTACCGCCGGGGTGCGGGTTTTGTCGAGCGCCCGAAAATTTTCCGCAAAAAGATCGGTGAAAAAAGATCGGTGAGTCCGAGCGTGAGCGGGGCCGCTCCCCCCGGCCCACCCTCGCGGACAATGCCCGCGGGTGCGCGGTTCTGCACTCTTTAGCGCGGGACTGCTCGGGTCGGCACACCCCTCGCTCATCGAGGCGCGTGGCTGCACAGCAAGGCGCGATCCAGCACAGCGGTGCACACCTCGGCAGTTAACATAATCGCCGTTTATCAGACTCAGGGCAAAAGGCTAGCATTCCGCGGCACTTACGCTCTGCTCACGAACGGACACGGCGAAAGGCGCACTAACTGAGCTAGAGCGGCACACGGTCTGCAACGTTTCATGGTGCGACCGTGCTACCATTCGCAACCGAGTGCATCGGACGGAATCGGCAGACACGGCGCCTTACAGGAGGGTAAGCGCGATGACTCATTCGGTAACTCAGCCCCGGCGCCCGGCGGGAATCGCCCGACTCCGCGTCACCCGGCCGGCCGATGGCTCGACCTACGTGACCCACGTGCGAATTCGGAAGGCGCCGCGGGCGCGATGGGAGCGGCTGTCATGACCGACACCGCGATGGATCGCTACTTCGATGCGTGGACCCTCCGACACTTAGACGCCTGGCTGTATGACCACGTGCACGGCGAGACGGTCCGCGCGGCCGTTCGCGCGCGCATGCTGACCCTCGCGGCGGACGATCCGGAGTACTGGAGCGGACAGGGCTGGCCGAATCTCTACGACCGCGCGGACTGCGAACGCATCCGTCAGCAGGCCGAAGCGGTTGACTTGCTCGGACCGTGTGAGACCGATCCGCGTGACTAGCGCCGAGACCCTCACCGATCGGCGCTACGTCGAGTTACTCGCGAAGCTTGGCGGCCGTGGCGCGGCCGCGCCCGCTTAGACCGAGTAAGAGACCGACCTACACCGATCGGTCTGCCCCCGCCCGGCTGAGCCTAGACTTAGCCGGGCGTTTTGCTGTACGCACACGTCAGCACACGTGCGTACACACAACCGGCCGAATGGCTGAGGAGGGCAACCATTCGGCCGGCGGCCGTGCACGCTGGGAGAGGGTTACGCCGCGGTCGCGATCGCGTTCCAATCGTGCCCCGTGAGTGCGAGCACCTTACCGCCAGCGCGTTCGAGTTCGGTTGCGCCTTCGTATTCCGCAAAGTCATTCGCGGTAGCCGTGATGGCTGACGACAGTCCCCAGCGGGTCAGATCGCCCCCACGCGCCAGATGCGTCAAGATGCTCGACTGCGTTGATTCGGGCAGTGCGAGACGCTTGACGGTCATCTCAACCACTTTCGGCAGATCCTGCGAGACGAGCGGCGCGGCGCCCGCGTCGCGGATTTGCGCAATCGCCGCGCGGAACGCCTCGGCCGAGAACGCTGCGCGCGTGATGTCCTGCACTTTCATCCACAACGCGCGATCGTCGGCCTGGCGCGTGACATCGCGAAAGACGGTCATGTCTTCATCCGCCGTGAACGCCTTGCCGACGTGGTACTTCTTCATCGCGGCTTCCGCCATGATCGCGAGGTTCGTGCACCAGGTGGTAAAGACCGACGGTTCGATCCGGAGCGCGCCGGCGCCAACATCCGAGTTGGAGATCACAATCGCCGCGACCACGCGCCCCGCCTGATTCCCCGCGTACGCCGCAACGCGCGCGTGCCCATTGCCCCACGTCAGGCCGGCCGGTAGTTCATCTGAGAGATCCGGGAAAATCGCCTTGATGTAGAGGCGCGTTTCGGTGAGCTCGGCTGAGGCGATGTGCGCGCCTTTCTCCATGAGCATCGGAAGGACCGCGGTCGCAAGGTCGTAGTTGTCGAGCGGTCGAAACTTCGGCGAGAGGAACCCGCGCGCGCGACCGTCGAGCGTGCGTACCATCCGCTTCTCGGCGGCCGCGGTCCGGAACCACGTATTGACGTTCTGAGCCAGCAACGCCGGCTGTTCGGCGAGCATGCGGTCGTAGTACTTCTTTGGGATCCCCAGATGATCCGAAAGCTGACCGTGCGCATGCGGCGTGATCCCGATGGGATCGCCGTTCAGGCCGTCTAGCTTCACTTCGTTGTTGACCACTTCGGCGTGGATGGCGCCTTGTGGCGCGATGTAGTCCTTGCGACTGGCGGTTTGCCGCTCGAGTTCTGCCGCGATGTCCTGCAGTGAACGTCCGGTTTTCATGGGGTGCCTGCCTTTGTGTCCGCCAAGCGTCTCACCCGTGATCAGGTGCAAGGGACGTCCGCGAACAGATCCACTCTAGCAGAACGGTCGCACGGTGTCAAGTTCGCACGGTCATACTGTGCAACGGTGAAACTGTCTGCATGCGGGTGCACGTCGCTGCGTATGTCTGCCTAGGACTGCCTACCGCGGCACTGCGACTGCCTACCGCGGCACTGCGACTGCCTGCCGCGGCACGCGGCGGCGTGGTTCGGCACACAATCTGAGCTGGTATCATCGTTTCAGGTTGACACGTGCGAGCGGTTCGGCTAGAGTCGTTTGCATGAGCCAGCACACCTTACAGACCCTACAAGCGCGTGGGTTCGATCGGAGTCGGAACGACGGATTTAATCGGTTCATCGTGCGGTGCTCCGCATGCGAGGCACTCGTAATCAATGGGGTACCGACACACGAGAGCGGGTGTCCCCACGCCGTACACGAATGTCGCGGCTGCGACGCGATCGTGCCGGCGCGGGTGACGTACTGCGAGGAGTGCCGCTAATGACACGTCTAGCCGAAGTGAAAGCGGAGCGCGATCGGGAGAAGGCCCGCGGCGACCTCTACATGACGGCGCTGAATCTCGCGCTCCGCGAGTCGCCCGATGCGGTCGCGCGCTGGAGCGAAGGCGACGGCTGCAGCTACACCCTCAGTCTGTTTGGGGCGACACGGGCGGACGGCGGGATCGTCGTGCAACGGTTCGTCTGCCGGCGGACGGGGCAGGCGGATAGCTTCGACGCGGGGTACTTCGACGTGTGGAAGGCGGACGCATTCAGCCGAGGAACGGGATACGCGCGGGCGATTGAAGTGCTGAGGGCCACACAGTTTCGACTCCTGCATCCGCGAAAGGAAGAGGAAGGCTAAATGCTAATCAAAGGATCCGACCTAACCGCCGCTCAGCGTCAGCTTGTGCTCGCAGCCTTCGTGCATCGCCACACGATCGAAAACGCGAAGGCGCGCGGTGTGGATTGTGTCAACTGCGCGGATATCGGCCGATGGCCCTACGTCGCTGGGCAGGCGTTACCCGGCGGCCCGACGGTCTACACACGGGCCGAATGGCACCACTACCACACGACACACGGCTCGGTCCATACGACGGATGCGAAGTGGTTAGCCACGCACGCCTTCCACTTCACGAAGGACGGTCAGCGGCTCATGGCCCGGCCGCGGTACGCGGAGCCGGTGTATCTCGCGACGTAGGGGCACAGGCAGAGAGTCGGCGGAACTGAGAGGAGAAAGGTGATGTTTCAGGACACACGACGCATTGCACCGAAAGCGAGCCGGCGCACGCTGGCGGCGCTCGACCGCGAGATCGAACGGATCTACTGCCGGCTGGCGCAAGGCCGGCGGATCGACGTGATGAAGATCGGGGAGGTGTTCGCGGCGGGACACGCGGCGAAGGCGGACGGGCGGGACTTGGAGGCGGCGATCGCCGAGGCGGTCGCGCGGCTGACGGAGGCGGCATGAGGACGCGCGTCGACTTCGGGCACGACGAGAGCGCCGCCTACATGAACGCGCGCCTCACGCGCGTCTATCGGTTCTACGTCGAGATTCGCATCGAAGGCGATGAGCCCCCGCCGATCGAGGAGCTGGCCGAGCACGTCGCCACGCAGGTGCAGGACGAGGACGATCACGACCTCGCCGTGTGCGTACGAGCGATTGAAACGCAGGACTTCTACGGGATCGGCGTGACTGACGTCCCGCTCACGAAAGGAGTGTCATGAAGATGCCGCGCTTGCTGACGGTCGAGGATCTGCCGGATCTGATCGGCGCCCCGTGGCCGCGGCCCGAGCTGCGGTGTCCGACGTGCGGGGAACGCTGGAGCGCGCATCGGGGCGATTACTTCTGGATGCCGGCGGGGCGGGGGTTCGTGTGCGATGCGGGGATCTGCGAGGCGACGCCATTGGAGCTGGTGACGGTAAGGAGAAGCGATGCCGCGACGTGATTGGATCAGGCGGGCGCCCCACGCGAAAGTGATCATCTGCATTAACTCGGTCGAGCACACCGTGACGGAACCGGCGTTCCTGGCGCTGATGCAGCAAGGTCTGTACGTCTTGCAGGCGATCGAGAACTCTCGGTAAGGGGCGGGGTTAACGGAGAGATCAGGAGGGTGCGGGTCATGGCGTGCTGTCCCCAGTGTGGGCATACCTGGAATGCGAGCAAGCGGAAGGCGGCGCCTGAGGCGGCGGCGCCGGTCGACACGTCGACGATGACCAAGACCGAACTGTACGCGCACTACAAGGCGACGGCGCCGGAGGGTGACGTGTGGTTTTGGTTGAAGCACGCGAAGCTCTCGCCGGCGTTGCGGCTGGACTTCGAGGCGCTGCTCGTCGCCAAGCTGCCGCGGGTGGAGCACTACCGGCGGTTGACGGCGCTGCAGGATCGGTGGCGGCGGGAGGATCATTGGCGGCGGGTGGCTCTGCCGACGGCGCGGACGGAGCGGCGGCGACAGCGGGCGGCGACACGGGCGGGGCGGGTGGCCGTCCCGCTACAGGAGGCAGCATGAAGCTCGGAACGGAGAGGATCGGGGGGCGCGACGGGCCGCGCATCGAGATCGAGGTCGACGCCCTGGGGGTGTTCTCCGCGGAGGTCGATGAGGTGGAGTACACGGGCAAGACGAAGGACGAGCTGATCGAGAAGCTGAAGAAGGCGGTCCGTCGGCAAGCGCGGATGACGCCGGTGGAGATCACGATCCTGGACTTCGATCCGGCGATCAGGGATCGGCCGCGGTACAACCGGACGCGCGAGGAGACGGAAGAGGGCCGGCACACGCACGCGACGCTCCGTGGGCAGAACCCCCGGACACGCGAACTCCTGCTGACGATCGATGGGAAGAAAAGTGCGGAGTACTCGCTCGACGATCAGATCACGCGCCGGCTCTCAGATGCGGAGGTCGCGGAATTCCAGCGGCTGAAGGTGGCGATCGCGGCGGCGGAGGCGGCGTATGCGGAGTGGTTGAAGGGGGTGTCGTTCGACGTTAAGGGCTGGCTGGCGAAGAAGGAGAAAGCGGAGGAGGCGGAATGATTGTCTTTGTGAAGGTGAGCGCGCGGCGGTACTTCGCGCTGGACTGTCCGACGGTGCCGTCCGGCTGGCGGGGAACGGCGGCGACCCCGCGCGACGCGGGCTACGTCTATGGGTTCGCGGACATCATCGCCGGCCCGGCGGACTGGTCCACGGTCGAGGCCGCAGCGGCGGCGTTCGCGCGGTCGGAAGGGGCGATGTGGACCGCGGCGGAGTGGGAGGCGGAGCAGAAGGTACGGAGCGAGGCACTCAAGACGGCAAACATGAAGATTCAGGAGCAGAAGGTACGGGCTGAAGCGCTCACGGTCGCGAACGCGGAGATTCAGGCGGCGCGGAAGGCACGGACGCGATGAGGCCCGAGATCTGCCCCCGCTGCGCCACGACACCGGTCTACTGTTCCTGCGGCGTCGCGAGCTGCCCCCGCTGCGAGCCGCATCTCTGCCCGCGGTGCCGCAAACCGCGCGGCCGGCGGCGCGAGCGGAAGGGCGGGCGCCCGGACTACAAACGGCTATGAAGCGCCTAGAGGATGCGGCCTTCGCGGTGTTCGTGTATGTGACCCTCGCGCTGGGGGTGTTGCTGATTCAGCTCATCCTCGAAGGCGCCTTACCCTAAAGTCTGCCTCTGTCGGCTCAGCCATGCTATTCTGCCGGCATGTCTGAAGATGCCCGGGCCGCCGCACAGGCGGCTCGGTCAGCCGCCCGCCAGCCGGTCCTACAGTGCTTCAGCCAGCTCGACGACGAAGCCTTCGATTTCCTCGTGTCCGTCATGACGCAGACTGCCGACGCCCGCGGCGGGTTCCGCGATAAGGCGGGCTTAGCGGCGCTCGCGACGGCGGGGCACCAGTACCTCGATGCGCGCGCCGATCGCCGTCGGGCCAGCCCACCAGCCGGCCGGAAGGGGCCGTCCGGTGCTTAACCGGGGCGAATGGCGCGACGCGGGCGATTGGCTGCAGCGCGTCTATCAGGAGGAGCTGCTCCGGCCCGAGGGACTCTGGATCGACGGCGGGCCGGACTGGGAAGGGATCGCGGCGTGGCTGCTCGATGCCTACCAGGGGCTGCGCGACTCGGGGCGATCTCCGGATCAGGCGAAGGCGACGATCCTGGCGAGTATCCGCGCGTCGGACGAATGGCGGCAAAAACACGGTAGCGGCCCAAGCCCGAGCGGTCCAGAGGTCCCGCGGCCCTCGCATCGGGACGGCGCACGAGCCGGCGTCGTCCACGCCGAGGGGCGGAGCTGGGTCGACGACCACGGATCCTTCTATCCGCTGGGCGCGACGCTCTTCTGGGCACTCCGCGGCTGGAAGGTTGAGCGCGACCGCCTGCGCGCCAACCTCGCGTTTCTGCAGGCGCATACTTGGGACTACATCCGGATCCTCGGCGAAGTCGGCTGGCGCGGCAACGAGATCGATCCGCGCTGGTCGGACTACGAGACTCTCCTCGGCGAGCTGATCGACTGCGCGTACGATGAGTACGGCCTGCGGGTGGAGATCACCTGCCTGGGCAGCGGGACCTCGGTCCCGGCGGTCGACGTCGCGACGAAGATCGCCAGCGTCGTGCGTCGCCGGCCCGAGAAGGTCCTCGACCTGGAAGCGGCGAACGAGGCGGTGCGCAATCAGATCGCCGAGCCGACCGTGATCAGTGTCGTCAAGGCGCTCCGCATGGCTCTGCCCGCGAGCCTCATCGCCTGCACGTCACCCAGCGGCGGCGCCGACGAGGCGAAGCGGTGCGCGGCGCTGGGCGGCGCGAACCTGCTGACCGTGCATCTCGACCGCGCGCCGGGCGATGGCGGCTGGCGGGCGGTGCGGCAGCCCTGGGACTGGCGGGACGTGCCGTACCCGATCAGCCACAACGAGCCGATCGGGCCGCGGAGCTCGGTTGCCGAAACGACCGATCCCTGGATTCTGACCATGCTGCGCGCGGTCGGGATCGGGTGTGGGCTGGGCGCCTTCGTCCTGCACAACGGCGCGGGCGTGGCGGGGCAGGTCGACCCGAACCACGATCGCCCGGCGAATCTCTGGGAGGTCCCCGGGATCCAGCGCGTCATGGACGTGCTGCGCGGGCTCGATGCGATCCTGCCGCCGGATCTGCCCAACTGGCCGGAGCACACCACCCAGCACGGCGCGACACCGGTCGGTCGGCAGCCGGTGGTCGCCGATGCGATCTGGCCGGACGGCGCCGACCACGGCGTCACGCGCTGTTACGGCGTCTGCCGCGGCAATGCCTTTCTGAGCCTGCTGCTCGGGGTGCGCCAGTTCGTGGTGCTGACGACCCCGGACGCCTGCGACCTGGACGTGCTCCACCCGCTCACGGGCGCGATCGTGCATCAGCATCACGGGATGCCGGCCGGCGGGCGGGTGCTGCTCGATGGGCCGGAGCGCAACGGCGCGGCGGCGTACCTCATTCGCGGCCGGCGCTAAACAACTCCGTACTCCTGGAGGTCGCCCATGCCCCGTCCGGATCACGCCCCCGACGGCGTCCGGTTCTTCGCGCGGGTCGATCGGTTCGTCTGTGAGTGCCCGGCCTGCGGGCACCTGATCCACGCCTACTTCGATCATCCGGCCAAGGTGCGCCGGCAGGAGGCGCAGCGCAAGCGCCCGAGCGCCCCGCGCCGCCACGTCTACAATCCGCTCACCAGTCGGGTGTGCTGCCCGTTATGCCGGCGGATCTGGGCGGTCGGGCTGATCCTCTACCCGGTCGCCCGGCGCGCCCCCAGTAAGCAGCCCACCGACCAGAAGCCGACCTACCGCCAGCTCCTGGCGCTCCGCCAGTACGCCGGGGGGATCCTCGCCGAGCAGGTGCGGCAGGGCGACGACGCGGTCAACGTCGCGATCTGCGCGGACTGCACCTGCCCCGACAGCTATGGCGCCTGGGCGCCGGCCTGCCCGATTCATGGCTGGGAGCGCACGAAGGCGTGGCAGGCGGCACACCAGGGCGAGCCTCCACCATCTACCGACTCATCCGAATAAAAAGCGAAAATCTATATAGGAAGAGATCCTCTCCCCCCACCTGCTCGCGCGCGCGTATGCGTGCACTTTCTATGGTAACTCTCTGATTCTACTCAGAGAACTCGGTCTGCACTCTCCAGATCAGAGTCTACACTCTGCACTTTCAAAGTGCAGAGTGTAAAGCGCAAACAGAGCACGTGCACTTCATAACTCTTTGTACTCTTAGTACATACATACCAGAGTGCACGGAAACATGTGCGCCATAGAGGGGGGCTCCGATCAGTTCAGCGTCACCCGACGGTACAAGCCATGCCCAGCACGTTCGACCCGCCCTATATCGCAGAGCTGATCGAGCACATTCTTCACGGTCCGGCGTGAGAGGGGGTACTGTTGGGCGAGCTCGACGATCTCGCCGAACTCGCGGACGTCCCCATTTTCAGGGAGGAGGGCATAGACCCGATTCTGGTTCGCGGTGTTCGCGCCGGAATAGAGCTGGAAGAGGCCGACTTCGTCTTGTTCGAGGCAGAAGGTCTCCGGCTTGGCGGTATGGGGGTGCCAGAGGAACACGTAGTACGGTTTCCCGGTCTCCTGGGGACTGGCGAGGTACATCTGGGTGTCAGTGAACCCGAAGATGGCGGTCGAGCCGAGGATCTGGTCCTGCATGCGCATGTAGCGCTCCCGCTTGTCCCCTTTGATCTTGCTGGAGTGTGCGGTGGCGAACATCGTGTACTTGCGTTCGCGGAGGTAGGCGCGGATTTCGTGACAGGCGACCGCGCAACTATCGTAGTCGAGGAGGTTCCCGCCGAGGAAGAGGGCAATCGGATCGACGACAATCAAGCTGTGCGGCGGGAGTTGGAGGCTGTCGATGAAGCTGGCGAGGATGTCAGTCCGCTCGAAGCGTTTCCGGAGGCGCTTCGGGTTGAAGCTCACGTCATCCGCCATCGAGTAGCGGGGGACGTCGTCGTACCCGACCCGCTCGAACCAGATGCCGGCGCCTTTATCCCACCCCCGGTCCGTCCCGACATACCCGATCGCGGCGACCGGGCTCGGCTGGTGCCCGAAGATGGGGCGCTGATCGCGGAAGTCGCGCAGGAAGCCGGCGACCAGGGCTGTTTTCCCCACACTCGGGGCACCGGCGAGGAGACTGATCCCCCCATGGGGCAGAATATTTGGCAGCGGGTCCGCGAAGGGGGCTTGACAGCTCCGAACGGTTGTGGCACTGTCAATCACGTCGCACCTCCATGTGACCCCTCCTTCTGTCGTGTCGGGGGGTGATGGGGCTCACTGGCTGACTTTCTAGGGCCACCAGCGAGTTCCCCGCGTTCATCGTCGAAACGGTCCGGGCGGGACGACTGGAGATCAGGCCAGCCGAAACCCGCCCGGATTGCCGGTCTCGTTTTACTCCCCCTGCTACGCTTCAGTCAAGCCGCTTTCCCCACCTGGACGTCCCACACCATTCCATCGTGCGATGCTGACAATATTGACAACCCCTAGCGCGTGCGGTAATGTAAGTGCATGATGAATGTCACGTATAGCGCCGACGTGGACCACCTGGACGAACCGATCTACGAGGCAGCCGCCGAGCGTCCCGGCCTGCCGATCCGCATCCGGTTGCAGCCGAGTATCTTTCGCCGCCCGGCCGATGGCACCACCAGCGGGCAGCACCGATCCTGGGTGAATGTGAGCTGGGTCCTCGAATGCAGCGACGTCGCCGAGGCGCTGGCGCTGCGCCAGGCGATGCAGATCTTCTTCGAGGCCGTCGGACAGGAAGGGCCGTCGACGATCGCGGAGCGGATCCTCGTGGCTGAAAAGGAAACGAAGGCTAATGGCTGAACCAACATCCTACGTGATCGACAAATCGACGTGGGGCGAAGGGCCGTGGCAGACCGAACCGGATCGTGTGGACTTCGAGCACGCCGGCCTGCCGTGTCTATTGCTGCGGAATGCTACCGGCACTTGGTGCGGCTATGCGGCCGTGCCGCCCCAGCATCCCCTGCACGGCAAGGGATATGACGACCTAGACCTCAACGTGCACGGCGGGCTGACCTACGCGAGCGCGTGTCGCGACCGTATCTGCCACGTCCCAAAACCGGGTGAGCCCGACAACGTCTGGTGGTTCGGGTTTGACTGCGGACACTACCGCGACTTTTCGCCCGGCATGGACGCGCTGTTGCGGTCTATCAGATCACGGTCTCAAGACGAGCGCTACGACCACGCGACAGCCCTCGCAGCGAATGATTGGCTGGTCGAGGTGTATCGCGATCTCGCGTACGTGCGCGCCGAAACCGAACGCCTCGCTGATCAACTCGCCGCAGTTTGGTTGGCTGCGCGCGTTGGCTGAATGGGCCAACTCTCCTGGAATGTGTGGCTTAGCGATCGAGCCCCCGCCCTCCGGAGCCGAAGGCCACAGGTTCGAATCCTGTCGGGCGCGCCCCGTTTTCTTCGTGGAATTCACACCTTTTGCTCTTGTCTTCGCCGCAAGTCGGGCATCCGGAGCACTTTTCGATTTCCTAGGTTTCTGAGGGTTTTCGCAGATCCTTCGAGGCGGTTGGTTGGCTGATTGGTTGGCTGAAGGATCGTGGTCGCGAAGCGGGCCGCCAACAGCTCTGCGGCCGCCTTCAGTTCGGGCGCGACCGCGGCCAGCGTGTACCGGTGCGTCATGCGGGCATCGGCATGCATCGCCAGCCCTTGGGTCGCATGAATGTTCCCGCTCGCGAGTTGCGCTTCCGTAAGATAGCTATGGCGCAGATCGTAGGGACGCACGCCTCGGAGCTGTTCGCGGAGCTGGGTGCCCAACTCGCGTGTCTCGTCGCGCGTTTCCAATCCGGTACACAGCCGATCGATGCCGCGGATCCAGGACTGTCGCGCACTCGACGGGGAGAAGGCGCCCCACGCGTCGGCCGCCGCGAACGCCTGAAAAGCGGCGACCCCGTCCGGCGTGAGCGGCAAGCGGCGAGCGCGCGTCCCGCCGCCCTTCTTGCGCGCCCGCACCAGGACACTCGGCTCCGCCCAATTCAGATCACCCTCGCGGATCTGCATCACTTGCGCATGCGGGATGCCGGTATAGGCGATCACCCGCAGCCGCGCCTTCGTCTTGGAGACTGTGGGCCGGGGCTGATGCCGCAGGCCCTGCCCACGATCGGGCATCGCCTCCAGAATCGCGTCGATGATCGGATACGGGATCCAGCGCGGCTCAGGGTCCGGCTCTTTCGGTGGGGCCACGTCGCGCAGCGGATTCGGCGCGTTCTTCCCGTCCAACTTCGTGAACAGGTGATAGAGCGCCGTCCGGTACTTCTTCACGGTGGAGGGAGCGGCGCCCGCCGCGATCAATTCGTTCAGCGCCGTTTCCAGTTCCACCGCCTCAAGCGACGGGCGCGACCGGGTCCCGAAGTGTTCGCACCACCACGCGAGCTGCCGGGCGCGTTCGCGCTGGAGGGCTGGTCGATTGACCAGGAGCTTCACGTACGTGTCCGCGTCCGCGGAGAGCGCGCCCGGCGTGCACGTGGGATGCTGGCGGCTATAAGCGAGATCCGTGTCGCCAATCCAGTGCTGAATCTCGGCGGGCGGCGTCGTCAGCGCAAAGTGCTTCGTCCGCAGCCCGCCGGGTCCGCGATAGAGCCGCACGTAGGCTTCGAGGATCCCCCCGCGCCGACGCCAGCCCCCGCGCCGTCTCATGGTTGCCGCTGCCTTTTCACCTCTCTCAGAATCATCGCCAGCGCGAACACCGTGGTCGCCACGACGACCCATACCTTCTTCCACACCGCGAAGTCTTGTCCCGCCGTCCACGTGGCGGCATAGACTTGAACAACAACGACGACCCACAGCAGCCACGGGGCTCGCTGCGCGAGATTCATCTCCTTCCACACAGAGACAATGGCTGCTAGGGAAATCACCACCAGTCCTGCTTTCATCCACAACGGAACAGGTGCGAGCATCCCCAGCACCACATTGCCAAGAATCAGCAAGATCGCCACGAGTTTCATAGCCTCAGCAGCCTTTCCACCAAAAGTAGGCGTAAGTCCCCGCCCACGCGGCGGTCGCCACGGCACAGGCTTCAGCAAGCCATGGCGCAAATATGCTGGCAGCACAGATCGACGCCGCCATGATGTCGTACCAGACCACCATGTCTTTCAGCATTTGACAGTCACCCAGTTGAATGGGCCGCACCCGAGACACGAGCTGTGGTTGTGGGTTGTTCACCGTCGCCGTTCGGGCCGCGACGATATCCAGCATCCTCGCCCCTTCACGAAATACTGGGCTAAGACCCTGGACCCGAATGCGATTCTGCATCGCGGTGATCTGCGCCGCCGACACCACCGGGAACTCCAGGCCGGCGAGATCCGCTGCGTCGATGTACTCCGACAGGTGGTCTTTCATCGTCGAGAGATCAAAGTCTGCCGTCGGCGCGGCTCGCCGCATGGTTGTTTTGGCCGCCGCATCGTACTTCGCTACACCCGCGGCCGCAATGCGGAGTTGCCCGGCGAGGTGTCGCAGGTGCTCCGGGTCACGGGGATTGACCCCTCGGCGGATCGCCGTAAATGTTCGCCCGATTTCACGGGCCACTTCATCGAGCACTTCATCTTTCTGGTGTCCCGGCGGATGCGGCGGTTGCAGCAGCATCGCCGCCGGCATGAGGAGACTGCCTTTCAGAAACGCTCGGCGATTCGTGGTGGCGTTCGTCATACGGGACTCTCCTTTGGCGTGGGTGGTCTCAGCGGCGCGGCGCAAGGTGTAGATGGTGTCGAGCAGTCGCCGACGCGTCGGATGGCCGGGCGGATAAGCGGCGGCCGCCGCTTGGAGGCGCGCGAGGGTGGTGCCGAGGGATCCCGGCAAGGCGGGCAGGGCGTCCGGTGAACGACGCCGCTGGTCCTGTCGGACTCGCCACCACGTCGCGTCTTGTCGGAGCACGACCCGGTCCGACTTCGCCGGCAGGGAGGGGCTGAGCGCGTAGAGGGTGCTGCCCTTACGACGCGCGGCGTGGCCGTTTGCGCGCATCTTGATCTCTCCTCAGCAGATCGATCACTACCAACACGGCTTCACGATGGACGGGCGTGAGGTCGTTCCACCCCTCAAGAAGGTGCTGGTCTTCCACTGACAGGGGGGCCGCGGCGACGGGCTTCACACCCTCGCCGTACAACTGTTCGATCAAGGCGGCGAGTTCCCCTTTGCCCGCTTGACGCAGGACCAGTGACGGCGACAGACTTGCCGCTTTGGCAAGCCGCAGGCAGTTGATGATGTTGAGGGAATAGTGGCCTTTCCGGATGTGGCTGTAGCGGGACGGGGTGATCCCGATCGCCGCCGCAAAGCTCTGTTTGTTGGGAAAGAGCTGCTCGGCCTTTTCGAGTAGTTCACGAAATTGCCCCACGACCACAGAGGATATGCGCATACCTGTTATTGCCGCTAGTGCAAGTAGTGTAACACATGGACTTGACAACAAGTCAACTAGTGACTACATTGTCCTTGGTAGCAAGAGCAGCAGCACCATGTATGAATGAACTGCTGACGGAGCTGAACCGGATCCGGCTCGACGAGGATCTGTCCTACAGCGAACTCGCGGGGCAGATCGGCATTGGCGCGAGCGTGCTCTACCGCGTCATCAACAAGCCTCAGCGCCAGACGTGGGACCGTACCCTGCACAAAATTCGCCGCTACCTGGAGAACCGGACCCCGAAACGCCCGCGGCGGCGCAAGGTGACCGCATGACGGACGACCAGCGCTACCACGTCGGAGATCCGATCCCGTACGTGCTGACGTTGCACGATCTGATGGCGCTGACCGGCTATAGCCGCTGGCAGATTGACCAGTATCGGCGCGCGCACAGCCACCCCGGGATCGTGCAACTGGACGCGCCCGGCCACCCGCGATTCTGCGGGCGGGCCGCGAAAGCATGGCTGGAGAATCGGCAGCAGGACCCGGCGGCCCGTCGCTATTTCACGACGGCACGCCGGTGAGGAGGGATCCGAATGGCGGCCCCCGACGCCAGCGCGAGTCTGATGTGGTACACGGATCGCTCCCGGTACCGGCTCGGCACGGGCCGCTGCAAGATGGCCCGCTATCTCGGGTACCACTGGGGGCCGACCGGGTATGGGATCACCCACCGGAGTGACAGTCTCCCGCTTGCCACCGGGATCTACTACCACCGCGGACTCGAAGCGCTCTGCAGGATCCTGCAGCTCGCCGATCGCCAGCCCACCTTGGAGGAGACCCGCGCGATCATTGCGGACGTGCGCGGGCAATATCTTGCCCGCGTCGAGGCGCGCGGGTTTCGCGGGATCCTCGGCGGTCCGCACACCGATGAGACCATCACCGAGCAGTCGGTGCTGATCTCGGGGCTGCTCTGGGCGACTCGCCTGAAGCTCATTCCCTGGCTGCACGAGCACTTCCGGCTGCTCCTCGTGGAGCAGGAACGGGTCTCGATGCTCGCCTGCACCTGCGGCGCCGGCCCGCTCGATCACGCGGCGCACGAGGCGCGAGGCTGCGCGGGCATCGGGCTCATGCTGAAGAACGATCTCCTCGGGATGCGCCGCGGCGGGACCACCTGCGCGTACCTCGAAGCGAAGACGACCGGCTGGGACAGTGACGCCTGGGCGGAGCAGTGGGAAGGCGATCCGCAGCTCGGGCTCGGCACGATCGATGTGCCGCTCGATCTCGGCGCGGAGGTCACCGAGCTCTACATCCTCGGACTGAACAAAGGCGCACGGCGGCGGGACAAGACTGAGCCGGACGGGCGGCGCAAGCAGACGACGAGCCTCTGCTACGGCTATCGTCGTCCCGGCAATCCGCCCCTCGCGGCGGACGACTGGTTGCCCGCGTATGAATGGATCGACGACCAGGGCGAAGTGAGGCGCGCGCCTCGCACGCATCGGCGCACCGGCGTGTGGGAGCTCGCGACGAGTGACTGGCCGTCGTGGCGGGCCTACGCGTCGCAGGATCCGCAGCTCACCCCCGAGGAACTCTGGGTCCGCCTCCTGCCGGCGAGCGTGCTGGACAAGGTCTGCTTCATGCTCGGCCCGATGGATCGGCAGGATGTGCAGATCCAGAGCCTCCGCAATTCGATCATCGGAGAGGAGCAGGCGTGGCAGCGGACGCTCTGGGATCTGTACGAGCTCCAGCAGTCAACCCCGTGGGCGACTGCGGAATTTCAGGCGACGCTCGATCAGCTCGTGCCCCGGAGTTGGAACTGCCGGCCGTTTGGCAAAGAGGCGCAGTGCGAGTTCTACGGGATCTGTCACCGGCACGAAGGCTGGCAGGATCCGATCGGCAGCGGCCACTACGTCCCGCGGCTGCCGCACCACGCGCCGGAGGGACAGCAGGCCATCGGGCGCGGGCTGCTCCCGAGTGAGGCGGAGCTAGTGGAGGAGGAGTGATGCCGGATCGCTTCACGCCTCCGCCCCTCGTCCGCGAGACCGCCGAGGGTTCCGAGACTTGGGACACGGCGCAGGGGACGATTGATCTGAGCACCGCCGGCCATTACACCGGGCCGGAGGCGCAGGCCCAGCCGCCGTGGAAGTGCCCGGCGTGCCGCGTCGAGAATGTCGGCCGGCTCGAAGACGGCTGCGTGCACTGCGGGAGTGGGAAGCCGGGCTATCACGTCGGTGTCGCGCCGCCGGCTCAGCGGATGGCGGAGCCTGACGTGGAGCCCGTGCCTGTCCACATGACACGAGTCCCATTCGAGGTCTGGCTCAGCGCACGGTGTGCCGAGGATCTCAATCCCGCGGGGATCCGCAAGCTGAGTCCCCTTCTCTACGAGGCGTACCTCGCGGGCTGGATCGCCGGGGCGCAGCGCCAGCAGCGGCGGGCGACGAGTCCAGCGCCACTGCCGAGCGCCGTCGGCGATCTGCCGCCAGAAGGGAAGCCGACGCGCACGATCATCGCCGCGTTGGAGCTCTTTCGCGATCAGGTGCTGGCGCAGGATCCGGAGGAGATCGGCCTCGGCGAATGGTGTTCCCCCGACGAAGTGACTGCCCTCATCCGACAATTGCAGGAGACGTTATGACTGACCCGACCGCCGCGACGCCCGCCCCGGTGCGCCGCCTCTTCACCGCGACGCTCGTCATGGGGATCCCGGGCAGCGGCAAGACCTCGCTGTTCAAAACCTTTGCGGAGTACCTCTGGGAGACCTTCGGGAAGATCCTGCTGCTCTACTCCTGGGACGGCGGGGCGATCCCGACCGACGTGCAGCAGCGGATGCGGCAGGGGCTGATTCGCTTCTGGCGGGCGCGCACGCGCAGCGGGGAGGGGCTCGCGCTGGAAACGCTGTACCTCGCGAGCCGTGGGCATTGGCCCCGGCGGATCAACGCTGAGACCGGGGAGACGTCTCCGGCGGTGGAGCTCGTGCCGCCGGTGACGACGAAGTACGAGGTGCGCTGTCCGCAGCAGCACCTGCTCGCGACCGTCCCGAGCCGGAGTCTGGTCGTGCCGATGTTCTGTCCGCCGTGTAACCAATTCGTCGGACAGCCGGATCTCCAGGTGCTGGAGATCGCCACGCGCACGAACGGCTTCGAGATGGTGGGCGGGGTCGGCTTCGACGGCCTGACCAGCATGGCCGATAGCGTCATGGATCACATGGACCTGCAGCGCGGTGCCGGACAGATCGGCGGGGAGAAGGCAGCCTTTGGCGGGGTGGTGTCGAGCGGCGGCCTGAAGTTCGGCGGGAACAATCGGGCCGACGTGGGCTTCAGTCAGACCCGCGCGCAGCGCTTCGTGATGAATTCGCTGTCGATCCCCTACTTGGTGGAAGGCCCCGTCTTCACCGCGCTGACCATGGAGGCCTCCGATGAAGGCGGCCTCGCGATCGTCGGCGCCAAGCTGCCGGGACGGGCGGCGACCGATGAGGCGAGCGCATGGTTCGGCAATGTGTTCGAGACGGGGCAGGAGACCGACGACACCAACCGGAAGCACTTCGCGATCTACTTGCGGCCGTTCACCGATGCGCAGAACCGCCGACATCTGTTGAAGACGTCGGCGTCCTCGATGGGCCTGCCCGACAAGCTGCTCGATCCGCCGATCGAGACCCATCAACCCTTCACCCAGGTCAATCTCGGGTACGTGTTCAAGCAGCTCGATGAAGATCTGCGACGCAAGCTTCGCGAGGAGCTCCCGAACGCCCCCGGGATCCCGAGTGAGTACATGGAGTACGGCGAGACCTTCACGATTCAGCAGCCGGCCGCGGTGCCGATGGCGGCGGCCGGGGCGGGGATTCCGGTGATGGGGCCGCGACCACTGGCGGCGCTGCCGGCGGTCCAGACCGCGCCTGCGCCGATCCCGGCGCCGCCTCAGACTCCGGCGGAGTCGACGATCCCTACCCCGGCACCGACGGCTCCGGCACCGCCCGCGTCGGCCCCGGCCGCGGCGGCTCCGCCGGTCGCCCCCACCCCGCGTCCGCGACGGCGGGCCAATGGAGGCGCAGGGGTGCCCGTGACGACCGTCGCGACTCCGCCCCCGACCCCACCTGCGGCACCGACGCCTCCGGTACAGACCGTAGCGCCGTCGCCACCGTCGCTGCAGACCGCCGGCCCTGCGCCAACGGCTGGCCCGCCGGTGATGGGCGCACCCCGCGGGACCACCGCGCCCCCGCCGCCGGGGATGCGACCTCCGGCGCGGCTGCCTGGGACTTAAACGTAGTCGTCCAGTTCGTAAAGTCGTTTTAGAAGGAGTCGTTGTATGGGAAAAAGTTTACAAGAGCTCGGACTCAAGGATGAACCATTGCCCACCGCCGGGCAGGACCTCTCCGACCTGCCGGAATTCGGGACCTTCCGCGAACCGCCGCAGCCCGGACCCTTCCGGTTCAAGCTACCGACGGACCTGAACACGATCTGGGACGTCTATGACACCCCGAGCAAGGTGCCACCCCAGCGCGTGCGGGCCATCTTCGATCGCGACCACCCGCTGCAGATCGTGCAGTCGGTGGGCGGACGCTACAACAATGAGCCCTTCGAAACCCGCGTCTCCAACGAGGAGCGCAACCGGGGGAAGGGCGGCGTCATCGCCAGCGACATGGACTACATCCTCCGCGCCCTCGGGTTCAAACAGAAGCCCCCGAGCAACAAAGCCTACATCGAGCTGATGAAGCAGCAGGCCGGCAAGGAGTTTGGCGCCGACATCCGCTACTCCTGGAAATGCAGCAAGGATCGCAACATCCGCGTGCTCGACCCCGCCGGGCAGGTCCGCGAGGTCGAAGGACGGAAGGGCTGCGACAACGCGTACTATCAGGAAGACGTCCCCAACGGCGGGAAGGATGCGAGCGGGAACGTGACGACCCAGATTACCTGCCAGTGCGGCGCGCTCCTGCGGTGCTTCGCGAATCTCGACAACATCAGACCGTAACTACACCCCACGCCTGATCAGAAAGTGAGTCGTCAGTCATGCCTCGGAAACGGGATCTCGGAGCCGCCGCCGTCCTACGGTACTTTGAAACCGCACCCCTTGAAGGCGCCAACGTGGTGCTCGACATTGCGACGGCGCTGGTGCGCAAGCGGCAGCCCCCCGCGACCAAGCCGGTCGCGAGTGGGGCGGGGAAGAAGCCGCAGCCGCCTCTCGCCGCAGCGGCGGGGAAGAAGGCGTCACCCTCGGTGCAGCAGGCCCGGCCGGCGGGGGTCCAGCCGGCATTAGCGCCGCTCAGCGGCGAGGAGGCACCACAACCCTCATGACGACACGGAAAGCGGTGAGTCGTTGGACACCCCGGCGAAAAGCCGTGAAGAAGGCGCGCCGGGTCGTCACCCCGACCCCGCCGTCGGCCGGCGGCCCGAAAGCGGAGACGGTGATGCGGAGTCTCCGCGAGACGCGCGAAGCGGTGCGGACGCTCCGGACCGCGACGCGCGAAGAGCTGCAGGGGATCGCGGGTGATCTCCGCGCGCTGCGCGATCGGCTCGATCGGTTGGAGGCGGTGGTCGATACGGCCCCGGTCGAAGGGCCGCCGCCGGAGGAGTACGACGCGCAGCGGGCCGCTGAGGGCGCGGATCAGCCCGTGCTGCCCCTCGGACAGCCGTGATCCGGACCCCGCTCCTCCTCGTCGGCGATGGCCCGCAGGAAGCGACCGGACTCGGGCGGATCCTCCGGGATCTCGGGCAGCGGATGCACGAGAGCGATCTGCCCATCGAGCTCGCGTCGGTCGGCGGGCCACCCCTCCCCGGGTGGCGAGCATGGCCACACCTCCCGATGGGCGAGATGGAGCGGAACGACGATTGGGGAGCGGCGTACGTGGAGGCGTGCTGGACGGACACGTTCCAGCGGCAGCCTGGAGTGCTCTGGCTGATCTGGGATCCGGCGCGGCTCGCGGCGTACCAGCGGACGACGCTCCCGGTGCGGATCTGGAGCTACCCGGCGATCGATGCGCCCAACCGGGTCGGGTCGATCGGCGGGCCGGCCGGGGAGGCGATTGCGATAGTGGATCGCGTCGTAGCGTACGGGCGGTGGGCCAGCACGATTGTAAAGACCCGGCGGGACGACGCGGTGAGCTATCTCCCGCACGGGCTCGACCTGGAGAGCTACCGCCCAATCGCCGGCGGCGAGGAAGAGGCGTGGGTCACCGCGCAGCTCGGCCCGCAGGTGAAGCAGGGCGATCTGGTGATCGGCTGCGTCGCCACGAACCAGCCGCGGAAGGATCTGAGTCTGTTCTTCGGGGCGCTCGCGGAGTTGAAGGCTCGGGGCTATCCGGTCTACGGCTGGCTGCACACCGACGTCCTGGTGAAGGCTTGGAGCATCGTGCAGCTCGTCGAGGATTGCGGGCTGGGGCGGCGGGTGACGGTGAGTACGAAGACGTATACGGATCGCGAGCTCGCACTCCTCTATCAGCGCTGCGCCGTGACGGTCGCCCCTGGGCTCGGCGAAGGGTTCGGCTACCCGATCGTCGAGAGTCTGGCGAGTGGCACCCCAGTCGTCCATGGAGAGTTCGGGGGCGGCCAGGAACTCGTCCCGAAGATCGAGTGGCGCTTTCCCGTGCGCGAGGTGCGACTGGAGGGAATCTACGCGCTGCAGCGGCCGGTGTTCCGGCCCGAGGACGTCGCGAATGCGATCGAGCGGGTGCTGCAGTGGGTGCAGCAGGTGGGGGCGGCGACTGCGGCGGCCTATTGCCGTGGCGCGGTGGCGCATCTGAGTTGGGACGCGCTCTGGCCGCGGTGGCGGAGCTGGATTCAGGCGGGGTTATGAGCGAACCTGAGAAGCACCAAGCGCGCGTGGATTGCCGCTCGGTGATGATCGAGTATCCCGGGGCGGGCGGTCGCCTCGTCGTCGTCGACATTGCGATCGATTGCCCCGTGTGCGGCCAGTACGTCGTCCATTTCCACGGACACCACCTCCGCACGATCCGGGATTTCCTGATCGCGACGATTGACCAGTACCCGGAGTTGACCCGCAGTGAGTACCAGCTCGTCGATCACGTGAGCGTGACGGGGCCGGGAAACAACCCGAGTCGAAGCTGATGGGCCGCGCCGCCCGATTGAATCCGGCGAGTCAGGAGTTTCCGATGGAGTTGGACCAGACCACCCTCGACGCCCGCGGCCGGCCACTGCAGGAAGGCGACGAGATCATCCTGAATGTGCGGGGGCCGATTTACTTCCGCGTACAGAAGATTCAGGCGGCGCTCGACCCGAACCTGCCGGCGAATCAGCTCTTCGTGCACGTCGGCGCGTTCGCGAGCTTTCTGGCGACCCGCGGGCAGCCGAATGCGGAGTTCATCCGGGTCCGGACCGCGGAGGAAGCCGGGCCGAGCCCCGTGAAGATGCTGGAGGCGGTGCCGGTGCCCAGCCGAGATCAGGAGCGCTAATGCTCGCAATCGTCACGGCAACGACCAATGTGGAGCGGGCGCGCCGCTGCCTCACGAGTTGGGTCGAGCGCGCCAGCCAGCCGCTCCGGCTGTTCATCGTCGTGAACGGCTGTACCCGGCCCGAGCGCGTCGAGATCGGCACGCAGCCGACTCTCTGGCTCTACGCCGAGGATTACCAGGGATCGGTGCCGGCGTTCCGCAAAGGCGTCGACGCTGCGCTGGCGGCCAGCGCCCGCGAGCCCGAGCCCTACGACGTAATCGCCTGCTTCCACGACGACCTGGAGATCCAGGAGCACGGGTGGGACGAGAAAGTTCAGACCTATTTCCAGCGGGTGCCGCAGATGGGCCTGGCGGGCTTTGGCGGGGCGATCGGCCTGGGCGCCGTGGATCTGTATGTCACGCCGTATACCCCCATGCAGCTCGCCCGGGTGGGCTTCCGGAGCAACCTCGTCGACGCCGAGACGCATGGGCTGCGGAGCCTGCTGGCGGAGCGGGTGGTGTGTCTGGATGGGTTCAGCCAGATCGGGCGGCGTGAGTTCTGGCTGGGGCACGCGTACGGCTCACCGTTCAACACGATTCGGCAGGTGGCGTCTGACACCCTACGGCCCTGGAGCGCCCTACAGAATCTCGGCTTCGTGCACCACTTCTACGACGGCGCGCTCGGCTGTCTCGTCGCGCGGGCCGGCTGGGAGGCGTGGTATCTCCCAGTCCGGTGCCGGCACTACGGCGGGCAGACGGCGGTCGGCGATCCGGGCTATCAGGCGTGGGCCAAGGCGCAGACCCCCGGCGGCGATTTCGGGTTCTGGGAGCAGGCGCACCAGATCGGCTATGAGGCGTTCCGGGACGTGCTCCCGCTGCGGGTGTGAGTCCTGATCCCACAGGTGCCGCTCCCGGTCGCGTCCGATCTCAGACTCACACACGAGCCCGTACGTACTATTCAGGACGGAGTAGACGGAGGAGGCGGACATGCTGACAGACGAACGCGTGGCACTCCTGCTGGCGATTCTGGCGGCCCTGATCACGCTGGCGGTGATGCGGCTCGCGTGGCGGGCGTATCAGGGGCGGGTCATCCGGCGCCGGCTGCTGCGGCGGACGGGAGACCCAACGGCGCCGACCTCGACACCGCCCTCCCCGGCGCTCCGGGCGTTCACGGAGGGCGTGCAGGCGGCGCGGACGCTGAGCGGGTCGCCGACCCCGTCCGCCTCTGGCCCGATCCGGTCCCCGACTTCTGCTTCCTCTGCGGCGCCGCGGGATCGGGGAAGACCTTCGCCGTCAAGGAGTGGGCGGCCCGAGACGGGGGACGAGGAGGACTAGAGCTCTGCGCCACGACTGGGATCGCCGCGATCAACTGCGGGGGCACCACGATCAATGCGCTCCTCGGCTACTTCGATACGAAGAGTCTCCAGGAGAGCTATACGAACGGGTTTCTGACGGCGCGCCTGGGCCGGCTGTGGCGGGCGGGAGTAAAACGGCTGGTGCTCGATGAGGTGAGCATGCTGGACGGGGACCAGTTGACCTATTTGGTCAAGGGGATCGAGGAGGTCAACGGCCGCGGGTATGTCCTGGGGACGTGGACCGAGGAAGACGAGGCCGCGCCACCGGCGATGGGCCTGACGCTCGTGGGGGACTTCGCGCAGCTCCCGCCGGTGAACGGGGCCTTTGCGTGGGAGAGTCCGGAGTGGGGCCGGTTCGCGGAGCAGACGATCACCCTGAGCGAGATCCGACGGCAGGCCGACCCCGCCTTCATCGAGGCGCTCCGGCAGGCGCGCCTCGGGAACGGCGCGGCGGTGCTGACGTATCTCCGGGCGAACGGCGGGATCCACGCCGACACCGATGACGCCTTCGAAGGCCCGACGCTCATGGCGAAGAACGCGACGGTCGATCGGTATAACTGGATCCGGCTCACGCGGGTGCAGGGGACCGACCTCTATTACGAATCGCACCGGGAGGGGAAGCAGCGGGCGGAGTGGGGCAACCCCGACAAGCCGCCGCAGACCTGGGGGATTCCGCTGCGCCTGCACCTGAAGGTCGGGGCGCTCGTGATGATCCTCGCGAACCTCCGGCGAGAAGGACCGCCGCCGCAACCGTTTGTGTATGTGAACGGGGATCTCGGGGAGGTGGTGGACGGGGATGAGCAGACCGCGATCGTGAAGTTGCAGCGCACCGGGGCGGAGGTCGAGGTACATTATGTCCGGCGGGAGGTGCTCATCCCGTGTGACGCCGCCCGGCGCCGCGAGCTGCGCGACCAGGGGAAGACCGAACTCATCACCGAAAACGGGAAGTTCGAGATCGTCGGGTGGATCGCCTATATGCCCCTCCGAGTGGCGTATGCGTCGACGGTCCACAAGTCGCAGGGGCTGAGTCTCGATCGGGTGCAGGTGAACATCCGTGATGCCTTCTTCAAGACGCCTGGGATGTTGTATGTGGCGCTCTCCCGCGCCCGCACCGGGGCGGGGCTGCGGGTGGTGGGGAGTGAGGCGGCGCTGATCGAGCGGTGTGTGGCGGACCCGAGACTGAGGCCGTGGTTGTGAATTGGAGTGACCGATGAGCCCCGAGATCCTCCCCTCGCTGACGTGTCCCTTCTGTGGGCGGGTCAGCTACAACCGGAACGATGTGACACAACGCTACTGCGGGGCCTGCCATCGCTTCCTCGATGACGTCGACTGGACGCTGCAGATCACCCACGTCAAGCATGAGGCCTTCCGGTACGACGTCCCGAATGTCGGCTTCGTCCGGTGGGACGTCACCCTCGCGCAGGAGTGTGTCGCCGCGGGGCAGATCCGCACCACGGTCCCGATCGAGCCAGCCGAGATGCAGAACATTGCGCAGCGCAATAGCTGGGAGCCGGCGAAACTCCCCTTTGTTGACCCGAGCCTCCCGGGGATCGCCGCCCCGCTGGTCTGGGACGGGGCCATCCACTACGTCCTGATTGACGGGAACCATCGGCTCGCGCGGGCGCTCCAGGACGGCCTCCCCTTCTCCGCGCATCTGCTCACCGACGAGGCCGCCCGTCGGTGTGTCATCGAAGGCTCGGCGGCGCTGCTGCCGTGGAGCTATCAGCCATGAGGATCCTCTGCACCGATCGCTTCTGGTCGAAGGTACGGATTACCCCTAGTTGCTGGCTCTGGGTTGCAGGATTGACACCAGCCGGCTACGGGAAATTCTGGTTGGAGGGGGAGACGATGCTCGCTCACCGCGTCGCGTACGAGATCGTAAAAGGGCCAATCCCGGAGGGGTTCACCCTCGATCACGTCTGCCGCGTACGACACTGTATCCGTCCAGACGAACAACACTGTGACCCTGCAACACAACGTGTGAATACCCTCCGAAGCCCGATCGCTCCTGCAGCGATCAATGCTCGGAAAACACACTGTCCATCCGGTCATCCGTTCGACGACGCGAACACGCTCTGGTCGACAACGCGATCAGGAAGGCAGCGTCAATGTCGGGCCTGCGGTCGGATCCGTACTCTGTTGCGTAAACGTGCCGCGGGAGCAGTTCCTCGCCCATTCACGATGAGGCCAATCGCGTGCGTATTCTAGTAACCTTCCCCGGGAAGTTCGGCGATACGCTCTGGGCGCTCCCGACGGTGCGGCTGATCGCCGAGGCGTTCGATCAGCCGGTGGATCTGGCCCTCTCCGAGCGCTACGGCCCCGACGGCTTCAGGGCGCTCCTCCGGCATCAGCCCTACCTCGGGCGGGTCATCCGGCTCCTGAGCTGGGAGGTCCAGCAGACCGCCCCGATCACCCCGTGGCAGCCGCCGAGTGTGGTAGACGGCGCCGACTACGATCAGGTCTTCCACCTCGGGTACCGCCAGTGGCCGATGGCGCCCTCCCTGCCGATCGAAGTCTGGCAGACGGCGATCACGGAGTACCGCGTGCTGCACGAGGCGCTCCCGCTCGACCTCGGGCTGGATCGCCCGTGGATTCGCGCCCCCTATCGGATCTACCCGGCCGAAATCGTGGTCGGGTTCACCGACGAGTGGTTCGAGTTGAAGTACGGGCTGTACCAGTTGCTCTGGGTGCGGTTCGCCCCCTCGCGCGCGATCGTGAATCTGAGCACGTCGCCCCGGTGGTCCTCAGCGGAGACGGCCTCGCCCGTGATCGTGACCTGGATCGCCGCCGCGGCGTGGCTCGCCGAGGCGCACGTGTTCGTGGGGTGCTGCTCCGCGCTGCACGTCCTGGCGTGTGCGATGGGGACGCCCGCCGTGATCGTCGAGCCGGCGGCGGCGCGCCATCATCCGATCTTCTGGCCGTATGGACAGGATGGGCCGCGGGTGACGCTGGTCCGGGGCGGGGATGGTCTACCGACCTTTGACGCGCGGCACCTCGGGGACGCGATCGAGGCGGCCCTAGCGCGGCGGCCGGCGAAGGCGATCGCATGAAACTCCTCAACGTCGGCGCCGGCGAGATCTCCGACCGCCTGTCGATCTTGGCGCTGAAGATCCTCTACGCGCGTGAGAGTGGGAAAGACACCGCGCACTTCGAATCCGAGCAGGCCTCGCTCCGGGCGCAGATCCGCTCAAGGACCTTGAACGGGAAGTGGTTCGATGGGGTGCTGGAGCTGGCGGCGGTGAACGCGGCGATCTGGCATGGGGAGGACGAGTTGCGGGCGTGGCGCGTGCCGCGGCCGACCGGGTACAGCCCCGAGGACCTCGTGACGATCATGGATCTCGCCTTCCACTTGCAGGCGATGAACGATCGGCGGGCGGAGCTGATTCAGACGATCAACAAGGATGCCGGTGACAGCGACGCGAAGGAGAAGGTGTGAACGTCCTGCTCGCGACGACGTGGGACACCGCGTGCGGGATCGCGGAGCACTCCGCCTATTTGAAGGCGGCGGTGGAGGCGGCGGATCATGGGATTGCGATCCACCCGACGCCGGAGGCGCTCGATCCCGCCGCCGCTGATCCCTACCGGCACGGCTGGGATCTCCTGCACCTGAACTATCACCGCGCGCTCCACTCGCGCTGGACGCCGGAGAAGGTCCGGCAGGTGGCGAAGCACCGCAAGGTGGTCATCACCTTCCACGACACCTTCGGGGAGCACCCGCCCGACGATCTCTCACGTGAGTTGTGCGACGCCGCCGACGCCTTCATCGTGCATGAGCCCTGCGAGGGCCTGCCGAACGCGATCTACTGGCGGATGGGCGTCCCGCCGCCGCGATCGCCGATGCAGTTTACCTTCCACGGGAGCCACCCGCCGGATCCGTACTGGCGAACGCTACGGTGGTGCTTCAAGGGGTGGGACGCGCAGCCCGTGCTCGGGACGGTCGGCTTCGCCTTCCCGTGGAAGAACTACGAGCGGCTCTGCGATCTCACGCGCGAGGTCGGCTGGGCACTCCTGCTGATCGCCCCCGGCGCGACGACCGAACAAGTGGTCGACTGGCAGAGTCGCCACCCTGATCTCTGGGTGATCCCGGAGTTCACGCCGCGTGATCAGGTCGTTGAGCTGCTCGCCGGCTGTGACGCGACCGCCTTCTGCTATACCTGCGCGAACTCGGGACAGAGCGGCGCGGTGCTCCAGGGGATTGCAGCGCGCAAACCGGTCTTCGCGTTCGAGACCTGCCGGCAGTTCCGGGCGCTCTTTGCGGACCCGATCGCCAACAAGTACGTGCGGTGGTGCCGGACCTTCGAGGAGTTCCAGCAGCGGCTCTCGAACACGATCCTCGGGCGGGTCGATGCCGGGATGGTGGCGCTCGCGCAGCAGGACTCCTGGACGAAGCTAGGCGCGAACTACGCGCAGTTATACCGAAGGCTCCTCGCGTGACGCTCCCCCTCACCAAGACGCTCGCCGACACCGACTTCGCGCACCTCCCGAAGGAGCTGGCACAGGTCGACGAGTACTTCACCGGTGCTCCTGGCGCGCGGGAGCAGCACCCGCTGCGGCGCTGGGAGTACGCCCTCGCGCTCGATGCCTACTACCGCTGGCAGACCGAGGTCGGCCTCTACGGCGCCCTCGTCTACGATGTGGGGGGCGCCGGCAGCCCGTTTCACCTGCTGGTCAACGCGCGGATCGTTGATCCGACCGTCACCGAGGCGGAGGGGCCGCACCACCTCCCGTACACGCTGGAGCGCTTCGTCACCGCGGGGACGGAGCTGGCGCACTGTGTCTTCTGTCTCTCGGTCCTGGAGCACGTCAGCGATCTCGATCGGTTCCTTTACCACCTGAGCTGTCTAGTCGCACCGCGCGGGCTGCTCTTCCTCACGATGGACTGCTGCGACGGCGATGGTCCCGCCCCTGGCGACTGGCCGACCGACACGTATCACTTCCACTGGATGCGGAAGCGGATCTTCAACCGGCTCTGGTGGCAATACACCCGTGCAACGCTCAATCGCCAGCAGTTCCAGTCGCTCGGGGAGTGCGACTGGGACTACCACGGCGCCCACGTCTACGATTATTCATTCGCGTCGCTCTGCTTGGTGAAGCGCCCATGATCTATCAACCGCGCGACTGCCGCGCCTGCGGCGGCCCGCTCGACACGCTGCTCGCGCTCGGCCGGCTCGCGCTCTCGACCTTCCCCGCCCCGGGGGATCCGCCGACCGACGCGGTCCCGATCGACTTCGCCCTGTGCCGCCTCTGCGGACTGGTGCAGCTCCGGCACACGGTCGAGCCCGACGTCCTCTACCGCCGGCAGTACTGGTACCGCTCGGGCGTGAACGAGGTCATGCAGGCGGAGCTCGCCGACGTGGTGACCCAGGCGCTGCAGCAGGTGACGATCAACCCGGCGCGGGATGTGGTGATCGATGTGGGCGCGAACGACGGGACCTTGCTGGCGTGCTATCGCGATCACGCGACGACGCGGACGATCCCGCGGGTGGCGTTCGAGCCGGCGGACAACCTCCAGCCGGCGCTGGCCGCGCACTGCGAATGGCTGATCCCCGACTACTTCGGATGGACGACCCTGCGGGCGCCGCGCCTCGATCTGGCCGGCCGTGCGAAGGTGATCACCACGATCGCGATGGTCTACGGCTCAGATGATCCGCATGTGTTCGTCTCGGCCGTGAACAGCCTCCTCCACCCCGACGGCGTCTGGGTCGTCCAGTTCCAGGATCTCTGGTCGATGGTGCGCCAGACCGCCTTCGACAACCTCTGTCACGAGCACCTGGTCTACTACTCGCTCCGGAGCTTCAGCGAGCTCCTCCGCCCGCACAACCTGAAGGTGATCGACTGTGAGATCCGCGACATCAACGGCGGGAGCCTCCGCTGCTACGTGCAGCACGGGCACCACCGCGAGGGCGCGCGCGTCCGTCGGCAGCTCGATCTCGAAGCCGGCTGCGATCACTGGTCGACCCTGGAGCGCTTCGCCTGGCAGGTCGGCGAGACGCGTCGGCAGATCCGCGCCGCGCTCGATGCGCTCCACGACACAGGCGTCACGGTGGATCTCTACGCCGCATCGACCAAGGCGAATACCCTCCTCCAGTACTGCGGCATCGACGGCGCGCTCGTCCGACAGGCGTGGGAGCGCAGCCCCGAGAAGGTTGGGCGGACGACGGCGACCGGGATCCCGATTGTGAGTGAGGGGACCGGGCGGGCCGACCCCCCGCACACCCTGCTGGTCGGCGCGTGGCAGTTCGCCGACGCGTTCGCGAAACGGGAGGCGGCGTACCTGGCGGCGGGCGGATCCCTGCTGCTGCCGCTCCCGCGCGTGACGGTGGTGACCCAGGGATCACGTGGGCTGGAGGCGGCGCCGATGCCGGTCGTCCCGTGACCGAGGTGCTCGTCCCGATCTGCCCACACTGCGGGAACGAGGACCTGACCTTATTGGAGGCGAAGCCGGACGGCTCGGTCTACTGCGTGGTCTGTGGGAGGATGCATGGTCTTGCGGACCGGCGTGATCCTCACGCTGACGCTGATCGCCGGGGGCCTGCTGGTGATCGGCGCCGCCCAGGCGGTTGAGGGGGGCGGATGGCTGGCGGGGGCGCTCGCGGTGGGGATCCTGGCCGCGGTGTACGCGCAGGTGACCCGACGTCCACCGCGCTTGTGAAGGGCTGGAGGGTGCCGGGGAGCTGCGGTGAGACTGGGATCGGCTGGCCCGGGCCGCATCATTGTCACCGGTGCTGCGTAAGCGTGTGGGTCGGCTGTTGGACCTTCCTGCTCGATGTGGCGCGCGGGCACTACGATGCCGCCGGGTATACGCAGGCGGAGCGGAAGGCACAGGCGAAGGCGCACGGGTGGACGGTCCCGAGGTGGGAGCTGCGGCTGACGGCGCCGCCGGAGTGGTGATGCGGGAAGAGTTAGCCGATCTCTGGACCTACCCCGCCGATGCCCGCTGCATCACCACGAACGGCACGGTCAAGGCGAATGGCCGGGCGGTGATGGGGCGAGGGGTCGCGCTGCAAGCGACGCAACGCTACTTCGGGATGAGGCTCGCGCTCGGGGCGCTCCTGAAGCGGCAGGGCAACCACGTCGGCATCATCGATCGGAACTGCGACGGGGTCCCGTTGGTGAGCTTCCCGGTGAAGCATGTCTACAACGAGCGCGCCGATCTGGAGTTGATCGCGCAGTCGGCGAGGGAATTGGCCGCGCTGACCGAGGTGGAGGGCTGGACGGCGGTGGTGCTGTCCCGGCCAGGGTGCAATAACGGCCGGCGGGACTGGGCGCGCGAGGTCCGCCCGATCCTGCAGCCGGTACTCGATGATCGGTTTACGGTGGTGGCCTTATGAGTGAGAGTGAGCAGCTCGTCTGGATCGTGATGCCCGTCCTCGCCGATCAGGAGAAGACCACCGCCGCGATCGCCGACTGCCTCGCGCAGTCGATCCCGACGCGCCTCCTCGTGATCAACCAAGGCGTCGACGATCCCTTCCGCGCGCACCTGGAGCGGCTCGCCGAGGAGTATCCCGACCGGATCCTCATCTGGTCACATCAGCCCCCGCTCCCGAGTCTCGCCGCGACGTGGAACCGCGCACTCCGGTTCGTCTGGGAGGCGGGCGGGAGTGAGGCGCTGGTGGTGAACAACGATGTCCGACTCCGCCCCGACACTGTCTACCAGCTCAGTAGCGTGATGGGGCACAGCGACGCGCTCTTCGTCTCCGCGGTCGGCGTGACCGAGGCGGACTTTGCGTACCACCCGACCCCCGACGTCCTCCTCACCGCGCCGGACGAGCGCGGGCTCGGCCGCCCCATGCACCTCGGCGGCCCCGACTTCTCCTGCTTCCTGATCAGCCGCGCGTGTCACGAGCGCTTCGCCTTCGACGAGCGCTTCATCCCCGCCTTCTGTGAGGATCTCGACTACCACCGCCGGCTCCTCCTCGCGGGGGAGGGCGCGCGGATCTTCTCGGTGAACGTGCCGTACCTGCACTACGCCTCGAACACGCTGAAGACGCTGCCGGCGGCGGAGGCGGCGGTGATCCGGCGGCAGATCGAGCTACAGAGCCGCGCCTACTACGCGATGAAGTGGGGCGGGGCGGTGAACGCCGAGACGTACTGGGCGCCCTTTGACACCACAGGCACGGCCGAGGCCGCTACCGCTCCTCGACTCCTGTTCGCACAGCACTGCCCAGAGGGGCCTACGACGCCTGCACTCTTTAACCACGAGAGGAAGATCGCCAATGGGCAAACGCCTCGAAGACCTGAACCTCTCTGACGAGCCGATCCGCCCGGTGAAGCCGGTGGACCCTCGGGAGACGGAGTGGTACACCTTCGCGCGCGAGAACGACGAGATGCTGGAGACGACCACGGCCTTCGAGTGGGCGGCCGACACGCTCATGGGCATCCGGGAGTCGGTCGAGCAGTACCAGACGGTGACGGCCGGGCAACGCCGCGCGGTGGCGAACATCCAGGAGGCGGGGACCAAGACCGGGGGGCGGCGGAGTCGGAGTTTCCGACGGAGGTACTGGTGAGCGGCTGGCCGGACGGGTGGATTGGCGTCGACTTAGACGGCGTCCTGGCGGAATGGTCAGGGATCCCGGAAGACGTCTGGCGTGTCGGTGCCCCGATCCCGCGGATGATCGAGCGCGTCAAGGCGTGGCTTGCTGACGGGCGGGACGTCCGGATCTTCACCGCGCGAGTCGGCTGCTGTGGGCAGACGTCGACGATCGCGGTCGACGATGAGGCGTTCGCCGCTCACCAGCGGGAGCTGATCGTCGCGTGGTGTCAAGAGCACCTCGGAGCGGTCCTCCCAGTCACGGCGACGAAGGATTTCCAGATGATCGAGTTGTGGGACGACCACTGTGTCCAGATGGTGCCGAACACCGGGCAGTCGCTCGCTGAGCGCTGATGCCTGGGACCAACGGCGGCACCGGCTACCCGTACCACCTCCAGTGCGGCCGCTGCAAGCGGAGCCTCCACTCCGTCTTCCACGACGCGGTGCACTTCCGCCGCGGCTACCGGCTCGTCGCGACCGGGCGGACCAAACCCCTGAAGACCGCTCACCGCGGCATCCGCTGCACCGACCGCCGGATTGAGTACCGCTGTCTCGACTGCGGCCATGTCGGCTGGTCGAAGCATATCGCGACGGAGACCCTCGCCGGTGCCCCTCCTCGCGAAACCTGACGCGTGCCGCCCATGCACGCTCTTCCAGCGCGGCTACGGCTTCGCGCCGGCCGACGGCCCGACCTCCGCGTGGCTGCTTCTGGTCGGCGAAGCGCTCGGCGCGGTCGAAGCGGCGACCGGCCGGCCGTTCATGGGCGATGCCGGCGGGATGCTGACCCGGCTCCTGAATCTCCTCGGCTGGACCCGCGACGCGATCCGGATCCACAACGTGATCTCGTGCCAGCCGCCGAACGACTGGTTCGACGAGCGCGCGCCCTGGTACCGTGAAGCGATCGGGTACTGTCCCTACTTGGAGCACACCCTCAGCGAAGGCCATACGGTGGTGGTCCCGATGGGCGCCACCGCGATCAAGCGGGTTCTCCGCCTGGAGCACACCAAGGGCGTTACGGTCCAGAACTTCCACGGGACGGTCCATCGGGACCCGACCGATCGCTTCTGGGTGGTGCCGACCTACCACCCCTCCCACCTGCAGCGGGGCGCGCACAACCTGATCGGGACCGTCCTCTGGGATCTGCAACGGGCCGAGGAGGCGCGCTCGCGTGGGAAACCCCCTGACCCGGGGACCCTGATTATTGATCCACCGGTCGAGTGGTTTCGCGCCTGGGTCGCCACCGTCGTCGCCGCCCGCCAGCAGGATCCCGCCGCCTACCCGATCAGCAGCGACGTCGAGACACCCGACAAGGTGGGCGGGCGGGACGAAGGCGAACTCACCGCCGACGACCAGAGCTTCCAGATCCTCCGCCAGAACGTCGCGTGTCACCCCGACGAGGGGGTGACCGTGCCGGACGAGGAGCCCTACCGGAGCCTCCTCCGCGAGCTCTACGCGTCCCCTGGCGCGATCTGGCAGTGGAACCGGACCTACGACTTCATCCGGCTGGTGCGCGCCAGCTACCTGACCGAAGCGGACTCGAGCAAGGTCGTCGACCTGATGTGGCTCGCGAAGGTGCTCCAGTCCGACCTCCCGATGGGCCTGGGGTTCTGGGCGCCGTTCTACTCGACCTGGGGCGCCTGGAAGCACCTCGCGGCAATCGACCCGCCGCGCTACGGGGCGATCGATGGGCTGCAGACGCACCGGATTGGGTTTGGGCTCTACCATGACCTCCAGCAGACCGGACAGATGCACTACGCCTTCCGCCATACGCACGAGTATTACGTGAAGGTCCTCCGCCCCGCCCAGCTCGTCGGGGTCAAAGTGGATCGGCAGCGGCTGCAGGTGTTCAAGGCCGACCTCGTCACCAAGGCCCGCGCGAGCCTCCAGGCGCTGCAGCTCTGTGTCCCGGAGACCGTCTGCCCGCTGACCCCGAAGGGCGGGCTGACCAAACCCCCGCTCGCCGACGTCCTCCACGTCAAGGCCACGGCGTTCACCCGGAAGGGGACACCCCGCGCCGGCAAAGCGGTCGCGGAGGTCAAACAGGAGCTCTATGCCAAAGCGCACGTCGTCGACCGGGTCATTCTCAAGGAGGTCCTGGTCTGTCGAAGCTGCGGCGCTGTGGACGTTGCTCGACGGCATCGCTGCCGAGACGCAGCAGATCGAACTCAGCCTGCTGGGGGTCCGCGCGAAGCTCCAGATCTCGTACTCGATGTTGCGAGCGTACACCGCTGGTTCTGGCAAGAGCCGTTCAACCCGGACAGCCCAAAGCAAATCCTCGCCTACCTCAAAGCCAAAGGGCACCGCCCCGGCCGCGCGAAGAAGTCGAAAACCATCGAGTCCACCGACCGCGAGACCCTCGAACGTCTCGAACGGACCGCCGGTGACCCCTTCTACACCCACACCCTCGACTACCGCGCTGTGAACAAGGTCAAGGGGACCTACGCCGAAGGGACCGAGCGCCGGCTCGATCGCGAGGACCGCATCCACCCGGTCCCGACCTTCCGCCCGTCGATGATGCGGTTGAGCTATGTGGATCCGAACATCACCAACGTCGTCGCGGACAAGGGGGTCGCCGCAGGCGGACGCGCGACGCTCGCCGCGGGGTTCCGCCGGTGCATTGTGGCGAGCCCCGGGTGTCGGCTGCTGGAAGTCGACTACGCGGGGATCGAGAGCATCCAGGTCGGGGTCTGCGCGCAGGATCCTGAGTTCATCCGGAACGCGAAGCGGGGGCTGCACGCGGCGCTCCTCAGTCACGTCCTGGGGCGCCCCTACGATCCCTCCTGGCCCGAGGCGCAGATCATCGGGTATCTCAAGGAGCTTAAGCAGGACGAGCGGCTCGCCAAACCGTACGACTCCTGCAAGCATTACAACCACGCGAAGGCGTATGGGATCACGATTCCCGGGATGGTCCGCCAGTACCCGGATCTCTTCCCCGATGAAGCGACCGCGGTGAAGTACACCCGGTTCTTCCGGCAGCTCGCCCCGCGGGTTGACGACTGGCAGCACGCCATCCAGGAGCGCGCCAGCAAGGAGCATTACCTCGGCGGCGCGGGGGATCACCCCTATACGTACCGGCACTGGTTCTGGGCGGTCTATGTGTACAAGCGGCTCACGCGGAGTCAGGAACTCCGCCTGATCGCGAAGCACCAGCGCGCCGGGACGAAGCCGCCGGTGATCTATATCAATGATCAGGCGTTCCGCGTCGGGCCGGGGCCGGACGCGAACCGCGCCCTCGCCTTCAAGCCGCAGAGTATCGGGGCGGGGAACCTCAAGGAAGCGGGGCTGCGTCTGCTGGGGGACCCGGCGAGCCCGAGCTATATCGGCGATTGCTACTTCGGGCGAACGCCCTTGCGCGCGCCGATCCACGACTCCCTCCTCTTGGAGATCCCGCTCACCCAGTGGGACCGGGTCTGCCCGATCGTGTTCCACGAGATGCAGCGGCCGATCCTGGAGCAGCCGATCCCGGAGAGCTGGGGCCTGGGGAGCTACTTGACGATCGGGATCTCAGCGAAGGCCGGGGACGACTGGGCGGCGATGACGCCGATCCCGGTGCCGGGCTATGATGCGGAGTGGGTGAGCACGCCGATGGAGGCGGAGGATGAGGAAGACTGGTCGGATCTGCAGCGGGCGGTCTGACGGTGCGACCGTGTGCAACTTGACACCATCTCACCGTTGTGCTATGATCACTGGTGGAGGTGCCCGATGCCTGATCAGGACCAACCCTCGACCCTACTCCCCGACGAGTACGACAAGACGCTCGACGACCTCGCCCGTGCGCGAGGCACGCTCTCGACCCGACCGGCGCCCATCCAGGCGGTCCCCTTGTTCGGCCTCGGTGGGAGCAAGACCTACATCGTGCGGTCCTTCCGCACCGCCGTCCCCGACGCCCGCGACGAGACCAAGTCGAAGCCGCAGTTCTACGTGACGCTCCAGGTCACCGGGCGCGAGGGGACGGTCCGGCTGGTCCTACCCCCGAAGGTCGCCGACCTCATCGCCCGGCAGCGAGACAGCCTGACGTCCCAGGCGCGCAAGCGACTCGCGAAGGCGCAGGCGAAGACGCGGCAGGCGAAGGGGTTCGTCCCCTTCCAGAAGAAGGCGGCAGGGGAATGATGGGCCGCCGGGGCGTGACCTGGACCCGGATGTACCGGGTCGTTCAGAACTTCCAGACGAGCCGCTTCGCCGTCGCCGCGTACGACGTGTCGCCGCGGTCCCACGTCCGGCCCCTTGCTCGCGCTGACCCCGCGGCCGCGGCCTCGGGGTCCAAGTATAAGCCCAAGGAGATTGAGAGGTGGTTCGGCCTCACGCCAGAAGAGGCGGTGGTGAAGTATCAAGTCCAGGTGACGAAGCGGATCCGGACCCTTGAAGACGAGATCAAAGCGCTGCAGGCGGATCGCGAGGCGGTCCGTCAGCTCGGCCTAAAACTCCCCGCCGGTGAGAAAGTGGGCGACGAGCCACGCCAGGAACGCGAGTAGGGCGAACCGCCGGACCCGCCACTGCGGGGCTTTGTTGAGGATCGAGAACCACTGCCAGACGTGCTCGCTGAGGGTGTCGCCCGGCACCTTGTTGAAGATCGCCGGCCCTTCGATACAGCCGAACATCGCGAGCCAGAGGAGCCACGCGACGGTCCAGCCGCTCACGGCGGGGGCGTGCCTACTGACGGCCGGCTCCGCATCGTCAGGGAGATCTCGCCCGGGGGGAGCGGCTGCGGTGGGGGCGTCCCCGGCTCGGTGCCCTGCTTCGGCCCCGGCGGTCGGCCGAGGAGATACTGGGTCGAGGGGCCGAGGATCCCGGAGGTCCGCGCCAGATCCGCCAGCGCCAGCGCCGGCTGCTTCGAGGTCAGGGCGTTGACCAGTTGCCGAGTGCCCTTCGGCGAGTAGATGGCCCATGTGATCAGATCATCGGCTGTTGGCCCTCGGAGCAATCGGGCACCGGAGATCCCGCCGCCGAGCCGCGCCGGTCCGAGCGCATAGAGTCGAAGGGCGTCCATCCCCGCTCGGGCGGCGGCGCCCTTCTGCATCGAGGGCGCGAGCGACGACTCGGCGAGCCGTTGCGTCTCCGCCGCGATCGGCTGGAGTCCTTCGACCTGCGCCCGCTTCGCCCCCGCGACACCCTCTTTCGCCACCTCCACGGCCGTTGCGCCGGCTTCCCGCGCCGCTTGCCGACCCTGCCGTCCGGCCGTCTGCGCCGCCTCGACCCTGAGGTTCCCGTGCTCGACGGCACTGCGGTAGGCGGCATCGACCGTCTTGAGGTTCTCCCAGACTTGTGTGCCGGTCTGATCCCCGTACATCACGGAGTGGAACTCCGGCTTCGCTTCGAGCGCGCGGAGGCGATCGCCCAGCTTCTCGATCCCCCCACTCACCACCTTGTCGTGGGTCCAGGCGGAGCGGACCCCGTCCCACGCCGCCTGTCCACCGGCTGCGTCGCCACCCTCCGCCGCTTGATGCAGGAGGAGGTCCTGGAGCATCCGCAGGTGGGTCGGTTTGGTCGGGCTGATCATCCGGACGATCGCCTCGGGGGATTCGACTGCGAGCTTCCGCAGCCGTGGCGCCATCCCTTTGGTGTAGAGCGGAGCGACTTGGGCGTAGGCGGCGGTGGCGGCGTTGTAGGGCTCATGGACGGCGAGCCCTTCGCGGAGCTGTCCCCGGAGAGACTTCGTGATGTTGGTGACGCGCTTCTGTACCGTGCGGTCCACTGCGGAGCCGACCGCCTCGTCGAGCTCCCGCTTGAAGCCGTGGGCGGCCGCGAAGGGGACCTTGTCCTCCGCGTTGAGGATCCGGTTCAGCACCCCCATCGCCGGGTGTCTGAGGACGTCCTGCTGTGCGGCACCCTGCGCGGCGCCCATCGCCGCCTGAATGTCCGCGAGGCTCGTCGTCGCCTGGGCATCCCCCGCGTTCGCGCGCTGCTGGAGCATCTGCAAGGTCTGCGGGTTGACTCCCGCTTCAGCGGCCGCCGCTTCGCCCGCCCCCGCGACCGGCTTCCGCGGGAAGGCCGTCTGTGGGGGCGTGATCTCTTCACTGAGGATCCGTCGCGCCTCGGCCTTGAGCGCGGTGATGTCGACGTCCGGCCCCGACTCGGCCGCCTTGGTCACCGCCTGCCCAAGCTGATCCCGCGCGCGGGCTGCGCCCCCTTCCTGGATGACCCGGTTCGCGGCGCGGCCCGCCTCGGCGGTGGGAGGAGGCGCACCAACCAGGGCCTCGTAGGGCTTCGCCGCCTGCGTCGCCCCGGCGGCCGCTTGCGCTTCCGCGGCCTGCACGCCGGTCCGTCCGGCCTCCCCGGCGGCGACGACGCCTTGGCGACTGGTGGTGCGCGTCTTCTGGAGGAGTTGTGACGCAGCATCGACCCCAGCCTGCAACTGGGAGGACAGCGCTTCCTTCGCTCGGCTGAGGTGCTGCGCGGCCGCCCGTCCCACCCGCCCGGCGACGAGGCGCTTGCCGACCGCGCGCAGCGGCCACATCAGCGCCTGCCCTCCGGTTTCGTAGAGGCCCTGCTCCCCGCCGGCTGCGGCGATCTTGCCGTAATCGAGTCCGGTCTGGCCTGGGGGTGGGGTGCCCACGACCTGCTCACCCGTCTCCGCGACGGATCCCCCGAGTGCCGCCCCCAGCACGGGGATGAGAAAGCTGAGCCCCCCGGTTTCGGGTGCAAGGCCCGCACCGATGGCCGCCCCCGCGCCCCCGGCGAGGTTGCGGCGACCTTCCGGTGTGCGTGGATCGAAGCTCTCCAGCATCGAGCGGAACCAGCCCTTCTCCTCGGGCGCGGGCGGTGGCTGCCCGACGGCGGGGGGTCCCTCCTCGGGCTGGGCGGCCGCCGCGGCGGCAGGCTGGCCCGTCCGCGTATCGATCCCATTGATGACGAGGTTCGGATGGCCCTCCCGCTTGAACTGGCTCGGCCAGTGCCCGGTCTCATCCGGCTCCGCCCCGGCGGCATGGGCGGCGCGGTAGTCGTAGAAGTGCTCGGGGGCGTCTGGGTTCGGGTCGAGCTGGCGCTGGGTGGCGTGCTGCCCGTACCACTGCCGGAAGTCGGTCTCCTGCTGGACCTTCTGGATGTAGCCCTGCGTTTCCTTCGGGAGCGGGCGCCCCTTGGCGACGTTCCCCGGGCCGAAGTTGTAGCGGGCGAGCGCTTGCTCGACGTTCCCGCCGGAGGCTTCGAGCTGCTTACGGAGGTAGCGCACCCCGCCGCGGATGTTCTGGACGGGATCGGCCGGGTCGACGCCCTGCTCCTTCGCGGTGTCCGGCATGAGCTGGAAGATCCCCTGCGCGCCCTTCGGCGACGTCTTGCGGGGATCGAAGTTCGACTCGGTCTGGGCGACGGCGAGGGCGAGCTCGGGCGGCACCTTCGCCGCTTGCGCCTCTGAGGTGATCACGTCATAGAGTGTGGCTGGGCGGGTGGGCATCTAACGCCCCGGCATGGCGACCAGTTTCCCGGTATCGAGGTCGACCTGCCAGCCCGGGATCGGCGCGTTGATCCCGCCGCCGGCCGGAGGCGCCGCGCCGTGCGACGGCGCAGGGCGAATCGCCCCCGCCTGAAACGGGCCGGGCGGCGTGGTGCCTGCTACCGTTGCAGGAGGCGGCGCCGCTCCAGGTGCCGGCACGGTGGCCCCACCAGGGGGAGGCGGCGCCGTCCCGACGCCGCTCGGCGCCGCGAAGATCTGCCCCGGATCGATCCCGTACCCTTGTGCGGTCCCTTCGATCCGTTTCCGCTCGGCGTCATTCCAGGTCTGCAGCCCCGCGAGGAACTGCCGGCCGGTTTCGACCATCGCCGCGAGCTCCGCGGGCGGCACCCCGGCGCCGCCTTCCTTGAGGCGCTGAATGTAGCCTTCAAGCCGGCTCGCGAGCGAGAGCCCTTCGCCTGAGCGCGCGTACTCACTCTCCCGCACCACCGAGCTCGGGTCGAGGATCTTCTGGAAGGTCACCAGGACCGCCTGCGACCCGCCGATCTTGTCGCCCTCGTTGAAGCGCTTCAGCCCGGTCTGCATCAGTTGGAACTGCCGCTGCATCTCGCGGGTGGGCGCCTGGATCTTCTGCCAGTCCCCAGCGAGCTTCTCGGTCTTGTCGAAGCGCTGACTCGTGGAGAGCGGCACGCCCGCCGCCGCCGCGCCTCGCGCCACCGTGACGGCCGTCGCCCGTGCGCCGGCCTGCTCCGGGGTGAGGCCCGCCCCTGTGGTGCGCGGAATGAACCCCGGGATCGGGATCCCATAATACGGAGAGTCGGGATCGGTGCCGATGTACTGCCCCCGCGTCTTGTCGAAGGCTCCGTAGACTCGGGAGGGCTGGCCCGTCTCGGGGTCGGTGATCTCTCCAGGGGTGGACTGATAACCGCCCCCCGCTCCGCCCCCGTGGAGCCGCTCGTACTTCTTCGCGATGAGGTCTCGGGCACGCGCCGCCGCTTCAGGGGTCCCTCCCAGAGCCGTGGTGAGCCCGGCGACCTCGCCCTCGACGGTGCCCTGCGCGGTGGCGGTCTTGGTCAGGCGCGTCTGTTCCTCGGGCGTCCGGAAGACCTCGCGGGGCCGGAGCACCGGGCGATCCGTGTAGGTAGTGATCCCCGCCGACGGTGTGGACTGCAGCCGGGTTTCCACAGGGCTGGGCGGCGGCGCCCCCACCTCGGTTGGTGAGGTCGAGGGCTGCGCCATCGACGACTCCTGGCCCGGCGGCGTGGACAAGTACCCGCTCGTCTGCACCGAAGGCAGCGTCGTTCCGGTCGCGGTCGGCTCCATCACCGTCCGCGGCGTCTGCACGAGCCCGCGGATCTGCTCCAGGTACGGGCTCTCCTGCATCTCCCCGATCCAGCCGCGCAGCCCGCCCTTCCGCTTCTGCGGCTGGGCGGAGTGGAGCAGGCCCGCGACGGCCATCGACTTGATCTCGGGGTCCGGTGAATTGATCAGCGCGTCGAGGATCTTCCCTTCGCGCTGCTGCGCGCGGTGCGCTTCGTCGAGGTTGTAGGCTTCGACCTCCGCCTTGCGTCCGGCGAAGCCGGAGAGCAGCCCCTCAAACGCACCCATCCGCTAGCCTCCTGGCATCCACGTCGTCATGTTCGGGGTGGTCTGCCGCGAGCGGAGCCAGCCCCCGCCGCCGCCGTCTCCGTCGTCGTCGTCGCCGCCGCCACCCCGCCGCTTCCCCATGCCCCCGGAGAGGATGTCAAAGAGGAACCCCCCGATCGAGGTCCCCGCTTTCTCGCCTTCCTGCCGGCCGTACATCCGGTTCTGCATCCCTTGCGGGAGGAGGTTCGCGTAGAGGCTCCCGGCGCTGGAGGTGCGCTGAGCCCCCTGCCCGGTCTGCTGGAGGCCCATCTGGCCGAGCGCCCCGGCGGCCCCGGGCTGCACGCCGGTCACCAGCCCCGCGATTTGGCCCGCCTTCTGCCGCTGCAGCTCACCGGTGGCGACGTCGCGTGCCGCCCCCTGTACGCCACTCTTCTCCAGGCCGCGCTCCGCCCCCGTGTAGGTATCAGTGATCCCTTCGCGCGCCGCGGAGGTCGCTTGCGACTGGAGCGCGCGGTTCCCGTGGAGGAGGGTCGAGTAGTAATTCTGCGCAGGCGTCGTCGCCTCGACCCCGCTCTGCGTCAGCGCCGTCCCGGTCTGGGCGAGCTCCCCGCCGGCCTGCTGCGCGCCGGTGAGCGCGGCCATCTCCTCGGGCGACCGTTTCATCGCGGAGGACTGCGCCTTCTTCGCCGCGAGATGCCCGCCGAGCAGGGCGGCGCCCTTGGCAATCCAGGGGATGGCAGGCGCGATGAAGCCCATGATCAGAACTCCTTCTCGGCGAGGGCGTCGAGGTCAATCGCGAAGAGCGTCCCCGGGGCGGGGACGAACCCGAATCGCTCGACCATCAGTCGGTGCAGCTCGGGCTGATCGTTGGCGACGACGGCGAAGGCCCCCGACACCGACTGGGATCGGAGCAGCGCGAGGCCTTCTCGGACCAGCCCGCGAATCACCGCCGGGTTGCGCCGCGCCTCGGGCGTCACGTACCACGGCTCCCAGTGCACCGCGTCGAACAGCGCACAGAAGCCGAGGATCTGGCCCGCGTCGTCTTCCGCGACGATGATGCGCCAGTGATCGGGATTTGGCAAGCCAGTCGTGGAGAACGGATCATAGCCGGCGAGCTTGTCCCAGTCCTCGGGCGGGAGCGCACGGTGACGCATCGATCCTCCTCAGTCGGGGATCCCGGCATCGTCCTGCATGTTGGCCGGCGCGGTCTCCCCCATATGGGTCTTGAGCGGATCGGTGGCGGCCGCCCCGATGAACACATCGTACACGCGCACGACACCCTCGACTTCGACACAGAGTTTGTCGCTGCTGACCCGGCCGGAGGGATTCTTCTGCCGCCCGGCGGTGAACCCGGCCTGCTTCAGATGCCAGATCATCCGGCGGAGCAGCTCGATCATGTTCGCTTCGCGCTGCGCGTCGGTGGCGGTGGGATTCTTGAGCGCGGGGAATTCGTTGCCGGTCCCACAGACGATCTGCCCGGCGCGGATCGCATTGAGGAGCCCGCCGGTGTCATGCCCGGTCGGCCCCGCTCCCCCGCACCCGATCTCCCCCGCGCCGCCGTCCCCGCCCCCGGGGAGCGGCTCACCCCCCGCCGTCACCGAGGTCGGCGGGGTCCCCGGCTTCTGGAAAAGCCCGACCGCGTAGCGCGCGATCTGCGAGGCCTTGGTGATACTCGCCTCGTTCGTGTTGTGCCCCGAGACGAGCTTGGTGACGGTGCCTTCCGAGGTCGAGAGGCGGGCTTCGAGATCGTGGATGCGGTCCCAGAGGAGGCGGATCGTCTGCTGCGTGGGGGGATCGGCAATCTCACCCACGTGCGGGTAGGTCTTCGTGAAGACTTTCGCGGCGTCCTCTTTGATCGTCACTGCGTCCCACCCCCGGAGGTTTGCGCGGCAAAGGTCGCATTGGTCATGGTGCGGGTCGGATCGATATCGTCATTGCCGAACGGCTGCACGGCCTTCGGCTGATCGGCGCCCCAGGGCTGGATCCACACGATGGTCTCATCCCGGTAGAGCCAGAAGGGCTCCGCGCTCGTCACGAGCCACTTGTGGAACACGTCCCGCCCCGCCTGGAACGTCTGGTACCAGCGGATCTTCTGCCCGCCGGTCGCCGGGATCGTGTAGGTCTCGGTCCGGGTGCCGCCGCGCTGGTTGTACTGGCGCGCCAGCGTGAGGGTGACCGGCTTGGTCGACTTCAGCACCAGATGTCCGTAGGTCGGGTAGAACCACCCGGGCAGGCTGTAATTGATCTCCTGCGTCTCCCAGCGATCGAGCTGGTAGGGCTCCTCGTCGAAGACGGGCTGCGCCGTGTAGAGCCGCCCGGGGTTGCCGTCCACCGGGAACATCCGCCACACCCGCCCCAGGTGCTGCGGGATCGCCTTCTGCACGACCTTCCGGCCGCTGGCGTTCACCGTGATCGTCTCGACCACGACCCCGTCCGCCTCCACCGTCACCGACTTGTTCTGCCCGAAGGTGTCGCACTCGAACAGGATCGCCTTCAGCCATTTGTCGGCGCGCGTGCCGTAGATGGAGAAGTTCTGGTTCCAGTTCCACTGCTCAGAGGGCTCGGGGTCGAGGTGCCAGCGGTGGTTGTAGAGCAGGCCCGGGTTGTCGTCGATCGCGCGGAAGCGGTAGACGTGCCCCCGCCCCCAAGGGAGGGTGATGTGGACGACCCGCCGCCCGTTCGCCGTGATCGCCCAGTAGGCGAGCCCCGTCTGCGGATCGCTCAGGCGCACCTCATCGACATAGACCTCGATCCGCTTCTCCAGCCCCCCGGTGTCGCAGTAGAGATCGAGCCCGGTGTGGTACTGGTCCCACTTGTTCTCGAAGTGGATGTCCCACTTGGCGATGCGCGGCGGCTCACCCTGCGCGATCCAGTCGGCGCGGTAGAGCAGCCAGAACTTGCAGTCGTCGGTCGGGCGGACGCGCACCTGCCGCGCGGAGACCGCCGGCCAGGAGAACTGCAGCTTGTGCCGGTTGTTGGCGAGGACCGTAAGCGTGGCGACGGTGTCCCGCACGCCGTTGAAGTCGCGCTCAATGATGATCGTGCGGGCGACGTTGCCGGTGTCGACGTCGAAGGTGACGCCGGAGAGCCAGAACTCGTCGGGCGATCCGAGATCGTCCCAGTTGGTCACTCGCTTGTTGGTGATCTCGGGTTGGACCGTGATCGCGTAGCCGAGCTCGTAGAGGATCGGGCGGGCGGTGGCCGACGACCACGAGATCTCCGTCGAGATCGCGTTCGCTTTCTGTGGTGACTCGCCGAAGGCGTCGAGGATGTAGGCTTGCCGGCCGGTCCCCTCGTTCAAGGTCTGCACCGGGTTGGTGATCGCCTCGACGTTCAGGAAGTTCTGGACACTCAGCGACACCCCGGCGCGGTCGGCCCGGAGGATCTGATCGCCGAAGAGCTTCTCCTCGCGCCGGCCGCCGGTAAAGGCGCCGGTGCGGGCGGTGCACGCGATCGCGAGCCCCGCGTCGGACGTGCCGATGTGCGTATAGGTGGTCCCGAGGTTCAGGCTCCCGAGGAGGAGGTCGGTCTCCTCTTCCCCCTGCACCGTCGCCAGCGCCCGCCCGAAGCTGTACGCCCGCCAATGCTTGTGCAGGATCGAATACACCATCACCTGCCGCGCGCCACTCGTATCCTGGTACAGGAAGACGAGCTGATTCTCCCAGCAGGTCAACCGGATCGCGGTGGGCGCGGCGGAGTCGATCGGGAGGTACCCGTAGCGCGTCACGCCTTGGAAGATCGGATCGATGTCCCGCGAGATCCACTCCTCCGGACCGCCGGTGGTCAGGAAGATCCCCTCGCCTTCCGCGTAGAAATAGATCCCGCCGGGGCCGACGCAGAAGTGGGTCCGGCCGCGAATCCCCCGCTTGCAGAGCGACGGCGCATAGTCGATGCGCGCGTCGTTGCTGAAGTTCGGATAGAGCAGGTACAGGCGGAGGCGACTGAAGACGAACGCCTGCTGGCCCATCACCCCGCCGGCCATCAGCTCCTCAGAGGGCGGACAGACCTCCTTGTACGAGCTCGACGACCAGTGATCGGGAGAGTCCGGCAGGGACCAGTAGAGATGCCCGGGGCGGTACGGATCGCCACAGCCCATCAGCATCCCTTCGAGCGGCCCCCAGAGGGCGGGGAGCGGCTGCGCCAGGACGGTATTGCCGTTGGCGTCCACCGTCGGCACCGGCTGGTAGTGATCGATCGGGAGGGTCCCGGCGGCGGCAATCGCGTCGTCGGTGAAGGTGTCGGTGAAGGCGCCGCCGTCGCTCGTCGTCACCCCGAGGTAGAACCAGTTGGTGATGAGGGAGCCGCCGCGCCGGTAGACGCGCTGCCGGATCGCGCTCGATCCGTAGGCTGCCGGGGTGACGACGATCTGCTGCCGACGTGAGTCGAGGTAGGCCGTCGTCGCCATCGTGTCCGAGCCATTCGACTCCGCCCCCGTGCGGGGATCATAGTGGGTGGTGCGGTAGTCGTACGGCTGCGCGCCGCTCTCGACCGTGTCAGGGCCATAGCCGCCGGTCAGGTAGAGATCGTCGAGCGCCCAGGAGACGATCCGATCGAGATCGGTCGGCTCCATCTTCATGTAGACGATGATCCCGGTCACCGTCGACCAGTCGCGCCCGGACGTCGAGCCGATCCGCTGGAAGTCGCGCCGCCGGAGGGACAAGCCGATCGACCCCAGCTCGAACCATTGATGCCCGCCCGCCCCGATCTGAATCGAGCGCGCCCGCGAGGGATCGACCATCGCGCGCACGGTCGTCCACGAGGTGCGCTTGTCCGTGATGGCGCGATCCTTCAGGTCCTGATCGCGTGTCGCGAAGATCCGGGCGGTCTCCGCCGCGTCGATCTGGGTCTGCGTCGCCTGGATGAACTGCACGAAGTCGTTCTGGCGGAAGCCCTTCACGTAGGCGTCCGAGTTCCCGCCGGTCGCTTTCGGGACGCCCGGGAGGCCCGTCGGATCGAAGACGGCATTCACGACGAGATAGATCCGCAGCTCCTTCACGAGCGCCGGGTTCGAGGTCTTCATCCAGAGATGGATCACGTCATCATCAGAGGCGGCGATGTCGCCCGGGGCGCCGGTGGTGGGCGAGAGCGTCGTTAGGTCGCGGCTGATCGGGCAGCCGAGCCAGCAGTCGTAGGTTGAGTCGATCGAGCCGTCGTTGGAGGTGAAGTAGACGTCGTTGCCGCCGGCCGGGGTCGAGGCTTCGTCGACGGCGGAGGGGAGACCGGATGGATGACTGTGTGCATCGATCCCTTTCGTGGGCACCCAGTTCGCCGCAGCGGTCGCGTCGGAGGTATCGAAGTTGGCAATCGATCGGCGGTACTCGCGCCCGAGCGCCGCCGTCGCCGCGGCCGAGGGTTTCGGCAGCCCGATCGGCAGGACGAGCCCGTCGGTCCGCACCTTCCGCATCTTGTTGGCATCGCCCACAAAGAGCCACGGGTCGCCCGAGAGCGGTGGGCGGTGGGGGACGAGCGCCAAGGGGCTGCCGCTGTAGCCGGTATCGACGGTGGTCACCGCGCCACTCGCACCGATCGCGAGGGTCGAGTCGACGCCCCACACCCGCGTGTCGACCCCGGTGCGCGGCTGGCGAAACTTCCGGATCGAGTGATGGAGGGTGCCCCCCGTGGCGAAGCTGGTCTGGCCGGGGCGCGCGGTGGCGGCGCCGGTGAGGTCCTGATCCACGTTGGTCAGGCGCGCGAACTGCCCCGGCTGGAGGACGTCGAGCTCGTCTTTGAGGTTCAGCCCGGCGGAGCCCAGCCGCACGATTTGGGTCTCGAAGGCCCCTTCAAAGGCCGCTTTGGTGACCGGATCGCCCCGTTTGGTGGATTGTTCGGGCATCAGGCCCACCCGCTCAGGAGGATCTCAGCCGCCGTCTCGGCGACCGCCACGCGTTGATCACAGTAGGCCGCGCGGTCGGGATCCTGGAGCCGGCCGACCTTGCTCAGCAGGGTCGAGAGGGCGCCGTACTTCTCAGCAGAGGCGAACTCATCCGGGACGGGGAGCGTACCTCCTGCGCCGGTGATGTCCGCCGGCCGGGGAATGTAGAGCAGCTCGACGGTGCCGTTGGCGTCAGGCGTCGGGACGAGCCGGAAGGTTAAGGTGGAGGAGTCCATGTCGGCGAAGCCGATCGGCCGTCCTACGGTCGTCTCCCACGCTGGGAGGCCCAAATCCGCTTCGGTCTCGTCGATCGGGCCGAGCGGGACGCGCACGTTGGCCGCGGTCCGCCAGACCACCAGCGCTGTCGCAAGCCAGTCGGCGGGGAGCGCCACCGACGTCGCGTTGGCGAGCACCGCGATCTCGGTTCGCTGCGTCAGCAGGTGCGTGTCCCGCAGGAGCGCCCGGATCGCCGCACTCACGGCGTCGAGAACCTCGGCGCGGGTCCAGACTTCCGACGGCCAGGAGGCGCCGCCGTCGGGCGGTTCGAGGAGCGCGTACTGGAGTTCGGTGAGGAGCTGCTGATCGGTCATCCGCCCCCTCCACCTGAGAGACTCGGCAGGTTCTGGATCACGCTATCGAGTTGGGTCTGGCCGCTCTTGGTCGGCTGGAGATCGCGGCGGCGGTCGAGCCCGGCGATCCGCCGGTACGCCTGCTTCCGCTTGAGGAGCGTGTTCTCCAGCGCGGCCGCCTGCAGGAAGGCGGTGAAGAAGCCCTGGGTGGCCTTCCAGCGCGGGCCGCCTTCCTTGAACGCGACGATATGGACCGCGTAGTCGGCGATCACATCGACGACTTCGTCGCCGAGATCCACTAGATCCGCCGGACGCACCAGCACGGGCGTCGCAGCGACCCCGTCCACCAGCACATTATTCGTCCCCGCCCCGACCGTCGCGGGCCAGATCACAATCCGCGTGAGCGACTGCGGCGCCCAGATGATCGGGCGAGTGGGGACGTCTCCACCGGTGGTGGTGGTTTCACGCCGCCAGGACGGGCGACCGAGGTCGAGGTCCGCGACGGAGGCGGGGTCGAGCGCGGCGGCCGTGCCGACCCGCACCCGCATCCCGAAGGTGAGCGACGCCGGCAGCGCAATCTCTGGATTCGCCGCGAGCGAGGAGAGCGTCACGCGGGTCCGCCACCGTCCGGTGAGGAGATTCCAGTCGCGCAGCGCTTCGTTCAGGGCGAGCCGCGCCTCCTCCGCCGTCCAGAAGACACTCGCATCCCACCGGGTCGCCATGAAGGCTTGGAGGTCGGTCAGCGAGGTGGCGGTGTAGGCCATCGCAGCGCTCTAGTTTACCGGCAGATCGATCGGGCAGTCACGCGAGGCGGGCGCGCTGTCGGTCGGCCAGCTCAGCACACAGGCGGAGAGCGTCGGCGACGGCGTATAGGTGTAGCACCCGAAGGCGTAGACAATCTCGACCGCGATCTGGCTGCAGTAGGTCTGGCGGCGGTCGAGCGCGTACTGGGTCACGATCTCGACCGGGATCTGGCTCGTGCGGACCAGCGCCGCGGCGTACTGGGTGACGGTCTCGGCGGGAAGCTGACTGAGGCGGAGCGGGGACGTCGAGATCAGGGCCTGCGGGAAGAAGAGCGTCGGCGACGTTTGCGGCGGCCGATGCTGGACGGTGTCGGGGAAGTGGGGCAGCCAGGAGAGCTCCGGGGCCGGCGGCGGAATCGTCGCCGCGAACGGCTCGGCCTTCTGCTGGTACTGGAAGAGCCCCGCCATGATCAGGTGGTGAGCTTGATCCCGAACTCGGCGGCGTTGACGTCCGCGATCGTCCAGGCGGCGGCGGTCGCGGGGTTGGTTTCATAGAGTTGGATCAGGTACGCGTAGCTGGCGAAGCTCGGCTCCTTATTGGTCCCCACGTAGTCGGTCCCGCCGGCCCGGACGACCGGCGCGATCTGGCGAAGGCCGCTGTCGGTCTTGCGCGCGTAGAGGCCGATCTGCAGCCCGTAGATCGATCCGGCGGGGAGTCCCGTGTTGCTGAAGGTTTCGGTGTCGACGAGGCCGGCGGTCGCCGTGTGAATATAGGTCGTGTCGTCGTCCGGGCCGGCGGTGTCCCAGACCGCTTGATAGTGCGTGGCGGCGCCGACGACGTCCCAGGCTTGCGTCGCGCCCGGGCCGTCGGGATGGAGGTATTCAATCCGGACGTCCCCGAGGAAGTCGGCGTTGGTGCCGCCGGTCGAATCGAGCACGTAGAGATCGTCGACTGAGGCGCCGGAGCTCGCCGCCCCGGTGAGCTGAATGAAGCTCAAGGCGGCACCGGCCGCCAGCCCCCCGACGGTATTCTGGCCGGTCAGGGCCAGGACCTGCACCCCGTTCACCCGCACCGTCGCCGTCCCCACCGCCCCGTCGATCGTGGCCTTGAACTCCAGGAAGTACCACTCGCCCATGCGGACGAGATCCGGGGCGGAGGTCCCGAGGAGGGTGGTGCCGGCGCCGTTGCGGTAAACCGCGAGCGAGCCGTCATCGTTGCGCGCGAGGCTCACATGGAGCTGGCTGAGATACCCGAAGGAGAGGAACAGCCACGCCCCGCCGCCGAGGATCCCGGTGAACTTGAAGGCCGCGCCGATGACCCCGGTAGTGGAGCCGAAGGGGATCCCCTTGATCAGCGACTGGAGGGGCGTCGTGCCGATCTTGAGCGCGCCGGTCCCACACCGACCGGCGGTGGCGTCGATCGTCGGGGTGAAGTTCACCTCGGTCCACTTCGCGGAGAGCTGCGTGGTGGTGTAGTGGTCGAAGCTGTCGATAAAGCGCAGGGCCATCAGGTCACCTCGGTCAAGTTGCGGACGACCAGCACGACTTCATGCTTGCCCGCCCCCGCGGGCCACGTCCACTCGAAGAGCGCGATATGGCGCTCGAAGAGAAGCGTGGCGTCGTTCAGCGTGGTGTCGGCGACTTGGTAGATCCAGGTGACGAGGCCGGCGGCCGAGACCGTCACATTCGCGGTGTTGAGCACGTTCTGGTGGTTGCGGCTGTTGATATAGGCGGTCGTCCCATCGGCCTTGATCACATAGAGTGTGAGCGTCAGGGTCGAGAGCGTCGCGCCCGGGAGCGCTGTCACGCCGTCATTCCCGACAATCGTGGCGGTGTACTGGCCGGAGGTCTTCTCGAGGACGTCGAAGGGTTTGGGATCCGGCATCAGCAGACCTCCTCCCGCAGCAGATCCGGGGCGGTGCGCACCTCGCTACTCAGATCCGGTATGGCGACGGTCTCACTCGTGAGGTCGGTCCGGGTCAGCGCCTCCGGCCCCCATTCCACACAGCTCACCCCCGCGGCGGCGACCGCCGGCAGAATCGCCATGAACGCCTCCCCCGAGGTGAAGCGCCCGGCGGGCACGCCGCGGGCGGGATAGGTCGGGCGCCACGCCTGGTACTGCCCGATCAGGATCAGCTCCCCCAGGGGTGGGGCGACGGCGCCCGCGGCCCACTGGGCCATCGCCCGCGCCGCGATCCCCCGGACCGGCCGCTCGGGCCAGAGCGCGAGGGGTGGAATCGCAGGCGGGGCCAACACCCCCGGCGAGGTCACGACGAGCCGCTCGGCGACTGGGCGGCTGATGGCCCGCCGCTCCGGCATCACCGGAAAGAAGGTGACCGAGGCGAGCACATCCGCCACCGGGAAGATCGCCCGGTTGTGCACCCCGCTGAACACCGAGGGCCAACTCGCGCGCGGGGACGGCCGCGGCGGCAGCCGATCGGGGAAGACCGGGATCAGCCAGTCATTCGGGGTCACGTCAGTAGCTCACCACGCGCGTGGCCGGCCGGGTCCGCTCAATCGCGCCGGTTGACATCAGGATCGCTGCGAACGTGTCGACCGAGGGGCCGGACGCGGCGCCCGCGACCGTGCGGCGGACGACCGGGAGGCCCTGAAGCCAGAACCGGAGGGCGGTCGGATCGGTCCCTTGGCTGTCGAAGGGCAGGCCCTGATGCCAGTAGGCCAGCGTCCCCGCGTAGGTCGAGGGCGCGAGCGCCGTCACGACGCCTCCACCGACGGGGGCGCGCCGACGGAACGGCGCGTAGGGATCGATCTGGAGCTGCAGGATCTCTTCGTGCCGGAGCAGCCGGCGCCAGCAGTAGAGGCAATCGATCAGCCCGTTGAAGCTCCCGTTGCCCGCACTCTGATTCGTGAAGGTCGAGCGGCCGACGTAGAAGGTCCGCGAGGCGTCGCTGCTCTGCGTGCCGGTCCCCGCCTGCGACACCACCGAGGTCTGCTTCACCCCGTCGAAATAGATGCCCCCGATCGCCGGGCCGGCCAGCACCGTGATCGCGAAGGTCACCCACTTGTTCTGCGTCGGGGCGGCGACATACTGCACGAGATCGACCGAGGAGCGGACGTAGACCATCCCGAAGCGGTTGTTCGCGCTGCTGATGTTCACTTCCCAGCCTTGGTCGACCGTGTTGCCGTCGTTGCGCTCACAGATCCCACCGTCCCCGCCCTTGTAGTAGATCCGCCCGGCGACACTGAAGGCCGAGAGGGCGAGATCCTGGGTCTGCGGCATCGCCGTGCCGTAGTCGAGATACGCGACGGTGTTGGCGCCACCGGGGAAGGAGAGGAACGACCCTGACCAGGAGGGCTTGGTCGATCCGCCGAAGGTCCCCCGGACCTGATCCACCGCATTCGCGCAGGCGGCCCCGCCGATCTCCGGGAAGAGCGCCGCATAGGCGAGCCCTTGGCGCAGCGGGGAATGGGCGACAAGCGGGGCGCCCCCTGTGGGTTTGGCCCCGCCTGCGCGTGGGGAGAGGATGGTCGTGATCACCTAGACCCCCTGCCCCTGCACGCCCTGGTAGATGGCTTTGTTGTTGCCGGCGGTCGCGGAGAGCGCGGCGCCCGAGTCGTTGAAGAGGGCGATCCCCCAGAAGGCGGGGAGGAACGGGAGGCCCAAGGCCTGGGCGACGGAGAAGGGGCCGGCCTTATACACCGTCGCATTGGTCGGCACCGGGATCACCGCGAGCGGCTTGAGGAGCGACGGGTCAGCGCGCGTGAAGCTGGCGTCGGTGCCGCTCACCCCTTCGGTGTAGGTCGTGCCCCCGTCCACGGTGCCGTAGACGTAGAGCAGGACCTGCTTGTTGCCGCTGACCGTGCCGGTCTCCACGAACACGAACACGTAGGCGTCGAGCAGGAGCGCAGTCGTGTTGTCGATGGCGGTCGAGGCGCGACCGACCGTCGCCGAGGCGGCGAGCGAGGCGATCGTGATCGTAATCGCTTGGTTGTTCGTCCCGTACGCGGGTTTGTAGGTCGTCGCCATTGCCCCCTCCTAGACTGCAGCCCACGTATCGACGAAGACGTTCCCGGCGGTGCCGTACACCCGCACGACGAGCTCGAAGGCCCCATCAGCCGTCGCCACGGGCGTCGCCGCTGAGAGCGTCTGGAAGGTCCCGGACCCGCCCGGATGCGTCGCGAGGACGGTGTCCGCGGTGATCCCCACCTGATCGTTCCGGAGCACCACGAGCTGCGGCATCGTCGCGCCGTTGTAGCTCGCGTCAATCTGCACCTTGACACTCACCGTGGCGGAGGCGCCCGAGACGACCGGGACGAGGAACCCCCAGCCGGGCTGATAACAGTTCGAGTCGAAGGACGTCGTCGTCCCTTCGAGCGGGGAGATCTTCAGCCCGGGGGTCACATCGACCGTGCCCGTCTCGATCGCGAGCGTCGCGCGCGGGGTATAGGTGCGGTGCGCGGTGGCGGACTGGCCGTACATCGGGCAGCGGATCGCACTGTACTTCGAGCAGCGGGACGGGGTCGGGCCGGAGGCGTAGTAGAAGCTGATCGGGGTGCCGGAGGAGCCGAAGCTGCAGTTGATGGCGACCCCGGTCGCGCAGATCGTCCCCGGCGCGACGTCCGCCGCGAAGCCAATATCCGCCACGGTCACCGGACGGCGAGTGCCGGTGTTCTGAGAGAACCGGCAGTTGATCCATTGCAGGTTCGACGCGACGATCTGATTCTTGTCGAAGAGGCAGCCCCAGTGGATCGTCACGCTGGAGTCGCTCGCGATATCGAGATCGCGGAAGCGCACATCGTTCAGGGGGTTGCCACGGGCGAACCGGATCCCGCAGGGCTCCTCCCCGGACGGGCCATTCGCCAGCCAGAACCCGCCGTTGAACTCGACGTTGTCGAGCCCGATGCCGACCTCGACGTTCACGCCCCGCGTCAGGTGCCGCCAGAACTCGGTCCGCGGGAAGGTCACGTCGCGGAGCGAGACCAGGATATCGATCGGCCAGCCCGCGTTGGAGTGGGCGACCCAGGTGCCCGAGAGCGTCGGCCCGTTCGCGCTCTCGACGACCGATTCGTTGATCGAGATCACCCCGACGACCGAGCCGGAGCACCCGGAAATCGTGAGGCTGCCAATCGACCCGCCGAAGTCGTCGAACCGGATCGCCGCGAGTGAGCCGGCGTTGCCCAGGAAGTTCAGATCGGTGATCGTCCAGGTCGCCGTCGTCGAGGTGAGATGGAGGAAGTACGTGCTCACCCGCATGTTGTAGAAGGCCGACTGATCGATCGTCCAGCCGCCATGGTTGCCCGAGGTGATGATCTGGCCGTCGAGATCCTGGAAGACGCAGTAGCGGTGGGTGAGGCTGCCGGTCGTCTGGGTGTAGATCGTCGCATCGTGCGCACCCCCGGAGAGATAGCGGAACGAGACCCACTCACACGCGACGATCGAGGCCGCGCGCCACTCGAAGTACCACGTCAGGGTCGTCGTGACCGCTTCGATCCGGACGTTGCGGGTGAGGAGGAGGATCTCGGCGAAGTAATCGCCCGAGCCGAGATGCGCGTTGGTCAGCCCCGAGGAGACGGTGAAGGATGAGGCGCCGGCATTCGCGTTCAGCGTCCGGCGCTCGAACTGCGAGGAGGTCTGCGCGGTCGGGGCGATCCCGACGTCGTCGCCGTTCAGCCAGCCGGTGTCATCGAGCACGGTGATCGTCGTCGCCGCCGCCGCGTGATCGGCCGAGAGCTTCGTCTTCCAGATCGTCTTGCCGGCGGAGCGCGATTGCCCATAGGCGGTGAAGGTGCCGCCGTCTTTCACGGTGATCCCGAAGTCGCCGTCCGCCGCGCAGTCGAACTCCAGGAGGTAGCTGCTGTCACGGGGGCAGGGCGTGCCCGAGGAGCCCATGGTGAGCGTCCCGCCGCTGAAGACGACGAGGTTCCCGGATTGGCGGAGGCGGTAGTTCGTCGCCGCCGCGGTGCCCCAGACGAGGGTCGCCCGCTTGTTGACCGAGAGGGACGGCGTGACGACGCTCGTCGAGGCCGCCCCATAATCGGTCGCGGCGGTTTCGTTCATCGTAACGCTGCGGGAGACGGTCGTCGCCGGCGAGGCCGCGCCGTCGAACTCCCCGACCAGGTGGAGATCATCGCCGACCGCCGGCGCGGCGGTCGTCGTCGTACGGAGGATCCGTTGCCAGTTGTTCGCGGTGCCGTTGGTATGGAAGGCGACGGCGGTGGACGTCGCCGAGAGCGTCAGACGGATCACATAGTTCGTCGCGGCGAGGAGCAGCACCGGCGCGGAGAACCTGAAGAAGTACCAGCCGCCCTGCAGTTGGGTGGTGTCGCACGAATCGAGATCGCTGACATTGACGACGACGGTCGCGACGTCGATCGCGCCGGTGGAATTCCGCAGGATGACCGTGAGCGTGTTGGTCGGCGATCCGGCGGCGCGCGTGGCAAGCTTGAGCGCGACGCCGTCGACCGTGACCGCGCCCGCGACAAACGTCGCCGAATCGAGATTCCCGGTCGTGAGGCTCGTCGAGGCCGTCGACGTCGAGATGAGCGTGATCTGGTTGTCCCCCGCGCCCCCCGCATCCGCCTGCTGCCACGTCCCAGCCGCGGTGAGATTGCCATTCGCACCACTGACTAAGACGGCCATCGACGATTACTCACTAGCGACTTGGCGCAACCGTGCACGCCGTTCACTCGCTTCGAGCCGCCGTTCCCACACCACACACGGGATGGAGGCGGTGAGGGATCGATCGTAACAGGGCAGGCAGATCGGCCGCATGCAGATCCGGCAGAAGGCGCCGGGTACCTCGTGGTAGTGGCCGACGGTCTCGCGCGTGACCGGGTAGACCGGGAGGAGATAGGTCGTCGCGGCGGAGCCGGGCTTCGTCAGGAGAATCCGCTGGCAGTGCCCACAGCTCGCCGTGTCGTACTCGGCGAGCGGGGCGTCGGGGTCGACGATGGTGACGTAGCCGCCCGGCTTACGCATAGGACCCCGGATCGATGTGGAGCGGTGGCGGGTCGGGCTCGGGCGTCTCGGGCGGCAGCGGGTCCGGCGGCGGCGCCTCCGCCGTCGCGAGGATGACGACCTCGCCCACCGTGACCCGGACCGCATGCCGCTCGGCGCTCGCCGCGTCCGGCGCATGGATCCGCAGCTCGGACACCAGCCGCCGCGCGCTCGGGTGATCGGGCTGCGTCCACACGGGCCGATCGAACACCACCCGCCACCGCATCAGCGCTCGTTCACCAAGAGCTGCGAGGTAATCGCCACCGCGGTCATCGTCGGGGTCGAGATCCCGAACCCGTTCGACGCGGTCGCCGGCCAGACCAGCCGCGAGGTGTCGTTGGCGATCCACCGGAAGGTGGCCCTTTGATTGAGCGGGATATCGAGCATGAAGGCGTTGGCGGTGTAGGTCGGCTCGACGGTGACGTTCTCGCCCGCGTCGAACTCGGTGGCGGCGTCTGCCGGATCGATCGGCTGCGGGGTGACGACCGTGGAGGTTCCCGCGGTGGTGATGCGCTGCAGGATGTAGAGAAAGACGTTATCGGCCGGCGCCGCCTCCGATCCGAGGATCCACTCGTACACCTCCCCACGGCGGGGCCGGGTCGCGTCGGCGACGACGACGCCGAGGGAGGCAGACGCGGAGGCGGTACGGCGGAGTCGGACTGCGTAATTCGCCATGGAGACTCCTGTCAGTACGGGATCGCCAGGATGTGCAGCGTCCCCGTCCCGAACGCGTAGTAGTCGGAGAGCTTGATCGGGCCGGCCTCGAACGGGCCGAGGGGGACGATCGCACCGACGGCAATCGAGACCCCGTAGACGGTGGCGGAGACAGTCGACGCCGACCCGATCTGGATCGCGCCGGTCTCCGCCTGGAGGAGGAGCATCCGGTACGGGATGTCATTGGCGGCATTGATCACGCCCACTCCGTCGCCGTAGACGTCGGAGAGGCGCTTCGCGACGCCGGCCAGCGAGAGGTTGTAGGACCGGAGCGCCACGGTCAGGCCTTATCGACGTTCGCCGGGCTCCGATCCTGCAGGTTCGGGGGTTCGATGGTGGAGGGGACCCCCGGTTCGAACCGGTTCGGCAGCGACGGCAGGCCACTCACCGAGTTGGCGGATTCGGCGATCTCGGTCTTCGTGGTGATTTGCTTCTCCGTGGGCCAGAGGCTCTGCAGCCCCGCGGGGCCAGGATTGCCTTCAGCATTGGGATCGCTGCCACTACTGGTCACGCCGTCGCCGGAAAGCCCGGGATTCGGCGCGGGCGGGTTGGCCCAGGGGGATTTGAGATCAGCCATCGGAGACTCCTTCAGTAGAGATCGGCGACCGTCGCATCGGTCGCGCGCAGGGATTGGTCATTGTAGGCGAGATCGGCCAGGGGCCAGCGCTCCCAGTGGACCGTCGCCAGATCGTCGGGCGCTTGGTCGTCGTCGCGCAGGCTCAGACGCTGAATGCCGTCGAGGAAGGCGGCGGACTTCGCGCGCGCGACATCCGTGTTGAAGTAGGGGTTCTTCTGGTCGGGGGTCCCCGGCCAGAGCGCCGCCTCTGCGAGTGCCCCGTCGACGAGCACCTCCGCCCCGTCGGCGAGGACACCCGAGAAGAGGGTCGTGTCATCGATCCGCGCCGCTTGTTTGTTGTAGCGGGCCGGATAGGCCCGGGCGGCCGTGGGGCGCGGCCAGTACTCGTACTGGACCCGGCCGAGCGTCGGCGTGTAGGTCGAGGGCGCGCGCGGGACCAGGATCCGCGGGCCGCTGTCGCCGGCTTGGCGGGTCGGATCGAGGAGGTTCAGTTGATCCTCGGAGATCCAGTAGGCGAGCCGGCGTTGATTGTAGGGGTCGGCGATCAGGCGGAAGGACTCGAAGTCGGCCGGGAGCGTCGCGAAGCCGTCGAAGATCGCCGCGGCGGCGGCCGCGCTGGACACCCCAGTGTAGACGGTGTCGAGCACGATCGTGTTGGCGTCGGTGAACGTCTGCACCGTGTAGGTCGGGAAGGTCCCGACCCGGAACTGCCGGCCGGCGTCGGCCGCGAGGAAGAGGCCCGCCGAGGTGACGGTCGCTGAATTCTTCGTCACCGTGACAGTGAGCGGCGCACGCTCGGCGGCGATCTGCAAGGTCAGCTCCCCCCGCAGGAAACTCCAGTGTCGCATCTTCGCCAGCTTCTTCCAGGCGCCATTCACCCACTCGCGCACGAGGAACGACGGCGCCAGCGGGACGTACAGCCGGACCGTGCGCCAGCAGTACCCGAAGTCTTGCGCCATATGGACTCACGCAGGCGAGGGGGCAGGGAGGCTACACGCGGCAGGGGCCGCCGCGGTTCCCAGCCGCCGAGGCCCCACCCCGGCTCGCCTACTTCCCGATGGCCTCGAACCGTGCCGAGTACGCCGACAACACGGTCGCATTGGCGATCTCGTTCCCCGCGAGATCGAACCACTTGACCTTGCTGTTCGCGTAGTCGTAGCGCGGGATCTGAATGATCGTCCCGTTGGTCGCGACCTCGAAGTTCAGCATCTCGATCCGCCCCATCCCGACGTCCCCGGCGGTGAAGCTGTCGCCGCCGGTCGCGTAGGACGCGGGGCCGGTGTAGTTGCCGATCTTCCGGATGCGCGCATTCGACGCATCGTGGTAGGCCCCGATGGTGCGATCGATGGTCGGCATCGGTCCCTCCCTACGTCGTCTCCGGCACGTTCAGATCCACGACCGCCGTCGCGTTCGCCGCGTCGACCGTGAGCGGCGGTCCGGCGACCCAGCCGAGCGGCGTATGCGTCGGGGCGGTGCCGACCGCGACGCGGGTCGCCTTCGCGTTGGTCGATGACGGAATGATCGCCTCCCCGATCGCCACCGCGGCCATGTCGGCGTCGAGGAGCTTGACGCTCGCCGGCCCCCCGATCTGGACGCAGCCGTAGTTCCCAGGCGTGATCGCGTTCTGGAAGACCCCCGCGACGCGGTTGCGATTGGTCGCGTTGGTCGTGACCAGATACGCCGACTTGTCCGACCACCACGCGGTTGCCGCCGGGTACGGGGCCACCGTCATCGTGGAGTCGGTCTTGATCAGTTGGTAGCGTTTTGACCGCCCCGCTTCCGCCCCGGGGGCGACCCGGCTCGGTTGGATGACGGTGAAGCGCGCGCCGAGAGTGCCCGGATACGCGAGCGTCGCGACGTTCTCAGCTTCGGGATCCCCACTCTGGAGGTAGATCGCCGGCTGTTCAAAGCGGTTCGGCATGATCGTCCTCCTAAGCGGTGAAGCCGTGCAGGATCCGAGAGAGCCTGAGCGCCTTGAAGGTCAGGTTGCCTCCGAAGAGCACCTGCCCGGCGACTTGGTTGTCTTCGCGCGCGCCCTTGAAGCCGGTGAACCCGAAGGCGAACTTGCTGGACTGCGCGATGTAGAGCCGGATGTAGGCGTCATCCCCCTGCGGGCCGAAGTTCAGCCACGCGAAGGTCTCGCCGGTGGCGTTGTAGTTCCCCAGGTCGGCGTCGTTGGTGCCGTCCTGCCCGGGGGCGTACTGCGACATCATGATCGTCGCTTTGTCGAACTTCAGGCCCGGCCAGTTGATCTCCGGCTGGGTCGTGTCGATGACCTGATGCGGCAGGAAGTTCTCGGAAATGAAGCCCATGAGCCGGTTGGTCGTGATGCCGACCCCGGGCGCCTCGTTCCCGATGACCGCCGAGAAGTACGAGTGCCGGAGCACCCGATAGCTGATCACGGTGTTCACTGGGGTGACCAGTCCAGCGGGCGGGGTCAGGGCTGGGGTGACATCGGCACGAGTCTGGCCGCCATAGGAGGGGAAGACATTCCCCGCCCAGGAGGCGGTCGATCCGTCGTTCAGCGCTTCTTCGAGGCCGTTGATCTCGGCCGAGCGGTCATCGCCCGCGAGCGCCTGCCCGTGGCGGAAGGCCGCGATCTCCAGGATCGCCGAGATCGTCAGCGCCGCCTGCTGCATGTCGGTGCGGATCACCGAGAAGGCGGCGCGCGGGCCGGCCATCTCGACTTCGAGGTCTTCGAGGAACTCGGTGACGTTGACCTCGTAGTACCGTGGGTTGAAG
>Ga0099791_10000009_pt1 | contig 71670 bp, 60 predicted proteins | sample Rivendell_Oct201_7_FD_77318 | JGI IMG/M metagenome (GOLD analysis project Ga0099791, IMG submission 77318) | Vadose zone soil and rhizosphere microbial communities from the Eel River Critical Zone Observatory, Northern California to study diel... | ecosystem: Environmental > Terrestrial > Soil... | reverse complement strand
TCCTCACGCTCAAGGTTCCCCGCGGATTCGCGCGGCCCGAGCCCGGACAGTTCGTGCATCTGCGCGTCTCTCCGGAATCGGAGCCCCTGCTCCGGCGGCCCTACAGCCTGGAAGGCTTCGTCGAGCGCGGGAAGATCCGCGCCGTGCGCATCTACTACTCCGTGGTGGGCCGAGGCTCCCGGGTGCTCGCGTCGCAGCCCAAGGGTCAGGAGCTGGATCTCATCGGCCCCCTGGGCCTGGGCTTCACGCCGCGGCCGCGCCGCGCGCCCATCCTCGTCGCCGGCGGGCGCGGCGTGGCCCCCTTGCTCTTCTTTGCCCGGAGGCTCCGCGAGAAGAAGCGCCCCTTTCTCTTCCTCTTCGGCGCGCGCTCCGCACGCGAGCTCTATGGAGTCCGCGAGATCCGAGGCGGAAGGATCCACCTCGCCACCGACGACGGGTCGGTCGGCTATCACGGAAGCGTGCTCGATCTCCTGAAGCAACAGTGGGAGGCAGGGGAGCACACGCGGCTCACGGCGGAGATCTTCACGTGCGGCCCACACGGACTCCTCCACGAGGTCGCGGCGTTCGCCGGGGAGCTCGGGATCCGCTGCGAGGCCTCGCTGGAAGGGCCGATGGCCTGCGCCGTCGGGGCCTGCCGCGGATGTCCCGTGCCGCTCCTCTCGGGCGCCGACGGAGACGGCGGGCGCTATCCCGCGATGTGCATCGAGGGGCCGGTCATGGACGCCACGATCGTGGACTGGGAGCGGCTGCCGTGACGCCCTCGCCGTCGCTCACGGTCCGTGTCGGATCGCTCACGCTCCGGAATCCCGTGCTCGTGGCGTCCGGGATCATTGGGTATGGAATCGAGTACGAGCGCCTGGTGGACCTGAGCGCGATCGGCGGAATCGTGACCAAGACCGTGACGCGGCACGCCCGCGCCGGGAACCCGCCGCCGCGCGTCGTGGAAACTCCGGCGGGGATGCTGAACTCGATCGGAATCGAGAATCCGGGGCTCGAGGGATTCCTCGAGCTCAAGGTGCCCATCCTCCGGGAGCTTCCCTGCGCCGTGATCGTCTCGGTGGAGGGAGAGGACGTCCGGGAGTTCTGCGAGCTGGTCGAAGGGGTGAGCGGCTCCGGGGTGGCGCACGCGATCGAGGTGAACATCTCCTGCCCGAACGTGGGCCCGCACGGCCTCCGGTACTCGACCGACGCCGACATGGCGCGCGAGGTCATGAGCGCGATCCGCCCACTCACCAGGCTGCCGCTCATCGCGAAGCTCACGCCCAACGTGACCCGGATCGCCGAGATCGCCGTGGCATGCGAGTCTTGTGGAGCCGACGCGGTCTCGCTCGTGAACACGTTCGTGGGGATGGCGGTCGATTCCCGGACGCGGAAGCCCATCCTGGGCACGGTGGTGGGCGGCCTCTCGGGACCGGCCATCAAGCCTCTCGCCCTGGCCAAGGTGTGGGAGGTGGTGCAGGCGGTGGACGTCCCCGTGATCGGAATGGGCGGGATCACGCATCCCCGGGACGCGATCGAGTTCCTCCTGGTGGGCTCGACCGCCGTCCAGGTGGGCACCGCGCTCTTCTCGAATCCGGAGCTGGCGGAGGCGTGCGTCGCGGAGATCGAGGCCTACGCGCGACGGGCCGAGGTTCCCTCCGTGGCGGACCTCATCGGAGCGCTGGACGTTCCCGCCGAGCGCGGGATGATCCGCGCCGGGAAAATCCTCTGAGCGGGCTCCGCGACAGGCTCATCGTCGCGCTCGACCGCCCGGATCTCGCGTCGGCCCTGGCTCAGGTGGACCGCATCGGCGACTCCGTGGCATGGTATAAGGTGGGGCTGGAGCTGTTCTATGCCGCGGGGCGGCCGGCCGTCCAGGCGCTTGCCGACCGGGGCAAGCGGGTGTTTCTGGACCTCAAGCTTCACGACATTCCCGCGACGGTGGGAAAGGCGGTCGGTGCCCTGGAAGGGCTTCCGATCTCGCTCCTGAACGTGCACGCGGCCGGGGGGCCCGCGATGCTCCGCTCCGCGGTGGAAGCCGCTCGAGGCCTCACGGCGCGGCCGCGCGTTCTCGGGGTCACGATGCTCACGAGCCTCGACGGCTCCGAGCTTCCGGCGCTCTGGAATCCCACGACCGATCTGGTATCGAAGGTGCTGGCGCTGGCGCGGGTGTGCCGCGAGGCGGGCTGCGACGGCGTGATCGCCTCGCCCCAGGAGCTCGTGGCCTTGCGCCGCGAGCACCAGCCCCCCTTCGTGATCCTGACCCCCGGCATCCGGGGGCCGGGGGATCCGTCGCAGGATCAGAAGCGGACGCTCTCGCTTCCCGAGGCCATCGGGCGCGGAGCCGACTTCATCGTGGTCGGAAGGCCCATCTCGGAGGCGAGCGATCCCCGGGCCGTCGTGGCCGCGTACGAAGCATCCCTGGCGTCGAGCCCTACGGAAAGGACCCAAGCATGAAGGTTCTGGTCACGGGGATCACCGGCTTCGCCGGCAGCCACCTCGTGGACTACATGCTGGCGGAGAAGAAGGGCGTCGAGATCGTCGGGATCCAGCGCTGGAGAAGCCGCACCGAGAACGTGGAGCACTTCCTGGACAAGGTGCGCATGGTGGAATGCGACCTGCGCGACGCCTCCTCGGTGCGCGACGTGCTCGACGCGGAACGCCCGGAATGGATCTTCCATCTCGCCGCCCAGAGCTTCGTGCCGACCTCCTGGACCGCGCCCACCGAATCCCTGATCACCAACATCATCGGGCAGCTCAACATCTTCGAGGCCGTGAAGAAGCTCCACATCCTGCCGCGCATCCAGCTCGCCTGCTCCAGCGAGGAGTACGGCATGGTGTACGAGAACGAGCTTCCCATCCAGGAGACCAATCCGCTCCGCCCGCTTTCCCCCTACGCGGTGAGCAAGGTCGGGCAGGACATGCTGGGCTACCAGTACTTCATGAGCTTCAAGCTGCCGGTCATCCGCACGCGCGGGTTCAACCACGAAGGGCCGCGGCGCGGGCCCGTGTTCGTCTGCTCCGATTTCGCGAAGCAGATCGCGGACATCGAGAAGGGCCGGCGGCCGCCCGTGATCCGCGTGGGAAATCTGGACGCGCGCCGGGATTTTACCGACGTGCGCGACATCGTGCGCGCCTACTGGCTGGCGCTCGAGAAGGGCGAGCCGGGCGAGGTGTACAACCTCTGCTCGGGGCGCGCGTGGAAGATCCGCGAGATGCTCGACCTGCTCCTGAGCATGACGAAGGTGAAGGTGAAGGTGGAGCAGGATCCGGCCCGCATGCGTCCCTCCGACGTGCCGGTCCTGCTCGGGGACGCCGCCAAGTTCACGAAGGTGACCGGGTGGAAGCCCACGATCCCCTTCGAGACCACGCTGCGCGATCTTCTGGAGTACTGGAGGGCCCGCTAAGGCCTTGCGCACGCTCATCACCGGCGTCGCGGGCTTCGTGGGACGCCACCTCGCGCACGAGCTGGCGAAGGATCCCGACGAGGAGCTGAACGGCACCGATCACATCGAGCTCGGCGGGTCCGAGGCGGACGAGGTGCTCCGCTGCCATCTCAAGAGTCACCGGCCGCTGGACGTCACGATTTTCGAGCAGGTCCGCGGGTGCATGCTGGAATCGAAGCCCGACCGGATCGTCCATCTCGCCGCCCAGGCCTCCGGCTCCGAGTCGCTCCGGAGACCCGCCGAGACCTACAAGGTGAACGCGATCGGCGCGCTCAACGTCCTCGAGGCGGCGCGGCTGGAATTGCCGGACGCCACGATTCTTCTCGTGGGCTCGGCGGACGTCTACGGCTCGGGCGTGCCGGGTCAGAAGCTCCGGGAAGACACTCCGTTCAAGCCGATCAACGCCTACGCGCTGAGCAAGGTGGCGCAGGACTCCCTGGGGGAGCTCTACGCCAAGAGCTACGGCCTTCGCGTCATCCGCACCCGCACCTTCAGCCACACCGGGCCGGGCCAGAACCCGCGCTTCGCGCTGGCGGGCTGGGCCGACCAGCTGGCGCGCATCCACGCCGGGCTGGTCGCGGCGGAGATCAAGGTGGGGAATCTGGAGGGGGTGCGCGACTACGGGGACGTGCGGGACGTCGTCCGCGCGTACCGGCTCCTTCTCAAGCAGGGGGAGCCGGCCCAAGCCTATAATGTCTGCACCGGTCACGGGCACATCATGCGCCATCTGCTCGACAGCCTCTGCGCGATCGCGGGATTCAAGCCCACGATCGTCCAGGATCCGGTGCGGGTGCGCTCGCGCGACTCCGATTTTCTCGTCGGCGATCCGGGGAAGATCCAGGCCACGACCGGCTGGGTTCCCGAGATTCCGATCGAGCGCACGCTGGAGGATCTCTATCGGGACGCGCGCGAGCGGGTGCGGCGCGAGACCGGGAGCTGAGGGGCGGGTTGCGCATCGTCGTCGTGGGAACCGGATACGTGGGGCTGGTGAGCGGGGCAGGGCTCGCCGATTTCGGGAACGAGGTGCTCTGCGTGGACGTCGACCGGAGCAAGATCGACCTCCTCGAGCGCGGCGAGATTCCCTTCTACGAGCCCGGACTGAAAGACCTGGTCGCGCGGAACGTGCGCGAGCGGCGTCTCCGCTTCAGCACGTCGCTGGAGCAGGCGACGCGCTGGGGCGAGGTCATCTTCATCTGCGTTGGGACGCCCCCGCGGCGGAACGGAACCGCCGACATGCGGGCGGTCTACGACGTGGCGAAGAACGTGGCGCAGGCCATGCCCGGCTACCGGCTCATCGTGCAGAAGAGCACCGTGCCCGTGGGAACCGGGGACAAAGTGCGCGCCCTCTTGAAGAAGCACCGGAGACGCGGCGTGCCCTTCGACGTGGCCAGCAATCCCGAGTTTCTCCGCGAGGGCTCGGCGGTTGAAAATTTCATGCGCCCGGACCGGATCGTCATCGGCGCGAACACGGAGAAGGCGCGGAAGCTCCTGAAGAGCATCTACGCGCCCCTGTACCTGCTCGAGACCCCGACCCTGCTCACGGGCGTGCGCACGGCGGAGCTCCTGAAATACGCGGCCAACGCGTTTCTCGCGACGAAGATCTCCTTCGTGAACGAGATGGCCAATCTGGCCGAGGCGGTCGGAGCGGACATCCAGGACGTCGCGAAGGGGATGGGGCTGGACCGGCGCATCGGGCCCAAGTTCCTGCATCCGGGTCCGGGATTCGGCGGCTCCTGCCTGCCCAAGGACGCGGTGGCCCTGCGCGCGTTCGCCAAGGCGGCGGGCGTTCCGCTGCGGATCGTGGCCGCGGCCACCGAGGCGAACAAGGCGCAGCGCGGCGTGGCGATCCAGAAGACGATGCAGGCACTCCGGGGACGCGGAACGCGCACGGCCGCGGTCCTGGGCCTGAGCTACAAGCCGGACACGGACGATCTTCGCGAGGCGCCCTCGCTCGAGATCATCCGGGCCCTGCTCAAGAAAGGCATCCGGGTGCGCGCGTACGATCCCGCCGTGAGGCGCGGGAACCCCGAGGTTCCGGCAGGGGTGGTTTTCGGCGCCAATGCCTACGACGCCGCGAAGGGAGCCGACGTGCTGGTGCTGGTGACGGAATGGAACGAGTTCCGGAAGCTGGACCTCGTGAAGATTCGCCGGGCGATGCGCCGGCGCGCGATCGTCGATCTTCGAAACGTCTACGATCCCGAGACGGTGCGAAAGCTCGGGTTCACGTACACCTCGGTGGGGAGGTCGTGATGAAGTTGATCCAGGGCGTCCATGTCAAACCTCTGAAAGTCATAGCGGACGAGCGCGGCTACCTCATGGAGATGATGCGAAACGACGATCCCTTCTTCCAGCGCTTCGGCCAGTCCTACGTCTCGGTGGCCTATCCGGGCGTGGTGAAGGGGTGGCACTACCACAAGGTGCAGACCGATCACTTCGTGATCGTGAAGGGAATGATGAAGGTGGTGCTCTACGATTCGCGGGAAGGCTCCCCCACGAAGGGGCTCATCAACGAGTTCTTCATGGGAGAGCGGAATCCCATCCTCGTCACCATCCCGCCGGGCGTGGTGCACGGCATGAAGGGCATCGGGACCGAGCCCGCCATGCTCGTGAACGTGCCGACCGAGACCTACAAGTACGACCAGCCCGACGAGTTCCGCATCGAGCCGCACTCGAAGGACATTCCGTACGACTGGGAGCGGAAGGATGGCTGAGGCTCCGGACCTGACCCGCGCCCGATTCCTCGTCACGGGAGGAGCCGGGTTCATCGGGTCCAATTTCGTGCGGATGGTGCGGAAGCGCTTTCCCGATTCCCTCATCACCGTGCTGGACAAGCTGACCTACGCGGGGAATCTGGCGAATCTGGAATCGATCGCGGGCGATGCGGGCTACCGGTTCGTGAAGGGAGACATCTGCGACCCGAAGGCGGTCGCGGAGGCGATGGAAGGGTGCGATCTCGTCGTGAATTTCGCCGCCGAGACCCACGTGGACCGCTCCATCGAGCGGGCGCACGAGTTCGTGCTCACCGATACGGTCGGGGTGTACGTGCTCCTCGAGGAAGCCCGCCGCGCCGGAGTGCGCCGGTTCGTGCAGGTCTCGACGGACGAGGTGTACGGGGAGATCCTGGGAGACGCGGCCACGGAGGAATCCCCGCTCCTCGCGCGAAATCCCTACGCCGCGTCGAAGATCGGAGGGGACCGGCTGGCGTACTCCTACTACGCGACCTTTGGCCTCCCGACCATCGTCACGCGATGCAGCAACAACTACGGGCCCTACCAGCACCCCGAGAAGCTGATCCCGCTCTTCGTGACGAACGCATTACAAGATATTCCCGTGCCCGTCTACGGAAGCGGGAAGAACACCCGGGACTGGATCCACGTGGATGATCACTGCGCCGCGATGCTCGCCCTCTTGCAGACGAAGGACGTGGAGGGAGAGACCTTCAACATCGGCGCGGGGAACGAGAAGTCGGTCCTCGAGATCACGTCCCTGATCCTGGATCGGTTGAAGAAGCCGAAGGGTTTGGTCAAGCACGTCACCGACCGGCCCGGGCACGACCGGCGCTATGCCCTGGACGTGAGCAAGCTCCAGAAGCGGACGGGATTCACGCCGGGGATGAATTTCGAGCGCGGCATGAGCGCCACGATCGACTGGTACGCCCAGAACCGCGCCTGGTGGGAATCGGTCCGTTCCGGAGAGTACCGCCAGTACTACGAGCGCATGTACGGAGCCCGCTAGGGAATTCCGGTGCGCCGGCTGATCCGCTCGACCGCTCTGCTCGGGATTGGGTCCGCCGCGACCGTCGTCGCGGCCATCCTTCGCTCCAAGGTCCTCGCCACGCTGCTGGGACCGCAGGGGACCGGGCTCCTGGCGCAGCTTTCCACGCTCACCGCGGTGCTGGTCCCGCTCGCCACGCTGGGGCTGGGGAACGGCGTCACCGCGATGATCGCCGCGGCGCGCGCCCGGGGCGATGCGTTCCTCGTGAAGCGGGTCCGCTCCACGGCGCTGACCCTTTCCTGGCTCGTCGGCCTGGGCCTGGCACTGCTCGCGGCGCTCGCGTCCCCGTGGCTCGCGGACGCGCTCTTCCACGACCGCACCAAGGCCTGGGTGGTGCTCGCCGGCGCCCTGACGGTGCCGCTCTCCGCGATCGCCTCGCTTCGCGTCTCGGTCCTGCAAGGATACGAGGCGGTGAAATCGATGGCGAAGCTGAATGCCATCATCGCCGCGGCGACGATCGTCACCATCCTGCCGTTGGCCTGGTTCTTTGGCCTGCGGGGAGCGGTGGCGGCGCTGGTGGTCGTCGCGGCGATCTATCTCGTGGTCAGTGGGAGAATGGTCGCAAGGCAGTCGCTCCCACAGCCTCCTCCCCCTCATCCGCGCATCGACCGTACCCTTCTTCGACCCTTGCTCCGCTACGGCACGAGCGCATTGCTCGTCGGACTTTCCTCGACGCTCACCCTGCTGATCCTTCGCTCTGCCCTCGTGGCGAAGCTGGGCCTGGGGCCCAACGGCATCTACCAGGTCTGCGTCGGGATCTCGGGCCTCTATATGCCGCTCATCCTGAACTCCATCACCGCGATCGTCTGGCCGCAGATCGCGGGACACGCCACGGACGAGGAAACGAACGTCACGATGCGCGAGGCGCTCCGGCTCGCGGTGCTCCTACAGACGCTGGCCGCGGGAGCGATGCTGGCCCTGGCACCTCTCTGGATCCCGATCTTCTACTCCGGGAAATTCCTCCCCGCGCTCGCTCTCCTCCCGATCCAGTTCCTCGGGGACTACTTCCGATCCGTGGCGTGGATCTGTGGGATCTGGCTCGTGCCGAAGAATCGCCTGAGGCCCTGGGTGCTCTTCGATCTTGTCTACGGCGTCGCGATGCTGATCACGTTCTGGCTTCTCGTGGATCGCGTGGGACTCCGGAGCATCGTGATCGCGTACGTCGTCGCGCACGTGAGCCACGCGTTGCTCCATTACGCCCTCGCGAGAAGGACGCTCCGGTTCCGTCTCGGGCCGGACAACCGGCGTCTCCTTCTCGCCTCGCTCCTCCTCTTCTCCGGATTCACCGCATTCACGCCGCACGACCTCCCGGGAGCCGGGTTGGGGGTCCTGGCGCTCGCCGCGTGGGCGGCCCTCGTCGTCCGGCCCAGCGAATGGCGGACGGTGTGGCGGAAGGCCCGGGCCATGATCCTGCCGCCCCCCTCGCCCGATGCGAATTGACAGGCTCCCCGGGGAAACCTATCCTTGATTCGCATCGCCGCGCCTGCCGGGGTCCGCGGGACGATCGCGCACCCACGCTGGATCAGGCCGATCGGGGAACGCCTCCCATTCCCGGGCTTCGGATCCAGCCCTTTACAGGACAACATTTGAGATTCTCGAAACTCGGTCTTCTTCTCTTCGCCTCGGTTTTTCTTTGCCTTTCGTTCTCTGGGCAAGCCTCCGCCCAGTGGCAGGATCGTGACCCGCGCGATTTCCCCGAATCGATCCGCGAGACCAATTCCACGGCCCGCGCGCAGATGCCGCTTCCGCCGCTGGAGGGTGCGGTCGATCCGGAACGGTACCTGTTGGGGCCGGGCGATGAGCTGGAGCTGGCGCTCTTCGGAAGGGTCACCGCACGCGTTCCCGTCCTCGTCAACGCCGAAGGCTCGATCTACGTCCCGAACCTGGGGCACGTCAAGATCGGCGGCCTGAGCATCGTGGCGGCGCGCGCCCACCTCGCCGATGAATTCCGGAAACGCTATCGGGGCGTTCAGGCCGACATCACCCTGCTTCGGCCCCGGCGAATCCTGATTCACGTCGCGGGGGAGGTGGTGCGGCCGGGGCTGGTGGAGCTTCAGGGCCCCGCGCGCGTCTCGGAGGCCGTGAGGGCCGCGGCGGGACTCACGGGCAGAGCTTCGAGACGCAACCTGGTCATTCATAGAGCGGGCGGCTCCGTGGACCACGCGGATCTGGACCGCTACTCGATTCTGGGATCGCTTGCGGACAATCCCTACCTCGATGACGGAGACGTGGTGCAAGTTCCCGCGTTCGTCCACACCCTCGAACTGCGCGGCGAGGTGACACGCCCCGGCACCTTCGAGCTGCGCAGGGGCGATCACCTGAGCGAGATCATCGCCCTTGCGGGGGGCACGCGCGCCGGAGCCGACACGGACAGCGTGGAGCTATGGCGATTCGTCTCTTCGACGGAGAGCCGCCGCATGTTCCTTCCACTTCGGGCGGCCTTGGCCGACCCTCCCGGAGCGCCCGACGACCTGGTCCTCCAGCCCGACGATCGGATCTACGTGCGCCAGGAGCCCGGATGGCATCGAAGCGCGATGGTCCAGGTCGCGGGCGAGGTGGTCCACCCCGGCACCTACTCGATTCCTCCGCAGGGGCAAAGAGCCTCGGAGCTCATCGCGCGCTTCGGGGGTGTTACGCAGTATGCCGATCTCAACAGCGCGACGGTCTTCCGCCCCGACCTCATTCCGACGCAGGACAGCGCCTACGTGCGCAGCCTCCGCCCGGAATCGGGACGCGAGGAAGCCGAATTCCTGAAGGCGCGTTCCCAGGCGAGCGGCACCCTTTCCGTGCGATTTCGCAAGCTCGTGGCCGAGCGGGATCCCGGCTCCGATTTCGATCTCCGTGACGGAGATCTGGTGCGGGTCCCGACCCGCACGGGCTCGGTCGGCATCTACGGCGCGGTGCGGCGTCCGGGTGCTGTGGCCTACCGTCCCGGGGCCCGTCTGGAGGAATACGTCCGCGACGTCGGTGGATTCGGAGAGCGGGCCGATCGCGGGAAAGTCCGCGTGACGAAGAGATCGACGGGCCAGCCCATGCTGCTCGCCGACACTCCCTCCATCGACGACGGCGATCTGGTCTGGGTGCCCGAGCGCGAGCGTGTGAGCTTCATCAAGACGGTCGGCAACGTGACCGGGTACCTGGCGCAGGTGGCCACGGTCTATCTGGTCATCCATCAGGCCACGAAATGACCCCGCCCGGATCCCTCGACCTCTCCACGGCGATCCAGGTTCTGAGCCGGCGGCGCCGGTTCGTGATCCAGGTGCTCGCGGTCTTCCTGGTCGCCGGCGTGGCCCTGGCGTTCCTCCTGCCGCCCGCCTACGAAGGCGTGGCCGTGATCCTGGCCCCGCAAGATACCGACCTCTTCGCCTCCATCTCGAGCGCGCGCCGGGCGCTGAGCTCTTTCTCCGCGCTCAGCCTGCTCTCCCAGGGCACCACGGCGTCCGACGAGTACGTGACGATTCTCAAGAGCGACAATGTGAACCGCGCGGTCGCGAAGCGCTTCGATCTGGCAACCGTCTACCACGTCCGGACCCTGGACAAAGCGGTCCGGGCCCTGAAGGGGAACACGCGGATCAGCCTGGAATCGGACGGAAGCATCTCGGTCGTGGTGCGTGACCCCGTGCGCGACCGCGCCGCCGATCTGGCGAACGGCCTCGTCGCCGAGCTGGAGCGCTTCAACCAGGAGCGCCGCGTGAACCGGGCCGGTGCGCTGGTCGGGTTTCTCCAGACGGAGATCGAGTCCACCGGAGTCCAGCTTCGCGCGAGCGAGGAGCAGGTGCAGGAGTACGGCGAGAGGCGCCACGCGCCGATGCTCTCGGCCGAGGACAAGGCGGCCGCGGAAGGCGCAGGCTCTCTGCTCGCGCGCCGGGCGGCGCTTCAAGTCCAGCGTCAGGTTCTGAGCAGCTACCTCGAGCCGAACAGCGACGAGCTGGCGCAGACGGACATCGAGATCGGGTCGGTGAACCGGGAAATCGCGAAGATGCCCTCGATCCTCATGGGAGGCGCCCGTCTCGTCCGGGACCTCCGGGTGCAGGAGGAGCTCTTCGCGCTGCTCAAGGCACAGCTGGAGCAGGCCCGCGTGCGCCGGGTCTTCGATATCGCGACCGTGGAAGTCCTCGATCACGCGCATCCTCCGGAGTCGCGCTCGAGCCCGAATCGAAAGTTGGTGGTTCTGGGCATGCTGGTGCTCGGGTTCCTGACGGCGCTCGGCGGGGCACTGCTCGCGGAATCGCGGGCGCGCGGAAGCGGAAGCGGCGTGAAGTGAGCCCCTCCGGGTCGGCGGCCGAGAGGAGGCTGGGATGGGCCTATCTGGCCGTGGCCCTGGTGATGGGAGCGGCGGTCGTCGCGGGGACGAGCGGCACCCTGCTCGGCCCCACGGTATCGGGCGTGATCGCGGTCGTCCTCCTCCTGGCCTGCGGGGCCCTGACGCTTGGAGCCGCGCGATGGATCCCGGGGCTCCTCTTCACCCTCACTCCCGCGGTCTGTGTCTTCAACACCCGGCATGGATTCTTCCCCTTCGATTACGTGGTCTTCGCGCTTGCCTTCTATCTGATCCTCGACGCGCTCTGGCGTGGAGACCTGAGCCTCCCCGGTCCGCGCTCGCTTCATCTCGCGTTCCTGGCCGTCATCGCCTCGGGGCTCTTGACCCTCTTTCTCGCTCGTGAGCTCAGTTCCTTCGCGGGCCATCTGAAGCGGGTGATCGTGGGATACCTGGCGATGGTGATCGTCTTTCGCTTCGCCGATCGCGAGCGATGGCCCTGGTTCGCGCTCTCGATTCCGGTGTCGGGGCTGGCGATCGCGTTCCTCGTGATCGGCGTGTATCTCAGGCGGGGATTCCTGGTGCACAAGGCCTACGAGCTCCGGACGTTCTACTCGAACGTGGGCTGGGGGTCGAGCAACTACGTGGCGGCGGTGCTCTCGCTGGCCCTTCTGGGCTCGGTCATCCTGATCGTTCTCACGACCCGGCCCTGGCTCCGGATCGTGAGCGCGCTCTCCCTCCTCCCGATGGGGCTCGCCATGGCGCTCCTCGTGTCGCGAGGGACGCTCGTGGCGGTCGCGCTGGGACTGCTCGGTCTCGTTGTCGCGGTCGGCGGCAAGAGGCGCTGGGGGTTTCTGGCGCTGGGCGCGCTGGGCGCGGTGCTCCTGACCCAGCTTCCCGTCTTCAAGGTGATCCTCTTGCGGTTCACGCTGGAGTCCCAGAACTTCTCCTACTACGCGCGTCTCGTTGGGTGGAAGCTGGCGTTCCAGCGTTTCGTGGAGCATCCGCTCCTGGGCGTGGGCCTGGGGCAGGGCAAGTTCCAGACCGACGCTCTTTCCAATCTCGACCCGCACAATTACCTCCTGTCCGTGGCGTCGGAAACGGGGATCCTGGGACTTGTGGCCTGGATCGCGCTGCTCTGGATTGTTTTCCAGACTGCCCGGGACGCCGCGCGCGGCGACCCTGCACGCAAGACCTGGGCGATCTCGCTCGGCGTCCTGCTCGCGGTCGCGGTCCTCCATTCCTGCTACGAGCCGACCTTCGCGGGCGCAAACTACTTCTTCCTGCTCTTCTGGATCGCGGCCATCCTCCATCGGGCCGCGGATCCCGTGCCGTCATGAGAGTCCTCTTCGACGGCCGCGTCTGCTGCGATCGCTTCACCGGCGTCGGCCGCTACGCCTTCGGGCTCATCCGGCATCTGGGTCCGGCGTTCCCCGAGATCGAATTCACCGTTGCCTGGAATGAGCACCTCCCCAATCGGCGTTTCGACTGGGGTGCGGTCCGGGGTCCGGGCAACGTCACGCTCGCGCCCTGCGCGGGCTCGGGCCTTGGGCTTCTCGATTCCCTCCCTCTCCATTCCATCGCGCGCCGGATCCGGCCCGACTTCCTTCAGGCCCCTTATTTCACGAGCGCGGTACTGAGCCCGGTGCGCACCGTCGTGACGATCCATGACCTCACGCCGTTCACGGCGGGGCATGACCGATGGCGTCATGGAGTGGCCCGGTGGGGAATCCGGAAAGCCGCGCGGTCCGCGTCCTTCGTCATCACGCCGACCGAAGCGGTCCGGGGGCAGGTCATCGATCGGCTCGGTGTGAATCCGGCCCGCATCGTCTCCATCCCCGAAGGGGTCGAGCCGCTGCCGGACGGCCCGCTTCACGATCCGGAGATCGCCGCGTCTCCCTACGTTCTCTTCGTGGGAGTCCACAAGCCCCACAAGAACCTGGCAGGGCTCCTCGACGCCATGGCGCTGGCCTTTCCCCAGGGCGAGGTGCGCCTGGTGCTCGCGGGGATCCCCTCCGCCTTCACGGCGGAGCTGCGGCGCCGGGCCGCGTCCCTGGGGATCCTCCAGCGCGTCGTCTTCACGGGGCCCCTGGACGACTCCCAGCTCGGGGCGCTTTACCGAGGAGCTTCGGCGCTGGCGCTCGTCTCCTTCGAGGAGGGCTTCGGGCTGCCCCTGGCGGAAGCCATGAGCATGCGCGTCCCGGTGGTGGCCTCCGATCTCCCCGTCTTGCGCGAGGTCTGCGGCGAGGCCGCGCTCTACGCGGATCCCCGGTCGCCGTCCTCGATCGCCGCGGCGCTGACCGAGGCGCTCGCGCGCCGGAACGGCGCCGCCGCGCGTCTGGATCACGGCGTACGGCGCGCGGCGGCGCTCTCCTGGCCCTCGCTGGCCCCCCGCTACGCCGTCTGCTACGGAAACGCGGAGAACGCATGAAGGTCGTGCACGTCTACAAGGACTACGAGCCGCCGGTCTTCGGCGGCATCGAGCACACCGTTCGGCTGCTCAGTGAGGGGATCGCGGCGAGGTCCGGAGCGGACGTGACGGTCGTGTGCTCCTCCCTGAGCTCGAGGACGAGCGTCGACCAGGTCGGCGCGGTGCGCGTGGTGCGCGCGGCCACCTTCGGCCGCATCGCGCGCGCTCCGGTGAGCCCGACGCTCATGTTCTGGCTGCGCCGTCTCCAGCCCGACATCCTGCATTTCCACCACCCCAATCCCACCGGGGAGCTGGCGTGCCTCCTGGCCCGCCCGCGTTGCCCCGTGGTCCTGACCTATCACTGCGACATCGTGCGGCAGAAACGCCTGCTGAAGCTCTACCGGCATCCCCTGCGGCGGTTCCTCGCCAGAGCCGACCACATCCTGGTCACGTCACCCGCCGCCCTCGAGGGGAATCCTTTCCTGGATCCCCATCGCGCCCGCTGCGAGGTGCTGCCGCTGGGCATCCGCGCATCCGATCTGGAGGAGACGGAGCGCACGCGCGAGGTCGCCGCCGCGCTGCGCCGGGCGCGTCCGGGACCGAACATCCTCTTCGTCGGCCGCATGCGTCCGTACAAAGGAATTCCGGTCCTGATCGATGCGATCGCGCACACGCCGGGAACCCTCGTGCTGGTGGGGCAGGGAGAATCGGAGGAGGAGATACGGCACAAGGTGCGGCGGGAGGGTCTCTCGGATCGCGTGGTGTTCACGGGCGACGTGCTGCAGTCCGATCTTCGCGGCTACTACCAGGCCGCGGACCTGTTCGTTCTGCCCTCCCTCGACCGCAGCGAAGCCTTCGGCCTGGCGATGGTCGAGGCGATGCACACCGGGCTCCCGGTGATCTCGACACGTGTCGGGACGGGTACGTCCCACGTCAACCTGGACGGGATCACCGGTCTCGAGGTGCCGCCAGGCGATGCCGCGAGCCTGGCTTCCGCCATCCGCTGGATTCTCGAGCATCCGGACGAGGCGAAGCGGATGGGCGAGGCGGGACGCGAGCGGTCGCTTCTGTTCACGCACGCGGCCATGGTGGACCGCACCGCAACCCTCTACCAGGAGCTCCTTCGCCAGAACGGTGCCCCGGCGCACGCGCGGCGCGCGGCCACGCGGACTCGATGATGGCAAGAGACCGCTGGGTGTGCCATGATCCTGGCCAGCGGCGTCCCCCCCAACGTCGGCATCGTCGCATTTCCAGAGACAATCCAGCGCGCGGTCCAACCTCTTCGGTCGTAGGCACGGAGGTCAGCGGGAGTGACCCATCGCAACGTTGGGAACGGGAGCAGGAACGGACACGGACACGTAAACGGGAACGGGCACGGAGCTCCGGACGCATTCGTGAACGACGCCAAGGCGCCTCTTCCCGAGCCGCTGCGCGTCCTCATCACCGGGGGAGCCGGCTTCATCGGGAGCCACCTCGCCGAGAGCCTCATCGCCCGCGGCGCGGCGGTCACGGCGATCGACGACCTCTCCACCGGCCGCTACAGCAACATCGCCCACCTCGAGGAGCATCCGGGATTCCGGTTCGTGTACGAGTCGGTCACCAACGAGAGCGTCATGGACCGGCTGGTCAGCGAATGCAACCTGATCTTCCACCTCGCCGCCGCCGTCGGCGTGGAGCTGATCATCAAGAGTCCCGTGCAGACGATCGAGACGAACGTCCTCGGAACGGAGGCCGTTCTTCGCCACGCCCGGCGCTATCAGAAGAAGATCCTCTTCGCGTCGACTTCGGAAATCTACGGCAAGAGCGACAACCATCCCTACGAAGAGAATGACGACCGCGTCCTGGGTCCGACGACGCGCGGCCGATGGGCGTACGCCGAGTCCAAGGCCCTCGATGAGTTCCTGGCGCTGGCGTACCACCGCGAGCACCGGGTTCCCGTGGTCATCTGCCGTCTCTTCAACACGGTGGGCCCGAGACAGACGGACGCGTACGGCATGGTCATCCCGCGCCTGGTGAAGCAGGCGGTCTCGGGGCAGCCTCTGACCATCTACGACAACGGGCTCCAGTCCCGATGCTTCTGCCATGTGCAGGACGTCGTGCGCGCCCTGATCGATCTCGCGCTCAGCGCCCGCGCCGACGGGGAGATCTTCAACGTCGGCAGCGACCACGAGATCACCATTCTCGATCTGGCGCATCGAATCTTGAAGCTTTCCGGAAGCCGGTCGCCCCTCGAATTCGTCCCCTACGCAAAGGCGTACGCGTCCGATTTCGAGGACATGCGGCGGCGCGTTCCCAATACGGGGAAGATCCGGAACCTGCTCGGCTGGACTCCCAAGATCCCGCTGGATCAGACGCTTCTGGAGGTCATCGCCGAGTTTCGCTCGCGCCTCGAGCCTTCCCTGAGCCGCGAAGCCGTGCCCTTCGGCCAGCCGCGCTGAGGCTCGGCTAGGATCGACCGATTCCGGGAGGGTACCGTTGAGAATCGGAGTGGACGCGCGGAAGCTGCGCGACGGCGGCATCGGAACCTACATCCGAAATCTGCTCACCGTTTTCCTGATGCGGCCGGACGGCCATGAGTACGTGGTCTTCCTCCTCGGCGACGACCTGGGCACCTTCTCCCATCCCGGCTCCACGGCGGAAGAGATCCGCGTCCAGGCGGGGAAATATTCGGTCGCCGAGCACTGGCACCTGGCCCGCGCGGCCCGCCGCGCCCAGGTGGACCTCTACCACTCGCCCCACTACACGCTTCCGCTCCCCCTGCAATGCCCGGCGGTCGTCACCGTCCATGACCTGATCCACGTCCGCTTCTCGCGATTCTTCCCGGCGGGAGCCGGAATCTACGCGCGCACCATCGCGGGCGCCGCGGTGCGCAAGGCGCGCATGGTGCTCGTCGACTCGAGCCACGTACGGGACGACGTGCAGGAGATCCTGGGAGTGTCGCCGGATCGCGTGCGCGTGGTCCCGCTCGGAGTCGCCAAGGGGTTTTCGCGGCGGTCCGCCGCCGATGCGGAGCGCTTCCTACGAGATCGATCGCTCCCGTCCGCGTACATCCTCTACGTCGGCGCGCGGAAGAAGCACAAGAATCTGGCGCTCCTGATCGACGCGCTGGAGCGGCTTCCCAGGCCGGAGCGGCTGCCGCTCGTGCTCTCGGGTCCGCCCTGGCGACTGGGGCATCCGCTCGCGCAGCGCGCGCAGCGCGCGGGCGTCCTCAGCTGCATTCAGTTCGCGGGCCCCCTTCGCGACGAGGACGAGCTGGCGCTCCTCTACTCGGGCGCGGCACTCTACGTCCAGCCTTCGCTGGACGAGGGCTTCGGGCTTCCTCCGCTCGAGGCGATGGCGTGCGGCACACCGGTGCTGGCTTCCACGGCGGGCGCTCTCAAGGAAACTCTCGGAGACGCGGCGGTGCTCCTGCCGCCCAGCGAGCCCGAGGTCTGGGCCGCGACCATCGTCGATCTCCTGAGAGACAGCCTGCGCCGCGAAGGGCTGATCCGGCGAGGTATCGCGAGGTCGCGCGCGTACACCTGGGAGCGCACGGCCGAGCTGACGATGGCGGCCTACCGTGAAGCCCTTCACGTTGCCTGACGCCCTGGCGCGCGCCTCCGCGATTTCCTTCCTGCTGCTCGCCGCGGCATTGCCCTGGTCCGTGGCCCCGATGTCGATCGCGCTCGTGGCGTGCGCGGCGCTCACGTTCCTCGTGTGGGGCGTGCGCCGAGAGGGGTGGATGCGCACGCCCGTCGACGTTCCCGCGCTGGTCTGGCTATTGGCGTTGGTTCTCGCCTCCACGTTCTCGCTCGATCCGGGCCAAAGCTTTCCGCGTGTGGCGAAGGGCTTCCTCTTCCTCCTGGTTCCCGTCGCGGCGTATCACGGGCGCGACGAGCGGCTCGCGCGGCGCGCGGTCACGGTGCTTCTCGTCTCGGCCGTGGCGGCCGCCCTCTTCGCGCTGGGCCGCTTCGTTCTGGCCGGCCCGCATTTCCCGAACCGCGTCAAAGGCGCGGTGGGGCATCCGCTGACCTACGGGGGACAGGGGATGCTCTTCGCCTCGCTCGCGACCGCGATCGCGATCCGGTGCCGGGGACGCTGGCGCGCGGGTGCCCTGGCCGCGCTCGTGGTCCTTCTTCCCGCACTCGCGGGAACCTACACGCGAAGCGCCTGGATCGGATACGTGGCGGCCCTCGCCGTAATCGTGGCGTTCACGCGCGCGAGGTGGCTGTGCGGGGTCGCGGGCGGCGTGGCCGCACTGGCGCTCGTGCTCCCCGGCGTCTATCGCGCGCGCGCGTTCAGCATCCTCGACCCTCAGAGCCCCTGGAACCGGGAGCGGGTCCACATGTGGGATGCCGGGCTCCGCATGTTCCGCGACCATCCGTGGACCGGAGTGGGGTTACAGGATCTCCACTCGATCTACGAGGTGTACAAGCCGCCCGGCGCGGTAGAGCCCGCGGGGCATCTCCACAGCGTGTACGTCCAGGTGGCGGCGACCATGGGCATCGTCGGGTTGGCGGCCCTCGCCTTCCTGGTGGTGGGGCTCATGCGCGCCGCTTCACGGGCGTTCCTCGAATGGCGGAGGACGGCGGCCAGGGATCGATCTCCGTCCGGTGACTTCGCGGCCGCGATCTCCCTGGGCGTCTCGGCGGCGTTCGTCGGGTTTCTGGTCTCGGGTCTCATGGAGTGGAACCTGGGGGACGAGGAGCTCCTGGATCTCCTCTGCGTGCTCGTGGGAATCGCGTTCGGCGCGATCGGGTGGGCGCGCCATCGCGCGGCCAGAGGAGGCGAGGAGCTCGCTCGAATCGAGCGCGCGCCCGATCAGCGGGACGAGGCTGTTGAAGCGGGCGGCGTGACGAGCAGATTGAGGTAGGGATACCAGGCTTGCCGCGGCGCCCGGCCGCGTGACAGGAGCTGAGCCCCTACGCGAATCATCGCGAAGGCCGCGCGCTTCCAGGGCGGCTTGCCTTCCATGGGGAACAGCGGTTTCGCCACGTCGAGCGGCGGATACACCAGCTCGTCCGGAACGAATCTCACCCCGAGCCCATGCCGCTCGAGACGCCGGCGGATCGAGGCGTACGTTCGATAGTGCACGTCCCACGTCTCGTCTCGTGAGATCGCGTACCGGTGACTCGAGCCGCGCAGGCGCACGTACCACTCCGCCATGCGCCGCGGCATCCAGGGCACGAGCCGGAGCGCGGTGTGGTCGTCCTTGGTCTGGAACCGGTTGGGCACCTGCACGAAGATCCCGCCCGAGCAGACCCGCGCGAGCTCCGGCAACACCCGCTCCAGCACTTCGTCGCTCAGGTGCTCCAGCACGACGAAGAGGGTCACCAGGTCGAAGGACTTGTCCGGGAACGGCAGCCTCCCGACGTCGTTCAGGACGAAGCGGGTTTCTGGAATTTCGTTTTCCCGGGCGAGAAGCCGTGCGAGCGCGAGATGCTCCTCGTGCAGGTCGATCCCCACGGTCTCGTAGCCGAGGGTGTTCATGAGAACGGTCAGCTCCCCCAGTCCGCACCCGAAGTCGAGAATTCGAGGCGTGCCGCGCACGCCACACTCCGAGGCGAGGTAGGGCAGGAGCCGTCCGAGCCATCGCGCGTACCCCGCGTCGGTCTGCTCGGTCTTGGACAATATGTCGCGTGTGATCGGCTCGTGGACGCGCGTTCCCCGGAGGGGCTCCAGACGTGTCCGGACCGCCTCCAGAAAGCGCTCCGCCTTGAGCGGCATCTCAGCCTCGCCCGCGCCGCTCGACGGCACGCCGGAGCGCCTGCTCGAACTGCCGGGCCGCGACCGACACGTCGAACCCGCGCGCCCGGGCACGGCCCGCTTCACCCATCCGCGCGCGAAGGTCCGCGTGGCCCAGCAGCCGGAGCATCGCGGCGGCCATTCCTTCCACGTCCCGGGGAGGCACGAGAATCCCGTTCAGGCCGTCCTCGATGATCTCGGGCACGGCCCCGACCCGGGTCGAGACGGCGGGGCATCCCCCGGCCATCGCCTCGAGCGGGGGAAGGCCGTAGCCCTCGTAGCGGCTGGGAAAGAGGAGCACCGCCGCCTCGGCGTAGAGCGTTCGCAGGGCCGCGTCGTCCGGATTCTCCACGTAGTCCACGAAGTCTGGAATCTCCCCGGCGCGCCTCCGGCCGAAGCAGCGCAGACGCGCCGCCGGAATCTCGCGGCGCACGCGCTCGAACGCGGCGAATCCGTCCACCGCTCCCTTGCGCTCCCCGGGGGCGTGCGGCATGAGCACCCCGGATCGGGCGGGCCGAGGCACGGGACACTCGGACCAGAAGGACACGTCGATGCCGTTCCGGACCACGGCGTCCGCCTCGACCCCCACCTCGTCGCGAAGAAGGCGCGCGGTGTATTCCGATCCCGCGATCCGGAATAGAGGCAGCCGGTAGGTGGCGTCCACATCTCTCGGGAGGCCGCTGTCGATCTCCCGGTGCTGGACGATGTAGCACTTCGCGCCCTTCCCGGGAGACAGCCGCGAGATCGAGCGCGCCGTCGGCCAGGCGGTCGCGACGATGGCGTCCGCGTCGGGTACGAACCGGTTGTTGATGCTCGGCACCATCCGGCTTTCTCTCAGGGCCGGTTGCCGGGGCGGCTTGGTGCCGTGCAGCACGTTGTTCCTGAGTCCGCCCAGCCAGGAGCGCACGCCCGCGAACCGGCGCGCCGAATCTCGAAAGCGGTAGGGGATCATGGGGAAGAGGACCGTGGTGTCGTGCCCCGCGGCCCGGAGAAGGTCGGCGTAATCGAAGGCGACGCGGGCGCCGCCGGTGAAGGACGGGGCGGGAAGAATGAACGTGACCTTCATCCGGCCGCGCGCCTCCGGGGATACGGCAGAAGGACCCGCACTTCTTCAAGCTTTACGTAGCGCGCCGCGGTCAGGACGCCCAGGACGACGAGGGCCGACACGCCGCCCAGGGCACCCGCCGCGATCCAGGCCACGAGCCCGGCCGAGGCGGGCATCACGCGATCGAGAGCCAGGGCACAGAGCCATCCCGCCGCCACCGCGAGCGTGGGGACGAGGTGCGGCGTGAGGAACACCTCGCGCCTCGTCCAGCCGAAGAGGGAACGGAAGCGCGCGAGAAAATAGACCGAGCCCGCCGCGTTGGAGACGATCCAGGCCACGAGCGCGCCCCGGAGCCCCCAGCGCGGGATCAACACGAGGCTGAGCAAGAGATGCGAGCCCGCCACCACGCCCGCGAACCGAGCCTCGACGTCGGGCCGCCCGATTCCGCGCACGAGGGTCGTTCCCATTCCGGTGGTCAGGGCGGCCGCGAATCCGATCGCGAGCGCCCGGAGCACCATAGCGGAATCCTCGTGCCCCGGCCCGAGCCACGCGATGAAGACGCGGCTGCCCGCGCCGAGCACCACCGCGAGCACGATCGCTCCCGCGCTCAGCACGAAGCGCGCGCCCCTGCGATAGAGCTCGCGCAGGCGCTCCCGATCCTGGGTGGCGTGGAACGCGGCCGCCGTGGGGAGCACGGCGAGGAGGAGAAACTGGGGAAAGACGCTCGCGGAGATGGCGACCCTGGCCCCCAGCTCGTAGGGGGTGATCGCGGCCAGGGCGATGAACGCCCCGAGCAGGAACTTGTCGATCTGCTGATGAAGCGCCGAGAAGATCCCCGCGAGCTGCATCGGGCCGCCGAAGGCGAGCGCCTCCGGAACGTGAGGCCGCGCGCGCGGCCAGGAGCCAAAGCGGAACTCGCGCACCTTCATGCGCAGAAGAAGCGCCGCGCAGAGCATCCCCAGAAGCCAGGACCCCATCATGCCCAGCACCAGGCCCCGGAGCCCCAGCCCGAAGCGAAGCGCCAGCAAGATTCCGAGCCCCTGGAAGATCGTGATCGCCACCGCGACCGAATTCGCGAGGTCGAACCGGCCGTACGCCTGGAGCACGGACATGACGACGTTCACGACTCCCGCCAGGGCGAACGCGGCGCCCCCGGCGATCAGCGCGAATCGGGCGACGCCGGCCTGGGCGGGCGGAACGTGCAGGAGGCGGAGCGCGAAATCGCCCAGGAGAAACAGGACCGCGATCCACACCAGGCCAAGCGCGAAGAAGCCCAGGACCCCGAGCGTCGCGAAGGCGCCGGCCTCCTCGTGCGCGTCCCGGGCGCGCGCCCCCGCGACGTGGCGAAGGGTTCCCTGCACCAGTCCCAGATCGAAGGCGGAGAGGTATCCCGTGAGCGCGAAGAAGAGCGACCAGATGGCGTACCCCTCCGTCCCCACGGCACGGAGGATGCGCGGCGTGAAGACGAGCCAGAGGAGGACGCTGAGCACCCGCCCCGACGCGGCGTGGAGCGTGTTCGTCGCCAGACGCCGGCCGGTGCCGCCGCGGCTTCCGATCTCGATCCCGGGCTCTACCGGCTCAACGCGTTCCAAGGGAGATCGCCTCCTGATAGACGGCAAGGGTAGCGCGTGCCGTCTCATGCCAGGTGAACCGTGCTGCCTGAACCGGCCCCGCCGCGCGGAGCCGGCGCGCCACCGCTTCGTCCGTGACCGCGCGGCGCATCGCCTCGGCCAGCGCCCGCACGTCGTCCGGCGCCACCGTCAGCGCCGCGTCCCCGGCCACTTCGGGAAGGCTCGACGTGTTCGAGGTGACGACCGGGGTGCCGCACGCCATCGCTTCGAGCACCGGCAGCCCGAATCCTTCGAAGAGGGAGGGATACACCACGGCCGCCGCCTTCCGATAGAGCGCCGGCAGATCGCGGTCGAGGACACGGCCGACGCGAAGGACGTGACCCTCCAGGCCCTCGGAGGCGAGGCGGTCGAGTACCGGCCGATAGCCCCATCCCAATCCCCCCGCGAGCACGAGCCGGTGCGGAATCCCCTGTCCGCGGAGCAGGGCGAACGCGTCGAGGAGGCGCAGGAGATTCTTCCGCGGCTCGAGCGTCCCGAGGAACAACAAGAAAGGCGGGCGGATTCCGTACCGTTCCAGCGCCGCCGCGTCGTCGGGACCCTCTCGTGGAGTGAAACGCTCCTCGTCGTAGCCGTCGGGCACGACGCGCATCCGGGCTGGATGGATCCCGGTCCGGAGGGCCAGCTCCTCCGCCGTGGCGCGCGAGGGAACGATCACCAGCTTCGCCCGCTTGCAAGCGCGGGGCACCATCTGCCGCAGATGGAAGCGGCTGAGTTTCGAATGGACCTCGGGATGGCTCATGAAGGTGATGTCCTGCACGGTGACCACGCTGGGCAGGCCTCCCACGTGCGGCACGATCGAGTTCGACGCATGGATCAGGTCCGCCTCCGGCAGCATGCCGCGGAGCGAGATGCCGGTAACCTGAGAGGAGAGCGAGAGCGCGCGCCAGGCGCGGTCCCGCCACGGGAGATTCTTCCGCCGGAGCCCCAGAAGCCAGGGCGGCGTCTCGATCTCGATCGGGCCCATCGTCGCATACGGAAGGAGCACGGGCGGCTGGGGCAGCTCGAGGAGCCCGTGGCAGAGCTCCCGCACGTAGCGCGCGTTTCCCGCTCCCTCGTGAAGTCCCGCCGAGACGTCGATCGCGACGCGCGGGGCGCTCACCGTGCGAGAAGCCAGGTGAGCTCGTCCCGGTGGAGCCGCAGCGAAGCCATCGCGGCGCGGCTCCCGCCGCGGATCCAGGCAGGGATGGCGCGCCGGACCGCCTTGAGCAGCGTGAGCAAGAGGGAGAGTCCCGTCACCGCGGCAGCCGCGAATCCGGGGCGGTGCTTTCTCATGAGCAGGACGTAGGCGCGCTGGATCATCAGGCTCGTGCGCTCGCGCGTCTTCCTCCAGCTCCCGCCCCATCCGTGCTCGATGACCGCCTCGGGGAGATACACCACCCGCCAGCCCGCGTCGTGCAGGCGCCAGCAGAGGTCCACGTCCTCGCCGAAGAAGAAGAAATCCTCGTCGAGGAGTCCCACCTGGGCCAGCGCTTCCGCGCGGAGGATCAGCGCCGCCCCGCAGAGCTCGTCCACGTCGCAGGTCAGGCCGTAATCGCGCCGCTCGAATCGATCCGCCGTCGCGCGGCGCACCCATCCCGGAACCGGCGTGATGGCGACCATGGACGCAAGGAGCGTGGGGAAGGCGCGGCCCGTGGGCTGGAGCGTTCCGTCGAAGTGGCGAAGCTGCGGCCCGCAGGCGCCCACGCGCGGATGCGCGTCCAGGTAGGCGACGAGACGCCGCAGGGCGCCCTCCGGAACGCGCGTGTCGGAGTTGAGGAGCATGCGGTAGCGCCCGTGGGCGAAGGTCAGCCCCTGGTTCGAAGCGCGGGCAAATCCGAGGTTCTCCTGGTTCTGGATGAGGCGCACTCCGGGAAACTCGGCCGCGACCATCGAGGCGCTCCCGTCCTGGGAGTCGTTATCGACCACGAACACCTCGGTGGAGACGCCCGCCTCGCCTCGCAGGGATTGGAGGCAATCCGAGAGGAGGTCGCGCGTGTTCCAGCTGACGATGACGATGCTGACGTCGGGAAGGCTCATGGGTTCGGAAGGCGGTCTCGCGCCGGGCGGGATTGTATCAATAACCGGTGATCTGGGGTAAGCTCCAGCCGCTCGCGCGCTTCGCGCGGCGAACCCCATGATCGGAAAGAATCGTCAACTCTTCGCCACCGGCGCGTTTCTCCTCGACGGTGTCCTGATCGCGGCATCCTGGCTCGCCGCCTACGGGCTGCGATTCCACGGGCTGGGTATCGCCACTCCCCTCGGCGTGCCGCCCCTTTCCCTCTATCTCTGGTTCGGGGCCGTGCTCACGCCGGTCGCGCTCCTCATCCTGAGATCGCTCCACATCTATCGCTCCACGCGCACCGCGCGCCTCTCCCAGGAGATGTTCGCGCTCGTCCAGGGAGTCGTCGCGATCACGGCCCTCGCGGGCCTCGGTTCCTACTTCTCACGCGGAGAGCTGAGCCGCTCCGTGCTGCTCCTCTTTGCCGTGATCGCGTCCCTGGCGCTCTGCGTCACGCACGCTCTGGGAAGGTTCACGCTGCGCGCGATGCGCCGGAACCGCCGCAATCTCCGGCACGTCCTCATCGTGGGCACGGGGGAGCTGGCCGCCGAGCTCGAGCGAAAGATGACCTCGGAGGGGGATTTTGGATTCGCGGTGGAAGGCATGGTCGCGGCCCGCGCGGAGGAGACCGGCGGGACGATCGGGTCCACGAAGGTCCTGGGCTCGGTTGCCGACCTGCCGGAGCTGGTGGAGCGGAGCGGGGCGGAGCTGGTCTACCTCGCGCTGAACCGGAACGAGCACGAGGCGGAGCTGGAGGCGCTGGAGCGTCTGAACGACTCGACCGCCGCGGTCCGGCTGGTTCCGGATCTCGCACGCACCTTCACGCTGAACGCGAGCGTCGAGGATTTCGCCGGGACGCCGGTGATCCTCGTGACCGAGAGCCCGGGCCAGGGATGGAACGCGGTGCTCAAGCGGGTCTTCGATCTCACCTTGGCGGCGATCGGGCTCATCCTCCTTTCGCCGGTGCTTCTCTTGATCGCGATCGCGGTTCGCCTGGACTCGCCCGGTCCCGCGCTCTACGGGCAGGAGCGCGTGGGGCTCAGCGGCCAGCGCTTCAAGATGTACAAGTTCCGAACCATGCGCCAGGACGCGGAGCCGGAGGGGAACGCGGTGTGGGCCCGGCCGGGGGATCCGCGCAGGACGCGGCTGGGGTCGCTCCTACGGCGCACCTCGCTCGATGAGCTGCCTCAGCTCTGGAACGTGCTCGTGGGGCACATGAGCCTCGTGGGTCCGCGCCCCGAGCGTCCCCACTTCGTGAAGCAGTTTCGCGCCCAGATCCCGCGCTACATGCTCCGCCACCACGTGAAGGCCGGCATCACCGGATGGGCGCAGGTGAACGGGCTTCGCGGCGACACCCCGCTCGATCGGCGGATCGAGTACGATCTCTACTACATCCAGAACTGGTCGATGGGATTCGACGTGAAGATCCTTCTTCTCACCGTGCTCCGCGTGTTTCGCGACCAGAGCGCCCATTAGCGTACTCGAAGTCGCTCCCCTCGCCTTCTTCTCGGCCCTGGCGTTGACGCCCCTCGCGCGGCGCCTCGCGCGCGCGACCGGCTACGTGGATCATCCCGCCGCGCGCAAGGCGCACGCGCAATCCACGCCCCTCCTCGGGGGAGCCGCCGTCGCGGCGGCGCTCGTGATCGCGCCGCTCCTCGCGCGAGCGATGGGCGCCTCCCCGATCGCGGCGCCCACCACGGGGGTCGTGGCGGGGGCGCTCATCGCGCTCGCGCTGGGATTGATCGACGACCGCCGGCCACTGGGTCCCAAGCCAAAGCTCCTGGGGCAGCTCTTGGCGGGGGCCTGCCTCGTCTACTGGGGGACCTCGGTGCCGGAGCTCCGCCTGAACCCCATCCTGGGAATCCTCGCGGTGGTCGCGGTCGCGGCGTTGCTCAACGCGATGAACTTCCTGGACAACATGGACGGCATCCTTGGCGCGCTCGTCCCGGTGACCGCGTGCGGCTTCGCGGCGCTCGCCCTGATCCACGGCACGCCCGTGGACCTTGGCCTCGCGTTCGGGCTGATCGGCGCGTGCGCCGGATTCCTTGTCTATAACGCGCCCCCCGCGCGGATCTTTCTTGGCGACGCGGGCAGCCATCTCCTCGGCTTCAGCCTCGCGGCGCTCGCGCTGCAGTCGCTCCAGGGATCCTTCACGCTGCCGCATCTCGCCGCGGTCCTTCTCATCCTTGCGTATCCGATTTTTGACGCCACGTTCGTGGTGTGGGACCGCGTTGTAGGACGCCGTCCATTCTACGTAGGCGGTACGGACCACACGACACATCGGCTCGGGAAGCGCTTCGGGAAGTGGGGAACCATCGCAATCGTGTCACTTGCGTCCTCTCTGAACGCATGGCTCGGCGTATGGACCTGGGGGCGTTCCGACGCCTTGTCAATCGTCTGCGTTTTATGCGTTTCTGCCCTTGGATACGCCCTTTTTGGCACCGTGCTGAGACACATCAGTCCCACCACCCAGTTCGTCACTTGACAAACTCGTTTTACACTTGTATTCTGCCTTGACGCAGGGAGTAGGGCGCAGCCTTGCAGGCCGGAACAAAACAAGGGGTGGGGAACATGACGCAGCGTCCAGATCCGTCTCAACCCAGAGACCCCAGCGCGTCCGAAATGCCCGAGATCGACCCTCTTGAGCGGCTCAGCAGGGGCTTGACGCAGTGGGAGCGGGAACTGTTGCAGGAGCCACGGTCGCCCTCGCGGCCGCGTACCGTAACCGACCTCGATCGCATCACGCACGTCCTCCAGGCAGCGCGATCCGTCACCGGCACCCTCGATATCAATGAGCTCCTGATCCGCGTCGTCGACGCCGTGATCCAGGTGGCCGAAGCCGACCGCGGATTCCTCATGCTCATGCACGAGGACGGAAAGCTCCGCTTCGAGGTCGCGCGCAACAAGGACGAGACCACCCTTCCTTCCGACGAATTCCAGATTTCCTGGGGCATCGCCGAGGAAGCGGCGCACCGCCGGGAAACGGTCTGGGTCGCCGACGCGATGGGCTCCTCGCTCTTCGCGGAGCGGAAGAGCGTTCGCGAGCTCTCCCTCCGCACCGTGGTCGCGCTCCCGATCCTGAGCAGCGGGCGCGTGCTCGGCGTGCTCTACATCGATTCCCATTCCGTCACGCACGAATTCACTCCGGACACCATCACGCTGCTCGAGGCATTCGGGGCGCTCTGCGCCGTGGCGCTCGAGAACGCGCGCATGCACGAGGCGCTGCGGGATTCCAAGAGCCGCCTGGAGATCGAGAACCAGAATCTGCGGCGCGCCCTCAAAGAGGATTTCCGCTACGGGCTCCTCGTGGGGCGCAGCCCGAAGATGCTCCGGGTGATCGAATTGCTGGAGAAGGTGATCCCGACCCAGGTCTCGGTGCTCGTCCAGGGAGAGACCGGCACGGGGAAGGAGCTGATCGCTCGGGCGATCCACATGAACGGTCCGCGCCGCGAAAAGAGCTTCGTCGCGGTGAACTGCGGCGCCCTTCCCGAGAACCTCCTCGAGAGCGAGCTCTTCGGCTACAAGAAGGGCGCCTTCACGGGCGCCACGGAGGACCGGCCCGGGCTCTTCGAGGCCGCCGATGCCGGCACGATCTTCCTCGATGAGGTGGGGGAGATGCCCGCGTCTCTGCAAGTGAAGCTCCTCCGCGTCCTGCAAGACGGCCACATCCGCCGCGTGGGCGACACGGTCTCGCGCAAGGTGGACGTGCGCCTGGTCGCCGCGACCAACCGCGACCTCAAGGCCGAGGTCGAGGGCGGCCGGTTCCGGCAGGATCTCTTCTTTCGTATCAACGTCGTGCCGCTCGAGCTGCCGGCGCTCCGCGAACGAGGGGAGGACGTGCTCCTCCTGGCGCAGCACTTCCTCGATCAATTCGCCAAGCAGCAGCAGCGGAAGCTCCGCGGCCTGACCCCGGAGTCGCGCGAGCTCCTGCTCCGGCATCCCTGGCCGGGGAACGTGCGCGAGCTGGAAAACGCCATGGCACGCGCCGTGGCGCTGGCCGACGAGGGCGCCTCGCTGGAGCCTTCGCTCTTCGGGCTCGGGGCGCCCGTCACGCGCCGCTGGGACGGGCAGCACACGCTGCGGGAGACCCTCGACGCGGTCGAGGCGGATACGATCCGCGAGGCGCTACGGCAGTGCGACCAGAATGTTTCACGCGCGGCACGCGCGCTGGGCGTGAGCCGGCAGCACCTTCACAATCGGATGAACTCACACGGCATTCGCCGCTCGCGGGTCATGAACGAGCCGGCCGCATAGCGGCGAAAGAAACCCGAGTGGCGCCTCACGTCGAGCGCCGGCTCGCTTCGCTCCGCGCGATTCTCATGCAGAGCGACGCCGAGATCCGCGCGCAGTACCCCGAATATTTCCTCACGTACTATACGTATCTCCGCATCCTCCGGAATCCCGCCCGCATCGAGCACGTCTTCCAGAAAGCCCACGACATGTACCGGTACCTGGAAGCGGAGGGGAAGGACGTCCTGGACCTGGGCGCGGGGTTCGGCATCGAGGCGCTCCTGGTCGCGATCTATGGAGCGCGCCGGGTGGTCGCCACGGAGATCGATCATGACATGGTGGAGGTCGGGCGGTACCTCGCCGAGCGGATGGATCCGCCCATGGCCAATTTCGAATCGAAGTACGGGGACGGGATCTCGATGCAGCTCCCCTCCGGTAGCTTCGACGGGATCATGACCAACTGCGTGATCTCCCACGTGCGCGACCTCGAGGGGTTCCTGGCCGAGACGACCCGGCTCCTCCGGCCGGGGGGAATCTTCTTCCTGAGCGACGAGAACAATTCCCTCTACCTGCCCGCGCGTCCGCGGCGGCGCCGGGGATGGCGCAGTATGGAGGCCGAGCCGGATGGCCCCTGGTTCCAAGTGCGCATGGCGTACATCGGGGAGCACGTTCCCCAGCTCAGCGGAAACGAATTGCTGGAAGCGACGCGGATCACGCGGGGGCTCGTGGGCAAGGACATCATGGACGCCGTCCGCGACTATCGGGAATCGCGCCGTCTCCCGACCCGGCCCGCCTTCCTCTACCGGCATCCGATCGACGGCCAGTACCCCGAGCGGGAGCTCAACCCCTACTGGGTCATGCGCAAGTTCCGGGACCAAGGCCTCACTCCGGAGCTTCTTCCCGCGTTCTTTTCCCGGGGGATCGAGAACCATCCCCGGCAATGGGTGAAGGACGTTCTTCGCCTTCTCTGCACCGCGTGGCCAGCGCTTTCGGTCTACGTCTGGCCCATCATGAGGCTGCGGGGAAGAAAACCCGTGTTGACACCTTCCGCCGGCGTCTCCTAGTCTCGAGCCGATGCGAACCGGCCTCCTGAGCCGCGCCCGCGAGCGCCGACCGCAATTCGCAGCGCCGCTCCTCGCGTCGCTTCTCGTTCTCCTTTCCTCTCCCGCGTTCGCCGCATCCCCCGAGACCTCGCCGCCTCCTGCCGCGGATCTTCCCGCCCCCACGGGCTTCTCCGCGAAGGATCGCCCCGGGGATTCTGGGAACGCGACCTTGCTGACGTGGAAGGATCCGTCCGGGGTGCCCGAAGGCGCGATGATCCAGATCCGCCGCGCGGTTCCGCCCGCGTACGACTGGACCGACATCGCGACGGTGAAGCTGGGTGTGGAGCGTTACGAGGACACGACGGCGAAAGACGGCGTTGTCTACCGCTACGAGATCGCGGTAACCGTTCCCGCCGCTGGAGTTTCGGGCCCGCCGGTCGTGAGCGACCCCGTTGCCTCGCACGACAACTGGTTCAGCAAGGACCGCACGAATTCCTTCATCGCCTCGGTCCTCTTCATCTTCATCCTCCTGATCTCCATCACGATGGCGAAATCGGGGAAGAACATCTTCATCCGGCGCATCGCCGGGTTGAACGCCATCGACGAGGCGATCGGGCGCGCCACCGAGGTCGGGAAGAAGGTGCTCTACATTCCCGGGATCCAGAGCATGGACGAGATCCAGACCATCGCCTCGATCTCGATCCTGGGCCACGTGGCGCGCGCGACCGCGCGCTACGGTGCGGACCTGGACGTCGCGAATCGCGACCCGCTCACGTTTGCCTCGGCACGCGAGGTGGTGCGCTCGGCCTACCTCGAGGAGGGACGACCCGACCTCTTTCGCGAGGAGATGGTGAACTACGTCACGTACGACCAGTTCGCGTTCACCGCCGCGGTATCCGCGCGGATGATCCGGGAGAAACCGGCGGCGATCTTCCTCATCGGGTACTTCTTCGCCGAATCGCTCATCCTCGCTGAAACGGGGCAATCCACCGGGGCCATCCAGATCGCCGGCCAGGCGGACCCGACCCAGCTCCCGTTCTTCGTCGCGACCTGCGACTACACGCTCATCGGCGAGGAGCTCTACGCGGCGAGCGCCTACCTCACGCGCGAGCCGATCCTCCTGGGCTCGATGCGCGCGCAGGATATCGCCAAGGGCATCGTCATCGTGCTCGGGATCGGGGGCATCATCGTGACGAGCCTGGGCCTGACCTGGTTCCCGGACCTCTTCAAGACCAAATGAACTTCGAATTCGGACGCGTCGCTCTCGTCGTGCTCTTCGCCCTCCTGCCGATCGTGGGGATCGCGCTCGGCTTCTTCGTTCCGGCCCTCCGCGCGCGGGGGCCGCTCTTCGTGGCCTTCTTCGCCGGTATCATCCCGATTCTTTCGCTCTACATTCCGAGGCAATTCCTCTCGGGCGAGACGGGGATGAGACCGAGGCTCGACCAGTGGCTCATCATCGTCTACGGGTTCGCGCTCCTGCTCGGGATCGTGAACGTAATCCAGAATGGATCGCGCAAGATCGCCCGCCGCGAGAAGGGATGGCCCTACTCCGCCGTGCTGATGACAGGCCTGTTCCTCACGGGAGGGCTGGGCATCTGGGGGGCGGTCTCGGGGCAGGGGATCACGACGCTCCCGGACGGATCGGGAACGCCCTTCAAGTGGATCGCGGATCATTTCTTCCTGCCGCTCCAGGCCACCATCTTCGCGCTCCTCGCGTTCTTCATGGCCTCGGCCGCATTCCGCGCGTTCCGCGCCAGAAACACCGAGGCCACCATCCTCCTCGCCGCCGGCATCGTCGTCATGGCGGGCCGCGTTCCCTTGCTCGAGTTCCTGTCGTCTCCGTTCCCCCCGCTTCAGCCCACCGCGGCGGTCGCGAGTCAGGGGTTGGGGAAGCTGACCGAGTGGATCATGAGCACCCCCAACGGCGCGGCCCAGTCGGGCATCATCATCGGCGCGGCGCTCGGCGCCGCCTCGATGGCAATCCGAGTCATCCTCGGGATCGAGCGTGGGTACCTGGGTCTCGGAGGAGGGGAGTAGCGTGGCGCGATTCTTCGACAAGTTGCTGAATCTGGACCGGCGCTGGCTCTTCCTTCTCGTGTTCCTAGGCGTTGCTGTTCCCATCATCCTGCCGATCGGCCTGCCCGTGACCACGACCGGCCCAACCCGCTCCGCCTTCGAATATATCGAGGCCTTGAAGCCCGGCGACTACGTCATCATCTCTTTCGATTACGGTCCCTCCTCCGCTCCTGAGAACGACCCGATGGCCGAGGGGATCATGCGGCAGTGCTTCCTCAAGAAAATCCGCGTGGTGGTCATCGTGCTCTACCAGCTTGGGGGACTCCAGCTCGCGAGCAATTCCGTCGCCAAGGTCTCGGCGGAATTCCCCAATCTCAAATATGGCGTGGACTATGTGAACCTGGGCTACAAGGACGGGGCCGCGGCGGTCATGAAGCGGATGGGGGACGACATCGCGGGCGCCTTTCCGACCGACGTGCGCGGCACGCCGCTCTCCCAGATTCCCATCATGAAGGGGCTGAGAAGCCTCCGTCAGGTAAGCGTGGTCGTCACCGTCGCCACCGGGCTCATCGGCGAGTACTGGATCACGCAGGCCCACCAGCAGAGCGGCGTGCCGGTAATCGTCGGTCCGACCGCCGTGGGCGCGCCGAAGTACTACGCCTACCTGAACGCGGGGCAGCTGGTGGGGATGCTCGGTGGGATGAAGGGGGCCGCGGAATACGAGAAGCTTCTCGCCGCGCGCTACCCGGAGCTGGGGCGCTTCTACAAGACGACCCGCGCGTTCACCGCCACGAAGGGGATGGACGCCCAGACCGTCATCCACTTCGTCATCATCCTGTTCATCCTGATCGGGAACATCGCATTCATGAGCCGCCGCGCAGCCCAGAAGAAGGCGTGACGCCCATGCCCGATATCGGGACCTGGGTCGCGGCGCTCCTCACGCTCTTTGCGTTCTCGTTCCTCTACAAGGACAACCCTCTATTCCGATTCACCGAGAGCCTGTTCGCCGGGGTCTCGCTGGGGTACTACGTGGGGACGACGCTGAACCAGACGCTGGTTCCGAACCTCATCAAGCCCCTGACCCACGACTTCAACCAGAACTGGGATCTCCTGGTGCCGGGACTTCTGGGCCTGCTGCTCTACATGCGTTACGTGCCCAAGACCGGATGGGTTGCCCGCTACGCGCTCGGGATCTACGTCGCCTACTACATCGGTCTCGATTTCACGAGGCGCATCCACGGCGAGGTGCTGCCGCAGCTGGGGCGGGCCATCGTTCCGCTCTCGCACCTGGACGGGCACACGATCTTCTATTCCCTGATCTTCGCGATCGGCGTATTCAGCGTGCTGATCTATTTCTTCTTCTCCAAGGAGCAGGACCAGTTCACGCGGCGCATCGCGCGCGTGGGCATCTGGTTCCTCATGGTCTCCTTTGGAGCGGCCTTCGGATTCACGGTCATGGGGCGCGTCGCGCTCCTCATCGGCCGCCTCAATTTCCTGATCCTGGATTGGATTTACCCCCTGATCGGAATCCGGTAACATCCGGGTAACCGGTCCGCGCGTTCAGGGTTTCTTTCCCGCCGCGGCCGATGCCTCGAAGTTGACCATCGGTACCGTGTTCTTGTTCCCGGCGGGATATTCCACGGTCACGATGTCGCGCAGCGCGGCGATGCGCTGCGTCAGCCCGGCGACCGTCTCGGTCGCGGCGCGGATCCGGGCCACCTTGTCGCGCGCGTCCGCCGGAAGCCCCGGATGGACGTGGAGCAGCTGGGCATTTCCCTGGATCACTTGCAGCGGATTGTTGATCTCGTGGTTCAGCGCCACCGCCATCGCCGACACCGCCTTCATCCGCTCGATCCGAAGACGCTCCTCGCTGGCCTGGTGCAGCGCGATCGCGTTCCGCACCTTCAACGGAATCTGAAAGCGAATGTCACACTCCGACAGGGGCTTCGTGAAGTAGTCGATCGCTCCCAGCTCCAGACTCCGCTGGATGTCGTCCTGCGCCGTGGACGCGCTGGCCACGATGAAGGGGATTCTCGCGAGCGTCTCGCTCTTGCGCATCGTGAGGATGACGTCGAAGCCGTTCGGGTGGGGCATCATCAGATCCAGAAGCAGGAGATCGACCCGCTGGGTCTCCATGATCTGGAGCGCCTGCTCGCCGCTCTCCGCCTCCAGGAAGTTGTAATCCCCCTGGCGCAGCACCATGCGCAGGAGCTTCCGGCTATGGGCCTCGTCGTCAACGACCAGTAGGTGGAACGGCATGGCTCCTCTTCGAGATCAGCGTTTCGATCCGTGCGAGCAGATCGTCCGCACTCACGATGGGTTTCGAGACGTAGTCGTCCGCGCCACTCTCTTTCAGGAACTTCTCCCGGGACCCCTTCATCGCGTGCGCGGTCGCGAGCAGCACCGGCACGTGGCGGGTGGCGGGATCGCTCTTCAGCCTTCGCGTGATCTGGAGCCCGTCGACCGGCTTGCCGTCCAGGTGGCTGTTCGAGAGCGACACGTCCATGATGACCAGATCCACGCTCCCGGCCTTGATCTCCTGGATGACCCGCAGGGGGTCCTCCGTGATCTCGATCACGTAATTGCCCTTCCGCGTCAGGATCAGCTGGAAGAGCTTGGCGTTCATCGGGTCGTCTTCGACGATCATGATTCGTTGAGGCATTCGTCCCTCGCTGTGCCCGACTCCGCCCGGGGTGGTGCCGCCGGGAACGTCAGGCTGACCCGCGTTCCCTTGCCCGCTCCCTCGCTGACCATCGCGATCTTTCCGCCCATCCGCTGGACCAGAGACTTCGTGATCACCAGGCCGAGCCCGGCACCCTGGTGGCGCCGCTTGTAGGATCCATCGACCTGCGAGAACTTCACGAAGAGGCGCGCCTGATCCTCCCTGGCGATCCCGATGCCGGTGTCTTCGATGACAATCCGGATCTCGTCGGGGAACTCGTGCCTGGACGCTCGCACCCTCACCCCTCCCTTATCGGTGAACTTGACCGCGTTCCCAAGCAGGTTCAGGAGCACCTGGCGGAGGCGTGCCGGATCGAGCTGCATCTCCAGGGGGTACGAGGGCGTATCGGCGGTGAGCCCGATCCCCTTGCGGGCCGCCGCGGGGCGCAGCGTGTCCACCGCCGCCAGGAGGGTCGGCGCCGCATCTCCCGCTTCCAGGGCCATTTCCAGCTTGCCCGCCTCCACTTTCGCGAGATCCAGGATGTCGTTGATCACCACGAGGAGGTGCTCGGCGCTTTCCCGGATGGAACGGGCGAAGGTCCGGCCCTCCTTCTCCGATTGGGCGACGCCCTGCTCGAGAAGGGTGGCAAAGCCGATCACGGCGTTGAGGGGAGTGCGGAGCTCGTGGCTCGTGTTGGCCAGGAACTCGTTCTTCATGCGACTCCCTTCGGCCAGCTTCTCGTTCGCCGTCTGCAGCTGCTCATTGATCAGCTCCAGCTGCTCGGTTCGGTTCTGGATCACCTCTTCGCGCTCGCGCCGATCGCTGATGTCGCGGCCGACGATCACCCAGGCGTCCTCGCTCCCCTCGCGGTTCATCGCCTTGGAGACGGTGGCCTCGGCGGGGAATTGCCCGCCGCCCACCATGCAGCACGCCAGCTCGCCCTGGAATCCGCCTTGGTCGCCGAGAACCCGGAGCAGGGAGGCGCGGTCGGCGCGATCCAGGGGAACGAACATGCTCTCGATCTCGCGGCCGCGGAGCTCTTCGTCGGGAGTGTTCCCCAGCGCGCGGCGCGCGGCGGGGTTGGCGTACGTGACCTTGCCCTCGAGATCGAACCCGACCAGCATCTCGTCGGTGCCGCGCATGTAGGAGGCGAGGAGCTGATCGCGCGATTCGAGCTGGATCCGCTTCAGTCCCTGCGTGAGCTGGCCCGCGAGCCAGCGGATCAAGGTCACGTCATTGGGAGCGAACTCCCGGGACTCTCCGGCGAAGCACTGCAGCACTCCCGTCGGATTTCCCCGCTCGAGCAAGGGCACGGAGCACACGCTGGGGCTCGACTGCTCGGGGTCCATCTCCCGGGGCTCGAGCGCGGAGATGCCGCGCATCGCGACGATCGCCAGCGGCCCCTTCTCGCCGGCGCGGCGGTAGAGCGCCCACTCCTGAAACCCGGTCGCCTCCGCCATCGTGTCCAGCGCGGTCCGGATCAGGTCCCCTTCGCTTCCCGCCCGCATCATGACCTCGGCCAGCCGGTGGATGCTGAGACGGGCGTGAATGTTCCGGTTCCGTTCCTGCTCGAGATGGCGCTTTCGGTAGCGGTCGTATCCGGTGAACCCGATTCCGCCCAGCAGGACCACGCACACCGCGATGGCCTCGGCGCGGAAGCGGCGCTCGGATCGAAGGGCGGCCTCCGCCCCCACGTCGACCACCAGGACCGCGACCGCCTTGCCCTCCTTGTCCCGGATGGGTGCGTAGCCTCCGAGCCAGCTTCCGTGCCGATCCTCGAAGGGCGCGGGGTCCGCGGTGGGACCGGACATGCCGTGCTGGACTTGCGGGCGCGCTACGGCGTTGAAGAGGTCCCCACGATGGATCTGCTCCTTGGGATCCGCCACGGCGTCGAGCGCGAACCGCCAGTTCCTGGAACGCGGCCCCGGCGTGAGCACGAAGATCCTTCTCACGTCGGGGTTGGCCTGCCGCGCGGCGATCAGCCGGGCGCAGAGCTCGCCATATTGCGGGGTGGTCTCGTCCGTCCGCGAGCCGAGCGCCTGAAGCTCATCGGCCGGAATGCCTCCCGCGATCGTCGCCGCGAGGGCGGCCACCCGGACGCGCCCCTCCTGGTGGAGCCGCTCGCTGAGATACGCGGTCAGCGCGCAGACGAGCGCGACCGTGAGGGTCGCGGTGAGCGCCGTGAGCCACGCGTAATGCGCGCGAATCTTCCCGATGTTCTGCGGGCTTCCCGGCGTGGACGCGGCAGACTGGGACTCCGGCCGCCCCGGCTTGCTCGAGGCAATATGGCTCTCTGGCAACGTACCTCCCTTTCCGCGTACCTATCGGACGGTGGTGCAAGGAACTACAGCGAAAAGGAAGGGTTTTAGGCATGGCACCTCTTTGCTAGCGTCCATCGCCACAAGGGATTATCATTCCGGCCCGTGCGTCTGAACCCGATCCTAGGTCTCTTGCTGGTGTGCCTGGTCGCAGCACCCCTCCCGGGGTGCTCGCGCAAGGCGGAAAAGCTGGTGGGAGCCGGCCGCGTGATCCGCGGCCCCGGGGGCCTTGGAACGACGACGCGCGTCCAGCCCACGCCCGACCGCGATACGTACGTGGAGCCCGGGACGGCGGACTTCGGCGACCTCCTCATCGTCGGGAGCGACACCCTCTTCACCGCGCGCATCTTGATGGCGGTCGCTTCCTGGAGCGTTCCCAGCGACACGCTCCCCGGTTTCTCCCTCGGGCAGGTCTGGCTCGAGGTGCCGCCGGACACCACGTTCTTCGAGGGCGGCAACGTGAATCTCCACCTGACGGGGTCCTCGTGGGACACGACGTCCGTCGCGTGGCCGGGGCCTGCGCTTTCGACCCTGCTCGGATCCGCCGTCGACGATCGCCTCACGCCGGGTGCGTTCGTCCTTCCCCTGAATCCCGCCGTGTACGACTCGATGAAGCGCTGGGCGCAGGCTCCGGGCACGGTGCCCGGATTCGCGCTGGAGCGGCCGGGACAGGGATTGCTGGCCTACAAGAGCAAGGGATCCCGGTTTCGCGTGGAATACACGCACACCGTCTCGGGGAGCCCAAAGACGGACACGCTCAGCACGACCGTCACGCAGAACTTCTACCTGCACTCTCCGATCGCGCCCCCGCCGGCGGGAACCGAATCGGCGCTCATCCTCGGCGGGATCTACAAGGCGGGGCTCGCCCTCCACTTCCCGCTCGATTCGGTGCCCGCGAAGGTATCGATCGACGAAGCCCTGCTCGTGTTGAAGCAGGTCGTGGGACCGCCCTTCAATCTGGCGAGCTCGGACACGCTCGCAGTCGTCCAGGTCCGGCGGATCGAGTTGCCCTGGGGCGAGAGCGTCACCGAGAAAGCGCTGCTGGGCGTGGACAACGCCACGACCGCGTCGCGACTCTTGCGCTTGGCCTATACCGCCGCGGACAGCACGATCCGGATCACCATTCCCGGGCCGCTCATCCGCGAATGGGCCTCGACGTCCTCTTCGAACCAGGGGTTCTTCCTCTCGCTCGTCCACCGCACGGATCCCAGGCGCAAGTTCCTGATCGGCTCCCGCGAGTCCACGGCTCCTGCCCAGCTTCACGCGACCTACACCGATCTCCCGCCGGGGAGGTTCTGATGCGCCGCCCCGCGTCGGCATTCGCATGGAGGTCCGCGCTCGCCGGCCTCTTCGCGCTCGCCGCACTCGCGGCGCCGGCCGGCGCCAATTCGATTCTTTCGGTCGGAGGATTTGGCGAGCCCCAGCTCGAGGAGGCCGCCCGGCTCCGCGCGCTCGGAGGAGCCGGCGCCGCGGAGCACGGACCACGCGACATCTCGCTCGTCAACCCGGCCTCGCTCTCCGACGTGGATCGGATTCTCCTCCAGATCACCGCACTTCCGGCCGCCCGCCGAATCAGCGCGAGCTCCGGTATCTCCGAGACCGCGTACGAGACCACATTCCCATCCGCTCGCGGCGTGATCGCCCTGCCGGGAGGAATCGTGATCGCCGGGAGCTACGTCGCGGGTACCGACGCCGAGTTCCGCGTGGTCCGCTCGGAGAACCAGGGCGTGCCCTCGACGGTCGAGATCAACGGAACGGGCGGCATGAACTTCCTGCGCGCGAGCGTGGCGCGGCGCATGGCGCCGCCGCTCAGGATCGGCGTGGACTGGGAGGTGATCTCCGGGAGCTACCGCGAGCTCTGGTTCCGCACCTTCTCCGATCCGGGACTCACGCCCGCGCGGGACACGCTGGAGACGAGGTATCCCAAGAAGGCTCGCTGGAGATTCGGAGCGCAATTCGTACACGAAGGCTGGACCCTGGGCGGCGTCTTCGAGACCTCGCAGAATCTCCCGGTCGAGCAGCGGCAGTCCACCGGCGGGGCCTCCGAGACCGCCGTGGTGGGGCGCCTCAAGTATCCGAGCGGGCTCGCCCTCGGAATCTCCGCGCCGCTCCGGACGCGTCTGCGCGCCGTGGCCCAGTACCGGCGGCAGAACTGGGCCCGCTCCTCCTTTCCGAGCACGCTCGTGGATTTCCGGGCGCAGCAGCGCTTCTCGTTAGGCATCGAGCGGACGCGCCCGCCGGAGGGAGCGGGCTCGGGGTCGATCTGGAGCCGGATCCCGCTTCGCGTCGGAGGTTATTTCCTCCAGTGGCCGGATCTCCTGCCCCGGGCGGGAGCGTCCGACATCTCGGGCGGCACCGTGGCGGTCGATGAGCGCGCGCTCACGTTCGGCGCCGGAATCGTCACGAAGGATCAGGGAGGCGGGCTGGATCTCTCCCTGGAGCTGGGAACGCGGGGGGACAAGGACGCGCTGGGCGTGACCGAGAAGTTCGCGCGCCTGGGGATTTCATTCCTCGTGAGCGATGAGACGTGGAGGGGGTCGTTCCACCGCTGATCGTGCCGTACGCTCGTCTGCTTCAAGATGTCCTTCTGGCCATCTATCTCGCCGTGTGGGTGGTCTTCGCCGTCTACGGCATCCATCGCATCCATCTCATCCGGCTCTTCCGCCGCAGGGGCCGCGATCTCTCCCCTCTTCCTGCGTCGAGATCGGGCGGCTGCCCGCGCGTCACGGTCCAGCTGCCCGTCTACAACGAGCGCTACGTCGTGAACCGCCTGCTGGAGGCGGCTGCGGCGCTGGACTACCCTCCGGACCGGCTCGAGATCCAGCTCCTGGACGATTCCGTGGACGAGACCCGCGAGATCGCGGCGGCCAAGGTGCGGGAGCTTCGCGGGCGCGGAATCGACGTGGTCCACATCACGCGCCATCGGCGCGAGGGCTTCAAGGCGGGCGCGCTTCAGCACGGGCTCGAGCGCGCCAAGGGGGAGCTCCTCGCCGTCTTCGACGCCGACTTCGTGCCGCCCCCCTCGATCCTTCGCCAGATGGTGCCCTACTTCCAGGACCCGCGCGTAGGCGTGGTGCAATCGCGGTGGCAGTATCTGAATCAGGATTACTCGATTCTCGCGCAGGCGCAGGCGATCTCCCTGGACAGCCACTTCGTCATCGAGCACGCCGCGCGAATGGCGGGGGGACGGTTCCTCAACTTCAACGGCACTGCGGGCATCCTACGTAGAGCATGCATCCTGGACGCGGGCGGCTGGCAATCGGACACGCTCACCGAGGACCTGGACCTGAGCTATCGCGCGCAGCTCCGTGGATGGCGCTTCGTCTTCGCGCCCCACGTGCTCTGTCCCTCGGAGCTTCCCGTCGAAATGAACGCCTTCAAGGCACAGCAGCACCGCTGGGTGAAAGGATCGATCCAGGTGGCGCGGAAGCTCCTGCCTCTCCTCTGGAAGTCGCGCGCGCCATTTCCCGTCAAGCTGGAGTCCACGTTCCACCTCACCTACAACGCGGCCTACGTGTTCCTCCTTCTGCTCTCGCTCATCCTCTACCCGGTCGTGCTCGCGCGCTACCGGAGCCACAGCACCCCGTACATGATCGCGGACACGATCCTGTTCGTGATCGCGACCAGCTCCGTCCTCTTCTACTTCGGATACGCGCAGCGGGAGACGAGGCGCGACTGGCTGAAGCAGCTCCGCTTCCTGCCGTTCACCATGTCGCTGGGGATGGGGCTCTCGGTCACGAATACGCGCGCCGTTCTGGAGGCTCTGGCCGGCCACCGGAGCCCGTTCCACCGGACGCCCAAGTTCCGGATCGAGCGGCGGGGAGACCGCTGGCGGGAGAAGCGCTACCGCGCCCCGCTGAACGGGTGGGCGGTGCTCGAGATCGCGCTGGGGATCTATTTCGCGTGGGCGATGATCGCGCTCGCCCATCGCGGAATGTACGCGCCGCTACCGTTTTTCGTTCTGTATCTCTTCGGCTTTCTCTACGTGGGGATCCTCTCCCTGGTCCACGCGCGCGTCCGCTCCTGACGGGGCGCGCCGCGCGAGCACCCGCCGTCCCAGCCGGGCCACGAGAACCGTGATCCACACCGCGGCCAGGCCCCCGTACTCCACCCCGAGGACCCACTCCGGCAAGGTCCACGCTCCCGTCGCGCGGTAGGCGGCCAGCGGGAGATACGAGAGCGCCAAGAGGCCGGAGAAGGCCATCATTCCCCGGTCCGGATGGAGCGGCAGGAGCGCCACCACCGGGACCGCGTACCAGGGGAACACGGTGGGGCTGAGGAGAAGGAACGAGACGAAGCACGCGAAGGCCGCTCCCGTGACGGAGCGCGCTCTCCATCCGATGAGGAGCGCCGCGAGGACGCCCGCGACCGCCAGGATCTTCCGTACGGTCAGCTCGCTCTCGATGGCTCGATGAAGAAGGTGATAGAGGGCGCTGTTGAATTGCCAATGGCGCGCGTAGATGCGGAGGCCCGTCGTGAGCGCCCCACCCGCCTCGAGAAAAGGTGTGGCGAGGACCGCCGCGGTCACCGCGGCGACGACGAGCAGGAGCCACTTCCCCTGGCGTATCAGCCTGGGAATGAGGAGCGCGGGGACGTATTTGGTCATCACCGCGAGCCCGAACGCGATCCCCGCGCGCGTGTGGCGGTTCGCGTCGTAGAGCGCGAGCGCGACCACGAGAAACACGGTCGCGGCCAGATCCACGTGGCCGCTCCCGAAGCTCTCCACCAGGAGCAGGGGATTCCAGTAGTAAAGTAGAAGGCGCTCGCGCGGGAGCCCCCGCGAGCGAAGGAGCTGGAGGAGTGCCAGTACCAGCGCGGATTCCAGGAGGAGGAGCAGCAGCTTCCAGGCGACGGGCGTGGGCGAGACGCGCGCCGTAGCACCGAAGAGAAGCTGAGCGGCCGGAGGATAGATCGTGGGCACCTGGGCGTGATTGAGATGCTGGAGCAGCTTGCCGTCGAAGTGGGCGAGGGCCGGGTCGGCGGGCGCGTGCGGATAGGGATTCACGCCGTGCGCCACGAGCGTCCCGTCCCAGAGGTATCGATAGACGTCCTCGGACAGCGTGGGCGCGGTCGGGATGAGAACGAGGCGCGCGAGAAGTCCCACCGCGAACAGCGTGGGAAGCGCGGGGAATCGAGAGGGCCGGTCCGCGCGCAGGACGCGCCATGCCGCGACCAGGTAGGCGACATGCGCCACGCCCCAGAGAAAGAGCATGGGCTTCGCGTGGAGGCCCAGGTCCCCGAGCAGCGCCATGCCCAGAAGGGCGGCGACGAGCAGAACTCCCGGAACGAGGAGCGTCAATGACGGCCCGCGCGGTCGAGCCCAAGGAAGGCTCGATCACCCAGAACATGATCGGGCAGAGCCCCTCCATGCAGCGGACCTTCCGGCTCATCGGAAAGATCGCGCCCACCGAGAGCCCCGTCCTCATCACCGGGGAGAGCGGAACGGGGAAGGAGATGATCGCGGCCTCGATCCACCTCCAGAGCCGGCGCGCCCACAGGCCCTTCGTCGCCGTGAATTCCTCGGCGATTCCCGAGGCGCTCTTCGAGAGCGAGCTCTTCGGTCACGTCCGAGGATCCTTCACCGGCGCCACGTCGGACCGCATCGGGCTGATGGAGCAGGCAGACCGGGGAACGATCTTCTTCGACGAAGTGGCGGAGATGCCGCTTTCGGTCCAGGTGAAGCTCCTGCGCGCGCTCCAGAACGGGGAGATCCGCCGCGTGGGCGCCAAGGAATCGATGCGCGTGGACGTGCGTGTGATCGCCGCCACCAACCGCGACGTGAAGAAGGCATTGCAAGAGGGCTCCTTCCGCGAGGACCTCTACTACCGGCTCAACGTGTTCCACATCGAGCTCCCTCCGCTGCGCGAGCGGCGCGAGGACATCCCGCTCCTCGCGAACTACTTTCGCGAGAAGTATGCGCGCGAGCTGGGGAAGCCGGTGCTCCGCTTCAGCGAGCGCGCCGAGATGCTCCTGGTCCGTCATGACTGGCCCGGCAACGTGCGGGAGCTGGAGAACGCGGTCGAGCGCGCGGTGACCCTGGCCGAGGGCCGCGAGATCACTCCGGGGGACCTCCCGCCGGCCGTCCGCGAGCCGCGCCAGCCTCTGCTGAACCGTGGCGGCTCCTTTCCGTACTCGGAGGCCATGACCCTCGCACAGATCGAGGCGGAACACATTCGCCGGGTGCTCGCGCACAACGCCGGAAATACCACGAAGGCGGCGAAAAGCCTCGGCATTTCACGCTCCACGCTCTGGCGGAAGATCAAAGAATACGGGCTCTGAGGCTCCCGCCCCGATTCGTCCACCGGTTTTATTTTGAAACGCTGTGACGTATCATAATGAAACAAAACCAGGGAGTTTCAGGCTGACGTATGGATTTGGAATGCGTTAAGCTGTTGATGCCAATGTACTTGGCTCTAGCTCCCTCCCTTGGCACGTGCCCTGCAATTGCCCAACTCGAAGAACGGCAGTATCGACAGGGCATTGGGCCCATAATCAAACAGGAGGGAGAACGATGAAATCCGTTGTCCGTTGGAATCCGATCCGGGATTTCGCTTCCGTGCAGGGGGAGATGAACCAGCTCGTGCGGGACGTCTTCGGCCGCCAGTCTCTGGACGAGAACGGCGCGCTGATATGGCAGCCGCCCGTCGACGTCGAGGAGACGCCGGAGAGCTACAAAGTCCATCTGGAGCTCCCCGGCTTGAGACTCGAGGACATCAAGATCACCCTCGAGGATAACCGTCTCTCGATCCGCGGCCAGAAGTCCCGGACCGAGGAGCAGAATGGCGCGACCTATCTCCGGCGGGAGCGGGTCTACGGAACGTTCGAGCGTTCGTTTTCGCTGACCCACGCCGTGAACTCTGAGAAAATCGAGGCCACGTATCGCGACGGCGTTCTCGAGGTCACGGTCCCCAAGGCGGAGGAAGCCAAGGCGCGCGAGATCCCGATCAAGGTCGCTCGTTAAGGAAGCGCGGCGTACGATCGCCGCGGAACGAAGGTGTCACTCGACGGCGAAGGGGCCTCTGTGCCCCTTCGCAACCGTTACACGGAGGGAGCATGGGAAAGATAGTCGGCATCGACCTCGGCACGACGAATTCGTGCGTGGCGGTGATGGAAGGCGGGGAGCCTCATGTGATCCCCAACGCCGAGGGCAGCCGTACGACTCCCTCCGTCGTAGCCTTCACGAAGACCGGTGAGCGTCTGGTCGGCCAGGTTGCCAAGCGCCAGGCCATCACCAATCCGCAGAACACCATCTATTCCATCAAGCGTTTCATGGGACGCAAGTTCTCCGAAGTCGCAGAGGAGGCGAAGAACGTCCCCTACAAGGTCGAGGCAGGTTCGGACGGCATGGCCGTGATCCGGATCGGCGACCGCACGTACACGCCCCCCGAGATCTCCGCGATGATTCTCCAGAAGATGAAGGAGACCGCGGAGGCGTACCTGGGCGAGAAGGTGACCGAGGCGGTCATCACCGTGCCCGCCTATTTCAACGACACGCAGCGGCAGGCCACGAAGGACGCCGGCAGGATCGCCGGCTTCGACGTGAAGCGGATCATCAACGAGCCCACGGCCGCCGCGCTGGCCTACGGCCTGGACAAGAAGAAGGACGAGAAGATCGCCGTCTTCGATCTGGGCGGCGGTACCTACGACATCTCGATTCTCGAGCTGGGAGAGGGCGTCTTCGAGGTGAAGGCCACGAACGGCGACACCCATCTCGGCGGCGACGATTTCGACAAGCGCATCATCGATTGGCTGGCGGACGAGTTCAAGAAACAGGAAGGCGTGGACCTGAGGCGCGACCCGATGGCGCTCCAGCGGCTCAAGGAAGCCGCGGAGAAGGCCAAGATCGAGCTCTCGTCCGTGCTCCAGACCGACGTGAATCTTCCATTCATCACGGCGGACGCGAGCGGGCCGAAGCACCTGAACGTGACCCTCACGCGGGCCAAGTTCGAGCAGCTGGTCGACGATCTCGTGAAGCGCACGATCCCGCCCATGGAGAAGGCGCTCCAGGACGCGGGGCTCAAGCCCTCGGACATCGACGAGGTGATCCTGGTCGGTGGGGCGACCCGCATGCCCAAGGTTCAGGAGATCGTCCAGAAGTTCTTCGGCAAGGAGCCCCACAAGGGCGTGAATCCCGACGAGGTGGTCGCGGTGGGTGCCGCGATCCAGGGCGGCGTGCTGGCGGGAGACGTGAAGGACGTGCTCCTGCTCGACGTGACGCCGCTGTCGCTGGGACTCGAGACCCTGGGCGGGGTGACCACGCACCTGATCGAGCGGAACACCACGATCCCGACCCGGAAGACGGAGACCTTCTCCACGGCGAGCGACAATCAGACGACCGTCGAGATCCACGTCCTCCAGGGAGAGCGGCCGCTCGCGACCGACAACAAGACCATCGGCCGGTTCCAGCTCACCGGAATCGCGCCGGCGCCGCGAGGGATGCCTCAGATCGAGGTGACCTTCGACATCGACGCGAACGGCATCCTGAACGTCTCGGCTCGCGACAAGGCGACCGGGAAGGAACAGAAAGTCCGGATCGAGGCGACCGGAGGTCTTTCCGAGGCCGAGATCAAGCGGATGGTGGCCGACGCCGAGGCGCATTCGGATGAGGACAAGAAGCGCCGCGAGGCGATCGAGGTCAAGAACCGCGGCGAGCAGCTCGTCTACGAGACGGAGAAGAACATCAAGGAGATGGGCGACAAGATCGATTCCGAAGCGAAGGCTCGCCTCGACGCCGCGGTGGAACGGCTGAAGGGCGCCGTGCAGCGGAACGACACGGACGAGATCCGCTCCGCGAGCGAGGCGCTCTCTCAGATCTGGAACGAGGTCTCGAGCAAGCTCTACCAGCAGGCTCAGGCCGGCGGACCCGGTCCGGGCGCGCCCGGTGACGGCGCGCCGCAGGGAGGTCCTCAGCCCGGCGAAGGCGAAGGAAAGAAGCGCGGTCCCGATGATGAGATCGAGGCCGACTACGAAGTGGTGAAGTGACTTCCTGGAACCGAATTCGGGTTCCGGAGGTCTAAGGATTCAGGAACAACAGGCGTACGCCTGATGTCGCTGGATAGACGGCGCCCCGGGAGGGAGACCTCCTGGGGCGTTCCTACACTTCCACGGAGACCCCATGCGCCGACTTTTCGTCATGCTCGCACTGGTAGCGTTCATTCCGGCGGCCGCGGTTGCGGCGGCGCCCAAAGGAGCGAAGAAGAAAATGGAAACGACCACGGTGGAGAAGGCCACGTTTGCCGCAGGCTGCTTCTGGGGCGTCGAGGCCACCTTTCGGCAGATCAAGGGAGTCCTGTCGACCCAGGTAGGCTACACCGGCGGCCGCACACAGAATCCGTCCTATGAGGACGTGTGCACCGATCGAACCGGCCATGCCGAGGCGGTCGAGGTCACGTACGATCCCTCCAAGGTCCGGTATGAAGCTCTCCTGAACGTGTTCTGGCAGAACCACGACCCGACGACGCCGAATCGTCAGGGACCGGACGTCGGGGAGCAGTACCGTTCGGCGATCTTCTATCACTCACCGGAGCAGGAGGCCGAGGCGAAGGCTTCGAAGGCTCATTTGGAATCGGAGCACAAGTTCCGGCGCCCGATCGTGACGCAGATCATCGCGGCGGGACCTTTCTACCGCGCCGAGGAATACCACCAGCAATATCTGGAGAAGCGCGGTCTCTCGACCTGCCACATCAAGTAACAAAAAAAGGCCCCAAGCTCGCGATCCGGGAGGTGCGCGTGGTGTCTGTGAACCCGGACCGCAAAGAAACGAGGGGCCTGGTGCTTCCTGTGAGGCTGTTCTAGAGGCTGAACGCCAGCCCGGCGCTGACATCCCAGAAGTCGGGATTGAACTTCTGCGGAATGATCTGCGTCTCCTGATCCTTCAGCCAGACGTAGCGTCCGTTCAGATCCAGCGCGACTCTGTTGCCCATGGGCATCCGCAGCCCCGCGCCCGCGTGAACGCCGAACTTGTTCGAGGTGTCGCTCTTCAAAGCTGAATTCTGATAATCGACGGTCGTGTTGTACCAGCCCACGCCGGCACCCGCGTACACCACACGCAGCGGCGTCAACCACGCCGAGGCGGTGATGGGCCACATCCTTTCCTTGATCGCGCCGTTGAAACGCTCCTCCTGCCGATACTGCCCCCGGACATCGAGGTCGAGCAGGCTTGGGATCGCGGTGCCGCGGAGCGCCAGCCCCAGGATCGGCTTGGCGTTATCGGCGTCCTTGGCCTCGGTGATCCCAAACGATGGAATGATCTCAGCAGCCTGCGCCTTCATGGCGGCGCACATCATCAGCGCGGCTAGAGAAGCGAAGGCCGCGGCGATCAACGCATTCCTGTTTCTATCGATTCTCATTGCTGCCTCCATTTCTCGTGTCCCCGAGGGTTCCACTCGAACCATGGCTCGGGGGAACATGCCAGCCGGAGGACAGGAGCTATCCAGTATCGTGCCAGCGCTTCACCAGGGGGTCCCCTACACGCTTTGAAGGTTCGGAGCCCGGAAATGGGCGTTTTCGGGGGGTTTTCGGGGTTCCGAGTGCGGTCCCACGCCCCTCACGGGACAGGCGTGGCAACTTGCTGTGCAAATTTTGCCTACCGCAGCGAGGAGCGAAGGTCCTCGTCCACCTCGGCGGACCTCGAGAGGACCGGATTTTCCTCCTGGGGGGTGAGGAGATCGAGGGGGGCCTGGTGCTCCAGCCAGGAGTTGTCATCGGTGTTGATCGGGCCGGGCCCGGCGTCGCGGGCCACGCGGTCCAGACGCCCGCGGTAGGCGCCCAGGAGATCTTGCAGCGAGTGGATCCCGATGCGGGCGAGATCCGACGCCACCGGCGCCTGGCTCAGGGTAGCCGTCATGGAATCCACGTTGAGATGGAGCTCCCGGTCGGGCACCGCGAGGATGATGAGATCGCCGGAGGTTTCCACGTAGAAGAGATGCCCCTTCGGAAAGACCGTGGCCACCGTGCGGAACACGGTCGAAAGCGTGGCCGGCGACACCGAGTAGGTCTGGATCCACTGGCAGAAGATCCCACCCGGGCTGAGGCGCCGACGCGCCTCCTCGTAGAACTCCTTCGTGAAGAGATTCCCCACCCCCGCGATCCACGGGTTGCTGGGCTCCGAAATGATCACGTCGAAGTCCTCCTTCGTGGAGCGCAGGTACGTGCCCGCGTCCTCGACCACGAGACGGCTGCGGGGGTCGCGCAGGGGACGGTCCGCCGCGGACTCGAAGAGCGGGGCCGCCTCGATCACCGCGCCCTCCAGCTCGATCGTGAGCGCCTTCTCGACGGGATGGGTGAGCACCGCGTGCGTCGTGACGCCGCTTCCGTAGCCCACGACGCAGACGCGCTTGGCGCCCGGCACGAGGAGGAGCGGCACCTGCCCCACCAATACTTGTTGCGCCATGTCCTCGCCGCTTCCGATCGTCGCGTCGGTCTTTCCGTTGATGAGGAGCGCGCGCCGGTCCCCGGTCTCGATCACGGTCACGGTCGCCAGGCGCCCCTCCTTGTAGAAGAGAAGCCGTTCCACCTGTGCCGAGCTTCCCAGCTTCGCGATGATCCGGTGCACCAGCCCCTCGCCGCCGAACTCGTACGCGCGGAGGAGCCGCACGAACCCCATGCTCATCCGTTCCGCGTTCCAAGAGGGAATCGCGAGCAGGGCCACGAGGACCGTGGCCAGGACCCCGGCCGCGGCGGAGATTGCTCGCGTGCGCCGGCTTCCCTCCGCGGTGAGGAGCGCGATGCAGCCGATGGCCGCGTTCAGTAGCGCCGCGAAGAGAATCGCCTTGAGCGAGCCGATGGCCGGAATGAGGACGAAGGCCGTGAGAATGGAGCCCGCGATCGAGCCCAGGGTATTCGAGGCGTAGATCGTCCCCACGGCGGCGCCCGCGGCATGGCGGCCGCGCTGGTAGATCGCGGCCGCGAGGGGAAAGAGCGCTCCGAGGAAGAACGTGGGCAACAAGACGATCCTCGCCGTCACCAGCGCCTCGCCCCAGAAGAGGTGCGGCGCGCTGCCCCGCGACTGCGCGATGAGGGTGGTCTGGAGATCGGGGAGCGATCCGAAAACGCGCGATCCCAGAACGATGGAGCCCGCCAGGGCGATCTGGAAGAGGCCGAACAGGAGAACCGGCGAGCCGGCCCGGCGCTGGAGAATCGAAGCGACGGCGGCGCCGAGCGCGATCCCCAGGAGATAGACGGCCAGGATGGCGGAGAAGGAATAGACCATTCCCCCGAAGGGCACGGAGAGAATGCGTGTCCACGCGACCTCGTAGAGAAGGGCGCAGAATCCGGAGATGGCGAACACCGGCACGATCACGCGAGGAAAGAGACCCTGGATCGGCTCGTGCGGAGCGGCGTGCCGGTGCCGCGGCGCCACGTGCTCCTCGGGAGCCGCCGAGTGGCGCAGCGGAGCGGGCCGCAGGAGGAAGATGATCCCCGCGACCGCGGCATCGATCAGCGCCGCCGCCGCCGCGGTCTTCCAGAGCCCGAGCGAAGGGATCCAGAGGAACCCCGCCATCACGACTCCCACCACCGCGCCCGCCGTGTTGATCGCGTAGAGCCTCGAGACGGAGGAGCCGAAGTCCGCGTCGCGCCGGGTGAACGCCGAGACGAGGAGGGGCAAGGTCGCGCCCATGGCGATCGTCGGGATCAGGAGCCCCGCGAACAGGATCACGAAGCGCACGAGGAGGAAGGCCGTCCCGCTTCCCCCCATGGCGCCATAGAGGGTCGCGAAGAGGGGCCGTGCCGCGATGTAGGCGAGCGGGCTGAGGAGTCCCATCGCGGCCACCAGCAGCTCGAGCCGCGCGTACAGGAGGAGGGGATTTCTGGTCCGGGCCGCCAGCCCCCCGCCCACCATGGCTCCGAGCCCCAGCCCGCCAAGGAAGGCCGCGACCACCGTCGCCACCCCGTAGATCGAGTTGCCGAGGAGGTAGGAAAGGTACTTGGACCAGACGATTTCGAGGGTGAGCCCGGCTGTTCCCGAGGCGAAAAAGCAAAGGTAGAGGAGGGGCTTGTGCCGAACCGGCTGGGGGTCGGATCCGCTCAGCTCTTTCCGGCTCTTGTGCTTGGGCATCGGCCCTCGGGTCTGCCTCGATAGCCCCGCCCGTGGGCTTGGGGGCGGCCCCAGGGCGAGGCGAAAAAGAACCGCAAGAGCTTACAGGTTCAGGCCGATAGGTGGGAGGGGATTGGTATCCCCTTCGCGGGGCGGAAAATAGCAAAAAAGGTGGGTGGAGTCTGGAGGATCAAGGTATTGTCGCCCACCAGGGTAAGGGCCTGCCTGACCCGAAAGTAAGGGTTTTACCCTAACGGCGCTTGGACCCATCGGAAGGCCGCGCCGGATCCTCAGGCATCTCGGAAGGCCAGAGGCAGTTCGTACGAGGAGGTCATACCGTCATGTCCAAGCCATCGTTCGTGCTCGCAGCACTCCTTCTCATCCCCACGTTGGGCATCTCCTCCACGGAGCAGGCTCCGGCCAAGCCGAGCATCACGGCCCAGCAGTTCGTGAAAAGCTACGTCAAGGCAATGAATCGCGCCGACGTGGCCTCCATGATGAAGATGTTCAGCAAGTCAGAGGCTGTGACCTCGATCGGCGACGGGACCATCAGTCACGGCTGGGGCTCCATCAAGACGGACGCGCAGCAGTTCGTGGGTCGCGAAGGCACGTTCCAGTTCACGACCGGGGTCGTCGAAGTGACGCCGCTCGGGAACGCCCACGTCCTCGCGGTCGTTCCGCTGACGGTGCGGACGGTCGGTCAGGAAGAAGACGTGGAGCTGCCGGCGGCGATGACGTTCGTCCTCGCACGCGAGGGCCGTTCCTGGAAGGTGATCCACGAGCACTGGAGCAGCAAGAGCGAGGACGACACCGCGATCGAGGGCGATCCGGGCAGCGAGGATTTCCAGTTCCAGAATCCGGAAGGTCCCGCTCCCGATCACGATCCCAGGCTGGACCTCACGGCCGCGCCCCGCGCGGGAGCTCGATCGGCGCATGGCAAGAGGGCCAAGACTCTATTGTACTAGGGTAGCGAGCCTGCCCGGCCCCCCCGCCCCGCGTAGGGGGGACGCGGGGCGGGGCCTGTCGACGAGAGGATGATTGCCGCTTAGGCGCCCGGAGATATCCGGGCGTTGTTTGTTTTCGGACGCTGGCTCGGAAGCTACTTCCCGATGCTCAGCCCCACACCCGCACCGCCTCCCGCGCCCACGCTGCCTCCGCCCGCGTTCACGCCCGCGTTCATGCCCGCGTTCGCACTGGCCGCGGTGCGCGCCGCGCTCGCGCTCTGGATCATAGCCGGCCTGCCGTCCGCTTTCGCTCTTCCGAGAGCGACACGGGTCTCACTCTCCACCGCCCCCGCCACCTGGTCCGAGCGTAGATCCAGTCCATAGGCGATCCTGGCCCAGGTGTACCCGTCGTGCTGCAGCGTGAAGAGCTGCGTCGCGGTGACGTTTTGAGGCGAATTCGCCGCCAGCGTATGAGCGATGACCAGATCACCCAGGCTGGAGTTGAGCGTTCCCCGCTCCAGCATCATCAGCGACCCGGTCATTCCGAATTCCGGCGCGACGCGATTCGCCACGAAGATCTCACCCTTCAGATTCGCCTCGCCATCGATCTGGTTCGCGAGCTCCGAGAGCCTGCGTTCCAGTTTCGTGAGCACCTTCCGTGAGGGCTGTTTCGCGCGGTCCCGGATCGCCTGGAGCGATGCGCCCGCATTCGCGTCCGCCGTCAGCTCCTCCGAAGACTCGGCGTGGCCCTGGACGACTTTCAGGTCCTGGACGTCGACCGTGCCCTGGGAACGCGTGTTGGAGGTCGCGTTCGCCGATGCGCCCGGTGCTCCCTCCGCGAGTGCCGTACCGACGATGACGAACATCAACGCATATCCAAACAGCACACCGAAGATCGCTTTCATGTTGCGTTCTCCTTTCGCGCGCACACGGGCGGCGCCGCGTGCGGTTCGGGAATCCCCCAGCGGTGAATCAGGAAAAGAGGAAGCGGATACCGAGTTGGACCAGCGAGGTGAAGCGGTTGGTGGTGTTCGAGGTGGTGGAGCCCGGTGTTCCGGCTCCTAGTGGATTCGCGAGTGCGAGGCTGCCTGCGGATGATGCGGATGAAGAGGTGATCGTGGTGGCCTGGTAGTCGACCCCCCCGCCGCCCCAGATGGTGACGGCGTCGGCCGGGAGTGCGAATGGAGCGAAGGCCAGGGTTAGCAATGCGATCCGGGCGATCGCTTTCGTGAGGGACCGGCCCCCTGTAAGGCGAGTGGTCATGGGTTGAAATAGATCGGCGGGAGCCGGGCTTTCTTTAGCGAAATCTTGGGTTCCCGGCGGACCTCCCCTGGACGGTCGCACTCTACGCAGCGGCACGTAGAAGCGGTCTTCGTTCAAGACCTCCCATCCAAAGCCGATAAATTACGTTATGTCGAAGTCGGCGTTTTGGACCGCGCTGAGCGCGGCTCTGTTTCTCGGAATCGCCACGCCCGCGTGGGCGGTGACCTACAGCGTGACCGGCTCGCAGACGTTGCAGACGCTGCACCCCGGTGATCCGAACGCTGTTTGCTTCAAGGTGACGATCACGAGCTCGCACATCCTTCCCGTGACGCTGCAATCGATCCGCTTCAAGAACCTCTCGGCCGGCTCGGGGACGCAGGCGCAGCTGGACCCGGAGCTGGGATCCCCAGGGCTCTATCGGGACACCGGCAGCGGGGCGTTCGAGGCGGGCACCGATCCCCTCCAGAAGCAGAGCACCGCCTCCGGCGGATACCTCCTCTTCTCGGGGCTCAACGTGAACGTGCCGGCGCTCGGCTCCGTCACCCTTTTCGTCGTCACCAACATTCCGACGGCGGTCCGTGACGGCGACAACCTGGATCTCCAGATCGAGGCGGCATCGGACATCGTCTTCAGTACGGCACTCGCAGCAACCAATTCCTTCCCCGTGAGCCCGGCGGGCTCGATCGCGCTCGACGGGTCTTCGGCGGCGCAGTACACGGTCGTCGCCGTGGGTCCGGGAAACGTCCTCGCCGGGACCAACAACAACCTCATGCTCGACGTTCGGATTCCCGCGAACGGGTACCAGACCGATGTGCTGCAGAAGCTCGCGGTCCAGAACGAGGGGACCGCGACGCTGGCTTCGGACCTCGGCGCGATCCGGGCCTGGGTGGATGACGGGAACGGATTACTCAACACCGCCGTGGACCGGCTCCTGGGAGTGATGTCCTTCACGGGGGATCGCTGGCAGGTCACGGGACTCGCCGAGAACATCCCGCTCGGCGGGCTCAGGATCTTCGTGACCGTGGACGTGAAGGACTTCGCGACCGACGGGCGCACGATCCGCTTCGCGATTCCCTGGCTGCCCGACCCGGGTGTGGGCGTGGCCAGCTCGAACGACGGGCCGATCGACCAGGTCGTCCGCAACCCTGCATTCCTCACCGTGAGCACGGCCGATCGGATCACGCTCGGGGCGACGGCGCTGCCCTCGCCCACGGTGAGGCCTGGGCAGACGGGCGTTCCTCTGGCCGACTTCACGGTCCAGAACTCCTACTCCGTGTCCAAGACGCTCACGCAGATCAGCTTCACAAACGAGACCACGGGGCCAGGATCGCAGAGCGATCTCGATCACGAAATGGATCGAGTCTCCCTCTGGTACGACGCAAATCCTCCGAATGGCGCGCTGGATACGCTGGATTCCTTCCTCGGGTCGGCGTCCTTCCAGAACGGTGAGGCAACCTTCTCGGGACTCACTCGATCCTTCTCGCCAGGCGCGACGCGGCATCTCTTCCTGACCGGAGACGTCTCGCTCGCGGGTGCGCGCGACGGCGATCCCCTCGGCACCTCGATCCAGAACGTCTCGCAGGTCTTCTTCGACGACTCGACCCGTGTGGTCGCGGGCCTTCCCCTCGACTCCGGCGCGCGTCCGGTCGTGGACGGCATGATCGCCGCGCAGATGACGGTCTTCCCGACGCCGTCCGTCACCCTGGGAAAGAACGAAGGGCCCGCGCGGGTCTTCGACTTCGTCCTTCCGCGGAACGGCTACCAGAGCGACGTCCTGAACAGCCTCGACGTGATCAACCTCGGCACGGCGGGCAACGCCGACTTGGCCGAGGTCCGGCTCTGGAAGGACGGCGGAGACGGCCAGTTCACCCCGGGCTCCGGCGATGACAGCGATCTGGGAGCCCTGGCGTGGCAGGTGAATCGCTGGCGGATCACCGGGCTCAGCGCGGCGCTCGGCGCGACGGGGGGGCGGTTCTTCGTGTCGATCAAGGTCTCGAACGCCCCGGTGGATTCCTCTACCGTCCGCCTCGCGATTCCGGTCGGCGGCGTGACCGTGGCTTCGGGGAACGACGGCCCGCTGGACGCCCAGGTCGCGGCCACGAGCACGGCGCTCCTGAGCAACGCGCCGCTCCTCGTGTCTCTCGAAATCCTTCCGCACCAGAGCACGGTGGGGCAGTCGGTCTCGGCGACGATGGCTGTTCGAAACGCCGCCGCGGAGACGGTGAACGGCATCACCCCATCCGCCCTCATCCAGAGCGGCACGGGGAGTCTCACGTTCGCCTCGGGTCCGCTCCCTGCGTCCTTCAACCTGGCGCCGGGCGTCGCGGACACCTTCCGCTGGGTCTACACCGCCGCGACCGCGGGCACGGTCACCCTGCGCGGAAGCGCGGGAGGCACGGGCTCGCCCAGCGGCTCGCCGCGGAACGGGCTCCCATCCACGTCGAACACGCACCAGGTGTTCACTCAGGCCCAGAGCATCGGCTTCTCCGGAACATCCTCGCTGCCCGCTGCCGTGAACCGCGGCCAGCAGAACGTCTCCGCCGCGTCTCTGGTCTTCACGAACCCGGGAGGGGCGCAGTCTTCCACCGTCCGGCTCTTCGGCATGAAGTTCCGGGTCGAGGACGGGAACGCGGCACCCATCGTGCCCTCGAGTCTCCTGGGAAAGGTGACGGTGACGGAGGGAGGTAACACGCTCCTCACCAAGACGGCGCTCGAAACCTCGGGGAGCGTCATCGATCTGGCGTTCGCGTCGCCCGCTTCCATCCCCGCGGGCGCGAGCGTGACTCTGGACGTGACGCTGGACGTCCTCTCTTCCACGACCGTCCCCGAGTTCCGGCTCTCCATCACGGACTCCACCGTGTTCACGGCACGCGATGCGAACAGCGGCGCCCCGGTCTCGGTGACCCAGAGCGGGAGCTATCCGGTCCGGACGGCGGTGACGCGCGTCGTCGCCGCGGCCACCGAGCTGGATCTCGCGGGAGCCGCGGGCGCGGTGAGCCGCCTGGGGCGCGGCAAGACCGGAGCGGATCTGCTTCAGTTCCAGCTCCAGAGCCCCGGGATCACGGGGATCACCTCGGACGTCCGCCTCTTCGGCTTCGCGGCCGTTCTCGAGGACACGAACGGCGCCGTGGTTCCCAGGCCGGCGGACTTCCTGAGCTTCATCCGCGTGGAGTCCGGATTCCAGACGCTGGTCGCGCGGGCGGTCTCGCCCGCGGAAGGGCCGGCGCTCAATCTCGTCTTGAGCCTTCCCCTGAACGTGCCCGCGAACACGCCCGTGGACGTGATCGTGCGCGGCGACGTTTCGGCTACCTCCTCGCTCGGGCCGGTGAGGCTCCGGATGCTGGATCCGCCCACCGTGGACGCGCGCGACGCGAACACGCGGGATCCCGTGCCCGCCGTCTACACGCCGGCGACCGTCGTGGGGAACACGCTCGTCGTCGAGGGGCGCGCGGACTCGCTCCGCGCCGCGGGCACGGCGCTCTTCCCGCCACGGGCGACGATCGGCGCCACCGGCGTGACGGCGCTCCGCGCGCGGCTGCGGCACCCGAGCCCGGCCGGCACGGGACGGATTGCCGTGGACGCGATCTCGGTGCAGTGCCGTGACGAATCCCGCCGGCCGCTCGCGCCTTCCGCGTATCTGAGCCGCGTCGCCGTGAACTGGAACGGAGCCTTCATGGCGGAGAACGCCAACCCTCCCGGGAGCGGCGCCGTGACGATCACGCTGCCGCGCCCGCTCCTCGAGCCCGGCGAGATCGATTCGCTGGATCTGGTCGTGGATTTCTCCGCCGCGGCCCCCGAAGGCTCGATCGAGCTCATGGTGTTCGCAGACGGAGTCCCGGCCGAGGATCTGAACCTTGGAACGCCGGTCACGCTCGTGGCGGAAACCGGCGCGGATCTTCCGGTGCTCTCCGGGCTCTGCCGCCTCGAGACGCCGCCCCGGGATCTCGTGGTGGATCTCCAGAGCCTCATGCCGGCCGCGCTGGCGCCCGACGGCCGGGCGGTTACGGCTGGAATCCTCGCGCTCACGAACGCGGCGCAGCCGGGATCCGATTCCATCCTCGTGGATCACCTGACGCTCCTCGGCGCGGACCGCGCGCTGGGCGCCGCCGCGGTGGGACAGGCCGCATCGCGCATGGAGATCTACCGGCAGGGTGTCCTGATCGCACAGAGCGCGACCCTTACTCTCGATTCGGTCTCCGCGTATATCGCCTTCGCTCCGGCGGTGCGCGTGCCGCCCGGGCCCGCGGGCGTAGCTCTCGAGGTTCGCTGGGTCACGGCGGTCCAGGGATACCCCGCGACCTTCCGGATGGGATGTGACGCGGCGGGAATCGGCGTCGTCCAGCCTGCGAGCGCGCTCCTCCAAGTCCGGGTCGCGCCGGCGCAGGGCAAGACGTTCCCGCTCTGGTCGGGCGCCGGGGTCTTTGGCGGCGCGGGGCTTCGCGAGAGCTACTCCAACTTCCCGAATCCCTTCGCCGCGGGGCGCGGGGCGACCTCCTTCGCGTACTACCTCAAGAATGCGGGCCGTGTGACGCTGCGGATCCTGACCCCGGGCGGGGAAGGGGTGGCGACGGTAGTGTCCAACGAGGCCCGCGCCGCTGGCATGAATCAGAGCGACCTCTGGGACGGACGGAACGGAAACGGCAGCGTCGTCAGGAACGGCGTCTACATCGCGGAGCTGACGGTGAGCTACGACGACGGCTCGCACGATCGAGTGCGCCGGAAGGTGGCGGTCGTCCGATGAGACTCCTTGGCGCCGCCTTGGCCATGTCCCTGACGCTCTTCGCGCCTTCCGCGCTCGCCGCGGAGGACGCCGGCACGCGAAGCATCTTCGCTTCCGGAGCCGGCAACCGCGCCCTGGGCATGGGCGGCGCCTTCGTCGGCGTTGCGGATGACGCGAGCGCAATGATCTGGAACGCCGGGGGACTTGCCCAGCTCCAGCGCCTCGAGGTGCAGGCCACGCACGCGGCGTACGGGGATCTGGGCTCGCGCGAGGATTACGTCGCGGCCGTATTGCCCGACTGGCGCTGGGGGACGGCGGGGCTCTCGATTCGCTACTACGGAATCGACGGCATCGAGAGCCGCGACGATGGGAACGCGCTTCTGGGCGGCAACCTCTCCGATACCGAGATGGAGATCGGCCTGGGCTTTGGCCGCACACTCTCCCGATCGATGAGTCTCGGCGGATCGGTAAAGCTCCAGCGTCAGAGCCTCGCCGGATTCAGCGGCAGCGGGCTCGGGGCGGACCTCGGCGTCCTGGGCCGCCTCCCTTCGCACGCCCTTTGGGCGGAGCACCTGAGCTGGGGTCTCTCGGTCCGGAACATCATCCAGCCACGGATCCGCCTCGACCGCGAGAGCGTGGCCGACCCGAGCGTCGTGCGTGCGGGCATCGCCCTGGACCCGCCCTCGATCCTGGGCCGCCCCGCGCTGGTCGCGGTGGATCTCGAGAAGTCCCCGGGCATGGTCGTCAAGGCGCACGCGGGTCTCGAATTTCGTGTCCATCCCTTGCTCCGGATGCGCGCCGGATTCAGCGCGGGCCGCATGACCGCCGGGATGGGCGTTGCCTGGCACGACTTCGCGATGGACTACGCCTTCACGAACGGCGAGCTCACGGACGTCCACCGCATCGGTATCTCGCGCGTGCTCGGGAAGACCATGCTCCAGAAGCGCGAGGCCGCGGCGCGCGCGAGGGACGCGGCGCTGCAGGCGTCCCTGGACGATGCCTTCCAGAAGCGCCAGAGCGAGCAGCTGGACGACCTGCTGGCGCGTGTGAAGAGCGCCCAGTCGGAGCGGGACCACGACAAGGCGCTCGGCGTGCTCGCCACGATCGCGATCCTCTATCCCAATCAGGCCGAAGCCCGGAGCCTCGAGGCGATCTCCCTCCGGGCCAAGAAGGCCGAAGCAGACAGCCTGCGCCATCGTGCCGCCGCCGACTCCGCGGCCGCCGTGGCCAGCGGGCAGGCGATCGAGCGCAAGCGCCAGGCCGCGTTGACCACGCCCCCGAAGACCATGCCCAAGCCCGTGGAGGCCACGCCGAAGCCGGTGACGCCGGGGACCGCCGCGCCCAAGCCCCCAGAGCGTCCTCCGCTCACGCCCGAGCAGGAGAAGATGGTCGAGGATCTCTATCGGTCCGGCCTCACCGCGATGTCGGAGCGCAGGCCGGATGACGCGCTGCGCTACTGGGAGCTGGCCTGGACCATGGCGCCCGAGTACAAGAAGCTCGCCGAGTACCTGAAGCGCGAGTACCTCATTCGTGGCATGGACTCCTTCGCGTCGGGCAAGGTGGAGCAGGCGCTGGTCTACTGGGAGAAGGCGCACGAGGTGGATCCCCAGGACGCGCGCGCCACGAGCTACATCCTCCGGGCCCGCACGCAGCAGGCGAGGACCCGCGAGATCATGAGCGGGGGACGCTGATGCCGCGCACGCAGGGGACGCCGGCGCGTCGCAAGAGCGTGCTCAGCATCCGCTGGATCGTCGCGGGAGCGGCCGCGATCCTGACCACGCTCGTCGTCCTCGGCGTCACCGCCGTCATGGAGCGGCGGACCCGCGCCGTGCTCCTGGAGGAGATCGAGTCGCGGACGCTGGTCGAGGCGAGGAACCTTGCCCTGGCCAGCACACGAGCCCTTCTCACCGATTATCCGGAGCTTCTCCTGGCACCCCTTGTGAAGGAGATGACCCTCCGGCAGCCGGAGCTGGCGTTCATCGCCGTCGTGGATCGCTCGGGTACCGTACAGGGGCATCCTGACGTGAGAGCGATCGGCGCTCCGTTCACCGCGCCCGAGAAGCTCACCGACGTAACTTCGCCGGTCCCGCGAAAGGACGGCGAGACCCTGACCGGGAACGCGGCGATGCTCGTCGCCTCCGTCCCGGTGCTCGATCCCGCCGGAAGCGTGCTGGGCAACGCCTACGTGGGAATGCGCCGGTCGCACATCGAGCAGGCCGTGAGCCGCGTGAGCCGCCAGCAGTACCTCATCCTCGCCGCCTTCCTGGCAACAGGCGTGGCCCTGACCGTCGTTCTCATGTCGATCCTCCTCCGCCCCATCGCCGTACTCCGCGCGGGCATGGAGCGGATCGGACGCGGGGATCTCAGGACGCCGGTGAAGCTGGCCGACCGGACCGAGTTCGGGGTCCTGGCGGACTCCATCAACGAGATGTCCCTCTCGCTTCAGAAAGCACAGGGAGAGATGGTGGAGCGCGCGCGGCTCGCTCACGAGATGGACCTGGCGCGCCAGCTCCAGCGCTCGCTCCTTCCCTCGAAGCAGACGGTCCTGGGGGACTTCGTGATCGATGGCGAGCAGTGGGCCGCGGCCGAGGTCGGGGGAGACTACTTCGACGTCCTTCCGCTCGCGGACGGCAGGGTCGGGCTCGCGATCGCGGACGTCTCGGGGAAGGGGCTCGCGGGGTGCCTGGTCACGTCCATGCTCTTCTCCCTGCTCCGCGCGTACCACGGCGCCCATTCGTCTCCGACCGCGCTTCTCGTGGCGCTGGACGAGCGCCTGGGATCGACGCTTCAGCGCGGGAGCTTTGTGACGATGTTCTATGGGGTGCTCGATCCCAGGTCCGGCGAGGTGACGTACTCCTCGGCCGGGCACAACCCCATTCTGGTCTATCGAGCAGACCGGAAGAAGGCGGAGTGGCTCCCCTCGAAGGGAATCCCGCTCGGGGCCATCCGCGGAGGCGCCATCAAGCGCACACTCGAGGACGAGGTCCTTCACCTCGATCCGGGAGACGTCCTCCTCCAGTTCACCGACGGCATCAGCGAGACGACCCCGCCCCTGAGCGAGGAGCAGTTCGGATTCCCGCGCATGGAGCAGGTGCTGCTCGACGCCGCACCGGCGGGGCCGCGCGAAATACTCGAGCGGATGCATGAGGCCGTGGAGCGATGGAGAGAAGCGGGCGCTCCGGATGACGACGAGACGATGCTGGTCGTGCGGAGGCAGACCGCCGCGGTTGCCGCCGCCGCGGAGCCCTTGATCGGCCACGGGCCGGCCCAGGCCCTGCGCCGCTTCGCCGAGGCTCAGGCGTCCGGAGTGTCGCTGCGGCTCCCGGCCGACCTGGAATCCATGAGCCGCATCGGCGAGTGGCTGGAACGCTCCGAGGTGCTCCGGGGACTGCCCGGGGAAGTATTCGGAAGCCTCCACCTCGCCCTCTACGAAGCCTGCGCCAACATCGCGGAGCACGGGTACAAGGAGGACGCCACGAAGACGATCGAGCTCTACTGGGTAGGGTCCGGCTCGTTTCTCATTCGGGATCAGGGAATCCCCTTCGATCCCCAAAGTCACAATCGGCCCGACTTCAGCGACCCCGACGTTCGGAAGCGGGGCCGCGGTCTTGGCATCGAGATCATCCGCCGCGTCATGAAGGGGGTCGCCTATTACCCCTCGACCCCCCTCGGAAATATCACCGTGATGGAATGGGATCCCGGCACCCAGACGCCGGAGGAGATGGCGCGCCGTGGCTAAGAGCGAACAGACGTCCGGCGGCCGCGAGCACGTGCCCGAGGCCATGGAGCAGCTTCTGGCACAGCGCGAGTACGCCCTTCAGGCACTCATCGAGCTGAGCCAGGCGCTCGCGAAGCCTCGTGACCTGTACGGAGCGATGGATGGCCTCCTGCTCACGCTCATGGGGCAGTTCCGGATGTCGCGCGCGTGCCTCTGGCTCGCTCCGGCGGAAGGCGGAATCCCGGAGCTGGCGCGGAGCCGGGGCGTCGAGCGCGAAAAGGCCGAGACCTTGATGATTTCCTGCGCCGCGCCGCTCATGGAGCACTTCAAGAAGCATGGCGGGCCGCTCACGGTGGAGAAACTGGTCGGCTCGGAGCAGGGGCCGGTCCGCGAGTTCGCGGCGCGGGCAGGGCTCCTGCTCCTGGCTCCCATCTACGTTCACGAGCAGCTGATCGGAATCCTGGGTCTGGGCGCGCGGCAGGACGGGGTGCCTCGCGCGAAGATCGATCTCAAGCTCCTGGAATCCTCTCTGGCGATCGCGAGCATCGCGATCGAAAACGGCCGATTCTACGGGCAGCTCCTCGAAAAGGGCCGCGAGCTGCGCCTGGCCAACGAGCGGCTCGGGGAGCTGGATCGCCTCAAATTCGAATTTCTGAGCAACATCAACCACGAGTTGCGCACCCCCCTCGCGGTCATCATCGCGTCCCTGGACTGCCTCGGCCGCGTGGAGAAGGACGGATCTCCCGCCCAGGAATTCCTCACCTACGCGCGCGCTCAGGCCGGGAAGCTCCTGGGCATTGTGGAGGGACTGCTGCATCTCACCGCGGCGGCCGAGAATACAAACCGGCCGATCGCGTCCATCGGAGACATCGTCGACGCGGTTACGTCGTACCACCGCGACCGGCTTCCCGGCCTGTCCTCGGGACTGCACGAATTCGCCCTCGTCATCGACGCACAAGCGCTCCAGACCTGCTTCGACGAGCGGCACGTGAGGACGATCCTGGATGCGCTCGTGGACAACGCGGTGAAATTCACGCCCGCCGGCACGCGCATCCAGCTTCGCGTTTGCGAGACCTCGGAGCGCGGGGAGCGGTGGGCCCGGATCGACGTCGAGGACCAGGGTCCGGGAATTCCGCCCGAGCGCCTCCCCAAGCTCTTCGAGCCGTTCCAGCAGCTCGACGGATCGATGACCCGGGCGGCGGGAGGGCTGGGGATCGGTCTGGCGCTCGCACGGCGCCTGGCCCACGAAATGGGGGGGAGGGTGGCCGCCGTGAGCGAAGTCGGGTCCGGCTCCACGTTCAGCCTCTTCCTACCGGCAGCCATTCAGTTCGCCCCCAAACCTGCCGATGAGGCGGAGAAAGGGAGGGAGGTCTCGATGAGCCAGGAGCTGGAGATGTCCAAGCAGGAGAATCACGGGCGGACGGCGGTCCTTCGTCTGAAGGGCCGGCTGGACGTCAAGACCTCGCCTCTTCTGCTCCAGAAAGTGTCCGAGATCCAGGCGAACGGCCAGAACCTCGTCCTGAACCTCTCCGAAGTCACCTTCATGGGCTCGAGCGGAATCGGCGCGCTCCTCGTCATCGTGGAGCAGTTCCAGGAGCAGGCGGGGCTGGTCCGGCTGGCTTCGCCGTCCCCGGCGGTCGCGTCGGTCATCAAGCTCCTCAACCTCGATCGGTTCCTGGCGGTCGACGCGAGCGAGGAGAAATCCCTCTCGGAGATCGGCGCCTGAGGCCGAGCCCACCGTGGCCTTCCTCACCCGCACAGACTCGCTGAACGTCGAGCTCCCGGCCGCCGAGACGCGCTCGCGCCTCGACGCCATCCTCAACCTCTCCAACGACGGCATCCTCATCGTCTCATTCGAGGGAACGATCCTGGGATGGAACCGTGCCGCCGAAGAGATCTACGGCTACACGGCCGAGGAGATCGTCGGAAAGCCCCTGGCGACGCTGGTGCCTGCCGACCGGCTCCATGAGCTGTCCTCGATCTACCGCGGCGTGGCGCGAGGAGGCGTGATCCATCACTTCGAGACGGTCCGGATTCGGCGCGACGAGGTCCCGATCGACGTCTCCCTTTCGATCATGCCCATCCGCGACATGAGGAATCGGGTCACGAGCGCCCTGGTCATCACCCGGGACATCACCTCCACCCAGCTGGCTCTGCGCGAGGCCGTCGAGAGCAGCGAGAAGCTGAGCGACCGGGAACGGATGCTGAAGCGTGCCCTCGTGGCGCTTCGCGAGTCCCACGAGAAGGGAAAGGAGACGCAGCTTCAGCTGGTCCAGGCGGCCAAGCTGGAATCCATCGGACGGCTGGCCGCGGGAGTCGCGCACGAGGTCAAGAATCCGCTCGCCGTGATCCTCTTCGCGGTGGACTACCTGGCGGAGGCGATCCCGAGCCCCGACGAGAACATGACGGCGGCCCTGACCGATGCGCGGGAGGCGGTCGCGCGCGCCGATTCGGTGATCCGGGGATTGCTCGATTTTTCGACGGCGACGGACCTCTCGCCAGCCGAGGAGGACGTCAACGCGCTCCTGCGCCGTTCTCTGCACCTGGTCGGGCACTCCCTGACCCGGTCCCATGTGTTCGCGGTCGAGGAGATGGAGGAGGGGCTGCCGTACTCCATGCTGGACCGGAACAAGCTCGAGCAGGTCTTCGTGAATCTCATGATCAATGCCATCGACGCGATGCCGGACGGAGGGACGCTGGTCGTCCGCACCCGCAGGGACCGGCTGACGCAGGTGGGCACCGACGTGGGCGTTCGGATGACGGACCCCTTCCAGGTCGGCCAGAGCGTGATCGTGGTCGAGATCGAGGACACCGGGACGGGGATCGATGAGACTGCCCGGCCGAGGCTCTTCGATCCCTTCTTCACGACCAAACCCCCGGGCAAGGGTACCGGGCTCGGACTCGCGGTGTGCAAGACGATCGTAGCGCTGCATGGAGGCACGATACGACTTGGGAACAAACAGGGCGGCGGAGGAGCGCGCGCCACGGTGGTCCTACATGGCATTCGATCCAAGGAGGGGAACGGCGATGGAGAAGCTGCGGATATTGCTCGTTGATGACGAGCCGAGCTTCACGCGCATGCTCAAGCTGAATCTCGAGAAGCGCGGATTCACGGTCATGGTGGAGAACAACGGAGCCTACGCCTACACGGTGGCGCAGGATTTTCTGCCCGATTTCATCTTTCTGGACGTGATCATGCCCGACGTGGACGGCGGCGAGGTTGCCGCGAGGATGCGGCGTGATCCCCAGTTCAAGGACACCCCCATCGTGTTCCTGACCGCGGGGGTCTCCAAGGAGACCACCCGGGTCAAAGGAAACATCATCGGCGGCCAGCAGTACCTGGCCAAGCCGGTCACCGTGGACGAGGTGGTTGCGACGATCGAGAAGCAGCTGAAGAAGAAGACGTCGAAGGCTACGCCCGCTTCTCCACGAGGCTGAGCAGGGCGCCCACGGTCGTCACCAGATCCGATGCCGTCACCGGCTTGATGATGTAGGCATCGGCGCCGTGCTTGAATCCTTTGAGCTGGTCCGTGTGCTCCTTCAACCCCGTGAGCATCACCACGGGCAGGATCCAGGGATGGTAGATACGCCGTAGCTCCGTGCAGACGTCGTATCCGCTCATGTCGGGGAGACGGAGGTCCAGCACCACGAGGTCGGTCCGCTTTTCGGCCGCGAAGACGAGCGCGGGCTTCCCACTGTGCTCGACATGGACCTCGTGCCCCGCCTTCTCCAGATGATTCTGGACCTGCCGCGCCACCGCTGCGTCGTCCTCCACGATCAGAATCCGCGCCTTGTCCGTCATGGGACTCCTCTTTGGTTCGGTCATGGGCGGCCCCGCGAGGGGCAGTATCCAGAGTTATCGGACGATTCCTGATTCCAAATAGGGGAAAAATGAGGCCCTGAAACGGGGGTCGGGCGACCCCCGGGGCTCCCGGAAACGACAACCGGCAGCTCGCGCTGAATATCATCCACTGGCTCTCGCGAGCGGAGTAGGATCCCCGGCAGATGAAGCCCGGGTCTGGTTGTGACCCGGACTTACGGTTCCATTCGCCAGGGGGTAACGATGGTATCCATCCCTTCGCTGTGGCTTCCGATCCTTCTCTCCGCCGTGTTCGTGTTCTTCGCGAGCTGGATCATGCACATGTTCCTGCCGTACCACCGCAGCGACTTCGCCACCGTGCCCTCGGAGGGCGAAGTGCAGGACGCTCTGCGCCGGTTCAACATTCCGCCCGGGGACTACATGATCCCGTGCGCCGGAAGCCCCGCCGGGATGAAGAGCCCCGACTTCCAGGAGAAATTCCGGAAGGGCCCCGTGCTCACCATGACGATCTTCAAGGGCGGCTCGATGAACATGGGCGGGAGCCTTGCCCAGTGGTTCGTGTACCTGCTCGTGGTCGGCGTGTTCGCCGCGTACGTCACGGGCCGGGCCCTCCAGCCCGGCGCCACCTATCTCGAGGTGTTCCGCTTCGCGGGGTGCACGGCGTTTCTCAGCTATTCGATCGCGCTGTGGCAGGACTCCATCTGGTACAAGCGGAAGTGGAGCACGACGATCAAGAACACGTTCGACGGACTGGTCTACGGCCTCCTGACCGCCGGAACGTTCGGGTGGTTATGGCCGAGGTAACCGAGGAGACAGCAATGAAGCACTTCAAGAACGAGTCGCGCGAGTATCGAGAGGCACGGGACCGGCTCCTTCGATCCGAGATCGCGTTGCGCGAGCAGATCGAGGCGGTCGCCCGCGAGAGACGCGAGCTGCCCATGGGGGGCCGCGTCGCGGAGGACTACACGTTCGAGGAGATGGCGACGGATGGCTCGGTGCGCTCCGTGAAGCTGTCGGAGCTCTTCGGGCCGGGGAAGGACAGCCTGATCGTCTACGGCTACATGTACGGGCCCAACATGAAGACGCCGTGCACCAGCTGCACCTCCATCATCGACGGGCTCAACGCCAGCGCTCCGCACGTGACCCAGCGCACGAATCTCGTCATCGTCGCGAAGTCGCCGATCCAGCGGATCCTGGAATTCACGCGCGCCCGGGGATGGAACAAGATCCGGATCCTCTCCTCGAGCAAGAACACCTACAACAAGGATTACTTCGCCGAGGACGAGAAGGAGAGCCAGGACCCGATGGTGAACGTGTTCGTCAAGAAGGACGGGGCGATCCACCATTTCTGGGGCTCGGAGCTACTCCACGTGAAGAATCATCTTGGTGATCAGCGGCATGCCGACATGATCTGGCCGCTCTGGAATTTGTTCGACATGACGCCGGAGGGGCGGGGCACGGACTGGTATCCGAAGCTGTCGTATTAGAAAGACCGACGGCCAGTGCGATCGCTCGCACTTGCCGCATGGCACAACTCGGAAGCGCAGCGCGCTGTTTCGCTAGTTGATCCGCACCATCCGGCCCGACTGAACTTCGCCGCTCGCGTTCACGCGCCAGAAGTACATGCCTGTCGGAGCCCGGTGACCCTTGGCATCGGTGCCGTCCCAATCCACCGCCTGTGGGCCAGCCGGCCGCCACACCACGGGCAGGCTCTTCACCAGACGTCCGCCCAGATCGAAGATCTCGATCCGGGTCTGACCGGACTGGCGGAGCGAGAAGTTGATCGCGGTCCCGGCCGAGAAGGGATTGGGCGCGGCGAAGGCGCGCGTGACTGCCGGCGGGATCGTCCCAATCGGCACGGCCGAGCTGGGGCCGATCCAACCGATATCCGCAAACGCCCACTGCGTCAGATCGATGTCGGTCAGGTCGCTGTTGATGAAGGGCTCCATCAATAGATTGGGGGTCTCGGGCGTGTCCCAGTGCGAGACCGAGGATCCCGATTCGATCGGATTCGGCGCGTACATGCGCGGCCGCCCCTCGGCATCGGTCCCCGCGAGCCGCGAGGTGTCGACACCGATCGAAGCCACCACTCCCGTACCCAGCTGGCCCTTGATGGCCGTGGCGTCGGACTGCGTGATGCTCACCACGGGGATCGTGATCGTGGGATCGCTGCCTCCCATCGAGGGGGGCACGCCCGCCACGTTGTTCCCGATGATGACCGCGATCGCACCGGCGGCCTGCGCCGCCGCCGCCTTGAACGTGAAGGCGCAGGTGCCGCGATCGATCAACGCGATCTTGCCCACGAGCGCGGACGCGTTCACGATCGGCTCGCACGCGTCGCTGGTCGTTCCCACGCCGTCGTTCACGAGCACCACCTGAGCCTGAAGAGGGGGATTGGGAGCCGCGCCCCCGAATGACGCCGTGCCGAACGCCTTCTCCCCCGCGATCGAGGCCGGAGAATCGACGCGCACCACGGTCGCGGGACCGAGATAGTGCGACGCGTTCCCCTTCACCAGCGTTCCGTTCCAGACCAGCTGCCCCGTGTTGATCGCGGAGCCCGCGCGCTGCGCATTCGTCATCTGATCCCAGCGAAGGCCCAGCGTCCGATCGAAGAGGTTGCGCGCGTAGATGTCCGGAATGCCGCTCAGGAAGGCGCCCGTGGACAGCGTCGTGAACGTTTGGAATCCCAGCCCATGGCCCAGCTCGTGCAGAACCACGGCGAGAAGGTCGATGTTCGTCCCCTCGTTGTGGTCGTACCCGTAGTACCAGCTCGTCCCTCCCAGGCACGTGCTGTTGTCCACGCTCGAGTTGAACCGCGCGCTGATGTCGTTTGTGGAAGTCGACAGATCCGTGTCGGCAAGCTTGTTCGCGAGCGCGATCGAGTACCAGGTGTTCGCGACGAGGGCGCCGGCGAAGTCCCTCGCCTGCGTGATCGCCCCCGCGCTCCCGAGCACGCCGCTCGTCGAGTCGCAGGGAGTGAGCGGATCGAAGTTCGCCTGGACCTGAATGGTCACGTCACTCGGAAGGTACTGTCCCCAGATCAGGCCCGCGGTGGCGAAGACATTGAGGCGCTGCTGCCCCAGCGTCGTTCCGGGATTGCCGCCGACCGGCGCGACCGGGGTGGGATCGTTGAACCCCTCGCCCGCGGCATCGAGATTGATCAGGTTGAACGTCGACGCACGCGCGCCCGGCACGAGAAGGAGCAGCGCGAGCGTCGTGATGACGAGCGCCGTCAAAACAGGAACCAGGGGAAACGTGAGGGTGCGGGATCGGGAGCGCACGGTCATTTCTCCTCCCACCTCGTGGTGGAAGGAGCGGGCTCCGAAAGGAGCCTTCTCGCGGTCGACGGATCGGGCACGCAGTCGGTCCGCACGTGTCCCTGCGCATCGCGGCGCGCGATCGAGTAGACCTGGAATTGGCCGTTCAGGTGAATCAGCTCGCCCCCGCCCGGGAGCTTCTCGGTCTGGAGCGGGCGCGTCGGGGCCAGGAGCGCGTCGCGCTCGGCCTGCGCCGCGAACCCGCGCTTCTGCGCGTCCGTGGGCGCGGTCGGGAGGTGCGTGACGGGGTCGATGGCGATGAACATCCCCGCGCTCTGGATGGTCTGCGGTGCCCAGATGGGCACAGGTTGGTTCTGATCAGCCACACTCGGATCGCCGGGCAGCCAGCCCGGCCTCCATGCGTAGTGCCAACGCGTGGGCGTGGCCTGGGAAGTGGCCGCGAAGGCCACCAGGAGGGTCAGAAGGAAGGGTACGGAGACCCGGAGTCGGCGCGTAAGTCGTTGCAGGATCATGTGGGCCCCCACGCGAGCCGTGGAGGCCTTCCCGGCTCGGCGACAAGAAAAATGGCACTGGTGTTGGCTTTTTGGGGTGCTGCGAGTTGTGAGTCTAGCGTGGAAGAGAGCAAAGTCGAGGCCAAATCTCAGCGGTCCTATGGTGCTATCCTGCGCGGCCATGACCGCGCACGGCCCGTTGATCCGAAACATCTCCGACACCGCTCGATGGGTCGCGGTGTATCGGGCGCAGGAGACCGAGCGGCCGGACGCGATGTTCCACGATCCCTTCGCGCGCAAGCTCGCGGGTGCTCGCGGGGAAGAGATCGCCGCGGCGATCGACCGAAAGCGCGACACCTGGCCGCTCCCGATCCGGACCTACCTCTTCGACACGTTCATCGCGGACCACGTGCGCCAGGGCGGTGACATGGTGATCAATCTCGCCGCGGGGCTGGATGCGCGTCCCTACCGGATGGATCTCCCGCGCTCCCTTCAGTGGGTGGAGGTGGACCTCCCTGAGATCCTCGCCTACAAGGAGAGCATCCTCGAGAAAGAGACTCCCCGGTGCGCGCTGCGCCGCGTGCGCCTGGATCTCGCGGACCGCGCCAAGCGGCAGGAGCTTTTCGCCGAGCTGGGACGTCAGGCGAAGAACGCGCTCATCATCACGGAGGGGCTGTTGATCTACCTCACCGCCGAGCAGGTGGGCGCGCTCGCGGACGATCTCCTGGTACCCCCCTCCTTCCGGCGATGGATCGTCGACCTGGTCTCGCCGGCCCTGCGCCGGATGCTGATGAAGCAATTCGGAAGCTTCCTCGAGGAGAGCAACGTTCCCTTCAAGTTCGCTCCGGAGCAGGGCGCCGAGTACTTCACGCCGCACGGGTGGCGTCCGCTGGAGGTGCGATCGATGCTCAAGACGGCCGCGAAGAAGCGCCGGCTCACTCCTCTGTTCCACCTGCTCTCGTTCCTCCCGGATCCAAAGCCCCCGTTGCGCCGGCCCTGGGGAGGGACCGCCCTTCTCGAGAGGAGCCGATAACCCGTCTGACGCATCGCTTAGTGGTACCCTGCGCGCGGTGACGCCCGTCCTCACTGTATTTGCGCTCCTGGCCTTCGCGGCGAACTCCGTGCTGTGCCGCCTCGCCCTTGGCCACGGCACCGTGGATCCCGCCACCTTCACCCTCGTGCGGTTGCTCTCCGGGGCAGTGGCGCTGGTGGGAATTCGCGCGGCGACGCGTCGAGGCCCGAGCAAGCAGGGAGCTGCCCCCCCCGCGGCGTGGATCTCCCGGGCGTGGATCTCCGCTGCGCTCCTCTTCCTCTACGCCGCTCCATTCTCCTTCGCATACGTCTCCCTGAGCGCCGGAACCGGCGCGCTCATTCTCTTCGCCTGCGTTCAAGCAACGATGCTGGTGGGCGCGATGCGCGCCGGGGAGCGGTTCCGCTGGATGGAGGCCGTCGGGCTCGCGATCGCGCTGGGCGGGCTCACGTACCTCGTGCTCCCCGGGCTGTCGGCGCCGGATCCTCTGGGCTCCGGGTTCATGGCCATCGCGGGCATCGCGTGGGGGCTGTACTCGCTCCGGGGCCGCGCGTCGACCGACCCCATCGGCGATACGACGAGAAATTTCGTGCTGGCCGTCCCCGCGGCGGTAGTGGTGGGCGCGGTCGCTCTCGCCCGAGGTGGGGCGCATGTCTCCTCGCGCGGCATCCTGCTCGCGGCCGCCTCGGGAGCCATCGCGTCGGGCCTGGGATATATCGCCTGGTACGCGGCCCTACGGGGCCTCACGCGAATCCGGGCGTCCGTCGTCCAGCTTCTCGTTCCCATCGTGGCCGCCGTGGCCGGGATTCTTCTTCTGGGCGAGACCCTCACGCTGCATCTCGTTCTCTCGGCCGCGCTGATCCTGGGCGGCGTCGCCGTTGCCGTGGCGTCACGGCCCACCGCCCCCCGTTGAATCAGGGGCATCGCGTGGTACAATTTTGCGGATGAACGCTACCCGCGAGCGGCTCGTCCAGATCCTTATCAAGACACGAGCCTTCAAATGGAGCCCGACGCCCAGCTTTCCCCTCGCGTCGGGCGCTCTCTCACGCTTCTACATCGACTGTCGCGTGGGCCTCTCCTATCCCGAGGCGCGTGAGGTCGTGGGAGATCTTCTCCTCGAGCGTATCGTCCCGCCGGTCTCGGCGGTGGGCGGCCTTCTCATCGGCGCCTATCCCGTCGCGATCGCGGCCTCGGACGCCGCGTATCGGAAGAACAAAGAGGTGATTCGAGTCTTCGCGATCCGGAAGGAGCCCAAGGACCACGGCATGAAGAAGCTGATCGAAGGTGACGTGTCGAAGGGTGACCGCGTCGTGATCGTCGACGACGTCATCACGAGCGGCGGCTCGACCATCGAGGCCATCGTGAGAAGCAGGGAAGCGGGGCTCATCGTCGAGCAGGCCATCGCGATCATCGACCGGGAGGAGCAGCGGGGCAAGGCGCGCATCGAGGAGCACGGGGTCCGCTGCGACGCGCTGTGTACGCTGAGCGATCTCAAGCTGGCCGCGGGCGTTCAGTCCGAGGTCCCTTGAGGCTTCATGCCTTTCGGCCGAAAGAAATCTAGGCCGGCCGAAGTCGCGCGGGGTATGAGGGAACAGGCGCTAAGCCTCACCGCCGCCGATCTGAACCTCGAGCCCATCGAGGCGCGGCCCCATGTCTGGGGCGCGATCATGGAGCTGGGCTACGCACAGGCCGTTGCCAGCCTGTGCGTCTTCGCGGAAGGAACCGTCAGCCTTTACGTCAGCACCGGCGGCGGCATCGCCGGCGCGGGAGAGAACCCCAGCGTGCGTGAAGAAGCCGAGCGATTCCTCACCGTCACAGAAGCCCACGTCGCCGATTTCGAGCGCGCCGACGAAACCCCGCCCCCGCTGCCGGGCCGCGTGCGCTTCTACGTGCGCACGTTCCGGACTACGCTGACCGCCGAGGCGGGCGAGCAGGATCTGGGTCACAACCGCCACAAGCTCTCGCCGGTCTTCCACGCCGGACATGCGGTCATCACACAGATGCGCCTCGTTACCGAGAAGCGGGGAGCGAGCTAGCCGTGACTTGTCGTGCGTGCTCTTCGGAACCACGATTTGAAAGTGAAATCGTGGTGCTGCATGCACTTCCGAATCTGCAACTCGTCCCAGGACGAGCTTTTCATTACGTACTTCCCTGGAGAGCGGGCCCGCTGCCGAAGGGAACGACGGAGCCATGAATTCCATCGCTCTGGGCGCGATCAAGATCCTCCTCCTGGCCCACGCGACGCAAGGAACGATCACGGGCAGCGTGTGGGATGCCGAGTCCGTGGCGCCGATCGCGGGCGCTGTCGTGACGGTGGCGGACCTGAATCGCTCCGTTGCCGCCGACGACAGCGGCCGCTACGTCTTGCATGGAATTCCCTCCGGAGATCATCAGATCAGCGTCCATTTCATCGGCTACTCCCTGCGTTCCTTCGAGGCGCTCGTGCCCGAGAGGGGAATCTTGGAGATCGACGTCTGGCTCCAGCCCGAGCCGGTTCCCATCCATCCGGTCGACATTCGCGGCCCGGTCACGGTGCGCGGCCTGGACCAGGGCGGATATGCATTCCCGGATCGCGAGATCTCCGCGGCCGCGCTCCAGAACCATCCCATGCTCGCCGAGCCCGATCCTCTCCTGGCGCTGGGGGGAGGCGAGATCTCCTTGCGCCCGGAGTCGGCGAGCGGAGTGAACATTCGAGGGGGCGCATCGGACCAGACGGGCTACCTGCTGGATGAGATCCCTGTGCTCAATCCGTATCACACGGCCGGCATGTCGGGTGCCTGGAATCCGGACGCGGTC
>Ga0099791_10000006_pt1 | contig 79296 bp, 70 predicted proteins | sample Rivendell_Oct201_7_FD_77318 | JGI IMG/M metagenome (GOLD analysis project Ga0099791, IMG submission 77318) | Vadose zone soil and rhizosphere microbial communities from the Eel River Critical Zone Observatory, Northern California to study diel... | ecosystem: Environmental > Terrestrial > Soil... | reverse complement strand
CTCATCGCATCCTGGGGCTGGAGCAGGTCCCAAGGGTTTGGCTGTTCGCCAATTAAAGCGGTACGCGAGCTGGGTTCAAAACGTCGTGAGACAGTTTGGTCCCTATCTGCTGTGGGCGTAGGATACTTGAGAGGATCTGTCCTTAGTACGAGAGGACCGGGATGGAGATACCTCTGGTGTACCAGTTGTCACGCCAGTGGCAGCGCTGGGTAGCCATGTATCGATTGGATAACCGCTGAAAGCATCTAAGCGGGAAACCGACCTCAAGAATTGGTATCCCGGGGGGCAACCCCCCTAAAGACCCGTCGAAGACTACGACGTTGATAGGCCGGGTGTGTAAGCGTGGTAACACGTTGAGCTAACCGGTACTAATTGGTCGTGCGGCTTACTTTACCTTTATCTCTTGCATGCCTGGCGGCGTAAGAGGCTCGAGGTCAAGGTCGAGGCCCAAGCGCAAGACGCGCTATCCGAAAGAGTCACAGCTTCTTGGCAGAAAGCGATTTCAGTTTCGTATTGGGGTGCTTCGTCGTCGGGTAGACGGCGTAGCCCCCTCAACCATTCCGGTGGCTATATCGGAGGGGTTCCACCCGTTCCCATCCCGAACACGGAAGTTAAGCCCTCCAGAGCCGATGGTACTGCGCGGGAAACCGTGCGGGAGAGTAGGTCGCTGCCGGATCTTTTTCCGATCCCGCTTGGGCCTTTCCAGGCGGGGTCTTTTTTGTCGGGCGATCCGAACGAGATGCCGCAACTGCGTGGGTGCCTGCGTTTGGAACCGACATCCGACTGGCCAAGCTCCTCCGGAGTGCCGTAAAATGGCTCGTCCTTTGGGGAGGGGCCGAGAGTTGCAAGGTTCCCCCGCCTGATGCTTCCTGCCCGCACACTCAAGTCCATTCGCCACACGGCCTCGCAGCCCTTCAAATATCCGCTCGAGCGCGAATTCGTGGAGCCGGACTGGACCCGCCTTCCCGGCTATCGCGCCGTCACCCGAGCCGATTGGGAGAGCGCGTTGTGGCAGCGCCGACACACGGTCAAGAATTTACGGGAGCTGAGAGCCGCACTCGGACCGCTTCTTCCGGACGACTTGCTGGCAAGCATCGAACGGGATCAGCGCGAGCGGGCCACGATGTCACTGCTGATCCCGCCTCAGATGATCAACACGATGAGTGAGAACGACTTGTGGGGCGATCCCCTGCGGCGCTACATGCTGCCCGCCTTCGACGATCGCGCGGTCGATTGGCCGAGCCACCCGAGGGCGAGCCGGGACAGCCTTCACGAAACGGACATGTGGGTGGTGGAGGGGCTGACCCACCGGTATCCAACCAAAGTGTTAGCAGAAGTTCTGTCCACCTGCCCCCAGTATTGCGGCCACTGCACCCGAATGGACTTGGTGGGCAACGACGTCCCACAGGTGGAGAAGGCGCGCTTTGGGATTCCACCCGCCGAGCGCTACACCCAAATCCTCGAATACTTGCGCAAGACACCGTCGGTTCGCGACGTGGTCGTCTCCGGTGGAGATATTGCAAACCTGCCAATCCAGCAGCTGGAGATATTCGTCAGCTCGTTGATGGAGATCCCGAACATTCGCGACATCCGGCTTGCCAGCAAGGCACTGATGGGCATTCCGCAGCACTTTCTCCAAGACGAGGTGGTGCTCGCCTTCGAGCGACTCGCGAAAAAAGCGCGGGAGCGCGATGTCGATCTGGCGATGCACACCCACGTCAATCACGCCAATCAGCTCACCCCGTTGGTTTCCAAAGCGACGAAGAGACTCTTGGATTTGGGCTTTCGGGACGTGCGCAATCAGGGGGTGCTGTTGCGCGGCGTGAACAACGATGCGAAGACGCTGCTAGACCTCTGCTTCACACTGCTCGACCACGCGAAAATCCTGCCCTACTACTTTTACATGTGCGACATCATCCCCAATTCTGAGCATTGGCGCCTCGCGGTTCATGAGGCCCAGAAGCTGCAGCACGAGATCATGGGTTATCTGCCAGGCTTTGCGACGCCCCGGATCGTCTGTGATGTTCCGTTTGTCGGCAAGCGTTGGGTTCATCAATGGGACGAGTACGATCGGGAGAAGGGCATCACCTCCTGGACCAAGAACTATCGCACTGCGCTCGATGCCAGTGAGCCAGGAGTGCTGGCCCGCAAATACGAATACTACGATCCGATCTGCACGTTGCCTGAAGCCGGTCAGGCCTGGTGGCAGGCGCAGGGCGTTTCTTAAGCCTTCCTAGCCGTGCGTTCGATTTCTTTTTCAGCCGAGCACCCCCAGTGGCACGACTGGCGGTGGCAAATGCGGAACGCGGTCCGCAGTCTGGCCGAGCTCGAGAAACGAGTTTCGCTCACCGAGGACGAGCGCGCCGGCTGCCAGCAGACCGCGTCTTTGTTCCGGCTTGGGATAACGCCCTATTACCTCTCCCTCATCGATCCGGACCACCCGTTCTGCCCGGTCAGGATGCAGTCGATTCCGGTTCGTGCCGAGGCCCGAGTTCGCCCCGGCGAGCTGAAAGACCCGCTCGGCGAGGACCAGGTGCGGCCAGTTTCGGCGATCGTGCACAAGTACCCCGATCGCGTCCTACTCCTGGCCGTCGATGGGTGCTCGGTCTACTGCCGTCACTGCACTCGCCGGCGCATCACCCGAGGAGGGGAAGCCGAGTTAAGCCGGGCGGAGCTGGCCAAGGCAATCGCCTATGTCAGGCAGCATCCTGCGGTTCGCGACGTCCTGATTTCCGGCGGAGATCCGCTGCTCCTCTCCGACGAGCGCCTGGTCGAGTTGCTCGAGCCGCTGCGAGCCATTCCGCACGTCGAAATCATCCGGATTGGAACGCGCATTCCAGTGTGTCTGCCGATGCGGGTTACCGAGCGGCTTGCGAAACTGATGCGGCGTTACGCCCCGCTGTATGTGGTCACGCACTTCAATCATCCGAAGGAAGTCACCGCCGAGGCGCGAAGCGCGTGTGAGCTTCTGGTGGACCACGGGATTCCGGTCGAGAACCAAATGGTGCTGATGCGGCGGCTCAACTCCAGCGCCCGAATCGTCACCGAGCTGGTTCACGCCTGCCTGAAGATGAGAGTGCGCCCTTATTACCTGCATCAAATGGATCTCGCTCAAGGTCTCGAGCACTTTCGGACCCCGATTGCCAAGGGAATTGAGATCATCGAAGCCCTTCGTGGGCACACCAGCGGGTTGGCGGTACCTCATCTGGCGGTCGATCTGCCCGGGGGCGGCGGCAAGGTGACGCTTCAGCCAGATTATCTGTTGGAACGGCGGCCGACCGAGACAATTTTCCGCAATTACCTGGGCGCCCGGTATGTCTATCCAGAGCCGGAGGAAGCGGATTGCAGCTGTCCTTACGACCAGATCTGGCTGGCGTCTCGGGAGCAAGCTCAACCAGCGATCTCACCGACATCGCAAACACCTCTCGCGCAAGTCGACACACTGCTCTTGTGAGCCGGCGCACGTCTGCCCCAGGTCTCGCCGATCAGCAATTCAATCAACCCCAGTCGAATCGTTTTCTTGAGCATCAGGCAGATATCCCTACACTTCCTTGAGGCCGCGATGTCTCGCAATCCTCTCCTACGCCCGATCTGCGCCAGCCATCTGAGCATTGGCCGCATCGTTTGCCTGATCGCCTCGTGCCTTCTTTCAGTACGCGCGCTCGGCGTCGAGACGATGCGGATCGGCATGGGCGGAGCGTCCAATGAGGTCACCGTACGGGGCAAGGGCCTCGCGTTCGGGACTGACTCGGACGAGCCGGTATTGACGCCCATTCCGGCCAACCGCGCGCTGGTGCGGCGGTCCGCGGGTGGCTTGGAGATCGATGGTGCACCCTGGCCGCAGAGCTCGGTTCGCTTTCGGGCCGGATCGAATGCTCCCACTTCGCAAGCGAACGACGAGGAGCTGCGGCTCGCTGGGCATCGAGTTCGCGGCGACGTGGTGATCAGAGTGGCGCGAAGCAGCCTCGAGCTGATCAACGTTCTTCCCCTCGAGGATTACTTGATCGGGGTGCTCGGCAACGAGATGCCACCGGATTTTCCCGATGAGGCTCTCAAGGCGCAGGCGGTCGCGGCCCGGACCTATGCGCTGCGGCGAAAGCTCGGCTCGAATGAACAGCCGTACCACCTCGGCAGCAGCGTACTTCATCAAGTTTATCGAGGCCTGGAGCGGGAGAATGCCCGGGTGCGGTCCGCGGTGGATTCGACCCACGGAGAGATCCTCACCTACGATTTGGAACCGATCGAGGCCTACTTTCACGCCTCCTGCGGCGGCCGCACCGAATCGGGCCTGGACGCGCTCACTCGGAATCTGCCCTATCTTCAACCCGTGGATTGCCCATGCGGTCGCTTGCCGGCGAGTCACTGGGAGCTTTCCCTTCCGACCTCGGAGCTTTCTGCGCTCTTGGGACAGAAGGATGTTTCCCCGCTGTCGATCAGCTCGCGGTCCCGGACCGGGAGGGCCAAGCTCCTCCGGTTAGGCAGCGGCGATCCGATCGACGCTGCGACGTTCCGGCAGCAGCTTGGATACGGCAAGCTCAAGAGCCTCTGGTTCGAGGTGGTCGACTCGGGGCGGGATGGCTCGGTCAAGCTTTCTGGCCGGGGTTATGGACATGGCGCTGGCTTGTGTCAGTGGGGCGCCAAGCTGCTGGCGAATTCGGGGTGGAACTATCGCCAAGTCCTCGAGCACTATTACCCCGGGACTGAGCTGCAGCGAATGTACTAGAAACCTCCGCGGATGGACGCGTAGTTGAAGATTCAGGAATTCGATTTCGACCTTCCACCAGAGCAGATCGCGCAGCGCCCCCTGGAACGACGCGATGCCTCTCGCCTGATGGTGCTCGATCGCCAGTCTGGGCGGATCAACCACCACTTCTTTCGCGAGCTCCCCACACTGCTCAGGGAATCCGACCTGCTGGCAGTGAACGAGACACGGGTCATCGCGGCACGGCTGGTGGGGAATCGGCCTGGATCGGGGGGCAAGGTCGAATTTTTGCTGATCCGACCGATCGGCTCTCAATCGACCTCGGCGGCTTTGCGGACTGAGGCGGTGCAACACGATTGGATTTGTCTTGCCAAGAGTCGCAAGCCCTTGCGACAGGGCGCGCAGGTCGAGCTCAGCGGCTGGGTCGCCGAAGTGTTGAAAGAGCCCGACCAGGGCGCCTACGCCATCCGCTTCACGGCACCGCGGGCGCAACCGTTGGCGAATCTGCTCGAGCAGGTTGGAAGGGTCCCGCTTCCACCCTACATCCGTCGCGAGTCCGATGCTGAAGATCGGAGCCGGTATCAAACTGTCTATGCAACGACTCTAGGATCAGTGGCCGCTCCGACCGCGGGATTACATTTCACCCAGGAGCTGTTCGCTGACCTCGAGCGGCGCGGCATCCAGCGCGTCGCGGTTTCTCTCGATGTTGGGCCCGGCACGTTCCTGCCAATCCGCGCGGAGAACCTTGAGGAGCACCGGATGCACTCGGAGCGTTACTTTGTGTCCGAAGAGTCGGCCACCGCGCTGTGGGAGGCGAAGTCTCGCGGGGGGCGGATCGTCGCCGTGGGCACGACCGTGGTCCGAGCGCTGGAGTCTGCGGTGGACTTGCAGACTGGTAAGCTCAAAGCAGGAGCGAGCGAGACGGAACTCTTCATCCGGCCCGGATTCAGATTTCGAATCGTCGATGCGCTCTTGACCAATTTTCATCTTCCAAAATCGACCTTGATTGTCTTGGTGAGCGCGTTCTGCGGCAAAGAATTGACCCTGCGGGCCTATCGAGAAGCCGTGGCCAGCGGGTATCGATTCTTCTCCTATGGCGACGCGATCCTGATCTCATGAGAACCGGACCCGTGAAATTCGAGCTGTTGCGCCGAGACTCCGGTACCCAGGCTCGGCGTGGGCGGCTTCAAACCGCCCACGGTACGGTCGAGACCCCAGCCTTCATGGCCGTGGGGACTGCAGGGACCGTCAAAGCAATTGGCCCCGACGACCTGAACCGGCTTGGAGTGGAGATCATCCTGGGCAACACCTACCACTTGATGCTCAGACCCGGTGAAGAGCTGATCGCCGAGATGGGCGGCCTTCACCGGTTCATCGGCTGGCAGCGACCGATCCTCACCGATAGCGGGGGATTTCAAGTTTTCAGCTTGTCGAAGAAGCGCTCGATCTCCGAGGAAGGCGTTCAGTTCCAATCCCACTTGGATGGCTCGAGCTGGCTCCTCACTCCAGAGCGGTCGATCGAAATCCAACAGAGAATGGGAACGGATATCGCAATGGCCTTCGACGAGTGCCCGCCGGCGATGGCCGACCGGGCCTATCTCGAGGAATCGCTTTCCCGAACGACGCGATGGCTGCGTCGGTGTGCGGAGGCCTGGAAAGCGGATCGGTGCGCCCTGTTCGGGATCGTCCAGGGCGGACTGGACCGGGAGCTTCGTCGCCGGCACGTGGAGGAAGTCTGCGAGCTCGATTTGCCCGGCTATGCCCTAGGGGGCTACTCGGTCGGGGAGGACGCCACCACGATGAGAGAGGGGGTCGCCTATTCTGCGCCTCTGCTACCAGTCGATCGCCCGCGCTATCTGATGGGCGTGGGCGGCCCGGCGGATCTGGTGGCCTGCATCGCCTCGGGCGTCGACATGTTCGACTGCGTCCTCCCGACTCGGTGCGCTCGGAACGGGCTGCTCTTTACCTCGCTAGGCAAGGTGGTGATCAAGAACGCGTCGTATGCCAAAGACCCGCGTCCGCTGGATCCCAATTGCGCTTGCTACACCTGCGTTCATTTCTCTCGCGCGTATCTGCGCCACCTGTTCATGGCGCGAGAGATCTTGGCGATGCGGCTCAACACTCTACACAATCTGAAGTACTTTCTGGACCTGATGGCCGGGGCGCGCGCGGCGATCGAGCAGAACCGGTACGCGGCCTTCGCCGCCACCACACCGGCGTGGAACAAGGATGACTCCGAGCACGGTTAGTGCCTGCAAGGTCTCGCGCTTGCTCCGCTGTGGCGCTGCTGGTAATAGGACCGACCTTCCGTAGGAACTACCCAAAATCTGGCGATTTTTGGGTCCAGACCTCCCAACATAGCGAGGCGGTTCGTGGGACCAGAATTCTTAATATTGGCTCAAGCTGCGGATGGTGGCGGCAGCATCAAGATGCTGGGGTTCATCGTCCTGATGTTCGCGGTCTTCTACTTCGTGATGATTCGCCCGCAGAGCAAGCAGGTGAAGGAGCACCGGGCGCTCCTGGCCGGACTCAAGAAGGGAGACGACGTGGTCACCCAGAGCGGCCTCTACGGGAAAATCTACTCGATTACTGATAAAACGGTGATGCTCGAGGTCGCCAACAACGTGCGGGTTCGAGTCCTCAAGAGCTCCGTCCAGGGGCTGACCAATCTCTCCGATGAGTCCTCCGCTGCGACCACCAAAGCGGAGGAAAAGAAGGAGGAGAAGTAATGGATCGGGCGTGGTGGTGGAAGCTAGCCATCATCCTGGTAGTGACGTTGGGATCGGTGTGGTTTCTCGTCCCCAGCTACTACTCCTTCTTCCGCCTTCCACGAGAGCAGCGCAACAATCTCAAGTTGCTTCAAGAAAAAATGCCCAAGTGGGCACCTCCCGCCAAATACCGCCTCAACCTGGGCCTGGATCTGCAGGGCGGCATTCACATGGTGATGCGGGTGGACACCAAGACGGCTCTGCAGAAGCGAACCGAGCGACGCGGCCTGCAGATTTCCAACTATGTCAAAGACAAGAAGCTGGGCGAAGTGAACGTCGACGCCGACCCCGAGCGCTTCGAGCTGACGCTTACCGCAGTCGATCCGGCGACGATGGATGCAATCGAGAAAGACGTGCTCGCGACGTTTGACGACTTCACCAAGATTCGCCGGGACGGCAACAAGTTCACGATCGCGCTCAAGGATACGCAGATCAATCGATTCCGAGACGAGTCGGTGGACCAGGCGATGCTGGTCATTCGCAAGCGGATCGACAAATGGGGCGTGGCGGAAGCGGACATTCGCAAGCGGGGGAATGACTCGATCCAGATCTCCCTGCCTGGGTATCAGGACGCCGAAAGAGCCAAGGAGTTGATCGGCACCACTGCCCAGCTCGAGTTCAGAATGGTGGACGATACTTCTCCGTTTTTTCGCACTCTGTACCAGCAGAATCCGCCTCCCAAAGAGAGCGGAATTTCGCTGATTGAACGGGAAGGCTTTCCTCAGCTCGAGGCAAAGGATCGAGAAGTGCTGCTCGCGTACGTCAAGGGCAAAGTCCCTCCCGATCGCAAGGTCCTGTTGGAATGCATCGCCTCGACCGTCAAGAAGGATACCTGCGAATCGTATCGCACCTATCTGGTGGATAAGAACGTCCCTCTGACGGGCGAGAACCTTACTTCGGCCGATGCCTCGACTGATCAGTTCGGAGAGGCGGAGGTCAACATCAGCTTTGACGCGCAGGGCGCTCGAGAGTTCGCAACGCTGACCAAGAAGAACGTCGGTAAGCGCATGGCGATTGTCCTGGACGATGACGTCCACTCCGCTCCGCGGATCAACGAAGAGATTCCAAATGGAAGAGGCCGGATCACCATTGGCCGCAATCCCACCAAGACTCGAGACGAGCAGATCGAAGAGGCCAAGTTACTCGCGTTGGTCTTGAAGGGCGGCGCGCTGCCGGCCCCGGTGACGGTGGGAGAAATCCGACAGGTTGGAGCCTCTCTGGGGCCGGAATTGATCCGCAAAGGCAGCCTCGCGGCGATCGTCGGGTTGGCGCTGGTGGTGGTCTTCATGGCCATCTATTACAGGCGCTCCGGGTTGATCGCCGACGTGGCCCTGATTCTGAACGGCGCGCTAATCCTTTCGTTTCTGGCCATTTTCAACGCGACCCTCACCCTTCCTGGAATCGCCGGATTCGTACTGACTCTAGGGATCGCGGTCGACGCGAACGTGTTGATCAACGAGCGCGTTCGCGAAGAGCTTGCTCACGGCAAAACGGCTCGGGCGGCGGTGGACCAAGGGTACGATCGCGCCTTTTGGACGATCTTCGACGCCCACGTCACGACCTTGATCGCGGGCGCCATTCTCTTTGCAACCGGGACCGGTCCGGTACGTGGTTTCGCGACTGCATTGGTAATTGGGTTGGTGGCCTCGCTTTTCACCTCGATCATTGTCACCCGGGTGATCACCACCTATTTCGTGCACGGCCGCAACGCGCAAACGGTGTCGGTCTAGGAACTCGAGAGATTCAGCGACATGCGGATCATCAAGAAGAAGACGAACATCGATTTCATCGGCAAGCGCCGGCCGGCATTGTTTATCTCCTCGGTCCTCAACCTCGCGATTCTGGTCGGCATCACCATTTTTGGCTTCAACTTTGGCGTCGATTTCGCCGGCGGAACGGTGGTGGAGCTGAAGTTTGATCATCGCGTCACCGCCGAGGACATTCGCAAGCGAGCCCAGAGCGCTGGCCTTCATGACGTTTCGGTTCAGGGGATTGGAAGCGCCTCCGAGAACTCCTTTCTCCTTCGGCTGGGCGGAGTGACTCAACTTACCAAGGAAAACTCGGCACAGGCGGAAGCCGCCATCCGCGCGCTCGGACCGATCAAGTTCTTCAACGCTGATTTGGACAACGGGCTAATCAACTTCCGCTCCGAGAAGAAGCTCGATCCCGAGCCGGTCAAGCAGGCGGTGGAGGGCACCGGCACCGGGATCAAAGAGGTGCGGTCGCTCGGCGAGGCGCAGGGCGGCGGCAACGACTATCAAGTGGTCGTCTCCGGCATGGCGGACCGCGTCTTTACCGCGATGAAGCAAGGATTGGACAAGCCGGATTTCATCGTCCAGCGAGTTGACTACGTGGGGCCGCAGGTCGGAAAGCAGCTTCGCAACAAAGGGATCATGTCCCTGGTCTACGCGATGGTGATGATCCTGATCTACGTTGCGTTCCGGTTCGACTTCAAATTCGGTCCCGGCGCCCTGGTCGCAATGGTGCACGACGTGATCATGGTGAGCGGCTACTTCTTGGTGACCCGGCGCGAGTTCAATCTCACCTCGATCGCCGTGCTGCTCACCGTGATTGGATACTCGATCAACGATACGATTGTGGTTTACGACCGGATCCGCGAGGAGATGGTTCGCTACAAGGGCAAGCCGCTGCCTGAAATCATCAACATCGCGGTGAACGATACGCTCTCGCGCACGATTCTCACTTCGGGCGTGACCGCCCTTTCGCTGGTCGGGTTGCTGATCTTCGGCGTCGGCGAAATTTGGGACTTCGCGATGGCCATGCTTGTCGGGATCATCGTGGGAACCTACTCGTCGGTCTACATTGCCAGTCCGTTGACGATCTGGCTCGATGAGCGCGCCGCCGCGAAGGAACGAGAAGCGAAGACCGGAATGAAACCGAAGGTCGCCTAGCGCGATCTCCCTCGACGACGGTGTGTCACCCTGCGCTGTTAGCTTGCGCCCGCTTTCGCGGAGGTGACGAACGAGTGCGCTGGGTGCTACCCAGGGATTCCGAAACGGATGCGAACGGTTTAGCGGCGGCGCTCAAGCTCCATCCCCTGGCAGCACAGGTCTTGGTCAATCGCGGCCACCGGACTGAAGAGCAGGCCAGCGCGTTCTTGTCCGACAAGCTGTCGGATCTGCCCGATCCTTCTTCGATGAAGGGTATGTCGAAGGCGGTAGAGCGTCTCTGTCGCGCCCTGCGCGAGAGGCAGAAGGTGACGCTCTACGGCGACTACGACGTGGATGGAGTCTGTTCTACCTCGCTGCTCTACCTCTTCCTTCGCTCGCTCGGAGCGGAAGTGGCAACCTACATTCCACGGCGGCTCGGCGAAGGCTACGGGCTCAATGCCAAAGCGATCGAGAAAATCGCGGCCGATGGCTCTTCGCTGGTGGTCACCTTGGACTGCGGTATCACTTCGGTGTCGGAGGTTGCCCGAGCAAATCAATTGGGACTGGACGTGATCATTGTCGATCACCACCAGGTATCTGGGGAGATGCCCCCCGCGTTGGCGATTCTCAATCCGCATCAGCCGGGCTGTGGCTACCCCACCCGCCATCTTTGTGCCGCTGGTGTCGCGTTCAACCTCTGCCTTGGGCTACGGCGCCAATTGCGGAGCGAGAATGGCTTCAACGGCCGCAAAGAGCCGAATTTGAGATCGATGCTGGATCTCGTTGCCTTGGCCACGGTGGCGGATGTGATGCCCCTCACCGGAGCCAACCGAATTCTGGTGAAGCACGGCCTGGAGGTCCTCGCCTGTGCGGAACGGCCAGGAATCCGGGCCCTCAAGGAGGTCTCGGGGCTGGCCGCCAACGCGGAGGTGAGCGCCGGCACGGTGGGTTTTCGCCTGGCGCCTCGAATCAACGCCGCGGGTCGCCTTGACGACGCGTCCGTCGGGCTCCGGTTGCTTTGTTGTGAGAGCGCCTCCGAGGCACGGAGCTTCGCCGAAGCCTTGGACGCAGCGAACGGCGAACGTCGAGAAATTGAGCAGGAAATTCTCCAAGGAGCCCTTCTTCAGGCGGAGAAACGAGGGCCCGGGACGAAGGGATTGGTATTGGCTTCGGATGGCTGGCATCCCGGGGTAATCGGAATCGTCGCCTCGCGCGTGGTCGAGCGATTTCATCGGCCGACGGTAATGGTTGCTTTCACCGATGGACTCGGACGTGGATCGGCCCGAAGCATCGAGGGTTTTCACCTCTTCAAGGCGCTCCAGGAATGCTCCCAACATCTGGCTAAGTTCGGTGGGCATCAGCACGCCGCTGGCCTTGCAGTCGAGAGAGAACGACTTCCAGCGTTCTGCGACGCATTTGAGCAGACCGCGGCCCGGCAGCTCAGCGACGACGATCTGGTCCCGCGCTGCCGGGTGGATGCCTGCATCTCGATTAGTCAACTTGACGAGAGTGCGGTCCGGGGAGTCGAAGTGCTCGGCCCGTTTGGGAATGGTAATCCAGAGCCGGTCTTTGCCACCCGCCAGCTGCGTTGCCGACCTCGGGTATTGGCGGGCCGGAAGCGGGATGACGCACACTTAAAACTGTCGTTCGAAACTGCGCCTCAATTGAGCGCGATCGGCTTCGGGATGGGAAATCAGGTCGAGCTTGCTCAGTCACCCGTGGATCTGGCCTATCAGCTTCGCCTGGAGCAATGGATGGGAACGTCGCGAATCAGCCTGCGCCTGCGCGACATCCGGGTGGCCGATTAGGCGCCCCTGTCCCGCTCAGGCAAGCCCCCAGCTCGCAGGCCCGCGGCTCATCAATCCTCCGGCCCGCACCAGCGCCTCAACTCGTCGAAGCTCGGCGCGGCGAAGAAATTTGGCGAGGCAAGCAGAGGAGCAGAAGAAGGTCCTTCGGCGATCGTGCTCGGTGCAGCAGTTTTCGCCGTCATCCTGCGCCAGCGTTCTTCCGCAAATCGGGTCCACCCGTCCGATCGCTCGCTTTGGCTTGAAGCTCATCCCCTTCACCTCACCGGTTACCTAAACTGCCAGCATTCCTCGTGCCACGGTCGGCGCTCTCGAAGCGGCCGCGAGGGCGGGGCATCTCGTTCCGCCATTCGTAGAATGGGATTTCCCACGATGGAGTGTTATCGCTACACTCGTTTTGCTTTGACGCGGCGAGCAGGGCCTCACTATCGGCCCGCCCTTTCCTTTTTACAGGTTGGCCACTGACATGGCGGTGAAATTCATTTCTGAGGTTAAACGCAGCCACTCCTGCGGAGAGCTCACCCGCGCGGATATCGGCAAGAAGGTCGTGCTTTTCGGCTGGGTGCAGAATCGGCGTGACCATGGCGGGGCGGTGTTCATTGATCTTAGGGACCGCGAAGGCCTGACCCAGATTGTTTTTGAGCCCGACGTCTCCTCCGAGGCGCACCAGCTGGCCGGCTCACTCCGCCCGGAGTTCGTCTTGGGGGTCTATGGGACGGTGGTTTCGCGCGGAGCGAATGTCAATCCCAAGATGAAAACGGGAGAGATCGAGGTGAAGGCGACCGACCTCGAAATCTTCAACCGCTCCGAGCCGCCACCTTTCCTGATCGAAGATCAAATCGACACCGCGGAGGAAAAGCGCCTCGTGCACCGCTACCTCGATCTTCGCCGCCGTCCCTTGCAGCGCATCTTGATCACGCGGTCGAAAATGAACGCGTTGACCCGCGCCCACCTGGTGAACCGCGGTTTTCTCGAGCTGGAAACTCCGTACATGGGCAAATACGCCCCGGGGGGAGCGCGCAACTTCTTGGTCCCCTCGCGACTGAATCCCGGGAAGTTCTATGCGCTGGCCGAGAGCCCGCAGCTCTACAAGCAGCTTTTCATGATCTCCGGATTCGATCGGTACTTTCAGATCGTCAAATGCTTCCGCGACGAGGACCTGCGGGTCGATCGCCAGCCGGAATTTACCCAGATCGATCTCGAAATGAGCTTCGTGGCGCAGGATGAGGTCTTCGGAGTGGTGGAGGAATTGATCCACATCCTCTGGAAGGAAATCCTAGGAATCGAGGTCCCGATTCCGTTTCTTCGAATGGACTACGACCAGTCGATGGCGAAGTACGGAAACGACAAGCCGGACCTTCGCTTTGGCTTGGAGCACGTGGTGTTGACCGACTTGATCAAATCCCATGGCGCGGCCGGTGGCGTTCCCATGATCACCGAGGCTGTCGAGCAACGCGGAATCGTGAAGGCGATGGTGATTCCAGCGGCCAAGGCGCTCTCCCGCGCCGAGACGGACAAACTGGAGGAATTCGCCCAGGGAATGGGCGCCAAGGGACTGGCGCGAGCGAAGGTAGGCGAAAACGGGGAATGGACCCAGTCGCCGTTCGCGAAGACGATCTCACCCGCGCTGCGGGCTGCGATTAACCAGGCCTGCGGGGCAAAGCCGGGTGATCTGATCCTGTTTCAATTCGGCCGCGAGGCGCAGGTCCACACGGTGATGGCCAATCTTCGGGTACACCTCGGCAAGAAGCTGGGCTACATCCCCGAGCACGGATCGGGCGGAGTCTGGAAATTCTTGTGGGTCGTCAACCCGCCGCTTTTCGAGTACAGCGAGGAGCTCAAGCAATGGGTCGCAGCGCATCATGCGTTCACCCGCCCGCGCGACTCGGATATCGGGTTGCTCTTGACCGATCCGGGCAAGGTCAAGTGCTACCGCTACGACGTGGTCCTCAACGGCTTCGAGATCGGCGGCGGGTCGATCCGGATCCATGATCCCACCGTTCAAGCAACGGTGTTCAAGGCAATGGGAATCGATCAGCAGGAAGCTGAAGACAAGTTCGGTTTTTTCCTTGACGCGCTAAAGTTCGGCGCGCCGCCACACGGAGGGATTGCGGTCGGAATGGATCGCCTGGCGATGCTGCTGACTGGCTCCGAGTCACTGCGCGAGGTCATTCCATTTCCGAAGACTCAGAAGGGTATCGATTTGATGACCGGCGCGCCCGGCGAGGTCGATCAGCGGCAGCTGCGCGAGCTCCACCTGAAAGTGACTGGACCGACGTCGCAGTAGCGTGATCGCTTCCCACGGAATGACAACCTCGGCCCAATTCGATCTGATCGTGATCGGCGGTGGCGTGAACGGCACCGGGATTGCCCGCGATGCCGCGATGCGAGGGCTCAAGACCCTGATGCTCGAAAAGAAGGACGTAGCCTGCGGAGCATCCGGGGCCAGCTCGGGAATGATTCATGGCGGAATTCGCTACCTTCGCTACGACCGAAAAGTCAGCGAGCTCGCAAGCATCGATTCCGGCTACATCCAGCGCATCGTTCCTCACCTGCTGTATCGGATCCCTTTCATCATCCCTCTGGTCGCGAAGGACGTTTCTCATCCGAACGCGCGCGAGCGCTATCTGGCGTACGGCACCGAGGTCTACTTTGGAGTCTACGATCTCTACCAGCCGTACAAGCGCGGCAAGCCGTCGGTCCGCATGACCGCCGAGGAAGTCTATTCGCTCGAGCCTTCGCTTCGGCGAACCTTGATCGGTGGAATGTCGATGGATGAATGGGGGATCGACGCGCCTCGGTTGTGCGCGCTCAATGTTCAATCGGCCCAACGCCATGGAGCGACAGTCCTCACTTATACCGAGGTCCATGGTTTCACTCGGGGACTACAAGGTGAGATCGTTGGCGTCCAGGCCTTTGATGCTCGCACGCGCTCCTCCACAACTTACACCGGCAAGCTGGTCGTCAACGTCGCTGGGGCGTGGGCGCCCCAGGTGGCGGCATTGGCCAATGTCGAAGTCCGCATTCGTCCCGGCAAGGGGGTCCACCTCAGCCTCGACCGCCGATTCTCGAATTACGGGATCATCGCCAGCGCGGTGGATGGACGGCAAATCTTCATCATCCCCCACGAGGATACGTCCGTGATTGGCACGACCGATACGGACTACTATGGAGATCCCGATGATCTGCGGGTTACTCAGGATGACGTTGAGTACCTGCTGGAGGGGATTGAAAGCGTCATTCCGACGATCCGGCAAGCTCGGATTATTCGCGCATGGGCCGGCATTCGGACCACGCTTTATGAATACGGAAAGCCCAGCGACGATCTTTCCCGCGAGCACGCGATCTATGACCACGGACCTGCGGGCGCCAAGAATCTGCTCACCTTGATCGGCGGAAAATTGGCCTCGTATCGCGCGCAGAGTCAAGAGCTGACCGATCTCGTCTCTCGTCGCCTCGGCAACAATCACGAGTGCCGCACGCACCTCGAGCCACTGCCTGGCGGCGAGTCGTTCCCGAACACCAGAGATCTCGCTCGCGATTTTCACCTCCCCGAGCCCGTGGTGGGGCGAATGGCGTATCGCCACGGCGCCAACGCGCTGAAAATCTGCGAGCTCGCGCAACAACATCCGGAGCTACGTGCCGAGCTGTGCCCCTGCGAGCAGACCTGCTACGCAGAGGCCGTGTACTGCATCCGGGAGGAGAACGTTGCCCACCTGACCGACCTGCGCCGCCGCTGTCGGCTGGGAATGGGCCCGTGCCAGGGTACCCAATGCGCGGGACCCGCGGCAGCTTTGTTCGCCCGCCAGCGCGGCCTCTCGGCGGCCGAGGCGCACCAGGAGTTGCTCCGATTCCTCGACTCGCGCTTTCAGGTCAAAAAACCGGTTCTCGATGGGGATGAGCTGGCTCAGGAGGAGCTGAACCGAGCCACTTACCTGACTACCGGCAATCTGGACGGAAACGGGATTGATGGCTGAGGTCTTGGTGATCGGTGCGGGGATGGCTGGGGCGATCGCGGCACTATCGGCCGTGCGTGCGGGTGCCAAGGTGATCGTCGCGCGTCGGGCGTTTGGAGCCACCGCGCTCTCCTCGGGCGCGATCGATGTTGCAGTAGATCCGCATGCGCGAGACGGCGTCTCGATTGAGGAAGCAGCGCGCGAGATCGCCCGGATCCGACGTCATCATCCGTACGCGATTTTGGAACAGAAGCTGCCGCGTTTGATGGAGTCGCTGAGATTCGCCGCGTCGGCCCTGCCAGGGCTTCTCTCTCCTCCGGCTGAGACCAACGCAGTGCTCGCCACTTCGTTGGGGACGGTGAAGCCCACCGCGATGGCGCAGCTTTCGCAGATTGGCGCGGACCTCTCCTCCCTGCCGGAGGAAACAGCGATCGTCGAGTTTGCGTTGAACCCACTGTTCGACGCCAGGCTCGTCGCCGGTGGCTTGCAGGCCGCTGCTTCTCGAGCTGGCCGAACCTTGCGGATTCACGTGATCGAGAGCCGATGGCTGAACGAGATCGAAGACGCGTGGAAAAAGCCGGCGGAGATCGCCCAGGCCCTCGATAATCCCAGCGCGCTTGAAAAATTGGCGCTAGAAATTCGGAGCCGGTTGCCGCCTTCGGCGCGAATGGTACTCCTCCCGCCGGTGCTCGGACGGCAAAGCTCCGGAGCGTGGTCCAAACTGTCCTCGCTGCTCAATCTGCCCTGCGCCGAGGTGCTCTCCGCATCATTTTCGGTACCGGGTTTGCGCCTGCAAGCCGCGTTGGATACGGCGATCAAGGCGGCAGGAATCGACTTGATCGAAGGAGAGGTCAAACGCGGAGCGAACGGATTCAACATCGGCGCGGATCGGACCGTTAAGCCCGACGGCGTCGTGGTGGCAACCGGCCGCTTCATCTCGGGAGGAATCGCCAAGCAAGGCGTGCTTCGAGAGACGATCTTCGGTCTCCCCGTGTACGTCGGCTCCGAAAGGGTCGATCACCGGTATTTGGGCGACTGGCTCTCCAGCCGCTTCTCGGAAGAACAGCGTCTTTTTCGAGTCGGAATCCGGATTGACGAGGAGCTTCGTCCGCTCAATTCGGACGGCAATCCGTTCGATACGCGCGTGTACGCCGCTGGGTCGGTGATCGGCGGCTATGATCCAGCGGCCGACAAGACCGGCCTCGGGGTCGCTACCTTTACCGGTTTTCTCGCTGGCGAGAGTGCTGCTAAGACCCGCACGGCATGAAGACGAGACTCCCCAATGGTTGGCACAGCCTGACGCCGCGGATCGCGTGGGTCGCTGGAGTCGCGGCCGGAGCATGATCGACGAGCAGACGGACCAGGCGCATCGCCTCGTGGCAGACATCCTCGCGCACGACTTCCTCGGGGTGAGCGCCGTGGTAGCCTTCGTTGAACAGCAGGTAGAGCGCGCGGTGCACCGCGGACAGCCGTGGAGAGAAGTCGTCGGCGGTCAGCTCGAAGAGGCGCTTCGACTTGGCCAGCACCTTCTTCCCGCGTGTAATCCGCTTCTCCATCGCCGCTTGGGTGACGAGGAACGCGCTCGCAACTTCTGCGACAGAGAAGCCGCCCTGTGGAGGGGCCGCAGCTTGGCCTGGCAGGGCGGTTCCGCAAGGCACGGGGGACAACCCGGTTTACATATTCGCCCCTATCCGACCTAATCTTACGCTTACAATACCGCACCGTTTTTCGCTTGCCCGGGTCAGGAGGTCATCATGACAGACCAGTTCTCTCGTCGCCATTTCGCCAAGCTTGCCATCGGCGCTGCCATTGTTGGTTTCAATCCCGACGCGCGTTCCTGGGTCACTGAGGCAAGCAACACAGCGCGCCCTTTTGATCGCCTGCCGAAGCTCGATGGCGCGCTGCTCCTAGATGAGGAGTCCCGCCGTGCGATTGCCACAGATCAGGGCAACATGTTTCATCGCGTGCCCGCAGCCGTCCTCAGGCCGGGCTCCGTTCAGGACATTGTGGCCATGGTGCGTTACGCCAACCAGCACAAACTGAAGGTCGCCATCCGTGGCGACGGCCATTCACGCTATGGCCAGACGCAAGCCGAAGCCGGTGTGGTCATTGATTCACGTTCACTCAACGCGGTCCGCGTACGCACACCGCACTCTGCCGATGCACAACTTGGCGCGTTCTGGAGCGCCGTTGCCGACGCTACGCTACCAAAGGGCCTGACGCCGCGTGTGTTCCCCGGGACATGCCTCGCGCTACTTACGGTGGGCGGCACGCTGAGTGCGGGGGGCATCGGCAATATGAGTCCTCACTATGGCGCGCTAGTGGACAACGTCACCGACCTCGATGTCGTTACTGGGGATGGCCGTCTCGTCACCCGTTCGCCCGAGCACGAGAGCGAGTTGTTCGACATGGTGCTGGCGGGGCAGGGCCAGTGCGGCGTGATCGTTCGCGCTGGCCTGCCGCTGATGCCAGCGCCGACGCATGTCGTGCTCCATGAACTGACCTACACCGATCTGGATGCTTATCTCACCGACCAGTTGCGGCTGGCCCGCGAGGGTCGCTTCGACGGCCAGCGCGGCACAATGATGCGCGATCAGAGCGGTATGTGGAGCTTCGTCATCGAGATCGGCAAATTCTTCACCTCGCCCAACGAGCCGAACATCCGGGCGCTCGAAGCGGACCTGCGCTTTGCCTCAGCCGCCGAGCCTGTGCGCATGACTTATCACGATTATCTGTTTCGCTTTGAGACTCGCGGCGGCGTTGCGCCTGGCCGTCCTAGCCCCTTCATCACGATGTGGATTCCGGCCTCCGCGACTAGGACATATTTGGACAATATCCTGTCGCTTTCCCCGCAGGAGTCCGCCCTAGTACCCTTCCAAGGCGTCGAACAGTTCGGTTGCTATCCCTTGAATACTCGTCGCTTCACGCGCCCGCTCTTCAAGGTGCCGACCGAGGATCAGGCGTTCGCTTTCTGGCTTTTCCGCAGCGTGAACCCCGGCGACGAGGCTGCGCTTTCGGCCCTATTGGAAAGCAACCGGGAGCTACTGGCCAAGATGACCGCCGCCGGTGGCAAACGCTACGCTCCCTACTCGATGGCAATCTCCCCTGCTGAATGGCAGGCCCACTACGGTCCTGAGGTATGGCCGCGTCTCGTGGCCGCCAAAGCGAAATACGACCCGAATCGCGTGCTGTCACCGCATCCAGCAATCTTTGGCGAGAAATAGGTGCCCAAGAGCCGGTGCTTGTTCCGGGTAACGCGGCCCGATTCGCCGCTGTGTGGGGACGTTCGGGGGGCGCTGAAGGCGTGTGTCGAGGGTCCTCGGCCAGGGGTGACGCGGTGATCAAATCCTCTCGGGCGAGGTACTAACGCGGAAAGGCCGCTGCGTTTCCGCCATCGACTGGTAAAACGGCGCCCGTCGTCTTGCGCGCCTGGGCCAAAGCCACGAATGCCTGAGCCACATCCTCGGCGAAGACCTCTTCGCCAAGCAGGTTGCCCTTGATGTACTCCTCTAGGCTGAGACCCCGCGCCTTCGCGCGTTTCGCCAGCAAGCCCCCCGCATACAGGCCGGTCTGAACTCGGTCCGCGTTGACCGCATTCACGCGCACCCCGATCTTTCCCACCTCGACGGCATATTGACGCATCAGCGCGATCACGCCGGCTTTCGGTAGCGTGTAAGGACCAAAGCCAGGGCCCGGATTGAAGGCGCTCTTTGAGGCATTAAACAGCAGCACCCCGCCCAATCCCTGACGTTCGAAGATCCGTACCGCGGCTTGAGCCACGTATTGGTGGGCGAAGAAATTCACTTCGTAGCTTTGACGCAGCATTGGGTCCGGGCAGGAAGCGATGTCATGCATGGGAGCAACTCCGGCGTTGGAAACGACGATGTCCACGCCCCCGAATGTCGCCGAGCAACGCTCGAACGCGGCTTCTACCTGGATGCGTTGAGTGACGTCGCACGCAGCGCTCGCGGCCCGCCGGCCGAGATCCAGGTTCTCGACCGCGGTTTCCAGAGTTGAACCCTCTCGATCAGTGAGAAACAGGTGGGCTCCGTGCCTCGCGAATGCTTTGGCCGTCGCCAGACCAATTCCAGTGGCCGCGCCGGAGATCCACACGACTTTGCCGGCGAAGGGCTTTTCCACCGTCTTTCCGAGCTTTGCTTGCTCCAGTGACCAGTACTCGAGATCGAAGAGGTCGCCGTCTGAGAGCGCTTCGTACTTGCCGATCCGCGACGCGTTAACAATCACGTCGATCGTGTGCTGGTAGATATCCAGCGCGACGTCGGCGGCTTTGACGTCTACGCCCAGACCAAACATCCCGACGCCTGGAACGAGGATCACTCGAGGAATTGGATCCAACGGCGTTCGGACCACCCGTTTGATTCGAGTCTGCCTCTTGAAATAATCGGTGTACGCCTTGACGTAGGAAGCGAGTCGGGCCCGCAGCGCGGCGCTGAACGCGCCTTCGTCATCGACTCGAACCGGTGGCATCAACAAAGGTTTTGCCTTGGTTCGGATGACATGATCCGGCGTTGCAGGTCCCTGCTGGGATAGCCGCGCTGCCTCGCGACTGGTCGCGAACTGCAGAATCGCATCGTCGGCGCGGTGACGAACGATCAGCGATTGTCGCGCGTCCTCCTGCTTTGCGGTCGACCGCGTCAGAAAGCACTGTCCCCGAAGCAGATTCGCGGCGATCGCCACCGAGCGGGGGTCCGATTGCTCGCCGATCCGAAGCGGATGCAATGCGAAGCGCTTGGATTTGGCGATCTGGCGCTCTGCCCGATCCACCCAAGCGATCATCCGCTCGTAGCTCTGTTTCGCCGTTTCTCCGAAGGTGAAAATCCCGTGCTTGATCAGCAACAACCCCTCGACGTCAGGATCCCGCTCGTAGATTTCCGCCGCCAACTTCGCGAGGGCGAATCCGGGCATGATGTAGGGCACCACGCCCAGACGCTTTCCGACCCATCCTCGTGCCCGCTCTTCCGAGTCGGGCTGATTGGTGATCGACAGCACGGCATCGGCATGGGTGTGATCGATGAAGCGATGCGGCAGGAACGCGTGCAGCAGCGTCTCCACTGAAGGAGTAGGACCAGCGCTATCAAGCATGTTCGTTCGGAGAGCGTTCACCATCTCTTCGTCGGACAGTCGGGGCAGGGCCCGCAAGCGTTCCAGAGCGTCCATCTTCACTGCCGGGTGGCCCTGGGGCTCGATGGTTGCCAGATCCCAACCTGACCCCTTGATGCAGATCACCCGCGCCTGCTCGCCGGTCAGTGTCGACTTGACCGTCTTTACCGAGGTGTTTCCGCCGCCATGAAGAACGAGACTGGGATCCTGGCCGATCAGCCGTGCGCTATACGTACGGAGCGCGAGATCCGCGCCGTCGGCCTTGTAGCGGGCGACAAAGGAGCGCGCTTGGCGGTCATCCCAGCGATTTTTCATTCCCCAGCGCGCTAAATGGTAATTGTCGTTCCATCGAATTTGGTGAATGTAAATCCTTCGAAATGCTCGTTGTAGCAGTGCTTCTGATCTCGAAGAAGGCTGATCGCAACTTCCTCGCCCAGGTACAGCGAGCGCACCTCGTCCGAGCGCCAGTGAACACCTGCGTGATCTCGGCCGAGCGCGATATTCGCGGCCACCTTGTTGAGCTCCCCTTCGACGGTCATCTCGTCCCGATCGGTCCCTTCGTAGGGAATCAGCGAAAGCCCGTCGTGCGAGCTGACGACTGGCCGGGTGTATTCAGTGCCATTGTCTCGCAACAGGTCCGCGATTCTGGTTGAGCCGTCGAACATCGCTTTGAGCATCGTGGCGCACGCTCCAGCAACGGTGGAGTGGCCAGAGCCGTAAGAAGGATGCAAAGGACAGCCCTCCGGAAAGGCCATTGGCAGCAGATAGCTTCCGTATTGCCGCGCGACTTCCTCGACGACCTGGGAGTCGAGCACGTCACGGTGAATCGGGTAATCCGCATGATCCACTTTGACTCGGTGGACGCGCGCGGCAAACTCCTCCGGACGCAGCCTGCGGTGCACGAACCACTTCTGGAACCAGACTGCCTTCAGCGCTCGAGTGCATCCCTCGACGAGCATCGTCAAAATGAAGGGTGGGCCGAAGGTTCCAAAGCCGACCTGGGTCCGAGAGGAAAGGTACGGACTACCGGGATTGAGAGGGGCATTGAGCTGCGCCAGGATTAACCCCGCCAGCAGGTATGCCTGGAACAGTGCATCGATGTGTACGAAGGCGCTCAGGTCGCGGCCATTTCGGATGTAGCGCGCCGTCGCGTCGAATTGGTTCGGGCCCCTTCGAAAGCCATTCTGGACCGAAAGCCAATCGCTAAAGTCCGTCAGGTAGTCCAGGCCGGGCACCAGGGTCTGCTGTCGAGAGTTGATACTCTCGGAGCCGAACCGGGCGGGCAACAGCAGGAATTGGGACATGCAGGGTCCAACCAGATCGGCAGGGGTCGGTCCTCGGAAGAGGGTGGCGGGAGTAACATTCCCGTTCGGGCCACGCGGTCCGCGAAAGTCCGACATCCTGGACAGCTCCGCGGCCGAAGCCACGGTGATTGGATCGGTGCGATACTCTTCGAACGGAACGTCCCGCGCGAGGGTCATCCAGTAGTTTTCGACGATCTCACCCGCCTCCTCGGCACTGGCGAATTCGGGAGCCGGCGGCAACGTGAGCTGGTGCGAGTCGGTTCCTTCGATATCAAAGGCGAGCCCGGCCTGGGGATTGACGAGCTTCATCCGCTGATCCTCCGGCGCACCCAAGATGATTTGCTCGAAGAGCCCGGGTTCGCCGCTGGAAACCGCGCTCAGCAGTGTTTCATAGGCCTCGAGATCCACCTCGCCGAAGCTGTTGTGAGGCAGCCCCTTTGAATAGCTGGCAATCCGGTTCGGGTACCGGCTCTCGTCGCCGTTACTGCGGTGCTCCGGAACGGGCTGCCGGTACTCCTCACGGGCAGCGGCTCGACGCAGCTCCAGGCTGCGCCTTCGCCTTGAGTCGCCATGTGCTTCCGGATTCCCCAAATCCGATTCGGCTGACGACGCGAAGATGCTTTGTGGATTGAACGCGGTGAGCACCGCCGCCGCGCCCCCCACACCCTGAAGAAACTTACGCCGATCGACTCCGTTGTTTTCTCCCATGCTGTCCCCTCCGTGTTCACCGGCGTACGGCACGATCGATCAAGATCACCCCCCACGCAATCTGTCGTTATGGAATTCGCCCAGCACCCGGCGCGTGGGACTCCGCTAGGCCAGATGCCACTCCCAGACGAGCCCGACTTCGTCGTCTTCGGCGGTGCCGACGCGCTTGAAGCCGAGTTTGTCAAGGATGTGCGTCGAGGCATTTTCCGCAGGAAGCGTCTGCGCGGTCACAGTGATTCCAGGTATCTGGGCGTGAGCGATATCCACCAGCGCCTCGGCCATTTGAGTTGCGAGCCCCTGGCCCTCGTACGCGGGGAAGGTGAAATACGCGATTTCGACCCGGTTTTCGCGCGGGGCACCTTTAAACGCGCAGGTGCCGACGCAACGTCGTTTGTCGACGACCAGGTACGCGACCCAGGGTGGGTGGAAGCCGCTACGCCGGTACATAGATGCATTCGCCGCCAAGACCTCCCGCGACAATGGGGCGTCCGGAACCGGTTCCGCGGCCAGAGCATCCTGATTGATTTGCACCAGGCGGATCACTGCGACCGGCTGTCTAGCGGAGTCCTTGCGACATCGCCAGCCGGATGCGAGCATCCAATCGATGCAATTTTGGAGAAAGCTCAAGGCGAACTTGTACTGGGGCTATCGAGCGGTCATCGCTCAGCCATTAAGGCGATTGCTGCGACCTAATTCTAGCGATGGGTTGCACAGATTCTTGGCGAACTACGCCGTCGAGGGACTCCTGCCCATGACCGCCGAGGACCATCAGGTTCTACGAGGCGCGTCACGCTGCATTCATTGCGGACTCTGCGACGCTTTTGGACCCAGGTCGGAGGGCTCGTTTCAGGGTGCAAGCTCGCTCCCGGTCGCCTATTCGCGCGCGACTCCACACCTTGTAAACCTAGAGTCGGCGCTGTCCAACCTGAGAGCGGAAGCACTTGAGCGCGCCGAGGCGGTTTGCCCGACGCGGGTTCCTCTTCGAGCTTTGGCAGACTACCTGCAGCGCAAGTTGGCTGAATCCAAGCGAGGCGCCGGTTGAAGCCTTTTTTTATCGTCAACCCACAGAGCGGAAGCGGCCGCACTGGAAAGCGTTGGTTGGAAGTCAACGCGCAGATCGCTCGGAAGCTGTCGCGGCCGGAGTACGCCTTCACCAAAGAGCCCCTCGATGCGGCGAAGATTGCATCGCGCGCGTTGAAGGAGGGGTACGACTGCATCGTCGCGGTCGGGGGCGACGGAACGGTGAATGAGGTGGTGAATGGCTTTTTCGACCGCGGAGCTCCGATCAACCCGCGCGCCGCGCTGGCGGTAGTTCCCCAGGGAACCGGCGGGGACTTTCGAAAAACCTTCGGCTGGGACTTGAGCCCGAGGTCCGCGATCGAACGGCTGACCAGCGGCGGCTCGGTACCCATTGACATTGGGCTGGCTGAGTATGTTTCGAACTCCGGGCAAACCGAACGGCGCTACTTTGCGAACGTTTGCTCATTCGGAGCAAGCGGCGTGGTTGACCGCGAGGTGAAGGCGTCCCCCAAGATGCTTGGCGGAAAGATGAGCTTTGTCTGGGCCAGCTTGAAGGCGTTGATCAAGTACTCCGATCAGAAGGTACGGCTTTCGGTCGACGACAATCCTCCAGAAGAGCTTCAAGTCACCGCCGTTTCCGTCGCCAATGGGAAATACTTCGGCGGAGGAATGTGCGTGGCGCCCAACGCCCAGCCCTCCGATGGGCTGTTCGATGTCACGATCTGGAGTGGATTTGGCCTCGTGGATTTCCTGCTCAAGTCGAAAGCGCTTTACAGCGGCACGCACACTCGCTTGCCCGGAACCCGGTGCTTGCGCTGTCGAACTTTGAAGGGGGAGAGCGATCAGGAAGTGCTGATCGATCTGGACGGCGAGGCAGTCGGTCGGCTGCCCTGCCGAATGACACTTTTGCCCCAGGCGATCCGGCTGAAGGTCGGCTCTGCCCAATTAGATCCAGAAGTAAGCGGCCGCGATCAGACTGCAGGATTGTGACACTTTTGCCTTCTGGCCCAGTTCCGCAATCCATTGATCCTTCTGGCCGTAACGGCTCTCTTCTTCGCGTCGAAGTGCGGCCAGCTTTTGGCGATAGTCGCGCTCCTTTTGGATCGCCTTCGTTCTTTGCCGGTCCCGCTTGCCTGGATCGTCCAGCTTAAGAAGCGACTTGCGCGCCTCTTCCCACTCGGCTTGGAGGTGCGCGACCGCTTGGCGCATTTCGCCGAGGCAGTCCTCGGTATATCGATCCAGCCGTTCCCTGGACTGATCCAGCTCCGCGGCGCTGGCTCTCTCTGCGTTTTTGAAAGCCCGCTCGCGGATCGCGGTCAAGGCGATTTCGTGTGCCGCGGACAACGAGACACCGTCGGGTCGCCGATGCTTCTCCTCCGTCGCGGGTAAACCCAGAAATTGCTCGCCTTCCGAGTCCGAAAGCGGCCGAAAGTGGTTTTGGTCCCTGACCAGAACGAGATGGATCAGCTTGGCCTCGGGAGCGAGCCCGGATGTTTCCAGTCGATACGCGAGCCACCATCCATCGCTACCAACCAGCGGCAGAAGGCCATTGGGTAGATAGGCTGCGTCGATCCGCAGGTAGCACAGCTCCGCGCAGCTCTTGGCTCGAACCTTCTCAATCGCCTGCTGGATTGGAACGCGCCCGGGCTGCGAGTCCTCGCCCAAAACGGACCGCACCAGCGCCCGGCCTTCTTCGCAGTAACGCGCGAGCGCCGTTCGAGTGGCCGCGTCGACCACTCGCAGGCGCCGGCGCACCTCGCCATCGAACCGGTCCAGAAGCAAAGACTGCGCCTCCCTCATCCGTTGCGCGATCAGGTGCTCGAGGTCAGCCCGAAGCGCGTCGAATGCGGCATTGATTTCCTCTGGGGAACGACACGACTGATAAATCTCGAGCACCCTTTTCTCGAAATCGACGCCCTCGCCCAAGGCGCCGAGGATCTCATCCGACGCGCCAAACAGACCGTCGAACAGATGCAGCTTTTGCTCGAGAATCTCGAGCAAGCGCGCATCGGCAGCATTCCGTCGGTTGAGGAAGTTGATCACCAAGACGTCGCGTTGCTGGCCGTAGCGGTGACATCGACCGATCCTCTGCTCAATTCGCTGGGGATTCCAGGGAAGATCAAAATTGACCACCAGGTTGCAGAATTGCAGGTTGAGGCCCTCGGCTCCTGCCTCGGTGGAGAGGAGGATCTGGGTTTTCTCTCGAAACGCGTCCACCACGGCACTGCGCTGGGAGGCGCTGCCGCTGTTTCCGGAGAGCAGCGAGATGCGGTCCTGATAGCCATCCTCGCTGAGCAGTCGAAAGAGGTATTCCTGAGTTCGCTTTGACTCGGTAAATATCACCGCCTTCTCGGGCCACTGGTGAGCTCGTGCGACGGTGAAGATTCGATCGAGCGCGTGCTTGAGCGCCTCGCCCTTGGCGTTGACCTTGATTCCTTCGGCCAGCTGCGCATATCGCTCCAGCTCGCGTATTTCCGATTGCAGATCGGGCAGCTTGGCCTGTCCGGTAGGCGCATTCTTCCAATCTTCCGAGTCCATCCAGTGCTGCGGAATCTCCTCTCGCACCAGTCCCCAGTCCTCGGAGCCTTCCTGCCGGGGAGATCGCAGCTGATGCTTGAGCCGTTCCGCCAGCTGCCTCAAAGTCGGAGCAATTGCGTAGCTGGAGGAGGCCAGGAGCTTTCGGTAGACCAGCGTCAGCAGCGTACGTCGCTCGGCCGGAATGCCCGCGGTGTCGGCACGCCGTAGGTAATCCGAGACTCGTTCATAGAGCTCCTGCTCTTCTTCGGACCAGGCGAAGTCCTCCACCAGGCTGCGCCGCTTGGTGAACCGAACGTACTCGCGAACCTGCCGCCGCAGCGTCCGAAACGCGACCTCCGAGATTCGGTCCTTCAACTCGCGAAGTGCATCATCGTCTCCCCCGCCAATCTCATAGCGGGAGCGGAACGCTTGCTCCGGACCGAGCAGTCGCTCATCCAGGAAAGACGCCAGGCCGAAAATCTCGAGCACGCTGTTTTGAAGAGGCGTGGCGGTCAGCAGAATTTTCGGGCAGTGTCGAATGCCCGCTTTGAGCGCCCGAGCCGTCTTGTGCGTGGCGCGATGCGCATTGCGCAGATGATGAGCTTCATCGATCACCACGACGTCCCAGTTGATTCGAGCGAGCCACTCGGCGCGACTCGCCGCGAATTGGAAGGAGCAGATCACCGGGCCCGGGCGATCGAAGGGATTGACGCGATCGAAGGAGCTGGATCCGTCCACGATGCTGGCGTCGAGCTCGAATTTTTCCGCCAGCTCCCGTTGCCATTGGATCCGCAAGGTGGCGGGACAAATGACCAATCCCTTGGGCTTTCCTTCTGCCGCGAGTTGACTCAGGGCCAAACCCGCCTCGATGGTCTTGCCCAAGCCCACCTCGTCCGCGAGGAGACAACCCCCGCGACGCAGCGAGTCCAACGCAAAGGCCGCCGCTTCGACCTGGTGCGGATTGAGATCGAGCTTGGCTCCTGAAAGCGCAGAGGCCAGCCGTTCAGTACCGTTGCGGTAGCCGAGCGCCAGCTTCTCGGCGATCACCTTCTGATGAAACGGCGTGAGGGCTGCGGAGAGCGGGCGCGCCGTGGCGCTATTTGCTCGTGCCTGCCATCCGCTTGCTGGCTCCAGCAGTGTGGCCTCTCCTCCCCAATCGGTCAGGGGCCATTGTGGCGCCTGGATCTGATCTGTAAAGGGGGGCGGCGTTCGAGGTCATTCGAAATCGCCTTCGAGCGATCATCTTCGGAACGTCCGTTTCAAGCGAGTACACGCGTGCGTCGATGCATTCCTCTGCGCAAAGAAGCACGGCGGCGCTTCGGATCAGCTTGAATCTTTTCCTTCCCGCGCTTCCCGGATTCACGAAGAAGACGCCGTCGACGATCTCCAGAGCCGATTGGTGGCTGTGTCCGCTCACCACCACCGTCGGCCGGACTTGCTCGATCAGCTTCTGAGCAGGCTCGCGAGGCCGAATCGGTCTGCCAAGGTCATGAAGGACCAGTACCCGGAACGCGCCAATCTGCTCCACCCTCCAGGACGGCAGCTGCGCTGTCAAAGGATTGACGTCGCAATTGCCATAGATGGCCTGCACCGGAGCAAGGGTCGAAAGCTGCTCCAACACCTCCACGCCGCAAATGTCCCCTGCATGCAGGATCAGACGGGAGCCGCGAAGGAGCAAAGCCAGGTTCGGATCGAAGAACCCGTGGGTATCGGATACAACGCCGACGCGAAAAGCAGAGACGGGCACACCCGGGGAATTGCCGCGGCCTCGCCCGCGCGCACCCGTTTTGATTCTCAGTGTTTTCCAGAAGCCAGTTTTGCCATCCCAGACTCTGGAATCCGGTAACTGATCGGGCGAGGCGCGTTGCGAAGCGGCGGTGAGCCCCATCGCTTGACTTGATCCGCTTCCAGCCCTTCCACCGTTCTGCGGATTTCGGTCCAGTCCGTTTCTGGAATCTGCAGGTAAGCGTCGACGATTTCCGGGTCAAACTGCGAACCTCGGCAGCGTTTGATCTCCTCATTCGCGATGCTTTGAGTTCGTCCCTTCCGGTAAGGGCGATCCGAAGTGATCGCATCCATCGTGTCGGCGATGGCGAACACCCGGGCTCCAACGACGATTTGTTTCGCCTTCAAGCCCTGTGGATAGCCGTGACCGTCGTAACGTTCCTGGTGTTGGAGGACTACCAGTGAGGCGTCGTAGAGGTAAGGCATCCTCGCGAGCATTCGGTACCCGAACTCCGGATGCAGCCTCATTTCAGCCCACTCGTCGGGAGTGAGCGGGCCTGGCTTGAGCAGGATGGAGTCCCGAACGCCGATCTTTCCAATGTCGTGAAGCAATGCGCCCTGCTCAACGACGTCGAGGTCGTTTCCTGCCAATCCAATTTGTTGTGCAATCCGGCGTGAGTAGAGGGAGACCCGCCTCGAATGCCACTGCGTTTCGGTGTCTCGGTAGTCGAGTGCAGAGATCATCCCCTCGAGCAAACCATTGGTTCGTTCCACCACGATGCCTTCGAGGTTTCGGTTGATCCGGGTCAGTTCCTCGTTCTTCCCTGCTAGCTCCTTGGACAGTCGGGCGTTTTCCTCGACCAGGTGATAGTGCTCGATCGCTTGGCGTACGCAGGAGGTCAAGTCGGGTATCGCCCACGGTTTACCCAATAGTCGGTACACCTCGCCGCGATTCACCGCCTCGGATGCAATCTTGAAATCTCCCGCCGCCGTCAGCAGCACCCGCACCGCCTGCGGATTCGATTTTCGGATTGCGCTCAACAGTTCGATGCCGTTCATTCCGGGCATCATGAAGTCGGTAATTACCGCGACGTAATCCTTCTCGTTGATTGCCTCGAGTGGATTGTCGTACGCGACAACCTCGTAACCTTCCGACTCGAGGATTCGCGACAAGGCCTGGAGAATCAGGACATCGTCATCGACCAGCAGAATCCGATCCATTTTCGGAACCTCCCCAGGCGCAGCGCTGGCGAACCCGAAGCCTGACACATAGTGACTGCCGAGCGGAAGGAACCCCCTTGCCACTCGAGAAGCCGTGTGGTTGCCGCCCTGCACTCCAGCAAAACGTCAAAGGATTTCAAGATATTGGCAGTGAAATGCGCCCGCGACGGCGAAGGATATGCTTGCTTGGTAGTACCATGTCGTCTATTGTCCGCGAGCGGTCAAGTTTCATAACTCCTTGATTTTAGCTGGTGTTTTTTGGAGAACCGCTCGAAATGAGCAAATCCCGAGCAGGGCCGATCCCAGTCGTGGTGATGGGGCTGGGCTTTATTGGCCGGGAAATTGCGAAGGCTGCGCAGGCTTCAAGTGAGTTGAAGCTGATCGGAGCTGTGGACTCAAATCGAGCACTGGTCGGACGCAGCCTTGGCGAGCTGATGGGCGATCCGACGATTGAAATTGAAGTGAGCCGGGATTTGGCCGGGGCGTTCGGGCGCGCGCGAGGCGGCGTGGTGCTCCATGCAACCGGCTCTCGCCTTCCCGAGGTGCTCGAGCAACTGCTTTCGGCAGTCCACGCCGGCGCTTCGGTGGTGTCCACCTGCGAAGAGCTTGCGTTTCCGTACTTGAAGTACCCGAAGCTCGCCACTCAGCTTGACCAGGCCGCGGAAAAATCAGGCGTCTCGGTGCTGGGGACCGGCGTGAATCCGGGATTCGTGCTGGACCGATTGGCGGCGACCGCTGGGCAGGCGTGTGGTCCGGTGCGGCGGATCAGCGCGACGCGGGTGGTGGACGCGCGAAGCCGCCGCGAGGCGCTACAGCGAAAAGTCGGCGCAGGACTCACCGAACAAGAATTCAATGATTTGGTCGAGAAGGATCAGATTGGACACCTTGGCCTCTCGGAATCCGCCGCTCTTTGCGCTCTGGGACTGGGCATCGAGTGCGATCAGTACGAAGAGGAGATTGAGGCGGTGGTCGCCGCGGAAGATATCTCTGGAGGCGCTTTTCCAGTCGCCAAGGGCCGGGTCGCGGGAATTTGGCAAATCGCAGTGGGACTCGATGAGGGTCAGGAGCGGGTGCGGTTGGAGTTGACCATCGCGGTCGGCGCGGATGATCCCGGTGATCGCATTCTGATCGACTCGGATCCGAAAATAGAGCTGGAGATCAAGGGCGGGGTAGCCGGGGATCGGGCCACCGCCAACCTGGTGGTCAACGCCGCGCCACGGGTCGCGTCAGCCGAGCCAGGTCTGCTCACCGTCCTGGAGTTGCCGGCCGGCAGGTGAGAGGTATGCATGCTGGATAGGAACGCGATTGGGCGAGCGTCACCGCCCACGCTGAACGAGGTGGAAAAAGGAGCGATTCGGCGCTTTGCGGAGGCGTTGGGCGACTACAACCCAATCTACTACGACGAGGATTACGCCCGGGCATCTGGTTATCCGACCATCGTCGCGCCCCCGACTTTCCCAGCGTCATTCCATTCGTCGGCTGATTTACGGGAGCTTCTAGGAGTGGGCATCAAGAGCTTGCTGCACGCAGAGCAAGCCTTCGACTACGAGCGCCCGATTCTCGCCGGCGACCGGATTTACGTCTCGTCCAAGGTTGCCGATGTGCACGAGCGCACCGGACCGGCGGGTCGGATGGACGTTGCGGTGATCGAGGATGAAGGCCGCGACGAGGAAGGAAATCTCGTCTTCAAGGCTCGAAGAACGCTGGTGGTTCGGGCGGCGAAGGAGCACGTCTGATGCCCGCCAGAAAGTTGTACTTCGAAGCGATCCACGTGGGCGATGAGCTGCCAGCACTGGCGAAAGCACCCGTCGATCGCGTCCAGCTGGTGCGTTACGCGGGCGCTTCAGGCGACTTCAACCCGGTGCACGTAGACGACGTCTACGCGCGCCAGGTGGGGCTTCCGTCGGTGTATGCGCCGGGGATGCTGGTGATGGGTTTTTTGGCGCAACTGGTTTCCGATTGGGCTCGAGGTGCGCAGCTGCGGCAATACAGCGTCCGCTTCATCAAGATGATTTGGCCCGGAGACACCGTCGTTTGCAAAGGCCGCGTCACCGATCGCTTCGGCGACAACGGTCGCTACTTCGCTGAGATCGAGCTGTGGGCTGAAAACCAGAAGGGCGAGCTGGTCCTGAAGGGCCATTCCCAGGTGCAGGTGTTCTACTCGCTCGAAGATGAAAACCGTCAGCGGGCCGGACAAACGCCGATCATCATGAACGTTCCAAGGCAGAGCCTGATCCATCCGCCGCCTCCGCCGGCGACTGAGGAGCTGCACGCGCACCATCACCCTCATGGGAGCGGTGGCGAGCACGAAGAAGAAGCGGTGAAAAGAGCGCGGGCCTCGCAAAGGGTCAAGCCTGTCGCTAAGAAAAAACATTAGGTTTCAGGACGTTGCAGCATTCGACGCGCGGCGTTAGCTATGGTTGACTCTGAAGTCAACCGGCCACAAACTGGTGGGACAACAGGAGCTTTCCATGGCTGCGCGAATCAACTGGTACAAGGCGAATCTCCGGGAAATGTTTTTCGTGCTGTTCGAGCAGTTTCGCTTTAGCGAGCTGGCCGGTCGCGAGCCGTTCGCCGCCTGGGGCGAGGACGAGGCGAAGGCGGTTCTGCAGGAAACCTATCGGTTCGCGAAGGACGTTTTGGGGCCGCTGAATTCGGTCGGCGATCGGGAAGGCTGCCGACTGGAGAACGGCGAAGTCCACACGCCCTCCGGTTTCAAAGACGCGTGGAGGCAACTCTACGAAGCAGGATTCGAGTCGGTCGCGATCAGTCCTGAGCACGGCGGCCAAGGCGCTCCTCGGATGATTCAAGTGCTGGTCGAGGAGATGCTCTCCGGCGCGAACGCGGCCTTCAACATGTACCCCGGGCTCGCTTCCGGAGCCGCGGCAACGATCGAGCAGTGCGGCACGGCGGACCAGGTGCGCCGCTATGCGAAGAAAATGTTTACCGGGCAGTGGGGTGGAACGATGTGCCTGACCGAGCCTCACGCGGGCTCGGACGTGGGCGCTGCGAAGACCGAGGCGGTGAAAAATCCGGATGGAACGTATCGGATCCGGGGCACCAAGATCTTTATCTCCGGCGGCGATCATGATCTGGCGGAGAACATCATTCACATGGTGCTTGCGCGCATCGTGGGCGCCCCACCTGGCACCAAGGGACTTTCGCTGTTCATCGTACCCAAGCGTCGGATCGGTCCGGAGGGTGTCTCCGGAGAGCTGAACGATGTCCAAGTCGCGTCGATCGAGCACAAGATGGGGATCAATGGCTCTGCCACCTGCGTGCTGAATTTCGGAGACAACGCAGCGTGCGTGGGCGAGCTCGTGGGCGGCGTGGAGAACGTCGGGATGAGCCAGATGTTTCGGATGATGAATGGCGCGCGGATCGCCGTCGGTCTTCAGGGACTCGCCGTGGCCTCTACGGCGTACCTCAATGCGCTCGAGTACGCGCGCGAGCGCAAACAGGGTGCGAACTTCCGCTATTGGAAGGATCCCAACAAGCCTCGCGTGCCAATCATCGAGCATCCGGACGTGCGGCGCATGCTGATGGACTGCAAGGCCAGCGTAGAGGGCATCCGGATGCTGGTGGTGAAACTGGCCAACCATCTAGACCGGGCCACCCAACTCGCCGGAACGGATGATGAGAAGGCCGCCTACCACCGCGGGCAGGTGGAGCTTCTCACCCCGCTGGTCAAGAGCTACGCCTCGGACGAAGCATTCCGGATCTGCGGTCAAGCGATCCAGATTTACGGCGGCGCCGGCTATCTCAAGGACCATCCAGTCGAGCAATACTGCCGCGATTCGAAGATCTTTTCGATTTACGAGGGCACCAACCACATTCAAGCGATGGACCTGGTTGGGCGGAAGATGGCGCAGGCGGGCGGCATCCATTTTCAACAGTTCATGGCGGACGTCAGCGCGTTCGTGGAAGCCCATCGACAAGACCCGGTGTACGCGGCCGAGATCGAGACTTTGGGCAGTGCCCAAGAGGCGCTGCTTCAGATGGCGATGGCGCTTCTGGAGTGGTCGCAATCGGAGCAGACCGCGCTCATCCCGCTCAATGCCAATCGGTTTCTCACGATCATGTCGCAGCTGGCGATCGGTTGGCTCTTGCTCGAGGCGGCGCTCCTCTCCGAGCAGGCCGCCAAGTCCCTTCCGGAAGGCCATCCCGATCGGACCTTCTACCAGGGCAAACGCGCATCCGCGGTCTGGTACGCGCGCAACGTGTTGCCCGGAATTGCCACCGCGACGCGATCGGCTCTGTTCAAGGATACTTCCGCGATCGAGCTGCCGGACGCCGGGTTCGGCACGATCTGATTTACTTGGGTACCTCGCGCACTCCAATCGCGAGCTGCGCCAGACCTGCGCTCTTGGCCATTTCCATTACCTGAACCACTTTGCCGTGGGTGACGCCCTCGTCCGCCTGCACGATCACCATCGTCTGTGGATTTTTCTCTTTGGCCATATCGAGGGCTCGCTTCAATTCATCTTCGTTCACTACTGCGCCGGCGAGGACGATTCGGCCATCGGCCAAAATCGCGACCGACAAATCCGCTTCGGTCGGCCGCACGTCCGAAGCGCCGCCTTTGGGCAGGTTGACCTTGAGGCCGGCTTTCGCCCCGCCGCCCCCGGGGACCTGATTGACGATCACCGAGCTGGTCACCATGAAGATGATCAGCAACACCAGGAAGATGTCGGTAAGCGGGGTGATGTTGATTTCCGAGAAGACGTCATCGATCTCAGCGCCTTCTCCGGTTCCGGGGACTCTGCCAATCGCCATCGCTTAGGTTCCCTTGGCTTGCGCTTCAAGCAGCGGCGCGGCTTGAGTCGAAGCCGGAGGAGGCCTCTCGACCAGGGGCGGGCTGCTGATCGGTGAGCGTCGCTCCCGGAGCAACTCTACGAATTCTTCGGTCAACAGTCGCAGCTCCACTGCGAGCCGCGCGATTCGAGTCTGAAAATAGTTGTAGAGGATCACCGCTTCGACGGCGACGAGGATTCCACCGGCAGTGGTGATCAGCGCCTCCGAAATTCCGGTCATCACCGCGGCCGTATTCCCCGCCCCACCTGACTCCACATCGATCCCCAGATCCTTGAAGGCCCGCATGATGCCAGCCACCGTGCCGAACAGGCCGATGAACGGCGTGGTGGCGCCGATCGTGCCGAGGATCCATAGATTTTTGCGCAGCCGCAAGCCCACCTGGGCGCGCTCTCGTTCGACCGCTGCATCCAGCGAGGGACCCAGGTCCGGACCGCGGTCCAGCCGATCGAAGCCGGCCAAGTAGATGTCCGCGGCGATCGCTCCGGATCGCTCGGCAGCGGATCGCCCAGCTCCGACGTCCCCGCGCAGTAAGTGCTTGGCGATCGCTTGCCCCAAAGCTCGCGCGGCATCGCCGACGTTCCAAAGCGCGATCAGCCGCTCGATCGCCACGCCGACGGCGAGCACCGAGCAGGCGAGGATGACGGCCATCGTGATGCCGCCGAGCCTGAAATAATGAATCAATTCCTCAAAGGTCATATAGGTCCTGTTGTTGATGCTCCTGGGACGATTGCCGCAACTAAATCGCCTCGAACCCGCCCCTGTCTATGGCGAGGGACGATCTTGAACAGGGCGGTCTGGATTCTCTTCCTCGCAGTTGCCTGGCTGGGATGCCCCAAACGCCTTGAAACAAGCCAGGTTGGCGCTTCACTTGACGCTCGGGAACTACTCGACCTCGCGTCGAAAGTCGAGAGCCAGGTGTTCTCGATCCGGGGTGAAGGCAGACTGCGAGTTGCCGCGCCCAGCGCGAGGTCAACAGTGACCGTGTTCATCGCGGCCGCTCGCCCGGCATTCCTGCACTTTGAGGTGATCGGCTTCTTCGGCCAACCGCAGGCGATTCTGGCCTCTGATGGGCAGACCTTCGCGCTTCTGCAGAACGATCAAGGCAACTACTTCCACGGCCCGGCCACCCCAGAGAACGTCTCCAGGTTGCTTCCCGTAGTATTGTCGGGGCCAGAGCTGGTCAGCATTTTGCTTGGAGCGGCCCCCCGCATCCCCGCAGAGCGTCTTTCGGCTCAGGCTCTGGCCGAAGCGCGGGCCTACCTCGTTACGCTTTGGCAAGGAGATCGCAGCCAGAAGATCTGGATTCACCCGGACAATCACCGGGTCCTCAAGAGCGAGCTCCGCGGCGCGGCGGCGTACGATCTCCTTTTCGAAGACTTTCAGGCCACTGGGGCGATCGACCTTCCTCGAAAAATCACCTTGTTCGCCTCGGGCTCAACGACGCTCGAGCTTCGCTACCAGGAGCTGCGGGTCAACCCTGACCTGGAGCCGTCTCTGTTCAAACTCGCTCCGCCGGCAGGTGCGAAAGTGATCGAACTCGACGAGAATGGCCGGCCGCGGGGATCCCTGTGAGGCGGTGTGTGCAGTGCGATTTTGTGTGCGGCGTGCTGGGTTCGTGATAGCGGTGTGGCCGGAAGGAAGTCGTACGGGGGGAGATTTGCGCCGGTTCTCTACCCAGCTTGCCGCACTCCTAGTCATTGGAGCTCTCGGACTTCTTGCCTGTCAGGGTTGTCTTTCGCAATCCAAGTACCCTGAGGTCAGCGCCGCGACCAGCTCCGTCGGTTTCCAGGATCTCGCCGGGCCCGGCCGAGAATGGCTGGAGGGCAGGCTGCCGCCCGAGGTGAACGCTGGCCAACCCGTGCCGGGGGGCAGCTTCACGATTCGGATCGGCTCCGAGCCAACTGGCCTGAACATCCTCGATGATGGCTGCGCGATCGACGCAACCGTTCACTACCTGCTCGGGCCGATGTACGAGACGCTGTTTGAGATCGATCGGGAGCCTCCATACAAGCTGCTGCCGTTGCTCGCGGAGAGCTACGAGGAAAGCGAGGACCGCACCACTCAGGTGGTCCGTCTTCGCAGAGGCGTTCGCTTTCACAATGGCCAGCACTTCACCTCCAAGGACGTGAAGGCGGTCCTGGACGCGGTGTTGGATCCGAACCATCGGACCACGATTCACAAGAGCTACTTCGCGGATCTCGCCAGCTACGAAGCGCCGACCGAGTACACGGTGATGCTGCGGTGGAAGAAACCGAACTACCTGGGCTTTCGAGGTTTCGCTACCGCGGTCGCGATGGTGCCCTGGCGATCGCTCCAGGGCGATTTCAGCAGCCTGGCTCTGAACAAGGAGCCAATCGGCACGGGTCCATTCCGATTTGAGCATTGGGAACCGAACCGGGAAATCAGCCTGGTGAACCATGAGCACTACTGGGGCAAGCACGCCTACCTGAGCAAAGTCATTCTTCGCATCGTCAAGGACCAGACTCTGGCAAATCAGCTTTTCGAGCGCGGCGAGTTCGATCTGATGACGTCGATTCAGCCGGTGGTCTGGCGCGCCCTGGAAAAGCCCGACGCGCAAAACGCGTGGGCAGTGCGCAACTACAACCGAATTTACGTTCTCGCGAACAACTTCAGCTGGATTGGATGGAATCAGCAACGGCCATTCTTTCGGGATCGAAGGGTCCGCACCGCGTTGGCGATGTTGTTTCCCTACGAGCAAGTGCGGCAGAACATCGATCTCGGATTGGAGATCCCAACCACCTGCCCCTTCTACATCGAGTCCGCCTATTGTGATCCGGATGTAATCCGACTCGAGTACAACCCCGAGCGCGCGAGAAGGCTACTGAGCCAGGCGGGATGGGCGGACACCAACGGCGACGGAATTCTCGATAAGGATGGATTGCCTTTCCATTTCACACTGCTGATCAGCGCGCATTCGGTGCGGATGGGAAAGATCGCCGCCGTTCTCCAGGACGAGTACAAAAAGCTGGGCATCGAGATGGACGTGGAGAAGGTCGAGTTTCCACGGCTCACCGAGCGGATGCTCAAGCACCAGTTCGACGCGGCGTTTCTGCTTTGGATAAACTCCGACTTCGAACAGGACAATTATGCCGTCTTCCACTCCAGCCAGAGCCAGGCATCGAATTTCGTTTCCTACTCCAATCCGGAGGTAGACCGCTTGCTCGTCGAGACTCGGCAGACCTTCGATGATCGGCGGAGGATCCAAGTGAACCGAGCGCTGCACCGACTGCTTTACCACGATCAGGTCTACAATTTCGTTTCGGTCCGGCCCACGCTTGACGCGGTGAAGAAGAGAGTCCGGGGAATTCGTCCCTCGCCCACCTGGTACGATTTGCGGCGCGTCTGGATCGAACCGGAAGGATCGGCGGAGTCGAGGTAAGCTGATCCGGATCGTGCAACCTCTGCTCGAAATCCGAAACCTGCGGACCGAGTTCATGTTCGAAGACGGACCGGTGGCGGCCGTCGATGACGTCTCGTTCGCGATCGACCCTGCAACGATCCTCGGAGTGGTGGGCGAGTCCGGCTGCGGAAAAAGCGTGACCGCCCTTTCGATCATGCGCTTGGTCCAAGAACCGCCCGGGCGAATCGCGTCGGGACACGCGTTGTTTCATGGCACCGATCTGCTCTCCTTGTCGGAGCGGCAGATGCAGCGAATTCGGGGAAGCAAGATTTCGATGATTTTTCAAGATCCGATGACCGCGCTGAATCCAGTGTTCACCGCGGGCGACCAGGTAGCGGAGGTGATTCGGCTCCATCAGCGCGCCAGCCGACGCGAGGCGCACCAGCGCTCGATCGAGCTGTTTCGCCAGGTGGGAATTCCTGCCCCCGAGGAGCGCGTCGATGCCTACCCCCATCAGATGTCCGGCGGAATGCGGCAGCGCGTGATGATTGCGATCGCCCTCGCATGCAACCCCGAGCTTCTGATCGCGGACGAGCCGACGACTGCCTTGGATGTCACCGTTCAGGCCGGCATCCTCGAGCTGATCCGGCGCCTCCAGGCGGAGCGAAAGATGGCAGTGATGCTGATTACCCACGATCTGGGGGTCGTCGCCGAGACCTGCGACCAGGTGCTCGTGATGTACGCGGGGCGCATCGTTGAAAAAGCGCACGTGGACAAGCTGTTCGCGGCGCCGGCGCACCCCTACACAGAGGGATTGCTCAAATCGATTCCCTCGATCGAAGCGGCTGCGGAGGAGGGGAGCGCGCGGCGCCTGGATGCCATCCCCGGCACCGTCCCCAGCCTTCGCGCTCTGCCCAGCGGCTGTCGATTTCGCGAAAGGTGCCCGCGCGCGATCGAAATTTGCGCCAGTGTCGACCCCCCGCTCGAGCTCAAGCGCCCCGAGCATTGGGCCGCTTGCCACAACCCGGTGCCAGCGCCGTGAGCGAGCCGCTGCTCGAGGTCCGCGATCTCTCGGTTCACTTCCCGGTGAGGGTCGGGATCTGGGGCCGGGTGCGCGGCACGGTGAAGGCCGTGGATCAGGTTGATCTGCAAATCGCGCGTGGCGAGACGTTGGGGCTGGTGGGGGAAAGCGGCTGCGGCAAGAGCACCCTCGGCCGCGCCATTTTGAAACTGATCCAGCCCACGGCGGGGTGGATTCGCTTCGACCGTCAAGATCTGACCGGGCTCTCCCAGCGGCAGCTGCGGCCGATCCGACGCCGGATGCAAATCATCTTTCAGGATCCTTACGCTTCGTTAAACCCCAGGATGACGGTGGGCCAAATCATCGGCGAAGCCCTGACCATTCACCGCCTGGCGTCCGGTGCCGAGCTGCGGCGACGGGTGCTCGCCCTTCTCGACAAGATGGGGCTGCCTCGCGACGCGGAGAAGCGCTATCCGCATGAATTCTCCGGAGGGCAACGCCAGCGGATTGGGATCGCTCGAAGTCTGGCGGTGAACCCGGAGCTGATCGTCGCCGACGAGCCGATCAGCGCGCTCGACGTGTCGATTCAGGCTCAGATCGTGAATCTGCTCGTGGATCTTCAGCGCGAGCTGCACTTGAGCTACCTGTTCATCGCTCACGATTTGAGAATCGTCGAGTATGTGTCCAACCGAGTGGCAGTGATGTATCTGGGCAAGATTGTCGAGCTCGCGGATGCAACCCAGCTCTACCGAGCGCCGAAGCACCCCTATACCCAGGCGCTACTCTCCGCGATTCCCGTTCTCGATCCAGCGCGCCGTCGGCAGCGAATTGTCCTCGGCGGTGAAGTTCCTTCACCGATCGCTCCGCCGTCCGGATGTGCATTCCACCCCCGCTGCCCGTACGCATTCGACCGCTGCCGGAAGGAGACGCCGCCGCTCTACCAGGTCGCGCCCGGCCACACTGCGGCCTGCTTTTTGGTCCCCGAGGCAACCGGGCCCAAACAGGCCAGTTGACCGATTCACGCTGCGGTCAATGCGGCAGACGATCGCCGCATGGCGCGGTCCGATCCGCGAATCAGAGGCGTCGCACTGAGCGAGGTTCTGCAGGGCCAGGTGCAGAAGGCGGTATCGACCCTAATTGATGTGGCCCGCGGTCGAACGCGTAGCTCAGCGGTGGGGAAGCGTACTAATGCATTAGCACGGCAAGCTCTTGGCTTGACTAAGCTTTTTATGATCGATGTGGGTGAAGCAAGGATGGGCTCCTACAGAACGCGCCCGTTGGATAACGTCACCTCGTCTTTTGAAAGCCTTTGCGTCTCGCCACCGATCGCCCCCAGTCGGAAGATTGTGCCTTTCACCCCCGTTGCCCGTACGCGCTCGACCGCTGCCGCCAGGAGACGCCGCCGCTCTACCAGGTCGCGCCCGGCCACATTGCGGCCTGCTTCTTGGTCTCGGAGGCAACCGGGCCCAAGCAGGCCAGTTGACCGATTCACGCTGAAGTCAATGCGGCAGACGATCGCCGCATGGTGCGGTCCGCTCCGCAAATCAGAGGCGTCGCCGCGCTGGAGACCGCGATCGCCCTTCCGGTGTTCATCGCGCTCGCTCTGGGGTTGGTCCAGCTCACGTTGCTGGCACACGCGAAGTTGATGGTGGAGTACGCCGCGTTCTCCGCCGCTCGCGCTGGAATCGTCTGGAATGGAAACAACGAGCGGATGCGGGATGCGGCTTTGCTCGCGCTACTGCCGATGCACGGCCGCACCGATGACTTGGCAAATCTGGTTGCCACCTTGAGTCATCAAAGATTGCAGGAACGGGCGTTTCGGCAACTGCCCTGGGGCAGCACGGTCCGCAACGACGTGAACGGCGCAGCGCTCAAGGGGCTGGTTCGCGTGGACTTGCTCAATCCCACCCATGTCGACTTCGACGCAGTGGCTCGCGAACGCGGCGACTCGGGTGCCTTGGATGAAATCGACTTCGATCAGGCGGAGAGCGCCGCGGTCCGCCGCGCCGGGCTGCTCAAAGTACGGCTCCGATACTGGTACGAGCTCAAAATTCCGTTGGCCAACTGGCTGCTGTTCGCGGCGTGGTATGCGTGCAACGCGGGCGTGCGAGTCACTGGAGAGCTGCATCATTCGCGGATCGGCTCGGGCGGAGAGATTCCGCTACCGGCGGCGGGCATTGCGCATCGCGATGGCTATCCGACAGTTTCTCCATCCGAGATGCGAGTCCTGTGGGACCTCGCGACGGGGCGTCTGCTCCTGCCCGGCAGGGCGAGCCCGCGCGTTTTCCTCCCGGTGAGTGCCACCTATTCGCTCTCGATTCAGTCCAACCTCTATCGCAAATGGCTGATGCGATGATTTCGCGTCGCGCTCAACAGGGCCAGTCGCTCGTCCTCGCCTGCCTTTTGATCTTGGCGCTCTCGCTTTGCGTCTTGACCATTTTGCACGTCGGGCACGGCGTGAATGAAAAAATCCGGCTGCAGAACACCGCGGATGCGGCGGCATACTCGATCGCGGTGATGGAGGCTCGCGCGTTCAACTTCTACGCGCTCGCGAATCGCGCCCAGGCCTCACATTACGTCTCGGCGATGGTTTGGCAGTCCTATCTCTCGTTCATCTATTTCAGCGAGGCCTTCCTCACTGACTTGTATGGGATGTTCAAAAGCCTGGACCACTGCGCCGGCAACCGGAGCGTTTTTTGGAACGTCGCATGTCCAATTCTCGAGCGGGTGCCATACCTTGGCGCGATCCTGACCGTTCTCGATCGGATTCTGGGCGCATACCGGGTCTTTCTCGTCTCTTACCAACGCTTCCTTCGCTCGGTGAATCCGGACTTCGTGATCGGCAGGATGATCATCCCCGCTCATCGCCAATTGAACCAGGCTTTGGCAGGCGCGTCCGAAGCGGTGATGCTCACCGCGCTCGGCCAGGTGGTCGGCAGCGCTGACCGTGTCGTCCAGGAGAATGACCGCAACCTCAGCATGACCGCCGCGCGGACGTTGTCCGCCAGCCTGAGCGCCTGCCTGTTTGATCGCGCTCACTTTCGAGAGGCCGGTGGCAGCCCAGTAGCGCCGATCAACCCGCTGGTCGCGATCGATCCTCGGGCGATCCACGAAGGGAGCAAACAGTCGCGCGCCAAGCGCGTGATGGGCGGGATCGCCAACGCGACGCGCGTAACCTGCAATCCCAGTGCGCAGAGCTGTCCGCACTTTGTCACCTCGAGAAAGTTGGGAGAGCTTTTGCCAGTTCCGGAGTTTCTCGGTGGACTGCGAGGGCTGATCGATCAGATCGCCCCCAAATGGGGGCAGAGCCGCCTGTTGAGCTATTCGTTGGCGAAAGGGTTCGAGGATGCGGAGGGCGGCAATCTGATCCGGCACTGGAGAGATCCGCCGGATGCGCCCGAGGGAATGATGGCCCAGGGAGACAATCTGGGCGCCGACGACATCTATTCGATTGGACTAGGCCCGGCTTCGCTTGGACCTTTCCGCAACCCTTTCGCGTGCAACGCGGATTCCAACTATTGGGAGTGCTGGGGAGACCCGCGGATGGGCAGGGGCAACGATCCCTCGCTCCCTTTTCGACACATGCTCAAGACGAGTGTCTGGGCTCTCAATTCCTTCGAGCATCGGGGCCGATCCGGTGGTGTCCACTGGCGGGTCTCGTACCCGGGATGGCCGCGCGGGCCAGGTCAGGTCGATCCCACCGGAGAGGAGGCGGCAATCGGCCTGCATGAGACCGGAATCTGCGTGGTCCGCGGTATCTGCCTGCCCGGAATGGACATTGCAGTGTTCACCGCCAATGTTCGACCGATCGAAGACGGCAACCATCCCTGGGGGGGAATCGTTCCGTTCTTCCACTTCGAACCGGGGCAATATGCGGACAGGTGTCCGACGCGCGGAACCCCGGCGCTTGGCGATCCAGCCGAACGAAAGCAAGAGTTCAATCAGCCCTCCACCTGGATCGCCCTCAACAAAAGTCCTGCCCAGCTGCGAAACCCGATTCGCGACCAGACCGGCGCCGCAAACATCGGGCCCGCGCTGCTCAATTCGCAAGCTCGGATCCAGCTTCACGCGTTGGGCACCGCGGAGATTTCCCTGGACGGCTCGCACAGTCAATTCCGCCTCCTGGGAGGAGGAAGCGGCCTCAACGTCATTTCACGCGGCCAGGTCTACTACCACCGCCCTGGAAATTGGGCCGAGCAACCCAACTTCTTCAACCCCTATTGGCGGGCGCGATTGGCTCCTCTCTATCAGGGGCGCAGGGATCTGGCGGACGCTGAGGGACTGTTGGACGCCCTGCCGAATTCACTCGCTGCCCGCGCGCAACAATTCATTGCCCACTGAGCGCCGGGCGGGCAGTGACGCGCGATTGCAGCGCGGTGGGGCGGTCGTGGAGCTCGCCATCGTCTTGCCGCTGTTGGTCGTGCTGATTCTGTACGGCCTGTATTTCCTGGAGCTGATTCGCGCCAGACTGCGGCTGCAAGAGATCAATCGCAGCGTGGCTTGGGAGCTGGCCGCGCATCCTCTCTCCGACTACCTGGGCGGTCGGCACGATGCGGCCTTCTCCGAAGCCGCAGCACAGGTGACGACCGCGGTGAAGCTTCGCTACACGAACAGCGAGGGATGGCCTGGGACTTTCGTCGCCACCTACCAGGACCTTCACCTGCGAGCGGTTCAGGAGCAGGTGCCCGGGACACACTCCTTTGCCGGCGGATCCGAGCCGGGCCCATGGGCGAGTTCGATCTCCGGCGCGATGCAGCGGGCAACGGGCCCGATGGTCGAGGCGCTCGGCTTCAATGCCGGAGGACTCGTCCATTCGCATGCATCGCTCGAGTTGAAGAATCATCTTTTGCCCCGGCACTTCCTCCAGCGAAGCGGTGGGGGATGGTTCAAGCTCGATGTCTTTGGAGGCGGCTCCTTGGACCGGGTGCCGCTGAGTTCACGCTACACGCTCATCGCTTCGGACTGGCACATTGGAGAAGGCGAGGACGTAGTGGGAAACATCCGTCGCCCGTTCCGCGGTAGTCCGGAGCTTCCCAGCGCTTTTTTCAAGCAGGTATCACGGATGACCTTCTTCGGAGTCCGGGATCGATTCGGTTCCGTGCCTGGCCTTTCCGAGGTGGAAAGGCTGGTTGGACGTGCACTGGCCGACCCAACCGCCACACACCTGATCTCCCTGAACTACCGGCCTCGCCGCCCGGGAGAGGCGCGGGAGTGCGACTATCTTCAGGCCTATCCCCTCGATGCGCGGGGCGGGCTCAACCATCTTGCTCGTTCCGGCAGCCTTGATCACGAGCGCCCCGCTTGCTTCGACACTGCGCCGTTTCGCGATCAGGCGCGATACGAAGACTCGCTCTATCTGCGCATTTTCGCGGCGCGCGGCGCGTTCTTCATGGGCTGCAAGCGGGCGCAGGCGGACAACCCAGCCTCGGATCGCGATACCTCGAACGGGGATGAGTCGCCCAAAGTGGATTGCGGATGATTGGAGTGTTGTCAGCAGCGCTGTTGTCATCCATGCCCCTCCTGATGCCGGATGAGCTGCCTGCGTATCCGGGAACCGTTCTCACACGAATCGGCGAACGGCTGATCGTCGATGGCGTGCCGCAGCAGTTGGCGTATTTCGTTGCCCGCGATCCGCTCGAAGCCGTTGCCCTGTACTTTCTTCGGGAGTGGGGGAACAAGGGCTACCTCACGACGGCGGATGGCGATTTTCGGCAAGAGATCGTCGTTTCGGCATTCTGCACGAGAGAAGCGATCCAAAGGGCGGTCGTGCTGCGCGCCCAGGGCAGGATGACCATCGGGTTCTCGGTGTTACGCTCGCTGCGAGCCCACTCCGCGCCCTTGAATGTCCAACCGCCCGTAGAGGGTCATCTCTTTGTTCACGACTCACGTGCGGCGAACGACGCTCGCAAGGGCTCACACCGTACGCTTCTGCTGAATGCGGGCCTGGCGCAGGCGCGGCAAAAGGTGATCGAGCAACTAAGAGCGACCGGTTGCCGCGTCGTCGATGAGGCGGCGCTCTCGATTGAGTCCAGATGTCCGGTCGGCCGAGTCAGGACTTTGCTGGTTGCCCAGTCGCCAGATCTGACCGCTGTCCTGGAGACGATCGTCGAAGAGACTGGCGATGAGCGCCATCGAGAGCACGGATGGTGAGCGGTTTCGCGATTCCCTTGCTCGGGCTGCTCGCCGCATCGAACCGAATTGGCGAGACAAGGGCACCATTTTTGCCGCTCGCCGTAGAGCGCCTCGAGCAGCCGCTGGACGACGCGCGAGTCGGAGACTGGGTTGCCTATCGGATCGATGCCGGGCCGACCCGGCAGGGGCACTGGCGGGTCGCGGTGGTGGGCGAGGAACAGGATGCCCGTGGCCGTCCCGCTTTCTGGCTGGAGATTGAATTCGGTTCCCACGCGAGCCTGTCCGCCCCGCTGCTTCAGTTTCGGATGTTGGTCGCAAAGGGGACGGGAATCTCTTCGGATGGGGTCAGTCGACTGATTGTCGTTTTCGGCCATGACCGAGCTCAAGAGGTTGATCCATCGGCGATCGGCCGCGTGCTTTTGGGCGCAAGGGCTGCCGAAACAACCCCGGAGGGGCAGAATGGTCATTCTGCCTCCCAAGGCGAGCTGAGCGTTCGGCACGGCAAGGAGCTTCGGCTTCTCACTTCCGCCGGTACGGTGTCGGCGACGCCGGTAGAGCTTTGGTACCAGCGGACCCTGGTGCAACGATTCTGGATCAGCGCGGAGGTGCCGGTGCTTCATTTAGCGCGGATTGAGCTGCCCGCGGCCGCGCACAGCATGGAGGCGAGCGGCTACGGACACGATGCGAAAGCTCGCGTGGGTGAGCCGGGTTCGGCGACTCCGAAAATTCGATTGGAGCGACAGGCTGATGCAGCGGGTGGATTTTAGAAGACGCCGAAGAGGTCAAGCCCTCCTCGAGTACTCCGCCCTGAGCTGGGTTTTGGTGGTCGGCTTGGTGCTGGGATGTACGGTGCGCTTCATTCCGGGGCCGCGCGGGCAGACCAACCTGATTTCACTGTTTCTTACCGCGTTCCAGATCTACCTCGACTCGTTGTTCGCGATTCTGGGGAGCGCGCTGCCATGAAGCTGCCGATCGCGTCAGTTCGAGTGCCGAAAGAAAAGCTCCCCTTGGTTGCTGCTCTCGGACTGGGCCTGCTCGCGGGCGTCACTGCTTACTGGGGACTGAAGAAGAAAGAGGCGGACGTGCGGCAGGGTTGGAACCTGGTCCCGGTGGTGGTTGCCTCCCGAGATCTTCCCGAGGGTAGCGCGGTGACGCTCGAGATGATGATGGAGCGCTCCATCCCCGAGCAATTTGCCACCACCTCGGTGGTGAAGCCGGATTTGATCTCGTTGATCGAGAACCAGAGACTGCTCGTTCCGGTCCAGCGCGGAGATCCTTTTTTGTGGACACAGTTTGAGACCACCCAGGGCAGCGATCGCCTCGCGAGCAAGATTCAGAGGAAGGGCCGAGCCATCACGATCGATGCCTCCAGGCGGGCGGCGGTAGGAGGTTGGGTCCGTCCCAATGACCACGTGGACGTTCTCGCCACGTTTCGCGATCCGCATTCCAACCAACAGATCGTCGTGACCCTGCTGCAGAACGTGATCGTTCTGGCGACCGGAAAAATCAGCGGAACCAGCAACGCCAACCTCGCCTCGGAAGCAAGCCGCGAGTACAGCAATGTTTCGCTGTTGGTCCTTCCCGAGGAAGCTGAAATTCTGGCTCTGGCTTCGGAGCTCGGCTCCCTCACACTTTCGCTGCGCAGCGATGAGGACGTCGATCCGGTCGACAATCGCGGGCACGCCACGATCCAGACGCTGGTTTCCGGAGAGCGGGCCAAGACGCTGCAGGAAAAGAGGCACCAGACGATTCAAATCATCCGCGGGACGGCGGAAAGGACCGCGATTGCCGGGCCGAGAGAGCGATGAAGATTGCAGCCCTTTTTCTAGTCGCTGCGGCCGTATTCTTTTTCAGCCTGGTGGCGTTTCGGGTTCTGTCGAGCGGGTATCAGCAATATCGACAGCGCTACCTCGCGAAGTCGCTGCAAGAGCTGGATGGAATGTTTCTGTTCCTCGAGCCCAAGCAGCTCTTGCTGCTCAACCTCTCCGCGATGGTGCTGCTCGGCGTCGCGGCCTTGCTGATTTTCAATCCCTTGGCGACAATTCTCGGAATCGCGCTCGGCTTCTTTTTGCCGCGTCTTCTGGTGCGTCACTCGCGCAAACGCCGAGTACGCAAATTCAATGTTCAACTGGTGGACGCGCTGCAATCGCTGGCAAACGCGTTTCGCGCGGGTCTCACCTTTCCGCAAGCAGTTGACCAGCTCGCGCGCGAGATGCCGGCGCCGTTGTCGCAAGAATTCGGGCTTTTGATCAAGGAGGTAAAGCTCGGCGTGTCGATCGAGGACGCTCTCGTCAATTTGAGCGCGCGGGTGGGATCCGAGGATCTGGATCTGGTGGTCGTAGCCACCAACATCGCCAGGCAACTCGGTGGAAACATGGCTGAGATCTTCGAGACTCTCTCGGCCACCGCGCGCGAGCGGTTTCGTCTCGAAGGAAAGATCGATGCCATTACGTCTCAGGGCCGATTGCAGGGCTGGATGGTTTCGGCGATGCCGCTTCTTCTCGGACTGGTTCTCAATTACATGCGGCCGGATCTGATCCAGCCGATGCTTCAGCACCTCTTTGGCTACGTCCTGGTCGGCATCGTCCTGGTGATGGAGGGGCTGGGCTTTTTGCTCATCCGACGGATCGTCAATGTCGATGTTTAAAGGTGCCGTCCCACTCGGTTTGGCTACGCTGTTGCTCGCGGCGAGCGCGGGCCTGATCGCATGGGTCGCGACCAAAGTCCTGATCCAGCTGGTAGCGCGGCGGGCGAACGAGCCGCGCCCGTTTCACAAGTTGGGAGCGGACTTGCTCGATCGCTTGACCGCATTCAACCGCCGCCTGCTGACGCCTCGTTATGAAGGGCTGCTGCGAAAGCAGCTCACCAAGGCTGGCGAGCCGAGGGATCTCTCACCCGCGGACATCGTGTTGCTGCAACAGGCAGGTGCGCTGGTCGGCATTCTATTGAGCTGGATTCTCTGTCGAAGCCTGCAGTTGAGCCTCGGTTGGACGTTGCTCGCGGCCATCGTCGGCGTCTGGTATCCGGTGCACTGGCTGGGTGATCAGGTGAAGCGGCGCCAGCTGAGGATTACCCGCGCGCTGCCCTATCACCTCGATCTGCTGACCCTGGCGGGTGAAGCGGGACTGGACTTTACCGGCGCACTGGCCAAGGCGGTGGAAAAGGGAAAGCCCGGGCCGCTCAAGGACGAATTCAGCCTTGTGCTCAAGCAGTTGAAGCTTGGCAAGACGCGCGAGGAGTCGCTGAAAGCTTTGATCCAGCGCGTGGACTTGCCGGCGCTCACCACCTTCGTCACCGCGCTCATCCTCGCAGATCGAATGGGTACCAGCCTTGGGAAGGTGCTCCGAATTCAGTCGGCCCAGCTTCGTCTCGAGCGCAGCCAGCGAGCTGAGAAACTGGCCAACCAGGCCCCCGTCAAGATGCTCCTGCCGCTGATCGGCTGCATTTTTCCTACCGTCTTCCTGGTTCTTTTCGGACCGATCGTCTTCGCGTTCGTTTTCGGCGAAGCGGCCGGATAGTCTATAAGCATCGATCGATGAGCAAGGACCAGCCAGCCCCGGTTCAGCACAGCCTTTTTGGCTTTGCCGCCCGCCCTCAGAACACCGCTGCCCAGAATCTACGGCCGGCCTCGGCGCCCGAGCAGCCGCCCAGCCCAGCGGCGCCATCCGTTCCACCGCCGCTGCCTCCCGTTTCGGAGCAACGTCCTGCGGTCGAGAGTCGGAAACCGGCTGCCCGGGTGGTGCTCACCGTGGGCGAGCTGACCCGGCAGATCAAGGATCTGTTGGAGTACGAATATCCGCGAGTCTGGGTTCAGGGCGAAGTGTCGGGTTTTCGAGGCCGAAATCCGAGTGGGCATCTGTACTTCAACCTCAAGGATCAGGACGCCTGCATCGAGACCAAGGTCTGGTCTTCCGTCGCGCAGCGGATGAAGTTCGAATTGCGGGATGGACTCTCGATTCTGGTGGAAGGAAGCATCGACGTCTACGAGCCTCGGGGCCGCTACAGCCTGATCGTCCAGCGCATCGAACCGGCGGGGCAAGGCGCGCTCGCGCTGGCTTTTCAACAGCTCAAGGAGCGGTTGGCGAAGGAAGGGCTGCTGGGCGAGAACCGGAAGCGCCCGCCGCGGCCGATTCCGTTTTTGCCGCGCCGGATCGGCGTGGTGACCAGCGTCAGTGGCGCCGCGCTTCGCGATTTTCTTCGCGTCTTGCATCGCCGTCACCCCCGGCTCTCGGTGTTGGTGTGCGACGCACGGGTCCAGGGCGATGGCTCCGCCGGGGAGGTGGTGCGGGCGATCCGCTGTCTGGCTCGCACCGACGTCGATGTCATTGTCCTCACCCGAGGTGGAGGCTCGGTGGAGGATCTGTGGACCTTCAATGAGGAGGTCGTCGCCCGAGCGATCGCCGCCTGTCCCAAGCCGGTCGTCTCCGCGATTGGGCACGAGGTGGACTTCACGATTGCCGACTTTGTGGCGGATTTTCGCGCTCCCACTCCAAGCGCCGCCGCCGAGAAGCTGGCGCCCGTGCTCGCGGACCTGGAGCTCTCGTTGGGGGCGGCCGAACGGCGAGTGAGCAAAGCCCTCGAGCGCCAGATTCTTGCCGGCCGCACCCGATTCCACCGGTTGGCGGTGAGGCTTGCCGATCCGCGCCGAATCCTGGGCCGCCACCAGATGCGGCTGGCCGACGATACCGAGCGGATGTCCCGAGTCATCCGGCGGTCGATCCGCAGCCATCAGGCCCAACTGCAAGCGCTGGAGGAGCGGCTCGACCGGCAGGATCCGAGAAAGCGGTTGGCTCAAACCTGGCAACAGCTCAATAAGCTGGCCGAGCGCCTTCGGGCTCGAGCGCGGCACCGAAGCGCGACCGACCGAAGACATTTCAACAAGCTTGAGACCCAATTGGAGGCCCTAAGCCCGCTGCGAGTTCTGGCGCGAGGCTACTCGGTCACCCTCAAGAGATCCGACGGTTCGGTGGTGCGGCAAGCGGCGGACGTGGGGGTGGGAGAAGAGATAGCAATCAGGGTGGCGGGCGCGGCCTGTGAGCGCCTGACGGAATGTGAGGAGATTGACGCCCGGGTGACCGGCACTCGCCCGAGGTGAGCTCGAACGTGCCACTGGCGATTGCGCGGTTGGTCCCGTACATTTGCGGGGTGCGGAGGGTTTAAGATCGGTGGCAGACGTGTCGAAGTCGGGCGGCTCCCTCCCTGAAAAGTACGGGGACGTGGTTCAGCGGCTAGAGGAAGTGGTTAAGAAGTTGGAGGGCGGTGATCTTCCGTTGGAGGAATCGCTGCGCGCCTTTGAGGAAGGAATCCGCCTCGTACGCCGGGGCGAACAACTGCTGACCGACGCAGAGAAACGGATCGAGCAACTGCTGGTGGAAGGCGGAGAGGAACGGGTCGTCCCGTTGTCGGTAACCCCCTCCCCAAGTCCCCAGAAATCCTCAATCTCCCGGCCATCGGGGCCGGCTGCTGCAAGCGTTCCGGAACCTGAAGACGACGACATTCCTTTCTGACGTGGCGAGCGCGGTGGAGCCAAGAAAGCCAAAAGTCATCATCGTGGACGACGACCGCGAAACGCGCGAGCTTTTGGCGCTCGCGCTTCAGATGGAGAATTTCGAGGTGTCCCAAGCGGCAAATGGGCTGCGGCTGATCTCCACCCTTCACGTCGACCGGCCCGACGTCATCCTGCTCGACGTCAACATGTCCTGGATCGACGGATTCGAGCTTTGCCGGGCAGTTCGAAAGAACGAGGAGTTCAGGCAGATTCCGGTGATTTTCATTTCGGCGCGCAGCTCGGCCACGGACGTCAAGCGCGGCCGCGAAGCCGGCGCGTCCGATTATTTCACCAAGCCGGTGGAGCTGCCGACGCTGATTGCCCGGATCCGCGAACTGATTCCCAACGCCAACGCTCCGGAGAACTGAGTTGGCAGCGACGAGCAGCTTCCCCCTGGAGGCATTCCTCACTGAGCAGCAGCACAGGGTCGAGTCGATTCTCGAGTCGCGCTTGGCAGACCTCGCCAGCGCAGTGCCGCCTCGGCTGCTGGAGGCGATCCGCTACTCGTTGTTGGGCGGAGGCAAGCGGCTTCGACCGATTCTCTGTCTCGCCTTTGCCGACGCGTCATCGCGCGGCGGCTCGGGCGAAATCGCGAACGATGCGGCCTGTGCGGTCGAGATGATCCATACCTATTCGCTGATTCATGACGATCTGCCGAGCATGGATGACGACGACCTGCGGCGGGGAAGACCGACGAGTCATAAGATGTTCGGTGAAGCGCTCGCCATTTTGGCCGGCGATGCTCTGCTCACCGAAGCCTTCGGGATGCTCGCCCGAGGGCCGGAAGCGCAGCGAGTCCGATTGGGCCTGGAGCTGGCGCAAGCCGCCGGCGCCGCCGGAATGATCGCCGGGCAGGTTCTGGACATCGCTCAGGATCGCCCGGCGGAAGAGGCCTATCTCTTCCGCTTACATCGGCTGAAGACCGGCGCTCTGATCCGGGCCGCTTGCAGGATGGGCGTGATCGCCGTCGGCTCGAACGACGATTCGCTCGCCGCAGCGGATGCGTACGGGCAAGCGGTAGGACTGGCCTTTCAGATTGCCGACGACATTCTGGATGTGACCGGCGATTCGGCCCGGATGGGGAAGCCGACCGGAGCCGATGCGGCGGCCCACCGGTTCACGTTTCCCGCAGTGGTCGGCCTGGCGAAATCCCGCGCTCTGGCCGATGAGCAGATCCGTCACGCGGTCGACGCGGTCGCGAAGCTGGAGCCGAAACCGGGGCCTTTGCGCGCCCTGGCCCGATACACCCTGGAGCGAACCCTGTGAGCAAGCTGTTGGAGGAGGTGAAAGATCCGCGCGAGCTTCGGGCGCTGCCGGAGGAGAGTTTGCCTTCGCTTTGCGATGAGCTCCGCGAGGAAATCATCGCCATCTGCGGCAAGGTCGGTGGACACCTCGGGGCTTCGCTCGGAGCCGTCGAGCTGATCGTCGCCCTCCATCGCATTTTCAAGTCGCCCCACGACGCGCTGGTGTTCGACGTTGGCCACCAGGCGTACGCGCATAAGATCCTCACTGGCCGGAGAGATCGAATGCCCACCCTGCGCCAGCCGCAGGGGATCGCTCCGTTTCTCGATCCGCTCGAGAACACGCACGACGTTTTCGGAGCGGGGCACGCCTGCACGGCGATCTCCGCCGCCTTGGGGATTCTCGAAGCGCGCCAGCAGCGAAATCAGGAGGGAACCGTGGTGGCGGTGATCGGCGATGGCGCCCTCACCGGTGGGCTCACCTTCGAAGGGCTCAACAATGCGGGCGCCTCGCGCCACCCCTTGGTGGTGGTGCTCAACGACAACGAGATGTCCATCTCGGTGAACGTGGGCGCCGTCTCGAAGGCGTTGCGCGGGCTTGGGGCGCGGATGTTCTTCGAAAGTCTCGGCTTTGCCTACTTGGGTCCGGTGGATGGGCACGACTTGAAGGAGCTGCTGTCGGCTCTGCGCGAGGCGAAGCGGTCCAACAAGCCAATCGTGGTCCATGCCCTGACGCAGAAGGGTAGGGGTTTCGCGGCGGCAGAGGCGGATCCCAAAACGCGCGGCCATGCGATGGGTCCTTACGAGTTGCGCGACGGGAAGCTGGTCCGCTCCCGCGGCGGCAGCATCACCTTTAGCGAAGCCTTCGCCGCGGCGCTGGAGGAGCGGATGGCAGTGGATCCGCGGGTTGTCGCGGTGACGCCGGCGATGCTGGAAGGCTCGGCCCTGACCAAGCTGAAAAGCAGGTTTCCGGAGCGGGTGTTCGACGTCGGAATCGCCGAGCAACACGCGGTGACGTTCAGCGCGGGGTTGGCAATCGGAGGCTTGCGGCCGGTGTGCTGCATCTATTCGACGTTCTTGCAGCGCGCGATGGACCAGGTGATTCACGATGTCTGCCTGCCCAAGCTGCCGGTCATCTTCGCTGTGGATCGCGCCGGGCTGGTGGGCGCGGACGGAGCCACCCACCAGGGCGCCTATGACCTGGCGCTGCTTCGACCGATTCCCAATATCGCGCTGATGGCCCCGGTCGCCGGCGAAGATCTTGCGCCGATGTTGTCCGCGGCGCTGGAGCGCAACGCGCCCTCCGCGATCCGCTTTCCCCGGGGCACCCTGCCGGTCCTTCCGCCGGATCTCGCTCCCGGCAAGGGCTTGATCGTCGGCGCGCGGTGGATGAAGAAAGCAGACAATCCGGAGCTGAGCATCGTGGCCCTCGGACCGTTGGCGCTGTCCGCGCTGAGCGCCGCCGAAGGCAAGCGCTGGAACGTGCTCGACGCCCGCTTCGTAGCGCCGCTGGATCACGCCGCGCTGCGGGAGGCGGCCAAGAACGGCCGAGTGCTGGTGGTCGAGGAAGGCACGGTGCACGGTGGCCTGGGCAGCGCCGTTCTGGAGTTTCTCGCCGAGGAGCGAAGGGCCGCGCGAGTCCGCTGCCTCGGTCTGCCCGATTACTTCGTCCGCCACGGGGAAGCTCGAGCCCAGCGAGCGGAGCTGGGTCTGGACTCCGACGCCATCCGCTTCGCTGCGGAGGCTTTGCTCTAGGGTGCCCGCCAAAAGCGCCAAGCAGCGACTCGACACGCTGATCGTCGAGCGCGGCCTGGCGGAATCTCGCGCGCGCGCTCAAGCGTTGATCCTGGCCGGCAAGATTCTGGTGGACGAGCGCCGCGCCGAAAAGCCCGCAGCGCTGGTCTCGAGTGACGCGGACATCCGGATCAAGGGGGAGCTCCATCCGTTCGTGTCTCGGGGCGGAGTCAAACTGCAAAGGGCCCTGGAGCACTTCCAGCTGTCGGTCGAAGGAAAAGTCTGCGCCGACATCGGGGCCAGCACCGGCGGCTTCACCGATTGCCTTCTGCAGCGCGGGGCCGCAAAGGTGTACGCGGTGGACGTCGGATACGGACAGCTACATCACAAGCTGCGCACCGATCCACACGTGGTGGTGGGCGAGCGGCTCAACGCCCGCTATCTGACCGAACGGGAACTACCGGAGCCGCTGGATGTGCTGACCTTTGACGTCAGCTTCATCTCCCTGCGGCAGGTACTTCCGGCTGCGCTTCGCCGTTTGAAGCCGGGTGGGGTGATCGTCGCGCTGATCAAGCCTCAGTTCGAAGTCGGGCGCGGACAGGTGGGCAAGGGTGGCGTGGTTCGAGATCCGGTGGCGCGCGGCGCAGCGATCCAGGGAATCGGCGAGTTCGCCGCTCAGCAAGGTCTCGAGGTGTTGGGAATCATCGATGCGCCGATTCCCGGACCCGCGGGCAATCTGGAGGCGTTGCTCGCCGCGGTCCGGCCGGCTAATCGAGGATCAGAATCTCCACCCGCCGGTTGATTTCCCGCCCACGCGCGGTGAGGTTCGGAACGACCGGGCGCGCATCACCGTAGCCCGTGGTTTCGATTCGTTTCTTGTCGATCCCGGCTTTCTCGAGGAACTCGGCCACTGACGCGGCCCGGGCGACCGACAGCTTGAGATTTCTCTTCTTCGTGCCCGAATTGTCCGTGTGCCCGACAATCCGGATCCGCTTGATGTCCGACTTCAGGATCAGGTCCGCCACCTGCTGCAAGAGCGCGTAGCTGTCCGGTAGCAGCGTTGCTTTCGCCGTAATGAAGTGAATCCGCCGCACAGTCTCGATCTTCTTGTTTACGATCGTGACCAGCTTCTCCTTGGGCTCGGGAACCAAGTCGAACTTGACCGCAAGCTCGGCGCCCTCGCCGATCTCGATCGAGCGGGTTTGCCCGAGGTAACCGGGGGCGGAGACAGCGAGCGCGTACGCTCCGGGCTTCACTTCCACGTCCAGTGCTTCGCTCGCGCCCTCCACAGTCGCAACCTCTCGAATCGCAGGCCCACGGATGCTGACTCTTGCCGCGACGCCGCGATTGTCCGAGGCCACCGATACCCAAAGATGGGTTCTCCTCACGGCGAGCTTCATTTCCAGCGGAAGCACCAGGGTGCGGCCGGACTCGATTTGGACCTGCTGCTCGAGATCTTCGTACCCCGTCTTCACCACCTTCAATTTGATCGCCCCGCGCGGAAGCTCGTAGCTCAAAAACTTACCCGAACCGGCGTTGGATGCGACCGGTGGGAGATCGGTCGGACCAAACAGAATCAGCGCGCCCGCGATCGGTGCATGGGTCGCGGCGTCGCTGACCGTACCAGCGATTCGGCCCATCGCCTGCGCCGCGGGGACCTCTTTGACGATCGGAACGATTTGGGTGCGCGCTCGCCATGGGTCCACGTTGAGCGATGCGCCGAAGAAAACGTCGAACGGGGCGGGGGTAGGAATCCCGATCGCGACCGAGGAGTGGACGCGCAAGTCGATCGCCGCGATCAGCGTCAGGTCCTGAATCGCCGTCACCTTCAGTCCCATCGTCACGATCTGCGGCAGGGCCGCGGTCAAGGGAATCGAGTTCCCGCTCGGATCCACCAGCCGGTTGCCCGGAACGCCCAACGGATAGGTGATGCTGTACTCTCCGAACGGCGTCAGAATTGGAAGCGGGATCTCCATTCCTGCACTGCCAAAGACCCGGTTGAAATTGTTGGCGTTGTACGCGAACTGCTCGGCCGCTCCGAAGGCGCGAGTCGGTTGCAGCGACCGGGTCGTGTCCCACAGAAATCCCGCATTCAGGTGGAAGCGGAGCGGGACCTGCGGCGCTTGCTCCCGGGCGTCATAGGTCAACAGAAATCGGGGAGAGGCGCCCCATCCGGAGGTTCGGGCAGCCTCCCCGCCGGATCGGGAGAACAACATCGCCCGGCCCTCTACGCCGGAGTAGAGGCCTCGCGCCAAGTGAGCGGAGAATTTGAGCCCCGCGGCGCCATCCCCAATCGACTGAATCCGGACAGGGATGGAGTTGCTATTGATGTTGGAGCTTGCGCTGTAAGCCGCGTAAAGCTCGAAAAAGCTGAAGGGGACGAACGAGGCGGCGAATGTCCCGGCACTGCGCGTTTCCACCGCGGTGGGAACCGGAAAGTTCGTCGCGTGCACGTACTCGCCCACTCCGGAAAAGCGAAGGATGCCGGCGCGGCCGAGGTCCGCGCTCGAGGTGTGCAGCAGCCCGGTAGCCCCCTGCACTCCGCTGGTCAGACGGGTAGTCCTGCGATCCGCGATGTCCAGGTTCCACGTGGCCGGACTTTCAGTGCCGTCCTCGATCGCAATGGCGCGAACGGCTTGCTGCGAGCTCGGGGTCTGTCCCCTGGCTTGCGAGAGAAAACAAAGCGCCGAAACCGAACAGAGGACGGGGAGGGAGGGTCGCATTTTGGACGGGTCTGCCGCGAGTATAGCGGCTGGGCTATAGAGGCAACCATTGGGAATCACTAGGTTTTTGTCCTACCTTCGCCTCCAATGGGTGAGTTCCGACCCCGTGCTGGTCTGGCCTTCAGCCTCCAGGCATAATTCGATGGAATGTCGTACACTCTCTGTGGCCTGTGCACCTACATCCAACGGACGCCGGGCACGGGGGCATGCAGCACGTGAGGCCAACCTCCCCTCTGAGAGGAAGGGTTCTGGTTGTGGGCGAGGCGGCTTCGCCTTCGCAGTGGCTCGAAAAGCTTTCCAGCCGAGGTTTCTACTGCGCGGCGGCCGCCACCGCTGACGCGGTGTTGTCCCTGGCCCCGCAGCTTCAGCCCGAGGCGATCCTGGTGGTGGGCGCCGGAACGCCCGAGCGAGAAGCCTTGAAGGCCATCCGGCAGAGCGCCGGGCTTCGGCAGTTGCCGGTCCTTGCCGATTTGACCGGCGGCAACTCCGAAGCCTTGCGGCGGATGGACTTCGATTTCGACGATCGCATCTATAGCGAGGACGAGCTTACCGTTCGGCTCGAGGCCGCCCTCCGAGCCAAGCGACTTGCGGAACGGGACGTCATCGTCCAGCTGCGAATGGAGGCGCTGCTGGAGATTACCCAGGCGGCGACCAGCTCGCTGGAGCTGGATCAAATCCTCAAGATTGCGCTCGAAAAGCTCTCCCGGGTGATCGTCAATGACCGCTGCTCGGTGGTGCTGGTGGAAGGAGCAAACACCCGGCAGGCGCAGGTCGTGGCCTCGGCCGAGAACCCGACTGTTTCGGCGCTGCAGCTGGATTTGGCTCGCTATCCCGAGCTGCGAAGAGCGCTGGAAACCCGGCAACCCGTCTACATCGAGGACGCGCTGCGAGATCCGCTGATGGCGGAGGTGCGTTCCCACATCACCCCGCTGGGGGTCCGGAGCATTCTGGTCCAGCCGCTGATCTGCCAGGAGGATTTGCTGGGAGCGCTCTTTTTGCGGCTTTCTCGAGCGGAGGGAAGCTTCGGCCGCGAGGAGCAAGAGTTCGCCCGCGCCGCGGCGGCCGCCTTGGCCAACTCGGTCCGCAACGCGCGGCTGCACACCGCGCTCAAGCGCAAGCGAGACGATCTCGAGCTGGCGTACGTGGATCGCTACCGCGAATTGACCGAGGCGAATCGCCGACTCAAGGAGCTCAACCGGATCAAGGATGAAATCATCGCGGTGGTCAGCCACGATCTGCGCGCGCCGCTTCAAGTCCTGCTCGGACACGGGCGGCTGCTGCTCGATGGCGAGCCATCGCCTCACCAGAAGGCCTCGCTCGAGGCGATCGTCCGGCAGGGAAAGAAGATCCTGGATCTCGTCGAATCGCTGCTCGAGCGGGGCAAGGGGGACCAGGCGCGCTTTTCGCTCGAGCCGACCCGGGTGGACGTGGCCGAGCTGTGCACCCAGGCGGCGGAAGAGCTGGAGATCCTCGCGGCGGAACGCGGCATCTCCTTGCGCCCGGAGAGTCCGGAGAGCCTGACGGTGGTCGGCGATGAGGTGAAGCTGCGGCAGGTGCTGCAGAACCTGATCACCAATGCCATTCAGCACGCAAAACAGTCCGGGGCGGTGACCGTCCGCTGTCAGAGACTCAAGCGCCCGGATGGAGATGCGGTCCGGGTGGTGGTCCAAGATGATGGACCCGGGATTCCGGAAAACCAGCTCCAGGTGGTGTTCGATCGTTACCGCCATGGACCCGGGGGAACCGGATTGGGACTGACGATCTGCAAGGAGTTCGTCGAGCTGCATGGAGGGGAGATCTGGGCTGAAAACCTATTAGTCGGCGGCTGCGCGGTGACGTTTACCTTGCCGTTGGCCAGCGGCCCCGAGCTCAAGAGTGCGGGCGCGATGCCGACTCCGGTCGGGGAGCTGCCGCGGGTTCTGGTGGTGGAGGATGAGCCAGAGGTGGCGGCGGTGGTTTCGGAAATCCTGCGCTCCCGTTATCGGGTCGATGTGGCGCGGGACGGAGCGGAAGGGGTCGCCAAGGCGAGAGGCCTGCATCCCGATCTGATCGTGATGGATGTGTTCCTGCCCAAGTTGGACGGGCTGGATGCGGCGGTGGCGCTCAAGTCGTCATCGGATACCGCCGACATCCCGGTGATTCTCCTCTCCGCGCATCAAGGCGTGGCCGACAAGGTGCGCGCGCTCAACCTCGGAGCGGTGGATTACATGAGCAAGCCCTTCCAGGCGCTGGAGCTGTTGGGCCGGGCCGAGCGGGCGATCGAGCTTTGCAACACTCAGAAGGAGCTGCAGCGCAGCACCGCGCTGTTGCGGAAAACCGGAAGCGACCCGGAGACCGGAATGTTCGACCGAAGCGGTCTGCTCAACCGGCTGGGGCATGAGCTGTCGCGAAGCCAACGGTACCGGCGGCCGCTGAGCATGGCGGTGTTGGTTCCCGACGGCGCGGCGGCTCAGGAGCGGATTCGGGAGTGCGCGATGCTGATCCGCGAACGGATCCGCACGCCGGACTTCATCGCCCATTTGGGAGACGGGGTGTTCGCGGTCGTGCTTCCGGAGTCCAACGCCGCCGGCGCGCATGGCATCTGCTCCCGGTTGACGACCGAGCTGCAGGACGCTACCGGTCTCACGTTTCGGACTTCCAGTGCGGATGTTGGACGGGATGGCCCCAAGCCCGAGACGCTCTTACAAGAGTTGTTGGCGGCAGTCCGACCATGAGGATTTTTGACAAACATGTTGTGTGGGATGCAGTGGATCTGGGTTTTGGGGTTGGGCGCAATCCCGAATGCGCTTGGCGCTGAGCGACCTGGGGTAGACGTCGCGGCGATGCAAGAGGCGATGCGGACCTCGAAGGAGGAGGCGCCCGATTACCCGTCGTCCGCAGCCTATGCCCATTACCTCGCCGCGAAGGTGGCGAGTGAAGAAGGGGACCATAAACGAGCGATCCAGGAGCTGAGGTTGGCGCTCGCCTCCGACGATGGGGAGCCGGCGCTGGTGACGGCTCTGGCGGAGGAGTACGCGACCGTTTCCGAGCCGCAGCGAGCGCTTCACGAGCTGTCGGCGCTGTTTCAGCACTCGAATCGCTATGCCCCGGCGCACGTTTTGATGGGCCGGATTCTGCTCGAGGAGAAGAAGTACGCCGCATCGGCCGAGCATCTGGGTCGGGCAATCAAACTGCGTCCCGAAGAGCCGGATCCGTACTTGTTGCTCGCCCAGGTTCACCTCGAGCGCAAGGAGCCCGATCAGGCGATCAAGGTAATTGAGCGGCAGGTCTCTGCGAATCCGGACCGGCCGATCGGGTACAAGCGGCTTGGCCTCGCCCTGGCCGATCGGCGGGATTTCGTCCGCGCGGAGCGGATGCTCAAGAAGGCCGCGCTGGTGGAGAGCGACGACTTCGAAGTGTGGACCGGCCTGGCCCAGATTTATCAGTCCACCTCCCGACTGGCCGACGCTGAAAAGTCGTTCGGAAAAGCGCTGGAGATGGATCCCGACAACCGGGACGTGCTGCTCTCGTTGGGCGCGGTGGCGCTCAAGGCCGGCTCCGGCGCGCGCGCTCGCGCGTATTTCGACCGGGTGCTCTTTCTCTCCGATGAGCCGGAATACACGGTGCGGGTGGCCTTCGCTTATCTGGCGAGCGGCCACCTTGCGGAAGCGGTTGAGGTTTTGGACGGGGCCCGGGAGCAGAGCGCCGCTCAGCCGCGGATCACCTTCTATGCGGCTTTGCTGCATGAGCGGCTACGGCACTATTTGAAGGCGGCGGCGCTATTCGGGGAGCTGCCGGCCAGCGCGGACTTGTTTCAGGAAGCGCGCATCCACCAGGCTACTTGCCTGTCCTTGGCGGGCCAGCACGCCCGGGCGGAGGAGCTGTTCAAGCAGGCATTGCAAGAAAAGCCGGATCTGCTCGAGGCGTATCCGGCCTACGCGATCGCGCTCGAGCGGTCCGGCAGGCTCGAACGGGCGGAGTCCCTGCTGAGCGAAGCGATTCAACGCAACCCCGCTCCGGAGCTACTCGAAGCGCTCTCATCGCTCTACGGCCGCCACGGCCGAACCCAGCAGGCGATCGAGATGCTCTCGGACGCTTTGCGCAAGACGCCCAAGGACGAAACCCTGCGGTTCGCGCTCGGCAGCGCTTACGAGCGGCAAGGAGAATCGGCCAAGGCAATCGCCCAGATGCAGCAGGTCCTCAACCTCAATCCAGAAAACGCCTCGGCAATGAATTTCATCGGCTACACGCTCGCCGAGCAGGGCAAGAATCTGGATCGGGCGGAGAAGCTGATCCGCCGGGCGCTCGAGTTGCAGCCGGAAAGCGGCGCGTTCTTGGATTCGCTGGGCTGGGTCTACTTCCGGCGCGGCCAATACTCGCAAGCGATCGGAACGCTCGAGAGCGCGGTGGAGCACGATCCGGATCCGATGATTCTCGAGCATCTTGGAGATGCCTACCGAAGCTCTTCGAAGAAAGCCCAGGCGGTCGATGTGTATCGGCGCGCGCTGGAGACGCTCAAGTCCGCGCCAGAGCTGCAGGAGACCGAAGGCCAGGCGCAAAATCTGGAGCGCAAGCTGAAGATGCTTTCCCGAGAGACCGCCGATCGCTAAGGTCCTCAGGCCCGATGGCGCAACATCAGGAAGGTTTTTTGGAGGCAAAAGACGGCCTGCGCCTGTTCTGGCAGTCGGACCTGCCGCAAAACCCCAAGGCACGGGTCGCTTTGGTGCATGGCTACGCCGAGCACATCGGTCGTTACCAGCCGGTGATCGATGCGTGGGTTGCGGACGGAATCGCCGTCTTTGGCTTCGACTGTCGAGGACACGGCCGATCCGAAGGCAGGCGGGGCCACTGCAATCGGTTCTCGGATTACCTCGATGACTTCGAGCTGTTCGTCAATCATTGGGGGGTGAGCGATCGCCCGGGCAAGTGGTTTCTCTTGGGCCACAGCCACGGGGGGTTGATTGCGATTCACGATCTCGCTCGTCGCGGACCGCAATGGGCGGGGTTGATTCTCTCCTCGCCGTACTTGCGACTGGCGCTCACCCCGCCGGCGGCGAAGGTTTTCGCCGCGAGGCTGGTGGAGAAGGTGCTCCCCTGGGCGCCATTCAAGAACGAGATCAGCTTCGACCAGCTCACGCGGGATGCGAAGGCGCAAGTCCTGGTCTCCCGTGATCCTCTCTACAATCGGACCGTCACCCCGCGCTGGTTCAGCGAGTCGACTCGAGCGCAAGCCCAGGCGCTCGCGCTGGGCCCTTCGCTGACATTGCCGGTGCTGGTGATTTGTGGCGGAGAGGATCCGATTGCTTCCACCGCCACCACGCGGGCGTTTTTTTCCACCGTCGGCGCGAGAGAGAAAAATTACCAGGAGTACCCAGGAATGCTACATGAGACGCTCAATGAGATCGGAAAGGAAGAGGTTTGGAAGCAAATCTCTTACTGGATCTCCGCGCATTCCTAGCGTACCGTCCTGCACCGTCGCAGATGCGCGGCTGATCACGCTTGGGGGCACTGGCGCAAATGGCTCAAAGCGAGCAGACGGGAATCATCGGTAAGGGGATCACCATTCGTGGAAACCTCACCGGAGGCGGCGATCTGGTGATCGAGGGCCGCGTCGAGGGGCAGATTTCGCTCAAGAATCATCTGACGATCGAGCGCAGTGGCCACGTCGAGGCGGAGATCCGCGCCGAGGAGCTGACGATCAACGGAGAGGCCAGCGGCAACATCGATGCCACTTCGATGGTTTCAATCACCTCGTCGGCGAAAGTGGCCGGCGACATCAAGGCCCCGCGGGTGGTGATTGAGGACGGAGCGGTCTTCAATGGAACCATTGAGATGGATGTGAAGCTTCCGGACAACATTTGAGAGGAAACCAAGCGCTTATGGCGAACACGGTCATTGGTTCGAGCATCGTGATCGACGGGGAGATCTCCGGCGATGAGGACCTCGTGATCCAGGGAACGGTGAAGGGTAAAATTTCCCTCAAGGAAAGCCTCTTCGTCGATAGCTCGGGGGTGGTGGAGGCGGACATTGAAACTCAGAATGTGGAGGTCTCCGGAAAGGTGACCGGCAACATCAATGCCAGCGACAAGGTAGAGCTGAAGAGCGACTGCCGGGTGATCGGAGACATCAAGGCGCCGCGGATTCTGATCGCCGATGGCGCGTCGTTCAAAGGAAACGTCGATATGGACGTGAAGGAACGCTAAACCATGGCCAATCCCAAGGACACTTCCAGTTCGAGCGGCGATAACACGGTGATCGGTCCGTCGATCGTGATCAACGGCAAGCTCAGCGGCGATGAAGACTTGACGGTGCGCGGGCGGCTGGAGGGAGAGCTGTCTTTGACCAAGACCTTGATCGTCGAGCCCTCCGGAGTGGTGAAGGCGAATGTCGACGTCAAGAACGCGGTGATCAGCGGCGCGGTGGTGGGCAATGTCGACGCGGCCGAGAGCGTGGAGCTGACCAAGGAAGGGCGAATGATAGGCGACATCCGATCCCCGAGAGTGATCTTGGTGGACGGCGCGAGCCTTCGCGGTCGAATTGACATGGGCGAAGTAAAGGGAGAACGCTCCGAAAAGGGCGCTCGCCCGGCGCGGGCGGTGCGAGCGGTCCCGGTCCCCGCGCGACCTGCGGTTCGAATCGCCGGAAAATCCAAGCTGGAGGGCAAGCCACCGCCTCCTCCGCCGCCTTCTGGATCCCGCTCAGGCGCGCCCGTCCCGCCGTTGGTTGCAGCCGGTTCCCGCAGGAGGGTGGTAGTAAAGAAGAAGGCGCGGTGAGCGAAAGCTCGAAGCAATGGAAGTTGAAAATCAAAGCACCGTGGGCGCACCCGCGCCGAAGGTTCAGCCATCCTTCGGGCTGGTTCCCCTCGAGCTGATCGACGAGGATCCGACGTTTCAGCTTCGGCCGGAGGGAGACTTGTCCGCACTGGCCACGGACCTCGCTCGATTGGGACAGCTGTTCCCGGTGGACTTGAGAACCACGTCGAACGATCGGTTTCAGGTGGTCTGCGGTTTCCGGCGCGTCTCGGCGCTGCGATTTCTCCAGCGCAAGGAGGTGATGGCGCGGATCCATGCCGATCTGTCCGATGAGGATGGGGTGCTGATGGCCTTGGCGGTGGCGATTCACTCCGAGGGCCTTTCGCGCGAACAGCTGGTAGAGGCGAAGAGCCGATTGGACCGCGCCGGCCGACTGAGCGTTGCGGCGAAGGACATGCTCGAGAAGGCGCTGAGTGCCAACGGACAGCTCGCCCCCGAGGTGATCGACGAGGTGGAGGAGGTCGACGCCGACGAGCTGGCGTCCGCGGTGACTCAGCGGCTGGGAGAAATCAATCAGGACCTCTCCATGTTGGCGGACGTGTTTGCGTCACTCGAACCGGACCAGCAAGAGGAGCTTCTGACTCAGCTTCGCTACTCGGCGGATCTGGTCGCCTACCTGGAAGGAACTGATGATCAGTGAGTCTCTGGAAAGGGATCGCCTCCGGCTGCTCGAGCTGCTCAAGGAGCTTTCCTACGAGAAACGAAAGGTGACGCTCACCTCAGGTAAAGAGTCCGACTTCTACATCGACTGCAAGCGAACGGCCCTGACGGCCGAGGGCCACTTTTTGATCGGTCGACTGCTTTTCTCGGAAATCCGCCGGCAAGCGCCCGAGGTTCGCGCGGTGGGCGGCCTCACTTTGGGAGCGGACCCTCTGGTTTCCGCGGTGAGCCTGACCAGCTACTTGGCGGGCCAACCGCTCGCCGCGTTCATCGTGCGCAAAGAGCTCAAGGGCCACGGAACGGAGCAGTGGATTGAGGGTGCCCACACCGTCAAACCTGACGCGGCGGTGGCGATCCTTGAGGATGTGGTCACCAGCGGCGGCTCCACGCTCAAAGCGATCGAGCGCGCCGAGCTGCACGGATTCAAAGTGACTCACGCGTTCGCGCTGGTGGATCGGCTCGAGGGTGGTAGAGCCGCCCTCGAAGGCAAGGGGTATCGGCTCGCCGCGCTCTATACCCGCAAGGACTTTCCCTGATGGCTCGCTTTGCCCTGGGGACGCTCTGGCAAGCGGCGCCGTTGTTGTTCGCGGCGGGGTGCGTGATGCATCCGCCGGTGGTGGGAGAGCGGGGGCCCAAGGCGCGAAGCGATGCAGCCGAAACCGCCTACCAGGTGACGATCTCGAAGTACACGGATCGCGGCGAGGCGTACGATCAACTGGACACCCGGGTCTTCTGCGCGGCGACCTACCAGAGCTGGGTATTCCGGGAGGCCCGGGTGCAGCGGCTCGCGTCGTTCCAGTCGCAGACGGCGGAGCAAGTTCTCAAGACTCTCGACCAGGAGCGATCCACCTTCGACGCCTACTATGAGTTTTGGCTCGGCGTGCACGTCAATGACCTTCGATTCGAGGACTTCGACAGGCCAAACAGCATCTGGCGGCTGGTTCTGGTCACTGACTCGATGGAAGCGCAGCCGTCGCAGATCCGGCGAGTGGGGCGGGCCGACCTCAACATGCGCGCCATCTATCCTTACATGGATGAGTTCTGGGTCGGGTACTGGGTCCGATTTCCGCGGATTGCCTCCAACGGCTCACCCGTGGTGATGCCGGGGACCAACCGGATCAGGCTGCGAGTGGCCTCGACGCTCGGGCGCGTCGAAATGATGTTTCCGCTCGAATAGCCTTTCAGCGCATCGGGTGGCCCGCCGCGACCGCGACCGCGGCCGCCGCGGCGACGAACACGAGGATCGGGGCGAGGTAAGGGAAGGCCCGGGGTCCGGCTCGAAGCGCCAGTCCGCAAGGCAGCCCGAACACCAAACCGCCCAGGTGCCCCGCCCAACTGACGAACGGAAGGAAGCTGATGACTGCGATCTGCACCAACCAGATGAGCAAGCTCTGCCTGGTGGCGCGATTGGCGATCGGCAGCATCGCTCCCGCCCAGCTGATGATCATTCCCGAAGCTCCCACAGTGGGGGTGTCGAAGTTGAACCAGAGGGCGAACGCAGCAGATCCCAAACAGCCGACCAGCGAAATTACCGCGAAGCGCCAGGTCCCCAAGAGGCGCTCGAGCCCAAATCCGAGCGTGTACACCACCGACATGTTCATCACGATGTGCAGCACGCCGCCGTGCTCGACCGCATAGGCGAGCAAACGCCACCACTCTCCGGCCTGAACCGCGGGTCCGTAGAGCGACCAACGCTCGCTGCCGGCGAGGGAAGTCGCCAAGAATCGCGCCGCCGAGACGCCGATCACCGCGCCCGAGAACCAGGGAATCGGCCGTCTCCGAGCCATCTGGATCGGAGCGGGCGGCGGATTCGGAAATTCCCTCTGCGGAAGGGCCATCTAAATCTGCCGAGAAATGACGGTGTCCTTCTTCCAGTTGTGATCGTCTCGCTCGGGATAGTCGAGGCTGTAGTGCAGCCCGCGGCTCTCCTTGCGGCGCGTGGCGCATTCGACGATCAGATGGGCCACTTCGGCGATATTGCGCAGCTCAATCACATCGCGTGTCACCTTGAATCGCCAGTAGTAGTCGCGGATTTCCTCGCGCAGCAGATCCAGCCGCCGGCGGGCACGCATCAGGCGCTTGTCGGTCCGGACGATTCCGACGTAGTTCCACATCAAGCGCCGGATCTCGTCCCAGTTGTGGGTGACCACCACGCTCTCGTCGGAGTCGACCGCCGAGCCCGGATCCCATGCCGGGACTTGATCGGTTACACGAGGCACGGTTTCCACGTCCTCGAGCGCGGCTTTGACCGCCCGATGGCCAAAGACCAGGCCCTCGAGCAGAGAATTCGAGGCCAGGCGGTTGGCACCGTGCAGGCCGGTCTGCGCCACTTCTCCGATTGCATACAGCCCTGGAACGTTGGTGCGGCCGAAGAGATCGGTGACCACGCCCCCGCACTGGTAATGCGCCGCGGGTACGACCGGAATCGGTTGAACTGCCATGTCGATCCCGAACGCCTTGCAGGTGGCATAGATATTTGGAAAACGCTCCATCAAGAAGGCTCGGCCCAAGTGGGTCATGTCAAGAAACACGCACTCATCGCCGGTCCGCTTGAGCTCCGAGTCGATCGCCTTGGCCACCACGTCGCGGGGCGCGAGCGCGCCGAGCGAGTGATAGCGTTGCATGAACGATTCGCCGCTTCGAAGTCGCAACCGGCCGCCTTCGCCCCGCAACGCCTCGCTGACCAAGAAGCTTTTCGCCTCGGGGTGATAGAGGCAGGTAGGGTGAAATTGATAGAACTCCAGGTTGGCGATGTCAGCTCCCGCTCGATACGCCATCGCCACCCCATCGCCGGTCGCGACGTCCGGGTTGGTGGTGTAGAGGTAAACCTTTCCTGCGCCGCCCGAGGCCAGGATGATCGTCCGAGCGAGAAACGTTTCGATCTGGCCGGTGGGCAAGAGCGCGTACACGCCGACGCAGCGGCTCTGTCTCCGGTCGGCGCGCCGATCGTGGATCAAGTCGTTGCGCCGATCCTGGATCAAGTCGATCGCCGCGGTATTGGGAAAGAAGGTGATGTTGTTCTTCTCGTCGCAGGCGGCGAGCAACGCCCGCTCCACCTCGCGACCGGTGATGTCCGTGGCATGGACGATTCGCCGCTCCGAGTGACCGCCCTCCCGGGTCAAATCGAACTCGCCACTCGGACGCCGGCTGAATTCAGCGCCGAGCGCGACCAGCTCTCGGACCCGGTCCGGACCTTCGCGGACGGCCACCTCCACCGCTTCGCGCTTACACAGTCCAGCGCCGGCGGCGAGGGTGTCCTCGATGTGCCGCTCGAACGAGTCGGTGGACGAGAGGACCGAGGCAATTCCGCCCTGAGCATACTGGGTACTTCCCTCTTGCCGAGCGCGTTTGGTCAAAATTGCCACGGTTCCGCGGTCCGCGGCCTTGAGCGCAAAGGAAAGCCCAGCGACTCCACCACCGATGATCAGGAAGTCTGCCTGAACGGCCATGTCCTGCCGGAGCCTTAACTGTAGGATGTTCGGGAAGCAAGTTGGGGCACTAGAAACAAGGGGTTAGGGGCGCTAAGCTTTAGGGTTGGACTCTATGCGCGCACTGGCTGGCCCTCTCGGCGTACTAACCGTCTGTCTGTCGACGGGTTCCGCGTTCGCCGGCGGAAACATCTACAGGTACATCGAGAAAGATGGGACGGTCGTCTACACCAACGTGCCTCCCTCGGGGATTCGCGCGAAGCGCATCAAGGGAACATTCCATCGTTCTCCGAGGGCAACCGAACCCGCGGCGCCTCCTCCGACCTCCTCGATCCCCGAGTACCACGAGCTGGTAGAGCAGGCCGCGCGCCGGTACCGAATCCCAGTTGCCCTCGTCCATGCGATCATGCACGCCGAATCGAACTTCGATGCGCATGCCGTTTCTCAGCGCGGTGCATCCGGCCTGATGCAACTGATGCCCGACACCGCTCGAGAGATGTACGTGAAGGATATTTTCAACGTGCGGGACAACATCGAAGGCGGCACTCGGTACTTGCGCTACTTGGCTAACGAGTTTCAGGGTGACATGGTGAAGATGGTGGCCGCTTACAATGCCGGCCCAGACGCAATCAAAAAGTACGGCGGCAACGTTCCGCCGTTCGATGAGACGCAGGCCTACGTTCGCAAGGTCTTGCAGCTCTACTACCAGTACAAGGATCTCACTAAGCTGGCTCAGGCGGATCGACGCTAATGATGGAGAGCCAACGCGGAATAGACGGCAGCGGCGGCTCCGGCAGTGACGAATTCATCCAGGCCCTGTACCGCGGTGGAGAGCTGCTCACTGAGGGCAAGGTGATCGAAGCCAAGGAGTACCTCGAGCGCGCGATCACGCTGCGGCCGGAGAACGAAAGGTGCCAGAACCTGCTCGGGCTGACGTATTTCAAGCTCGGCGTGTTTGAAAAAGCGGCGGAGGTTTACGGCGGGCTGGTGAAGGCCAATCCGGCGGACCCGACCCTGCGGGTCAATCTCGGATTGGTGCATCTGAAAACGAATCTCCTGGCGCGCGCGATCCGCGAGTTCGAGACCGCGATCGATCTCGCGCCGGATCACGGCAAGGCGCACAATTACCTTGGGCTGGCGCTAGCACAGTCGGGCGACTACGCGAGGGCGCGCGAACATTTCTTGGGGGCCGGTTCTCAGCAAATGGCCGAGCGCATGACCCGGGCAATGGCCAGCGGCTACGGAACCGAGATCTCCGAAATGCCGAGCGCGAGTTATTCGCCGGCGGCGGCCAACGGCCCGGGTCCGGAGCAGCCAACGATGATGCAGGATGAGGCGACGCAATCGTTTTACGCCGGGCCGCGTTCGACCGCCGACGCTCAGCCCGCGGCGCCCGCCGGGCAAGAGACCGATTGGAGCTCGCAGTTGGGAGAGATGTCGCAGGAGATGCCGGCGGCTCCGGAGATGATCGCTCCGCATTATCCGGTCGAGCAGATGCAGCCGATCGAACCGAACCCGGTGCAGAATGGCTATCAGTTGAGCGCTCCGGTGGAGACCTTTGCGGCGCCGACGACGATCCTTCGGACCCTGACGCCGACAATTCAGATCCTGCGCGAGCCGCCGAGCGGTTCCTTTCAGGTCGAGTCAAGCGGGGTGACGATGTGGGTCAACGGCCAGCTCTTGACCCGCCTCAACGGATTGGTCGCTTCGTGCGGCAGCTTGGCATTCAGCCCCGAGCGGAAGCGCTTTCGCGATCGCACCACCGATCGCTGGTTTGGGGAGGGCGCTTTTCGGATGGCCCGGGTGCAGGGGCAGGGCGCGCTGTATTTTCGGACGGAGGGGCGTATTTTCTTGCCGCTCGAGCTGGATGGAGAGTCCGCTTACTTTCGCGAGGATCGCGTGTTCGCGCTCGAAAACACCTTGGCGTTCGAGAACGGGCGGCTGCCGGCGCCGTTCACCGCCGACTTCGATCTGGTGCACCTGCGAGGATCGGGGCTGGTGCTACTCGGGTTGGATGCGGACTTGCATTCTCTGGAAATAAGCGACATGCGGCCGGCGATCATTCCGCTGGAGCGTCTGGTGGGATGGCAAGGGCGTCTGACCCCACGCCTGTCGGCGCTCTTGCCGGATGATCAGGGAAAGGTGCACCAGGTAGGACTCGAGCTGACGGGAGACGGTTTTGGGCTTCTGACCCTTCCGACGGGTTAAATGGCGCTCTCTGTCGAGCAGAGCGAGCCGCGTCCGAGAAGGCGAGCTCGATCCAGGCACCGTGGAATGCGCCCGCCGAGCGTGCTGGTGCAGGAGTTCTGGAATCTGCCCAACATGCTCACGCTTGGGCGGATTCTGCTGATCCCGATCTTCGTCTGGTTCACCTACGACGCGACGCCGCTCTATTCCTTGCTCGCCGCGGTGGTGTTCACGGTCGCTGCGATCACTGATGTGATCGACGGGTATCTGGCGCGTCGATGGAATCTGGTGACGGTCGTGGGCAAGTTCATGGATCCGCTCGCGGACAAGCTGATCGTGATGGCGGCGATGGTGATGATGGTCCGTCTGGGCCGGCTCGCGGCGTGGGTGGTGATTGTGCTTCTGGCGCGCGAGTTCATCGTCAGCGGCCTGAGGACGATCGCCGCGGGGGAGGGAATTGTGATCGCCGCCGGCCAAGAGGGAAAGTGGAAGACCTCGATCCAGCTGTGCGGAATCATCGCGCTCTGCGTGCACTATGTGCATCCGCTCGACTTGATCTGGTGGAAGTTCTATGTCGATTACAACCGGGTCGGCCAGGTGTTGATGTACATCTCGATGGTGCTGTCGCTCTGGTCGGCGGGCGTCTACTTCAAGGCATTCTTGAGCATGCTCGCGCGCCGCTCCACCCCAGCCTAGGCCGCGAGCTTCGATCCCCGCTTACAGGAGTTAAGACTTTCCGGTAAACGTTTTGCTGAGGTTTATAGGGGCTTCATTAATAGTTTGAGCCATTTGATTAAAGCACTAGTTAACGAGAAACCGTTAACTCCTGTATTCAAGCTCCGAAGGTCCAACCGTTGGGGCGCCCGCGGCCCAAGCGTGGCTACTTCGGCGGGTGTTCCTTGGCCTCCATCTGCTCGACTTCTTTCTTGGCGAGGCCGCGGTGGTTCTTCTTGGGAGCTTCTACTTTCTCCATCTTGCCATCCGGCGCGAAGACCAGTTCCTTCTGCTGCTTGCCCTTTTGAACAAGAATCTCGAAGTGCGTCGTATCTTCTTTCTCGCCAAGGATGATGCGTTCAACCCGCTTCACCGTCCAATCGGCGTACGGGCAATTCTTGAGCCCTTTTTGAACGTGCTCGGGCACAGCGCTGACTTCGACGTTCGTCTCTTCCGAGAAGATTTTCCCGTCGGCATCCACATCGACATCCATTTCCTCTTTCCCGCGCTCGAGGCTCACGTAGTAGATGGGCTTTCCTTTGTTGCGCTCTTTCTCCTGTTTTACAGAGACAATTCGCGCGTCCGGATACTTCTTCTTCACCGCGTCGGTCACCTCGGTTGGGGCGTCGGCGGCAAGTGCGTCACTGGTTAGCCACAACATTGCAACGATAAGAGTTCGCTGGAGCATCGTGGTCCCTCTCCTTTAAAGAAGAGTCCACACCAAGTGCGGCTCGTTGTGAATGTCAAGATTTCACCGCGGCAAAAGGCGACTTGGGAACGCCAATCCACTTCGAAATTGTACAAATGCGACATTTGACCGCACGGGTCATCTGCTTCGTCAATGCTAAGGAAACGCCGCGCCATCGAAAATTCACGGGAGGAGAATTCGATGATTACACGTTCATCATTTGTTCGGTCGTTCGCGGCATTTATTTCACTGACAAACCTTGGTCTGGCTAACGCGCAGTCATTTTATGACGACTTTGAAGCCGATACCTTCGATCCGTTTTGGACAATCAGCGAAGCATTCGGGTCGGTCCAGCTGAGTACGGATCAAGCGGTTTCAGGACTTCAGTCGGCGGCGTTCACGACTGGCGAGGGCGGCTTCCGAGACATCAGTCTGGGGCATCAGTTTGAAAGCGCAGTGCACGGGACTTTTTCGGTGTGGCTGTTCGATTCGGCGCCTGGCGTGATGACCAGTGACGCGAGGCTTTTTCTCACCAATACCAGCAATCCGAGCGCACGCACCTTCGTCGGGCCACTCGATTATGATTCGGACCTCTACTACGTGCAGGCACCGGGACTTCCCGAGAGCCCCACGAACGTGCAGCGAACCCTTGGCTGGCACCTCCTCGAGATCAGCACTGACGCCTCGGGCGGCGAGCTCGTGCTCGATGGAGAATCCCTTTACCAGTGGAGTGGCGATTTCCCGATCGACAAAGTGCAACTGCGCGTGAACGGCCCCGCCGCCACCCAGGCTTCAACCTACTATTTCGACGACTTGAGCTTCGAACAAAGGGATTGAGCGCCCGATGACCCACCCCCAAACCCCGGGCCGAGCGGGGGCGGATTAGCTCGTCCGCTCCTGCTCATTCGCCTTGGGGGTCTCCTGCATGCGGCAAAAAGCCACACCCCGCCTGGGCTCGCAAGCCTGCTAAGGAGGCGGACTGAACGAAACCAGCCCCGACTCATCCACCCATGATCCCTGCCATAATCCGAAGCGATCCGCTCGCGTTTTTCATCTCGTTTGCTTTCATTCCTTCGTTCGCCCTCGGTGCCGACGCGGATCTAGCTGCGGATGCGATGTCCGCTTCTTCCGCGGAGACAACTCAAGGTCCCAGGCGGGAAGCCTCCGAGGAGATCGAGGTAGTGGGGGAAAAGAGCGATGTTAAGCAAATTCTCCTTCAGCCGCAGTCCATTGGGGTCGTGACCCGTCAGGAGATGAGGCGAAGCGACGGCCTATTCCTGGAGGAATCGCTCAATCTGGTTCCCGGCGTGCGCATGGAAAGCCGCAGCCTGTCTGGAGGCCAGCGCATCACCATCCGAGGTTACGGCAACGCCACCAACTTCAACGGCACCGGGTACAAGGCCTACCTCAACGGCATTCCCATTACCGACGCCGAGGGAATCACCATCCTGGATGACGTCGACTTCTCCACGCTTGAAAAGGTGGAAGTGATCAAAGGGCCATCCTCCAGCTTGTATGGCGCGGGGATCGGCGGAGTAGTCAAGATGTACACTGTGCGGCCACAACCCAGGACGACGCGCTTCATTCAGGAAGTGGATGGCGGCAGCTTGTCGCTCTTCAGGACCAACACGCGCATCGAGCATGCCACCGACAACGCGGCCGTCGTCGTAAATTACGGCCATCAGCATTCGGACGGTTACCGAGTTCACAATCAATCCAGAAAGGACTACGCCCTTTTGACCGCGGATTACGAAGCCAGCGCCAAGCAGTCGCTTTCCACCTACGCCGCGTTCAATCATTCCTTCGATCAGTTGGCTGGACAACTCACCGAGCAGCAGTTTCTGAACAGGGACCAGGCATTCGAGCAACCCTACATCGACAACAATGCCCACGTAGCCATCGATAGCATTCGCTTCGGGATCGCTCACCGGTATGAATTTCACCCATCGGTCAGCAATGTCACCAGCGTTTACGGCAGTGGGTATCAATTGGATCAGCCATTTGCGTTTGGCCGGACTGACAATATGGCCCTCAATTACGGTGGAAGGACGGAATTCAACCTTAGGTTTGGCGGAGAAAGTCTGGGACTCTCGGGAGTCGTCGGCGCGGAGGTCCAGCAGACCAACGCGTTCAAAAAGAGCTACAACTTCAACGTTGCCACTGGCCCCGGCGCGATACGTGGCGACCTGGAAGTGAGGTCATTTCAATCAAACGTATTCACTCAGTGGGATTTCCACCTGCCGTACGAATTCATGGTCACCGGGGGGGCGAGTGTCAATTTCGTCCATTACAACATCAAAGATCGCCTCACGAACAGCGCGAATCCAACCCATCCGGACCAATCTGGCGTCAAGGACTTCACTCCTGTGGTCACTCCGCGTGTGGCGGTCGAGAAGGCATTCGATCGCATGCTGAGCATCTACGCCCAGGTCAGCCTGGGCTACACTCCCCCGGCTTCCGGAAACGTGGTGATCCCGCAAATCGGGGCCGTCAACACCGGCTTGAAGCCGGAGCGCGCGACGCTCTACGAAGTGGGTACCAAGGGCAACTTGGTCAATGGACGCCTGCTGTACGAGGTCGCTCTCTTCGACCTGTACGTGAAGAATAAATTCACGCCGCAGTCAGTGACCGATAACCGGGGTACGGTTCTCTACACTTTCACCACCAACGCCGGCAGTCAGAACGACCGAGGCATCGAGGTGGCGGCGAAGTACGCGCTGATCCGAGACAACGACAGTCTACTCTCGCTGGTGGAACCATTCGTTACCTATACGTTTTCAAATTTTCGATACGATGATTTCAAGAGCAATAACAACAATGACGCTACGACCGTAAACTTTTCGGGCAAGAAAGTCGTGGGCGTGCCGATCAACGTCCTGAACGTGGGTCTCGATCTGGCGCTGAAATGGGGATTCTACTTGTACGCCACGTACCAATTCGTGGATTCAGTGCCGCTGACTTTCGATAACGCGCACTCCGCGAAGAGCTACTCTTTGCTCAGTGCAAAGCTCGGGTACCGAAGGGACCTTACCGAGCACTTTCACCTGGACCTTTTTGCGGGTGGAAACAACCTGCTTGGCAGCCTCTACTATACCTTCGTCTTTCTCAATGCGTCCTATGGCACTCCCACCAATCCTATCGACCCAAACGTTTACCTGAACGGCCCGTACTCGCCGATCTTCTACGGTGGCGTCAACTTGAGCTACACGTTGTAGCTGCATGATGATCAAGCGATGGCTGGCCCTGGTGTTCGTACCGCTCCTGTTCGTGGGGTGTCGGTTCAATAACCAGGAGCAAGGTGAGCACCAGCAGCGGATCGTCTCGCTGTCCAAGCAATACAACGAAATCATCTTTGCGCTCGGAGCGGAGAAGGATCTCGTCGCGGTAGATCTCTCGAGCACCTATCCGCCGCAAATCAAATCCCTGCCCACCGTCGGTTACCATCGGGCCTTGAGCACCGAGGGCATCGTCTCGGTAAAGCCCTCGCTGGTGCTGCACGATAACAACGTCGGGCCGGAGCAAGTGATGCGGCAACTCGAGCAGCTAAAAATCCCGCTCAAGGTCTTCGAGGCGAAGGGCCAGGACATCGAGTCCACCAAGTCGCTGGTGAGCGAGATGGGGCGCTTTTTCCATAAGGAAGCAAAAGCGGAGAGCCTGAACCGCAAGCTCGATCAGGACATGGAAAAGGCCTCGCGCAGAGCCAAGTCCTACTCGACCAAACCGAAGGTGGTCCTGATCCACTTCGGCCGGGCGATGAACATCTACCTGACGATCACCCGGACGAGCACTGCGGGAAAAATGATTGAATGGGCGGGCGGGGAAATTCCGATCGGCGGAGATCGAGGAATGGTGCAGCTCTCTCCGGAGATCATCGCCTCGGCGGACCCGGACGTGATTTTGCTGACCGATTTCGGCTATGACCGGCTCGGCTCGCCCGAACAAGTGACGACTCTGCCCGGCGTGGACAGCACCCGTGCAGCCAAGAATCGGAGAATCTTTCGCGTCGAGGAACACGACCTGGTGTATATCGGTCCGCGCACCGGTGAAAACGTGCTGAAGCTCCAAGACCTGATTCATGCCGGCAAAGCCGCTGGGTAGCCCATACGCGGGAATCCTTCCGGTGCTGGCGATCGCGCTCGCGGTGATCGCCGTCTTTTCAGTCCGCTTTGGGGCGGTCGGCGTGTCATTTGCGGACATGATTTCCGCGCTGAGAAAAGGGTGGAGCGCGCCCGAACTGCTCAATCTCACCGAGCGGATTTTTCTTGAAATCCGTTTGCCTCGGGCGCTCGCGTGTCTCTTCGTCGGAGCCAGCCTGGCGATGGGCGGGGTCTTGATGCAAGCCTTGTTTCGCAACCCGATCGTCGAGCCGGGATTGGTGGGCACTTCGAGCGGCGCGGCGTTCGGCGCGTCGTTGTACTTCGTACTCGGTGCGACGCTGAAGTTTCACACCGGGGAGTGGACTCTCCCGCTTGCCGCGTGCCTGGGTGGCGCGGTCGCGACCGCGTGCGTGTTTCTGGTCTCGGAAACAACCCAGGCCAATCGAGAGTCGACGACGGCGCTGTTGCTCACTGGCATCGCAGTCAACGCGCTCTTCTTGAGCGGGGTTGGATTCTTTTCGTACATCGCGCGGGATCCGCAAGCGCGCTCGATCACATTTTGGAATCTGGGCACGCTCTCCGGCGCGAATTGGCGGGCGGTGATCATTCTGGCAGTGGTGACCATCGTCGGACTGGCGATCTCGCTCCGGTACGCGCGGCAGCTCAATTCCTTGATGATGGGAGAGGAGGAAGCGCTGTATTTGGGAGTCGACGTCAAGCGGCTGAAGCTGACGATCACCGCAGTGAACGTGATGCTGGTGGCGGTGGCCACGTCGATCACCGGAATCATCAGTTTCGTCGGGTTGATCGTCCCGCACCTTCTTCGGCTGATGAAGGGCTCCGACAATCGGTTCCTGCTGATCGGCGGAGCCTTGATGGGCGCGATCCTGCTGACCTTGTCGGACATCGCGGCGCGCCTGCTGCTGAGACCCGCGGAGCTGCCGATCGGGATCGTCACCGCCGCGGTCGGCGCTCCAGTCTTCATGGGCCTGCTGCGGAATCGACGTTACCGCTTTTGAGGGCGCCGCCTGTGATAGGGATTCGGGATGGCAACTCCTCGGCGGGTCGAAGGCAAGGTCGCCCTCGTTGTGGGAGCCGCTTCGGGAATCGGGCGTGCAACGGCAATCGTGTTGGCAAAGAACGGAGCAATCGTCTGGTGCTCCGACCGCAACGTCGATGGGCCAGCGGAAACCGCTGCTGCTATCGGTGGGAAGTCTGCCCTGCTTGATGTGACGCGCGAAGCCGACTGGGAAACCGTGATCAGGGCAGTGCTCAAGGAACACGGTCGCCTCGACGTGCTGGTCAACTCGGCGGGGATCAACTTCGCCTGCCCGGTGGCGGAAATGAGCCTCGAGGACTGGCGGCGGGTGATGCAGGTAAATCTCGATGGCATCTTCCTTGGCACCAAGCATGCCGTTCGGGCCATGCGCGCTAGCGGTGGCAGTATCGTGAATGTGTCATCGGCTGCAGGCTTGAAGTCGGCGCCAGGCGCTAGCGCTTACTCGACGAGCAAGGCCGCGGTGTGCATGTTCTCCCGCACGGCCGCGAAAGAGTGCGCCGACGCTGGCCTTGCGATTCGCATCAATACCGTTTGCCCTGGCGGCGTGAGGACGCCGCTCTGGCGTCAGGTGCCCTTCTTTCAGGAGCTAATTGCGAAGACCGGCTCGGAAGAAGCGGCGTTCCAGGCGATGCTCGCCGGAAGCCCACCCGGCTCGCGTTTCGCCGAGCCGGAGGAGATTGCGCACGCGATTTTGTACCTGGCCTCCGACGAGTCCCGGTTTGTCACCGGCAGCGATCTGGTGATCGACGCCGGCTTCCGCGCCTGAGGCCCCGCATGCTCTCTGCCCGCGACATCACTTGGGCCGTCGGCTCAAAAATCCTGGTCGATCGGTTCTCCGCGTGCTTCGAGCGAGGCCAGTTGAGCCTGATCATCGGTCCAAACGGTGCCGGCAAATCGAGCCTGATCAAGCTTCTGAGCAAGCAACAGCGGGCGAATGCGGGGAACATCGCGTACGACTCGGTGGACCTCGAAGCGATCAACCACCGGGAACTGGCCAAGATCCGCGCCGTGCTGTCTCAAAACATTGAGATCGCGTTTCCCCTCCGCGTCTGGGAGGTGGTGATGATGGGCCGTTATCCCCACTTCGCCGGGAAACCCGCCGCGACCGACGAAAGGGCTTGCCAGGACGTGATGCGGTTTTTTGACGTCGAGGCAATGGCCGATCGCGACTACCTCACCTTGAGCGGTGGTGAGAAGCAGCGGGTCCACTTCGCGCGAGTCCTGGCGCAGATCTGGTTCCCGACGCCCGCGAAGAGTCGTTACCTGTTTCTCGATGAGCCGCTGACCTTTCTCGACATCTATTACCAATTCGAGTTCATGGAAAAGTTGCGGGAGCTTTTGAAACATGGAGACTTGATTGTCGTGGGAGTGGTTCACGACCTGAACCTTGCGGCGCGTTTCGGCGATCAGATCGTGCTTCTCCACCGCGGCAAGGTGTTGGCGCATGGCTCGAGGAGCGAAGTGCTCACTCCGGAAAACATCAAGACGGCCTTCCGGCTGGAACCGAAGCTGCTGCGCGGGGACGACAACTCAATTCATCTGATATTCGGGTAGGGCGCAGAAGCAGCGCCATCAAAGCCGCGACGATCGGGAAGACCCAGACCAGGTAATTATTGTGAAGCAACTTTGCCGTGAAGAGGAATGCGACGTGCGCGCAGAGCAAGTACTTCAGAATGCCAACGGTGGTCTGCCGGCCTGACCAGACGTAGCGCCAGGCAATCACTGCGACACAGATCAATGCCAGGACGCGCAGGAACATTGCGAGCCACTCCGGAAGGAAATAGGGCAACGCGGTGCTGCTCGTTCCGCGGATCACGTTAAACCCGATCATTTGTTGATAGGCCGATGGAAGATCTGCAATCGCGAGCGGAAGGAAGCATGTGCCCAGCACGAGGCAAAACACGCCAATCGCTCGGCGTGGCATTCTCAGCAGCAGTGGCAAATAAAGCACGCCTGGGAGAAGCTTGGCGCCGACGCTGAAGCCGAACAGCGCCGCGGCTAACGCAGGCCGATTGCGGACAAGCGCTACGACGCCGGAAAAGGCAAGCAACGTGGGAAATAGGTCACAGTCCGTGTGGCGCAGGGTCACGCGCCTAAGCAGGAGCGGAATCAGCATCACTGCGATGGCCGCGATCGCTTCAGTGCGAAACCAGGCGACTCCTTCGCTTGAAAGCAACCAGAGGACGCATGCGCAGAGCAGCAACAGCCAGACGAGATGACAGGCATAAATCCCAGGCCGACCCCAGAGGAGAATCCAGGGCGCGTATGAGATGAGAAGGACGGGCCCCCATCGGTAGCCCACGCTCTCAACCCACTGACGAGCCGGCCGGCAGCGCGCGTCCTCCGAGAGGGGAGGGTGGAGCGTGGGGAGAAGGTCTTTCGATGGATGTTCCCAGAAGGTGTCGAGACGCCGACTTGCGTCGTCGCGTGTCCAGTCGGTGCATCCCATCGCGTGGGCAACGCCGATGGCGTGGAGGTAAACCACTGGATCGAGCACCGTACTCCTGCCCCAAGGATTGACGCCTTGAAGGAGCAGCGGAACAGCGCGCAGGTGAATCTCGCCCATCTCTGAGCGGAAAACGCGATTTGCCCAGGTAATTGCGTATCCAGTCGGAATCGCGACGAGGACGAGCAGCAGCGAAGCGGCGACTCGCTTGGGCAAAAACCGCGAGCCCGAAGCTTTTCCGAACCAAGCAGGGAGTAACGTTGTCCCGGCGAGAACGAGCAATAGAGGACCGCGAAGCCAACCGAATCCGATGTCGTAAACAAAAAAAAGATGAAACACCCCTATGATCGCGGCAGCAGAGGCGGACGGAGCCAACCACGCGCCCAGCCTCCTTGTCAGCCGCATAACCGGAAGCTTGTATCGCGCAGCAACTCCCAGAGGCCAATTTCGCACAATCGATCCGCAGCCGAGCTGGAGGCCGGCACGGAGTATCGCCGAGCGCCGAGCGCCGAAACGATTGCCGAGACAAATTTCCGGCGCCGGAAATTTGTCCCGGCGTTTGTTCCGGCTATCGTTCCGGCAGTTGTTCCAGCGGCAAGTCTTTTGGTGTCGTTGCGCGGACTTAGCCTACGTTGCGCCCCGTAACGCGAACCTCTGGGAGGAAACGATGCGCCGATCACTCGTCAAGTTGGTCCTGATGGTCCTTATCGGAGCGGCCGGTTGCCACAGGCACTCCTTCGTTGTGGGAAAGGGTGGAAATCTCAACCTGCAGCCCGCGTACAGCCACTGGCACGCCCACTGGTTATTGGGCCTTATTGGTGAGGACACCGTGAACGTGAAGAGTGTCTGCCCATCGGGGAATGCAACGATCAAGGACCACATGTCCTTCCTGAACGGGCTCGTGGCCGTGCT
>Ga0099791_10000003_pt1 | contig 105618 bp, 93 predicted proteins | sample Rivendell_Oct201_7_FD_77318 | JGI IMG/M metagenome (GOLD analysis project Ga0099791, IMG submission 77318) | Vadose zone soil and rhizosphere microbial communities from the Eel River Critical Zone Observatory, Northern California to study diel... | ecosystem: Environmental > Terrestrial > Soil... | reverse complement strand
TGGTCACGTCCGGAAAGCAGCGGGCGACCGTGTGGCGCACGATTGCGGTGTTGCTAGCAGTAGGCGGATGCACCCTGGCAATCGGTCTCGGGAATGCAAAACCGATCCGATTGGATCCCCTGGGAGTGTTGGCTGCGCTGGGCGCAGCGTTTGGTTTCAGCTTCTACAACCTCGCCGGTCAGCCACTACTTCGCAGAAACAGCCAGTGGACAGTCTTGCTATACGCCCTTCTCGGATCGGCGGTCTTCTGGGGGCTCGTCAACCCTCCGTGGAAGCTGATCGCCCTGCATCACTCGGTTCCCCAGTGGGGTTTCCTCTTCTTGTTTGCGGTCGGCTCAATGCTGATTCCTTTTTTCCCTGTATTTGGGAGGGCTTCGGCGATTGGATCCCACGCGGGCGGTGGTCACCAGCTGCCTCGAACCGGTATTCGCGATCGCCTTTGCCGCCCTTTTCCTGGGCGAGTCGGTGGGATGGCTTCAAGTTGCCGGAGTCGCAGTAGTCCTCGCCGCGACAGTGGCAATCCAGATTCCCGAGACACCCCTTCGATCTTCAGCGCAGAGCAGATAAGAGTAGCCGGGCCGACCCACCGGCTTGACGGATAGGAGATCCGCGATGCGCACCTGCCTGCTTTTGGTTTCCCTGTTCTCTGCCAGCGCCTTAGCGGCGGAGAAGGGCGCCCCGATCGTGTTGAATGCGTCCCACCTGTACGACGGAAGGAGCGATCGACTGGTTTCCCCGGCCGTGGTGGTCGTGGCGGATGGAAAAATCACCGCGGTCGGTTCAGGCGGCGCGATTCCCGCTGACGCCACGATCATCGATCTGGGAGATGCCACCATCCTGCCGGGGTTCATCGATGCCCATACTCATCTTTCCCATCAGCGCAGCCCTGACTGGAAGCAGGATCGAATCGATTGGCTCGAAGAGTCGGTGGCAGAGCAGGCGCTGATTGCATCGGAGTACGCGCGAAAAACCTTGATGGCCGGCTTCACCACCATTCGGGATGTTGGAGCGCAGGACTTTATCGACGTGGGGCTGCGCAATGCGATCCGAAAGGGGAAAATCGCTGGGCCTCGAATGTTGGTCGCCACCAAATCGATTGGTGCCACCGGCGGCCATTGCGACGTCACTGGATACCGCAAAGGGCTCCTGGCAAAGGAATCGTCGGAGGCGGTAGCGGACAGTCCCGAGCAGGCCCGGGCAGCGGTGCGGCACGCCGCCAAGTACGGCGCAGATGTGATCAAGGTCTGTGCCACGGGAGGGGTCCTCTCGTTGACTGACGATGTGGATACCGCGCAAATGACCCAATCGGAGCTGGATGCGGTAGTCGAAGAGGCGCATGCCCTTCGAAAGAAGGTGGCCGCGCACGCCCACGGAGCGACGGGAGCCAAGCGCGCCATTCGAGCCGGCGTGGACTCCATTGAGCACGGGTCTTTTCTGGACGAAGAGGCGGTCAACTTGATGAAGTCCAAGGGCACGTACTTGATTCCGACCTTCATGCCCTTGAAGTCGCTCCGGGCAGATCAGCTACCGCCCTCGGTGATTCCGAAATTTTACGCGGCGCTCGCCCACCACGCGACGAGCTTCAAGCTCGCACTCTCCAAGGGCGTCAAGATCGGGTTTGGCACGGACGCCGGGGTGTACAACCATGGCGAGAATGCGCAGGAATTCCGCTATATGGTAGAGGCAGGGATGAAGCCGATCGATGCGCTCAAGGCCGCGACGTCGATGGACGCGGAGCTTCTCGGGGTATCTGATCGATTGGGAAGCCTAGTCGCTGGAAAGCTGGCTGACGTGGTCGCCGTCCCTGGAAATCCTCTCGCCGACATCCGGCAGACCGAACGGGTGTTCTTCGTGATGAAAGAAGGAGTGATTTATCGAAACGACCGTGGCCCAGGTTCGAGCAGGTCGGTGTCGAGCACAAGCTCGAGTTCGGGGGGCAATAACTTCTGAGCCAGGCTCTGGCGCCTGCGGTCTTTGCGCGCAAGCTGACCCTCTTCGATGCCGCGATCATTGTGATCAGCGGGATCGTCGGCTCCGGTATTTTCATCAATCCTTACTTCGTCGCGCAAATCGCGCAGACCCCGTTTCTGATTCTGTTGACCTGGGCGATGGGCGGGGCAATCGCCCTCGTCGGGGCCTTCATCTTCGCCGAACTGAGTACGGTGATGCCTCGGGCGGGCGGGCAGTACGCCTTTTTTCGCGAAGCCTTTCATCCGCTGGTCGCCTTTCTTCACGGGTGGTCGCTGCTGTTGATCATCGAATCCGGTGCGACCGCGGTGGTGGCAGTCACCTTCGGCGAGTACCTCTCGAGATTATTCGCTCTGCCGGCTAACCTGGTCATCCCGCTGGCCGTAGTCACGATGATGGTCTTGTCTTGCTTTCACGCGCTGGGGATCAAGCCGGGGGCGGTGTTGTTGAACGTCATCACCCTCGGCAAGATCCTCGCCCTGGGCGCGCTAATTGTTGGCGCCTTGGCGTTCGCCCCCGCCGCGCCACCCAGCGGCCAACCCTTGGTGCCCGCGGGGCTCTCAGGTCTGCCGCTGGTGTCGGTGATCTTCGGAGGCCTTGCCCCCGTGATGTTCTCCTATGGGGGATGGCAAAACCTCAATTTTGTCTCTGAGGAGGTGCGGGATCCTCTTTACAACTTGCCTCGAGCGATTCTGATTGGCGTCGCCTGCGTGATCGCGATCTACCTTGGCGCGAACGTGGCGTATTTGCGCGTGTTATCAGCTCCGGTCCTCGCCGCCACGCGCACCCCTGCTGCCGACGTGGCAGCCGCTATCGCCGGCCCCAAGGGCGCTGCAGTGATCAGCGCCCTGATCGTCGTCTCCACTTTTGGTTTTTTGAATCTGACGCTTCTGAGTGCGCCTCGGGTGTATTACGCGATGGCAGCGGACGGACTGTTTTTCTCCTCGGTCGCTCGAATCAGCCCGAGGTTTCGCGTCCCAACCGTGGCCATTCTACTGCAAGGCGCGCTGGCCTCTTTCTTTGCCGTGGTCCATGCCTACAAGCCGAGCGCCTACCAGCAACTGGTCAACTATGCAGTTTTTGCTGACTGGATTTTTTTTGCGCTCGCTGGAGTAGCGCTGATCGTCTTTCGCTCAAAACTGCCCGATGCTCCCCGAACCATTCGGGTGCCGCTCTATCCCTGGACGCCGCTGCTGTTTTGTGCCGCCGGCATTGGAATCGTTCTCAACATGTACTTCGCCGATCCGTGGAATGCCGCGATCGGTACAACCGTGGTGTTGATGGGAGTCCCGGCCTATTTCTTTTGGAGGAGGATGACCGGGCGTTGAGCCAAGCTGAGTGCCTTGGTGGCCGCGTCCAGCGGGTCCGCAGCGCGTACAATCGATTGGTCGGCGCGGCCTGACTTGAGCAACTCCCAGGTTCCGATCCCGACGACCGGCTTGCCGATCTTTAGCGCCAGTGCAATCTCCGAAAGGGTGCCAAATTCTCCGTCGATCGCAATCACCGCGTCGGCAGTGCGGACGATCAGCGCGTTGCGGACCTCTCCGAGACCGGTGGCGATTGGCACGTGCACGAAGGCATTGGCCGAGTCGCGGGTTGCCCCAGGCAGAATCCCAATCGTTAGACCGCCCTCTTCCCAGGCCCCGCGACAAGCGGCCTCCATGACGCCGCCCAGACCGCCGCAGACCAGCAGCGCCCCTGCGCGCGCCAGATGACGCCCGACTTCTTCGGCGAGCTGGGCGGTTTCGTGATTGCATACCCCGGCACCGACAACTGCGATTGCCAAGCGCGCCGGTGACGTCGTTGCCACGCGGCCCTTATCTCAGAGTCCCTTCTCAGTACCAAGCAACGGTAGTTATGGTTAGAAGGTTCCGATGGTAACGTTCGAATTGCGGGGTGTTGCAAAACAATACGGATCTTTGCAGGCGCTCCAGCCGCTCGATTTGACCGTTGAAGCCGGCGAGCGTCTGGCGGTAATCGGCCCTAGCGGTGCCGGTAAGTCCACCCTCTTGCGCCTGCTCAACACCTCCCTTCGTCCCTCCACTGGGAAGGTGGTCGTTTTTGGCGAAGAGACGTCGAGGCTGCCGGACAAGCGGCTGCGGGCAATTCGCTCGAGAATCGGAACCATTTATCAACAATACCTGTTGGTCCCGCAGGTGAGCGTGTTCCAAAACGTGATTGCCGGCCGCCTCGGAAAGACATCCCTTTGGAGGGCGACTTGGTCATTGTTGTCACCAAATGAAGCGGATCGGGTAAGCCGTGTGCTCGACCGCGTCGGACTGGCGGAGAGGATTTTCGAGCGCGTCGATCGGCTCTCGGGAGGAGAGCAGCAACGCGTAGCGATTGCGAGGCTCCTCTATCAAGATCCCGAAGTCCTGATTGCCGACGAGCCGGTGGCTTCGGTCGATCCGACCCGAGCCTCCGAAATCCTCTCACTCCTCGGTCGACTGGCTTCGGAGCGCACCCTGTTGGTCTCGACCCACCGCCTCGATGGCGTGCTTCCCTATGTCTCGCGGGTCATCGGTATCCGGTGCGGTCAAATTCTGTTCGATAAGCCAAAGGCTGCGCTCACCGTCGAGGACATTGCCGAAGTGTATCGCTCCTCGCTGGGCACCGAATCGACAGAGCCTCCGCGGCGGTACTCCCCGCTCACGTACGCCCCGGCAGGGATTGCCAACCTCGGAGCCTCCAACACGCCGGGCGAGTTTCTCCTGCCAAGGATCGTGCCGGCCTTTGTCCGCGAGTGTCCGGGGGCGCGAGTGAGCCTGACAATCAAGAGCACCGAGGGTGTAACAAGCGACCTGTTAAGCGGGAGAGTGGATTTGGGTTTCGTAGGAGCCCGCGGCGATCATCCCTCCCTTCACTACGAAGACTTCGCTCCGGATGAGATCATCCTCGTTTGTGCCAAGCGCGATCCGGTCGCATCCGGCCTGCCGCTGGATCCGGCGCAGGTTGGAGGATTGGATCGGGTGGAGCGCGAGCCCGGCTCCGGAACTCGAGCGGTGGTCGAGGATCATTTTGCCAACCTCGGACTTCCCCTGGACCCGGCTTCGATCGCGATCGAGGTGGGAACCCTGGCGGGACTTAAGGCGGCGGTACTGTCCGGAATCGGGGTTGCATTCTCTTCTCGCCTCGCGGTTCGGGCCGAGCTGCAGTCCGGGCTGCTCCAGGAGCTTCCGATCGCTTCGGTGAGAATTCCGCGACAAATCTTCGCCGCCTGGAGGCGCGACCGGGAACTACCTCTTCCGGCTCGGCGCTTTCTGGAGGTTGCCCGCCGCGAGCTGATCCCGGTGAGCTCTTGAGACCGCCCAGACCGTGGATCCTTCGCTGGCCCGGAATGGCTTTGGTAGCAATCATCGCTTTGGCCTACCGGGGATCGGAAGGGGACTTTGGGCGACTGTTCTCACGCGACTCGCGAGCGACGCTCATCGACTTCGCCCTCGGATTTTGGCCTCCGGCTCACGATCCGGACTTCCTTTTCTCGATGGTGCGGCCCCTGCTCGAAACCGTCGCGATCGCCTTCCTCGGAATCTCGGTGGCTTTGATTTTCGCTCTCCCGCTCTCTTTTTTGGCGACCTCGCCCGCGGTAACGGCATCGCGGGACGACCGCCCAGGGCCCGCTCGCCGCATCTCGTTTCTCGCTGCACGACTGCTCCTGAACGGAATGAGGTCGATTCCAGAGCTGATCTGGGCGCTCATTTTCGTGCGAATTTTTGGGATTGGCGCCGGCGCGGGCGTTTTGGCGATTGGAATTGGATATGCGGGCGTTCTAGGAAAAGTCTTCGCCGAAATTTTTGAATCGCTCCCGCGGAGCGCGGCCGAGGGCCTCGCATCCGGCGGAGCTCCGCCCCTGCGCGGGTTTGCTTTCGGGGTTCTGCCGGCGGCAATGCCGCTGATGGGTTCCTATGCCCTATATCGATTCGACTGCGCGCTCCGCGCTTCAGCGATCCTCGGAATCGTCGGAGCGGGCGGGGTGGGTCAACAGCTCGAGCTGTCGATCAAGATGTTCGATTATCATCAGGTGGCGAGCCTGATTCTCGCGCTGTTCGTATTGGTTACCGGCGCGGACTCTGCTTCCCAGCGAATTCGAAAGCTTTTGCAGAATAGCGCGGGCTTGCTGCCCATTTTCAGAGCACCCGTTTGGAGACGAACGGGGGGCCTGATTGCTTGGGTCGGCGCGGGAGCACTGGCCATCCGTTTCCTTGAGATTCCGCTTTCGGAGCTGTTCTCGCTCCAGGCGCTGCGCTCTGCAGTCTCCTACGTGTGGGCGATGTTTCCCCCGGATCTCGACTGGAGCTTCGTCTCGGCCCTGGGGCCAGCGATCCTGGAGACGCTGTCGATCAGCATCTTGGGTACCGCAATTGCCGCAGTGTTGGGAATCTTTCTCGCATACCCCGCGGCGCTCAAGACGTGGTCGGAGCGCGTCTCCGATCAACCCAACCACTCCGCCGGCCTTCTCTTGCGGCGGGTGGCAAGCTGGAGCGCGCGAGGCGTGCTGAATCTTTGTCGAACGCTTCCGGAACTGCTTTGGGCCTTGATCTTTATCTTCGTCGTCGGTCTGGGGCCGTTCGCCGGTGCGCTCGCGCTGGGGGTACACACCGCGGGTGTTTTAGGCCGCCTCTACTCCGAGGCAATTGAAGAAGTCTCGGGGGGACCGCTATTGGCTGTTCGCAGTGGGGGAGCCACTGACCCTGCGACCTTCGCGTTTGGCGCTTGGCCCCAGGCGTTCCCGCAGTTGGTGGCCTATACCCTCTATCGGTGGGAGGTGAACATCCGGGCTTCGGCGGTGCTCGGGGTAGTCGGTGCCGGGGGCCTCGGAAAGGCCCTCTACGTATCGCTCGGGCTATTTCATCATCACCGCACCCTCACCTTGATTATGGTGATCGTTGGCTTGGTCGCAGGAGTCGACTTGCTCAGCGGGTGGCTGCGCAGGTGCGCGCAGCAAGCGGGAAGCAGCGAGGCATTGTCGACCCGCTTTGCAGAGACGATGGAGGCTCAGTTGGAGCAGAATTTCGAAGGAGGGTACCGATGACTCGCGGTTGGTTTCTCACCGCCGTGCTTTCAATCTCTGTGAATGCCCTGGCCGCTGAAAATGTACTTCGCGTTTCAGCCATTCCGGACGAGGCGCCGACCGAGCTGCAGCGAAAATTCCAGCCTCTCGGCGCTTATCTCGAGAAGGCGACGGGCTGGAAGGTCCACTTCGTCCCCGTCACCGATTATGCGGCAACCGTGGAAGGATTGGCCGCTAAGAAGCTCGACCTGGTGTGGTACGGAGGATTTACCTTCGTGCAAGCGCGACGTCGCACTGGCAACGCGATCCCGCTGGTGCAGCGCGAGGAGGATGCTCACTTCCATAGCAAGTTCATCGTCGCTTCCGGCTCGAAAGCAAAGTCGCTCGCCGACCTCAAGGGGGCAAACTTCGCATTCGGATCGGTGAGCTCCACGTCGGGACATCTGATGCCCCGGTTCTACCTTCTGAAGAACGGGATCGATCCCGACAAAGATTTTGCCAAGGTCGCCTTCTCCGGCGCGCACGATATCACCGCCAAGTGGGTGGAGTCCGGCCGGGTCGATGCGGGCGTTCTCAATGAGTCCGTTTTTCAGAAGTTGATCGACGAGAAGAAGATTGACGTAACCAAGGTGCGCGTGCTTTGGACGACGCCCGACTACTACGACTATAACTGGACGGTTCGGGGCGACTTGGAGCCGCAGCTAATTGAAAAGATCAAGGGCGCATTTTTGAGCCTCGATTACGGAAAACCCGAGCAGAAGAAGATTCTCGAGTTGCAGCGGACCCACAAATTCATCCCGACCCAACCCGAGAATTATCGGTCGATCGAGGAGGCCGCGAAGTCGGCTGGATTGCTCAAGGACTAGCTTTGGCTCGAACAGGAGAGTGAATGTTCCATCGTTCGTTAGTCGTTTGCTTGGTGGCGGGCGCCTCGGTGCATGCGACCGAACCATCAATTTCCTTCGAAAAATACCAGTTACCGAATGGGCTGACGGTGATCCTCAGCGAGGATCATCGGTTGCCCCAGGTGGCGGTAGATATCTGGTACCACGTTGGAGCCTCTCGCCAGTCACCGGGGAAAAGCGGCTTCGCCCACCTGTTCGAGCACATGATGTTTTCGGGCGCCAAGCACATTGGCCCCGAGCCGTTCCGGATTCTGGAGTCGATCGGAACGGTCGCGGGCAGCATGGCGAATGGGACGACCGGCTTCGATCGGACCAATTATTTCGAAACCGTTGCCGCCAATGAGCTGCCCACCGCGTTGTGGCTGGAAAGCGATCGAATGGGCTTTCTGCTGGAGACGCTTGATCCCAAGAAGTTGGATATTCAGAAGGACGTAGTCTCGAACGAGCGACGACAGTCGATTGAAAACGTGCCGTATGCGATGGCCGAGCTGAGAACCTGCGATCTGCTGTATCCCCTCCCTCACCCCTACTTCGATTGCCAGATCGGGACCATTCATGACATTCAAAGCGCGACCGTGGAAGAGCTCCGAAGCTTCTTCCGGCAATTCTACGGGCCGAACAATGCGTCGTTGGCGTTGGTAGGTGCCTTCGATCGAAACCAGATCAAGCCCTTGATCGAGAAATATTTTGGTCCGATTCCGAGGGGGCCGGAAGTAGGGCCTCCATCGCTCCCGCAGCCCAAGCTCACTTCCGTGGTCCGGGAACAGGTGGATGACAAGGTAGCTGAGCTGCCTGCGGTCACGCTCGCGTGGAATGGCGTCAAACCTTTCGACCCCGACGAGCCTGCCGGAGACGTCCTTGCCACCATTCTTGGCAGTGGGCGAACGTCTCGGCTCTACCACGAGTTGGTATTTCGCAAGCAAGTGGCGGAATCGGTGCAGGCGAACAACTCTGCACTCGAGCTGGGCGGCTACTTTTCAGCGTTTGCGGTGGCCAAAGTCGGCCACACCTCGGAGGAGTTACTCAGCGAGATCGATCGAGTGCTGGGAGAGATCAGGAACAACGGGGTCACCAGCTCGGAAGTGGAGCGCGCCAAACGCAAGATTCTCGCCGAGAAATGGCGGAACCTGGAGCGAATCGGCGGCTTCGGCGGCAAAGCGGACCTCCTCAATGAGTACCAGACGTTCGTTGGCGACCCAGGCTACTTGGGGCGCGACATTGCCCGATACCGAGCGGTGACGGCCCAGGCGGTGCAGGAATTCGCCCAGAGGTTCTTGCCCGTTGATCGCCGACTGATTCTGGAAACCGTTCCCCCCAAGAAGATGGCGAGTGTCCAATGAAGCCCCGGCGGCCAACTACAAGATCGATGGGCTGGTTCGCGGCCGTTGCGGCCGTTGCGGCGGTGGCGTGCTCGAGCCGTCGGCCGGAGATTCGGCCCGGGCAAACGCCGGCTCAACGCTCGGCGCAAGTCCCGGTCGCTACTCCAGCGCCGCCCGCGACGGGCGACGATAGTTTTCGTGCTCAAAAGCCGCCGCCGCTGGAACGAATCAGTCCTTTCATGGCTCCGGCTCCAAGTCAGCGGCGGTTAACCAACGGAGTCCCGGTACTGATCGTGGAGAATCATCAGGTTCCGATCGTTTCGATTGACGTGATGATCAAGACCGGGACCAACGGGGATCCAGTTGCGAAGGCCGGGCTCTCAACTCTGGTCGCTTCGACCCTAACCGAAGGGACCCAGAGCCGTACCGCCTTGCAATTTGCGGAAGAGCTCGAGAACCTGGCGGCGGAGCTTTCGGCACGCAGCGAACAGAGCTCGACCCGGATTCATTTGCACTGCCTCTCCGAGACGCTGGACGCCGCCCTGGCTCTCTTGGCCGATACCCTTCAGCACCCAGCGTTTCGAACCGAAGATGTTGAGCGGATGCGCGGGTTACAGCTGACCAGGCTGCGGCGTAAGCGATCCACGCCCGATGCGCTCGCGCGTGACGAGATGAATCGCCTTCTCTACGGCCCAAAGCATCCTTGGGGTCAACCGGTAGGCGGGACCGAAACCTCGGTGAAAGCGCTTAACCGTCGGGATCTGGTTTCCTTCTTTGAGACCTGGTACCGACCCAACAATGCGATCATCTCGGTCGCGGGCGATGTGACTACCGAGTTGGTAGTTCAGGCCCTGAGTGAAAAGCTCGCAAAATGGAGGCCCAAGCCTCTGCGCACGCTGCGGTTGCCCCCGCTGCCTAAGCTTGCCTCGCGAACCATCAACATGCTGGATGTGCCCGGCACCACGCAGTCGCAGATCTGGGTGGGAGGGCGACTGTTCCCCGCCGATCATCCAGACGCATTGGCGCTCCAGGTAGGGAACTTGATCCTGGGGGGCCTTTTCACCAGTCGGCTGAATCACAATTTGCGCGAGGAGAAGGGCTACAGCTACGGGGTTTTTTCCGTTGCTACGCTCGGTCCCACCAGCGGTACCCTGATTGCCCAAGGGGGGGTAATCTCCAAGAACACAGTCGAAGCGCTGGTCGAATATGAAAAAGAGCTGGTGCGATTTTCTACCGGGGAGCTCAGTGATGAAGAGCTGGCTCAAGCCAAGGCGGCGCTAATTGGTCGCCTACCGAGTCGACTGGAGACGAACGATGCGGTTGCGGAAGCGATGAACTCACTCGTTCTCACTCGACTCCCGCTCGACTACTTCCAAACGCTCGCCTCCAGAACGTCGAAGCTCACGAAAGAAGAGGTTGCACGGGCAGCGAAGAAGTACGTTGCGCCAAAGCAGTGGCCGGTGGTGGTAGTGGGGCCGATTCGGAGCGAGCAGGACCGGATCCGTAAGCTGGGCATGGGCCCGGTGGAACTTCGTCCACTCGCAATTGCAGCGCGCCCGTAGCTTCATTCGGTTAACGTTCGGTGAAATGAATCCGCAAACAGCCAGATCCCTTGAATCGGAACGGTCCGCCGACGGAGCGGTTTTGCAGCGATTCGCCTCCGACGTCAGAGCGGGCCTGCTTGCCCACCCGAAAGAGCTGTCCTGCCAGTACTTCTATGACCGCGAGGGCTCCGAGCTTTTCGAGCAGATCTGTCGATTGCGCGAGTACTATTTGACTCGAGCAGAGTCGCAGATTCTCGTCGCACACGCCCGGGAAATTGCGCAACATTATCCCCGGGGAGTCTCGGTCGCCGAGCTTGGCAGCGGGAGCTCAATCAAGACTCGCATTCTGCTCGAAGCGTTGCTCGCGAACGGCTCGGTACGCTATGTGCCGATCGACATCTCGGGCGAGCTTTTGGCTCAAACCACGGAACGACTGCTACTTGACTATCCCGGTCTCGCGGTGGACCCGGTCGCTGACGATTATCAACAGGGGCTCGCTTACTTCGCTCAGGAGACGGTCGGGCCGAAGTTGGTGCTCTGGCTTGGCTCGAGTATTGGCAATCTGAATCGCACCAGCGCTGCGGAGTTTCTCCGGGGCGTGCGGGGGGTGCTTGACCCCTCAGACCGGCTCCTGGTCGGTATCGATTTACGTAAGAGCCCGAAGATCTTGGAGCGAGCCTATGACGATGAACAAGGGGTAACTGCCCAATTCAATTTGAATCTGCTGGCGCGGATCAACCGCGAGCTCGGTGGACGATTTGATTTGAGCACGTTCCGGCACCGGATCCGGTACGACGAGGACGAGGGCCGAGTCGAAATGTATCTCGAGAGCCAGCGCGACCAGGTGGTCCCGATCGCAGTGCTGGGGGAAGAGTTCGCCTTTCGAGCGGGGGAGTGGATTCACACCGAGAACTCGTACAAGTATTCATTGGCCGAGATCGAGAGGTTGGCGCGCGCCGCGAGCTTGCGGCTGGCGCAACGTTGGTTCGATCGCGCTCACCTCTTTTCGCTCAACCTGTTCGAAGGCGTTCAGTGACCTGGAGCGGCGGGCCGTTACCGGCCGAGCCAGATCGCCACCAGCTCCCCTGATCGGCTCTCCACCATCTGGATACCCTGCACCCGCGCGGACACTCCCAGGCTCTTTCCGCCTCTTTTGCTGGACACGTTCCAAACGCTGTGAGGCTGGAAGACAACTTCCAGGCGAAGCTGGTGGTTTGAGAACAGCCGTTGAAAGCGTTCAGGCGACCACTGCTCACCCAGTGTGGCGTGCGCCACCAGAAGCGGGAGCAACGGGTTCCCCTGGCTGTCGGTTTTGCGCGGTGAGCCTTGAGTGAGCGCGTATCCGCCGGCGCCGAAGAAGGGCGTGATTCGGACTTCGAAGCTCTTTTTGGAGCTCTGATAGGGGCCGAGGGACACCATGTTTACCGCCTCGTCGCTGAGGGTGATGACGAAGCTCTTACCGTTGCTCTGGGATCGAAAACGAGCCGCTTGGTTTTTGCACTCAGAACCGATCGCCTGATGGCATTCGCCGATGTACTTATCGAGGAATGCGCCCAGAGCGCTGAGCGGTTCAGCTGACCGTCGCAGTCGAGTGAAGCCCGGGTCCTCGGCAGCGCCTAGGCTAAGCATCAGTATCCAAGCTCGAAGGAACGGATTCGTCATGGCGGGGACTCGCTTGTTTTTCCCACTGAGGCCAGCAGGGCCCGAATTTGCGGTATTTGTGTGGAGCGGGAGAATTGTTGGTCGACCAACTCGAGGAGGCGTCGCTCTTCTTGGACCCGGCCCTGGCTCTCTAGAGTCGATGCCAGGGTAATGGCCCCGGCCAGTCCCTGAGGTCCATCGGTGATGAATGCCACCGCGTATTGCGATCCCGGGCGCACGGTTCCCGCTGCCGATTGGACTCGGACGCCAAACCCTCGTGAAGAGCGGGAGAGGGGAATCAGCTTCGGCGTGTCCGAGACGATGTGCGGCACTGGGAGGTGCGGCTGCGCTTCGCCGTTCGCGGTCGCCTCCTTGGCGCGCCGGTCCCACGTTTCAAATGCCCCAGCATCCACCACGGATAGCGAACCATCCACCGGACCCACCACCACGGCCGCCGCGACATCGGGAAAGGGCCTGGTTGTGCCGAGTACGAAGAAATCGGTGGAGGAAAAGAGCTGTTCCAGCATCGCCGCGTTGTAGTCGATTGCCGATCCGGTGAAGCCGACCACCGGCTTTGCGGCATCGACGATGGTGGCTGTCTCCAGGGTGTCGTTCGGCTCAATCTCCATCATCCCCCGCACAGGCGGGGTCTTGGTGACCTTCAGCTCATACCAGGCCTGGGTGGTTTCACGCGGCGGCCGAGGGGACTCGGTGAAGTACGCTCGCTCCTGGATGCGAATGTAGACCGGACCTGCTTCGGCCAGCAGGGCATCCACGTGCTCGCCTTGACCGGTGGGCGCATCGTCTAGAAAGAGCAGGGGACGCAGCCGGCGTTCTTTTCCAGTCTGCGAAGAATCGAACTGAAGAACCTCGACAACCAGGTTCATGTCCCGAACGCCACTCAGATCCACCGTCAGCGGCGTGGGCTCGGTCAGCTCGAACACGAAAAGGTCTCGGTCGGAATCCGTTTGCGACAGCGGCGTGCCGATCATTCCGCGAATTGGTAGGTCGAGCGCGATCCGGTTTGCCTCGGCAGGCGTATTGTTGGGCTCCTGTTCGACGGTTCGCGGCGCGCTCAGTACGGTTCGCTTGGAGTATTCGTAGGCCGCAAGCCCTGCGAGCGCCAATAGCGCGAGCACCAGGACCGGCGCGAGCGCTCGCCGTAATTTCAGCTTGCGCTCGAAGCGGTCGAAGTCTTCGCGCTTGGCCACCTGAGCATAAAGCACTTCCTCCGGGGGCGTGAATTCACCGGAGAGGTATCCCCACTCATGCCGGACCTTCTCCAGTGCGACCCGCATCTCGTCGGCGCTGGCGAACCGGTCTTCGCGCCGTTTGGCGAGCGATTTGCGGATGACTTGCTCGAGAGCGGGACTGAATCTCTTTCCGGGAGCGGCTTCCGCGAAAGAGGGCGGATCATCGGTCATCTGCTTGGTGATGATGCTCAGCGGGGTTGGACCGAGAAACACGCTACGGCCGGTGAGCAGCTCGAAGAGCATCGCGCCCACTGAATACAGATCGCTACGCGCATCGAGGGACTCACCGCGAGCTTGCTCCGGAGACATGTAGGCGGGGGTTCCGAGAAAGTCGGCGACTCCGGTGATGTGCTTGCGTTGTTCATCTTTAGCGAGCTTGGCGATCCCAAAGTCCAGCACCTTCACCAGGTCCTGGCCGTGCTTGTGCTTGATCAACATCACGTTCGCCGGCTTGATGTCCCGGTGCACGATGTTTTGCTCATGTGCCTCGGAGAGGGAGGCCAGTACTTGGCAGCCAATTGAAATTGCCCTCTCTTCCGAGACCGAACCGTGGGCTCGCAGCGTACCCGCCAGATCGCGACCGTGGAGGTACTCCATCGCGATGTAGAGCGAGCCGTCTTCCAACTCGCCGAAGTCGAACACCTGGATGGTGTTGGGGTGCGAGAGGCGCGACACCAGGCGCGCCTCCTGCTGGAAGCGCTGTTTGAGTTGCTTGTCGAGGGCCACGTCCGGGCGGAGCACTTTCAGGGCCAGAATTTTGCCCATTCGCACGTGCTCGACTTTGTAAACCGTGCCCATCCCCCCTTCGCCGAGCTTCTCCTTGAGTCGGTAGCGGCCATCGATCAACAGGCCGGTCCACGGCCCGGAGAGAGTCGCTGAGTTCGGGGTCAGACCGCGCAGATCCTCCCCACACCAGGGACAAAAGTTCGGCCCCTCTTCAAGTGTCTTCTCGCACTTTGGGCAGGAAAAGGCGTGGTTCAACTGTCTTCAAACGGTAGCGCATGAGGAGCGAAAAACCGAGGTGGAGGGTCATCCACCTTCGACTACAGGGGACCACAGCGACGGGCGGGACTTGAGATCGGTCAAGCCGAGCGAGTCGCACCACGCTTCAAATCGCGCCTTCGGTACCCCTTGCCACCGAAGATCCTCGAGGGGCTGCGGCAACGGAACGTCAGTCACCAGCGTAGCCAGCTTTCGATAGAGGAAGACCTCCGTCTGAGCGGCGGCGAGGGTCTGCGCCAATCGGTCCGCCCCGCGGATTTCCGCGGGCCAGGCTCGAGCGTTGAGCGGAATCTGCTCGAGATGCTGATAGCGGGCGAGCAGAACAGAGGCGGTCTTTTCACCGAAGCCCGGCAATCCGGGGATGCCGTCGGCGGCATCGCCGATCAGGGCCAGCCAATCGGGAATGCTGGTAGGCCCGATGCCGCGAAGCACTCGCAACCCCTGCTCATCCAGCTCCTTTTTCCGGCGGCGATCCACCTGGACCACGCGCCGCTCTCGCAAGCACTGGCCGAAGTCCTTATCCGGGCTGAGAATTCGAACTTGACTCACCAAAGGGCTCCATTTCTGGGCGGCGGTGGCGATTGCGTCGTCCGCCTCCCAGCGCTTCATCGACCAGACCGTGATTCCCAAAGCGCTGACCGCAAGCTCCGCTGCGTCGAACTGGGCGAGCAACTCGCGCGGCACGCCTTCCTCTGTCTTGTAGCCGTCGAACAGGTCGTTTCGAAAGGATCGAATCGGGTTGTCAAAGGCGATCGCGAGATGCGTCACCTGCTCGACCGGATCGGCTAGGAGCGCCAGGATTGAAGAGACCAAGCCAACGGTGGCCTTGATTGGTTCCCCGCTCGGGGAGGCGCGCTCCGGCTGTTGGGAAAAGTGAGCGCGGAACAGCTCATAGGTACCGTCGACGAGGTGGAGGCGCATGCTCCATGTAGCGCAGCTCTCCCCCTCGCTCAAAGGCACAATTTCGGTAAGACTTGATCGCCAGTGAGCACCAACGAAAGCTTCCAGTCGGCATCGACGGTCATCAGTGCCGATCAAGCCATCGCCGCCGCGCCCGAGCTGACCTCGACCGCGCAGCCAGGTATTTCCGAGCGGCTTCGCCGACTGCGCGAGCGGCACAAGCGCCTCGAAGCGATCGGGTTCTTCCTCGGGGGTTTCTGTTTCGACCTGCTGCTTTTGAAGCGAATTGACAGCAAGCCGATGCTTGTTCACCAGGGCGCTTACCTGCTGCTGCTTTCGCTCCTGCTGGCGGTCGATCACCACTTCAGCGTTCGTGGTGAGCCGGCATCAGTCCTGTGGAACAGGGTTCTTCACTTTCGCACCGAGGTGATTCACTTCCTGTTCGGCACGCTGCTGAACGCATTCCTGGTCTTCTATTTCAAGGCGGCATCGGGACTGTTCGCGTTTTTGTTCTTGGTGCCGCTCGGTGCCTTATTGCTCGCCAACGAGTCTCCGCGATTTCGGAAGCTAGGGCCGATGATGCGGGTTGCGCTCCTCAGCTTCGCGATCACCTCCTATCTCTCGTACCTCTTTCCGGTGATCGTCGGATTTCTAAGTCCTTATCTGTTCGTTGCCGCGGCGCTGATCTCTTCGGCTTTGATCTATTGGCTTTGGCGTCAGTACCAACTTTGGACGCGAGATCCAGCCTGGACTTTCCGCCGAGCAGTGCTCCCAGCCTGGGCGATCCAGTCGGTGCTGCTATATTTCTATTTCCTGCATCTGGTGCCGCCGGTTCCGCTCTCGCTCAAGTGGATCGGCATTTACCATGAGGCGGAGCGGCAGGGCGCTATAGTGAGGGTGCTCCATCAGCGCGAGCCGTGGCGTATCTGGGAGCACGGGGATCAACGCTTTCTGGCGCGCGCCGGGGATCGCCTATTCTGCGTTGTGCGGGTATTCGCGCCGCGTCACTTCAAAGATGGTCTCAAGGTGCGCTGGGCTTACCGCGATCCTCGCGTCGGGTGGATGCCGACCGACGCGATTCCCCTCACCATCTACGGAGGTCAGGAGGAGGGGTGGAGAGGCATTGCCTACAAGCGCAATTACATCCGCGGAGAATGGAGAGTGGCGATCGAGACCGATGACGGCCGGGAAATTGGAGGCATGCACTTCACTGTCATCGAAGACAGCCGCACCGAACCGCGCACGTTCATCGAAGAGCTGCGCTGATCCAGAGCTCGGCTTAACCGGGCACGATCATGGCTGGGCACTGCCAGTGGCCAGGATGCCAGTGTCCATAGGGCCCGTAATGCCCGGCGATCCAAACGCCTCCAGGGCACGGGGCCGGTACCGGTCGGACGGCCACTCTTTCATGGACCACGCATCCCCCGGCAGTCAGCGCTAAGGCGAACGCTAGAAGCAAACTCCTAAAGTATGTTGGCCGCATCTCAGTGTGCTCCTTCGTCAGGACGCGCGATTGACGCTCCCGTTACACGAACACGGCCAGGGTCGAGGAGTTTCGGCGCCACTGTAGGAGAGGATTTATTCCTCGCGCTGAGCTGCTTCGGCGGCGCAGGAGGGCTCCTCGTCCCAGAAACGGATCCATTCGTCCTGAAGGGCGCGCGCGTCTCGTCTGCCAAGATCGATCAGGATCTCGGCGAAGCCGCCGTCGAAGAGCAGATAGGACGCCAGGTCCGCGCCCTGAAGGCCCTCCTGCTCCACCACTTTGAGAACGGTGCGGCGAGCCAGTCCGAGCCCGTCGCGCCACCGCCGAAACTTCGGCGAACCCGTGTATTCCACTGCCAGCGTCCCGAGGTCCCGAGAGGGGCAAACTCGCAGTGGGCGAACATACCGGACCGATTGGTTTCGGTGTGGGGAAAGCGCCCCGTTGATGACTCGAGAGAACTCCCGTCCATACGCCCGGGTGCCGGCCTCGAGGAGGTCATTGATGCGCTTCAGCTGGCTGTAGTCCTGGTTGGTGCGATCGAGCAACAGCGCATTGAGCGTCTTGCCGAAGAGAAAGGGAGCGGTGGGTGCAATCCGTGCCTGGTCGAGGACCCTTGCGCGCTCAGCCACATCGGCTCGCGCTGATGGGCTTTGGTCCGGCCTGAGCGAAACGACGATCACCCGCTCGGCGCCCAAACGCAACGCAGGACTGAGGGGGACGTTGAATCGAAGTCCTCCATCCACGTAGAGCTGTCCATCCAGCCACACCGCGGGAAAGAGGATTGGAATCGCAGCGGACGCCAGAGCGTATTTCGGGCTGATCCGCGCGGCCTCCGCTCGATAGTAGGGATCGTTTCCCCAGGGTGGCAGTTGCCCTCGTTTCTGCACGAACGCAATCGTCCGCCCGCTCCCGACGTGGGTGGCGCTCACCGCGAGCGATTCGTAATAGCCCTGGCGCAGATTTCGGCCGATGTTCAGCCATGGAATGGTGGTGGTGACGAGCTTTCGAAGCCCGTCGGGGTTGGCCAGCCCGCCTTGCCGCACATCAAGCCGACTGCTCGGCCGGCCCACGCTCTCGCGGATCAAGCGCCAGATATCGGCAACCCCGAATTCCAGGACGCGGTCGAGCTGCGTGCTCAGCCAAGGGAGAGTGAGCCTACGCCCTTGGGTGGCTGGCTGATCTGAGGTCGCTGCCAGAAAACAGGCATGAATCGCCCCAACCGATGTTCCGGTAATCACGTCCAGCTTGAGCTCGCGACCCAGCAGCGGTTCGAGCTCCTCGCGTAGATAGGAGATGACGCCGGCCTCATAGGCTCCCCGCGCTCCACCCCCGCCCAGAACGATCGCCGTCTTCAGCCTGCGCATCTAGTGTGCCCCATACGCTAGAGGTAACCGGGAGCACACTGCAATCGCCCGAAATCTGCTGGCTAACAGCCGGCAATTCCTCGATTTTCCAGCGTCCGGGCGATGATCGGTGGCCCGCTTTCGGCGGACCTGTCCGCCTGGTTATCGCCCAGCGGAAAAGCGCTTGGTAAACAGCAGCTGCTCGAGCTCAGTCGCGCCGGCCTGCGAAGAACTGCCCAGAGCTTGGGCTTCGCGTAGGACCGCGGTGCGCGGATCCTGCGGAAGATCTTTTTCCAATGCCTCGAGGGCGCCGGTCTTGTCCCCGCCGCGATAAATCGCCGCTGCGCGGTAGAACTTGTACTCCGTGACCGTGGGCTCGGCGAGGGACGCCTCGGCGAACTTCTGCTCGGCCCGCTTGGCCTCAAAGCTCTGAAAATCCGCCAACCCCTCGATGAAGGCGCTGTGTGACCCGTAGCTCTGGGGAGGAGAGCCGGTCTCCACAGCCAGTTGATAGAGCTGCTTTGCGTCGCGCAATGCGTGAGCTGGAATCCATTCTCGGGCCATGGCGCGCCGGTAGAAGTCCTCCGCCGCCGCGCCGGCGGCGGTGTTGAGCTTGGATCCCATTTCCGCCAAATCCGGCCCCACATAGCCGTCGTGGATCAGCGTTCGTAGCGCCACGGAAGCGGAGCCGGAGCCGAGAAGAATTTTCTCATCTAATGCTGCGAAAAACTGCGCCTTCGTTTCGACATACTGGGGGCCGAGGTCGATGCGCTTGCTCTTTTTCACGCGCTTGAAGCGGCGTTCGCAATTCCTCAGCTCTCGCTCCGCCTTCGGCCGATCTGCGGAATCGGGAGCGGCCGTGAGATAGGCACGGTAAGCATTGCACGCGGCCGGCACCTGCTTGGCCCCCATGTAGCTGCGGGCCAGCACAAGGTAGGGCTGGGTCGCGGTGGGATTGGCGCGGGTTGCCGCCAGGAACTTCGAAGCTGCCTTGGCGTACTTTTTGGTGCTGTAGAGCCGGTTCCCCTCGGATACCAGTACATCTGGATTTCCAACCGACGGACCGACCAGCGGTTCCGCCACCGCGCCGCCTGCGAAGGCCAAAGCCGCGAGCATCAGACCACGCCCGTTAGAACGCATAGCCGAGTCCTCCCATGTAGCCCATCATCGAGGGTCCCTTGTCGCCGTAAAAACCGGTGATCGTGTACATGTACCGGTATCCTGCCTGCAGAAAGAGTCCCTCAACGATGTGGAAGCGAATTGCGAATTGTCCCGCGATCTGCAGATCCACCGACAGAAAGCCGTTGGGGTTGAAGGACGGGTTGTTGACATCCCGCATCCTGAACGCCCGCACTTCCGCTCCACCCTGAAGAGAAAACGTAAAGCGCCAAAGGGCTACCCGCAGTTGCGGTTGGAAGGCTCGGAGCGAGAGTGCATCGACGTCAGCGACCACCTGCGTTTGAGGGGGGATTCCCGTGCCGTTTGTGACCTGCGACGTCCAGGGATCGGAAGAACGCACGTACGCGGCTCCGATGATCATCAATCCGAAGTAGCGGAAATGCGTGGTCAAGTCCGCGCTGCCGCCCATCAGCTTGGCCGATCCCCGCGGCGGTGAGAGCAGCCGAGTCGCATGCGCTTGAGAGCTCAGACTAAATTGCTTCACGTTGTAGGTGTCGGCCGCCGGGAACTGATATTCGAAGTTGGCGGAGAACGAGGCGCCTCGCTTGTAGATGTTCTCCTGTGCCTCACCCAGGGCGTCGGTGATGATATTGAGCGTCCTGTTGTCGGCGAAGGTCTCGTTCGGCTTGATGTCCGCCTGGATCTGTTGCGCGACGTAGCCGGGCGCCTGGAAGCGGAAGGTGTGCTTCCCAGGCATGATGCCCGCGTCGACGTGGTCTTTGCCGACGACGTTGCCGTCGATCAGGATTTCAGAGCCCTTCGGCGCCACGTTCAGGGTGACCCGGGCCGGCAATTTCTCGAGCTTGCGTTGCACTTGTACCTGGCCGTGGACTGGTACCAGCCGCCTCTCCTCGATTGTCTTGTAGCTGCCGAGCTCAATCTTGATCGAGCGCTCGCCGGGGAGAATCTGACCCGAGGCTAACGGCGTGGTGCCGATCTTTTCGCCGTCGATGAATACCGTCGCGCCACTGGGTTCGGTGCTCACCTCGAGGGTCGACGACAGGGGCACCACCTTGATCACCGCCGCCACAAGGGCTCGATCCAGAGCGGCGTGGGTTCCCTCGGAATTCGCCACCTCCCCGGTATCCGTTTGATAGCTCGCCGCCTTGAACCGGTAACCCGTTTCATCTTGTCCGCCCTTGATCAGCACCACCCGCTTGAAGCCGAGCCCGCTCACCATGTCGTCGATCGGATCGGCGCACTTGACTTCGCGAAAGAGACACTTGAGGCTGATGCTCTTTCCCTTGAGCGCCGCGCTTAGCTCCTGCGAACCGATCACTTCGCTGGAGCTGCTGTCTGGCGGAATCATCTGGTGAATCGCTTCCTCGGTTCGCTTCACGAGGAGGCTTTGACCCGGGTAAAGCGGCTGCACCAGCCAAAGCGTCTTGGTGGGTGCCAGATCCGATCCGGAAGGCTCGGCGGGCGCTAACGTCAGCGAGAGAGAGAGAAGTAATTCAGAAGCAAGAGTCATTCTTGCGTTCCTTTGTTTGGGTGGGTGGGAGCGATAAGGACCGCGTCTCGATTCACCGCTGCCCGAGCATATCGGAAATCGGATCACGCAAGCTCGCCACGGGGTAGGGCAACACCGGTGGATCGGGCGCAGACGAGGTGTAGCGGGCGCAGACGAGGTGTAGCTCACACCAGCGGCTGCCGTCGCTACTTCCCGCGACCGGACTTGCCGCTCGTGTCGTACGGTGGCGGCAGAGACAACGCCGCGAGCTCCGGGTTTCCGGGCTGAGTATTCTTGCAAGTCGCCAAGAAGCGGAGCGTGGCTCCAATCAAGAAAGCCGGAAACGAAACGAAACTCCACTGCGCGGCTTTTCGAATCGTCTGGTATTCGAGTGGGTTGAGCGAAATGACGATCTGCGAGTCGAGACTCCCCTTGTCGCGAACTGGAGCATCCTTCCAGGAGCCGGGCTCGGTGCGCAGGGTGCGACCATCTTCGAAGAACCCGAGTTGATGCGCCGCAATTTCAGCCGCGGTCGAGATCAGGGTGGATTTGGAAACACCTAATGCGCTCGCTCCAGCTTCGATCAGCCTGGCTTCCTTTTCGGTAACACGCAGGGTAACGGAACGAAAGGTGGTCATCGCTTGGGACCCAAGAGCCGCCCGATTTCGATCTTAGCGCGGCAACCCAGGCGGTGCACCGGCGCAATCCTCGGCGGACCTGCGCAACACTCTTAGTCTGCGTAGCCGGTCAGTTCTACGTATCCACTTCCGGTGACCGGTTTTTGCTTCGCCGTGCCCGTCAGGCCGACTGCTCCTTCCCAGTACCGAATCGCGAGGTTCAGCTCCTGATTTGAAAAATAGGGTCTGATTTCTAGGCTCAGTTGGGCCGTGGGAACTCGCAGCCTCCAGCTGCTTGGGTATGAACGTCCGTCCTTGGGGCTGCGCCAGTACGAGGTGACTTCGAGCTGGACCTGCTCGCGGGAAAGAGCCACGGCGCTGCCATCGGCTTCAATCAAAGTCCCGGCGGTCGAAGGATCGCCATGCCCGTCCGTTTGCCGCAGCTGGTAGTACATCACTTGTCGTCCGTCGCTGAGCTGAAGCCCAAACCAATCCCATCCCACCTGATTTCTGCCCAGCGAGCTCGTACTCCATTCGCGGTCGATCCAACTCAGTCCCTCGACGCGATGGCTGCGATCGCCAATCCGCACCGTCCCCTGAGTGTGCATTCGCGGCAGCGAGTAGTAGTAGGAAGCGTCCCCGGCCTCAGGTCCCTTCTGACTCAATCCATGATCCCCCTGCAACACGGGCGGGGTCTCCTGGCGTACGAGTAGCTCGATCGCCAGCCCGCCCTCCTGTGCTTTGATCCGAGCCGGAAAGGCTTGAGGCCCAATCGAGGCGATCGACCAATTGCCGATCCAGACATGGAGAGGAATGGCTGAAGCCCCGGCCAGTCCCATTGCGCCACGCTCGAATCGATCGAAGGCATAGAAATGGCTTTCACCCACGTCGGTGATCGCGAAGTTGCCCATGTAGATCTGACTCGCTGCCCATTGGGACGGTCTCACGATATCCGCCGGCGAGAGGGCGCTCCGAAAAATGGTGAGCTGATATCCGAATCGTCGGCCGCTCGAATCGAGCAGATTGCCGGTGGCGTACCACCACTCCGTTCGAAAGGACGAGTGAGGGCCGTGGTCCTCGGGGAAACTGAATTGCCGGGGCATGATTGCTCGTTCGAACCCCGCGGTCGTGCCGCTTTTACCCAAAAGCTCCGAGAGCTCCAGGCGCTCTTCCGATCGATTTATTGGCGAGCGGGGTTCTCGCGCCTGGCAAGACACCAGACCCACGATCAGGAGTAGCGCGAGGTAAAGAGAAACATGGCAACTCGAGCACACCGGTCTAATCCCTCAATGCCCCGGCCGGGTTCGCGCGCGACATTCGCCAACCGGGATAGACGCCGGCCAGCAGCGCGGCGCCGAGCGCAACCAAGAGCGCCTGAACGAAAATACCTGGACTGAGTGAGAGCTGCAGCGTCCATCCGAAAGAGCGCTTGTTGATTGCATGCACCAGGATATGGGCCAACAACAGGCCGAGTGGGAGCGAGAGCAGACCCGCAAACAATCCCATCAGTCCGGTCTGATAGGTCACCAGCACTCGAAGCTCGCGCGGCAGCAAACCCACCGCGCGCATCACCGCCAGCTCACGGGCGCGTTCGAGCTGCAACGCCATCAAGGCGCTGAGCACGCCGATGAAGGCCACTGCCACCGAGAGAAGCCGCAGGACCTGAGTGATCGCGAAGGTTCGATCGAAAATTTGCAGTGAGGTTTCGCGCAGGGCTCGGTTTGAGCGCAGCAACAGCTGCTGCTCATCCCGTCCGACGATCGCCCGCAACTCGCTGAGCAGTTTGTCGATTGAATATCCGGGCGTGGCGATGAACCCCAAGCCGGTGATTCCCCGGTCCCGAAAGTGTCGCTCGTATCTTTTGCGGTTCATCATCACGACGCCGCTGTCGGAGCCATAGTCGTAGTACACGCCCACAATCCGAAACGGGCGGACTCCGTCGTCGGTCGTGAGATCCAGCGACTGACCGACCTCGACGCGGTGGTGAAAAGCGAAGGGTTCTGAAACCGCCACCGCGTCGGCGCTTTCGAGCGCCGGCCAGATTTCCTCTGGGTTACCTTCGGCGAAGCGATAAGGACGCTGCGAAACCGCGCTCAAATCCGTTACTACCAGATCAATCGGCTGCTCGTTCCAACGCACTCGCGCGGTACGAACCGAGGTGATGGCTTGGACGCCCGGGGCGCGTCGCAGTCGATCAACGAGTTCGGCGCGAATGGTTGCTTCGCCTCGACGCGAAACCAGGCCGGGGGCGGTGGCATAGACGTCGGCAATCAACGAGGATTCCAGCCAGCGCGAGACCGTGCCCCGGAAACTGCTGACCATCAAGCTCACGCCGACCGTGGTGGCGACTGCAATGCTCAGCGCCGCCACCGCGATCGCGGTGCGGCTGAGCGAAGTAATTACCCCGCGCGCGGCCATCCTTCCCCAAAGCCCCAACGACTTGGCGAGCAGAGGCCGGGCGCCAGTTGCGAGGAGGTAGGTAGCAAGCGGGCTCACCAGAGCAAAGCCGATCAGCACCGCCGCCAGCCCGGCGAAGGCCAGGAACGGATCTCGGCTCGGGAACGCGAACAGCGCCACGCCCAGCACGGAACAGAGAGCCCCGACGACGCCGAACAGCGGCAATCGCTGACGCAAGCGCGACTCGATCGTCGAGCGCTGGAGGACGATGTTGGGGGCGACGCGCGTAGATTCCAGGGCGGGAGGAAGCGCAGCGGCGAGCGTTGCGCCAATCCCAAGCGCAATGCCTTTGACGAGGGTAATCGGATCGAGCGCAAGCTGCCTCACATTGACCACGAAGTAGAGATCGTTGATCGTGCGCGTCACCAGGCGCACCAGGCCATGGCCGAGCGCGATCCCACCCACCATTCCGAGAGCGGTTCCGACAATGCCGAGCAGACCCGCTTCCCCGAGCAGAAGCCAGAACACTTGCCCCCGGGTCACCCCCAGGGCTCGCAGCGTGCCCAGGAGCTCCCGACGCTGAACCAACGAGAAAGTCATGGTGTTGTAGATGAGAAAGATCCCGACCAACAGGGCGAGCAGACTGAGCGCAGTCAGGTTCAAGCGAAACGCTCGGGTGAGTCTGTCGAGAGTCTGAACTCGCGCCGACGCGTGGATCAGCTGCGTACCTGCCGGCAAAATAGCTCGCACTCGATCTAGCAGTTTTGGATCGCTTGCGGGCGCGATCAGATCAATCCGGTCCAGGCGACCAACTTTTCCAAGGATCTCCTGGGCGGATGAGATGTCCATCAGCAATGAATCCTCGATTGCCTGCAGGCCACCGGATCGGTTGCCTCGAATCAGGCCGACCAATTTGACTCTTCGCTCCGCGCCCTCGATTACGAGTGAAATGGTTTCACCCTCGTGAATCTCGAGCTCTGCAGCGGTGGTCTCGGCGAGCAGTCCACTAGCGGGTGTGATCATCAGAGCTCGCAGATCCAACGAACCCTTCCCGAAATGCGGTCGCAATCGTGCCTCGGCGAAGAAGTCCAGGCCCAGCACCTGGAAGGTACGGCCGGGCGCGGAGGGGACTCGCGCAAACCCCTCGACCACCGGCGCGGCGGCTTGCATCCCGAGCTCGACGCGCAGCCGGCGATAGAGCTCTTCCTCGAGCCCCGACGGACCCCCGACGATCGAGTGGGTGGCCTTTCCTCCGACGGCTTCGGCGGAGAGTCCGAAGGCCCGGCGAGCACTCTCGTTGGCCAGGTCCATCGATACAACAACCGCGATTCCGATCGCGATTCCGACCACCGATAGGCCAGTGAGCAGCGGGTGCCGCGTCAACGAGCGCAGGCTAAAACGCCACAGGGTGGGCGTCATCGCGCCGCCTGTAGCTTGGGCCGCTCTATCAATCGCCCCTGCAACAGCTGAAGGACCCGATCGGCACGGGACACCATTTCCCGATCGTGAGTCGCGACCAGAACGGCGTGGCCGCTCTCGCGGGCGAGCTCCTCGAATAGGTCCAATACCTGGCGGCCGGTCTCTGCGTCGAGGTTTCCGGTGGGCTCATCGGCGAGCAAAAGGAGCGGTCGGTGCGCAAGGGCGCGGGCCACTGCGACTCGCTGCTGCTCCCCTCCGGAAAGCCGGTCCGGATACTGCTGGCGCCGGTCCAGGAGACCAATCCTTTCCAGCAGCCGGCGAGCCGTCTCGCGGCTCTTGCGTTCGGGGGTGCCATTGAGCTCGAGCGGAAGCAGCACATTTTCCTCGACCGTGAGGGTCGGTAGCAGATTGAAGGACTGAAAAACGAAGCCGATGTAACGGCGCCGAAGCTGGGTGCGTTCCTCCTCGGTCAACGCATGCAAAGTTTTTCCGACCAGTCGCACCTCCCCGGACGTTGCAACGTCCATTCCGCTGATCAGGTTGAGCAGGGTCGATTTCCCGGAGCCGCTCTTGCCGAGCAACACAACGAACTCGCCGGGATGAATAATCAACTCGACCCCGGTGAGGACCGGATGCTCGGAGTCGGCCTCGCGATAACTTTTGGAGAGAGCGTGTGCCTCCACCACGGGATCGGGACGGCTGGAAGAACGATTTTCGGGTTGCACCCGCTCTATTTATGGAGGCGCCCCAATTAGTGCCAGCGGCGATCGGCGCTCAATCGCTTAGGTGCACAGGGTGGCGCATTCAACTTCGGAGACGACATCTGGGGTGTGCACGATCTCCCTGCCTTCGGACTGGAGATAGCAGCCCAAGTAGCTACCCAACCCGTTCAGGTCATGGATCGGCGAGGTCACGCACTCTCCCCACCCCTTTCCAACCGGAAGTTGTGGGCCAAGCTTCTCGCAGTATTGGCGGCAATGTGCCTCGTCGAAAGAACTTCGGATCGCTTCGTGGCCTCGGCCGTCGAAATCGAGGTGGCAACTTAGAAACTGATGGCGACGGCCAACGATTCGCCGGGCGGTGCAACGCGCTTTCTCTTTCGTCATCTCGTTTTCAACCCTTGTGGTCCGAAATGACGTATTCCACGCGACCAACAGAGCGGCCGTCGAGAATAAAAGCAAATGATTTACACGCTTCACGGTCTTTTCGTGAGTTATTTCATGGCTTTGTTTCAACGTCGCTTGATATGCCACGTTGTAGTCAAAGCAACAACAACAAAATCGTATTCAAAAATTGTTTTGATTTGTCATCGAGCGACCGCCTCTGTCCCTTCGGCGGACTCGAGGGCTGCCCGCTGCCGATGCGCGGCCGGGACATCAGAAGGACCGGAAGTGACCTAACCGCCGATGCGGGCGATCTATCCGCTCAAGCGGCTGTTCGATGCACGTAAGGCTCGCAGAAGTTGCGCTTTCTTTCCAAGCTAGCGGCCCGGCTTCGAAAATACTATAGGGGGGTCGCTCAATGAGGATCGGCGGGCGTTTCGCGATCACCTGCGCTCCAAAAGGGCGGTTCATCCCGCTCAGCTGCGCCCTCTCCCTCATCGCCAATCCCGCCTGGGCGCAGGCCAATGCTGCCAGCCTGAACTCGGGCGACACGGCGTGGATGCTGATCTCGTCGGCATTGGTCCTCCTGATGACGCCGGGCCTGGCCCTCTTCTACGGCGGCATGGTGCGCCGCAAGAACGTGCTTGCGACGTTCATGTACTCGTATTTGGCCCTGGCGTTGATCACCGTTCAATGGGTCTTCTTCGGCTATTCGCTGGCCTTCGGCCAGACGCACGGTGGTCTAATTGGCGGCCTCAACTACGTCTTGCTCTCGGGTATGGCGCCTCAGCTCAAGGGAAGCCTGCCGCATCTGGCTTTCGTGGCCTTTCAGCTCAAGTTCGCGATCATCACCCCGGCGCTAATCTCGGGCGCTTTCGTCGAACGGATGAAGTTCAGCGCCTATGCCCTGTTTCTGTTTCTCTGGAGCACTTTGGTTTACGACCCGGTCGCGCATTGGACCTGGGCAGATGGTGGTTGGATGGCGAATTTCGGGGTGCTCGACTTCGCTGGCGGTACCGTGGTTCATTGGACCGCGGGTCTGTCCGCGCTGATCTGCGCGCTCTTCATCGGCAAGCGCCTTGGCTACGGCCGCGAACGGTTCATTCCCCACAACCTGCCGATGACCCTGACTGGCGCCGGCCTGCTCTCCTTTGGTTGGTTCGGTTTCAACGCGGGCAGCGCGCTCTCTGCCGGTCAAAACGCGGCGCTCGCATTCATCAATACTCACATCTCGGCGGCAACCGCCGCGCTGTCCTGGATCGCCGCCGAATGGATTTTCCGCAAGCGGCCGACGCTGTTGGGATTTGTATCGGGCTTGGTGGCAGGCCTGGTGGCGATCACCCCGGCCGCGGGGTTCGTCAGTCCCGCCGCCTCATTGGTAATCGGAGCGTTGGCCGGCGCGGTTTGCTATGCGGCGGTTCTGCTCAAGGAGAAGTTCCATTACGACGATTCACTCGACGCATGGGGCGTCCACGGGGTGGGCGGAATGCTGGGCGCGTTGTTGGTCGGAGTATTCGCGCAGAAGATACTAAACCCCTCCGGCGCAGATGGCCTGTTGGCGGGAAACGTGGCGCTGATTGGAAAGCAAGCCGTTGGCCTCCTCGCGGTCGGGGTGTATACCGGGCTGCTCACGCTGGGGATTCTCGTTCTTCTCGAGAAGACGGTCGGCCTGCGGGTTACCGAGGACGAGGAGCGGGAAGGCTTGGACGGATCGCAACACGGCGAAGCAGGTTACACCTCGTAGTCACCCCCTTCCGTTGCGGAGAGAGCTGATGGCCCAATTGAAAATTGTCATTGGTAACAAGAAGTATTCGTCCTGGTCGCTGCGAGGCTGGCTGGCCCTCAAACACGTCGGGGTTCCTTTCGAGGAGATTCTGATTCCGTTGGACCAGCCCAACACCCAAGAGCAGATTGCTCGGTATTCCCCATCAGGGCGAGTTCCGACTCTGATCGATGGAGAGGTAGTAGTTTGGGATTCGCTGGCGATCTGCGAACATCTCAACGAGCGGTTTCCGGATCGCCATCTTTGGCCCGCAGATCGCAAGGCGCGCGCGGTCGCTCGCTCGATCAGCGCGGAGATGCACTCCGGGTTCCAGAACTTGCGCAACGACTTGTCCATGAAGATCGTCGAATCTATTCCCACCTCCACGTTCCGCCCCGAGGTCAAGGAAGAGATTCGGCGGATCATTGCGATCTGGACCGACTGCCGCCAGCGCTTTGCTGGCGGCAAACCGTTTTTGTTTGGAGACTTCAGTAACGGCGATGTGATGTTCGCTCCGGTAGTCAGCCGCTTTCGCACCTATGGCGTACCGCTGGAGGGAACAGCCGCTGCCTACGCCGAAACCATTTGGAAGCTTCCTGCGATGCAGGAATGGCTGGCGGCGGCGAAGATTGAGCCTCACCGGATGGCTCGCTACGAGGCGAGCCCGCGGTAAAGAGTTTTTTCGTGCGCTTAGTTCACTCAATCGTCGTGGCCAGCCTGGTAGGTTGTGCGACGCATAAACAGGATAAAACGACCGTGTCCTCGACCGCCTCTTCACCGGAGCCGAAGCTTGGCGCTGCGCGCGCTTTGACCGTTTCTCCGGAGCAGTTCGCCGCTGAGTGCCAAAAATCTCTGGATCAGGCCCGTGAGGCGATTGCCAAATTGAAGAGCAATCGCGGACCAAGAGTCGCCGACCAAACGCTCACGACCTACGATCTGGCCACCGCGGCGCTGGCCAATGCCGCCTCGCGGGCCAACCTGGCCAGCAACGTTCATCCGGATCCAGCGGTCCGCCAAGCCGCGGAGGGATGCGAGCAGAAGATCGACGCGCTCAGCGTTGAAATCTCGCTCGACCGGGAAGTCTATGATTCGCTCACATCGATCCAGCCGTCAGGCGAAGGTCCGGACACGCGTCACTGGCTCGAACGCACCTTGCTCGAGTTTCGACGCGCCGGTGTGAACCGCGATGCCCCGGTTCGAGAGAAGGTGCGCGGCCTGAGCGAGGAGCTGGTGCGAATCGGTCAGGACTTCAGCCGCAACATCCGGAATGACGTCCGCACTGTCGAGTTGGACCGGGAGGAACTCGCCGGGCTTCCAGACGACTATCTCGCCGCTCATCCTCTGGGAACGAACGGCAAGGTGGCGATTACCACCAACTATCCCGACTACTTCCCATTCATGACCTATGCGTCGAGCACGAAGGCGCGCGAGCAGCTCTGGCGCGCCTACCGATTGCGGGGCTATCCCAAGAACGAAGCGGTACTGGCGAAGTTGATCGAGAAGCGCTACGCGCTGGCCACCTTGCTCGGGTATCCCAGCTGGGCGGCGTACGCCACCGAAGACAAGATGACCAAGAGTGAGAAGGTGGCCGCAGACTTCATTGAGAAGGTCTCCAAGGCCTCCGAGCACCGCGCTCAGGAGGAGTATGCGCAGCTTCTGCAGTTCAAGCGCCGCCGTAACCCCTCAGCCAGCCGGGTCGAGCCTTGGGAGCAGGAGTACCTGGAAGATCAATTCAAGTCCCAGCGTTTCGGATTCGACTCTCAGTCCCTTCGCCCCTATTTCGAGTACAGCCGAGTGAAGGAGGGGGTGATGGACATCACCTCGCGGATGTTCGGAATTTCGTATCAGCGCGTTCCGGACGCGACGGTCTGGCATCCGGACGTCGAGACCTACGATGTGCTCGATCGGGGCCAGGTCTTGGGAAGGATCTACCTGGACATGCATCCCCGCGAAGGCAAGTACAAGCATGCGGCCCAGTTCCCGCTGAGCATTGGACAGCGTGGAATCCGCGGTCCCGAAGGCGTACTGGTTTGCAATTTTCCCAAACCGGGCGAGACGCCTGCCCTGATGCAGCACAGTGAGGTGGAGACCTTCTTCCACGAATTTGGACACCTGCTGCACCACGTATTTGCCGGAAATCAGCGTTGGGCGACTGTCTCAGGCGTTCGCACTGAGTGGGATTTCGTCGAGGTCCCCTCGATGCTGCTGCAGGAGTGGGCTTCCGATCCTCAGACCCTGAGCCTGTTCGCCAACCACTATCAGACCGGAGCGCCGATCCCTTCGGAATTGGTGCAGAAGCTGCGCGACTCGCGCGAATTCGGAAAGGCGCTCTACACACGGAGGCAGATGTTCTTGTCCGCATTGAGCCTCGAGCTGCACAATCGAGCGCCCGGATTCGATGCCACCGAGCTGGCCTTTCAGCTCCAGGAAAAATACGTGCCGTTTCGCCGCGAGCTCGTTCCCGGCGCCTACTTTCATTTGTCGTTCGGGCACCTCGAGGGCTACTCGGCCATCTACTACACCTATGCCTGGTCGGTGGTGATCGCGAAGGATCTGCTTACCGTGTTCCAACAAAACGGGATGTTGGACCCCGCGTCCGCTCGACGTCTGCGGGCGGCGATTCTCGAGCCTGGGGGCTCAAAGGAAGCGGCGCTTTTGGTGCGGGACTTCCTGGGTCGAGACTACAGCTTCAAGGCATACGAGAACTGGCTGAACCGGGGTTGATGCGGGCCAACCGCCCTGAGCTACGGGTGAAGACACTGGGTGAGCTTGTCGGGATCGATCAGCGCCGGAGGTAGCTTCGGGATATCGAGTTGCGGATTCGAAAAGTCGAATACGTCCAAAAATGGGTTCGCGTTCGCATCCCGGACGGTGAGCGCGGGCAGGTTCCATTTGGTTTCGATGAATTTGAGGATCGACGTGTGGTCATAGATTTCATGCGATACGTGATGCCGCTTGACGTAGGGTGAGATCGCGATGAACGGAACGCGGAAGCCGTATCGGTCGTAGTCTGCTACGTAAGATTCCGGCTCCAGCATCGGTCGAATATCGTCAGGGATGCAGGCCGCCGGCGGTGCGACGTGATCAAAAAAGCCGCCGTGTTCGTCATAGGTGAGAAACAATGCCGAATTCGGCCAGTACGAGCTGCTGAACAGGGCGTTGATTCGCTCTGCCACCGAGGCCTGTCCTACCTGGAAGTCGGCTGGCGGGTGCTCGTCCGATTCCGTAGCTCGGTCTCCAGTGAAGGCGGACTCAAGGAATACGACCTGAGGAAGAGACTCGGTCTGCAAGTCGACGTAGTAATCGGACAGGATGGCCATCTTGTCGATGTTGGCGACGAACATCGGAAAGAAGAGACCGGTGATCGGCAAGTCGCTGAAATAGTACTTCCAACTGATCCCGTAGTTGTTGAGCTGTTCGAAGATCGTGAACTGGGTGAATTCATCGGGCGAGCCCGGGAAATCGTTTCTGATGTGGCCGAACGCAGTTCCGGTGAGCAAGAAAAAACGATTCGGGAAGGTGGGGCCCAGCACCGAGCAGAAGTAGCGATCACCAATCGAGAATGCGTTGGCGAGTGCGTAGTAATAGGGGATGTCGGTCTGATCGTAATAACTCATCGCACGAATACCGTCGTGTGCTTCAGGGTCGCTGGTGTTTTGGATCACGAAGCGATCGTTTTGACCCAGGTTCCACTCCAGATGAGAGCCATTCCATTCGTGGTCGGTGTCGTCCGTGCAGTAGAGGCTCTGGTGAAACGGAGCAATCGGCGTCCCGTCGATGTCTGGATTGCTCATTTCTTCGGTTAGTCCGTCGACCTCGCCGTTGTATCCGAACTGATTCAGTTGGCCGAAGTAGTGATCGAACGAGCGGTTCTCCTGCATGAGGATGACGATGTGTTCGATCGGGATCGAAGGGTCCGCCGTTCCCGGCGGCCGACTGGGATCGGGCAGCGAGCCGGCACCTCGCGAACAATCGGGAGTCGGGGACCCCGCGCCGGTGGCTTGGATCTTCCGTGCCACGCCAAGGAACAAGATCACCAAGATCAGAATACCAACCGGTTGCACTCGCCCAGTTCGGCCCCAGCTGCTCATGGTGGCTCGCCCTCCTTTCGAAGTCCGCGTAAGACCTGACTTTGGCGAGTAACGCCGGCTGCCCGGTCGCTGTCGAGCAAATTTTGAGTGACGGTTCAGACGGTGACTGCGGGCGTGGAGCGGCCCTACTGAGGCTGCGCGGTCGAGAGCGTGGCCACCAGATCCACCAGCTCGTTGGGCTCGATTGGTTTGCTCAAGTGATTCTGGAACCCCTCGGCCAGAGCGCGCTGGCTGTCCTCGCTGCGCGCGAAGCCCGTCACCGCCACCGCTGGAATCCGGCCGCCCTGCTCCGGCGGCAACCTACGTATCTGCCGAATCAGTTCGTAGCCGTCGATCATCGGAAGCCCGATGTCGCTCAGCAGCACGTGGAAGTGCTCGCGTTGCATCGCCTCGAGAGCCTGCTCCGCGGTCTCCACACTGGTCACCTTGGCGCCATGCAGCTCCAGCAGCTCCTTTACAAGCTCGCGGGCATCGGCCTGGTCGTCGACGAACAGTACGTTCACCCCGTTGAGCTGGACCGAAATCGCATCATCCGACTGCGAATCACGTCGAAGCATCCAAGATGGCTCAGGCAGGTCTTCCTTCAGTAGGCGTCGTGGCAGCCGGACGATGAAAGTTGCTCCCTTTCCTTCCCCCGCGCTCTCGGCTCGCACCCGACCTCCGTGCAACTCCACCAGATGGCGTACGATCGCCAATCCCAGTCCCAGCCCCCCGTGAGTGCGGGTGCTTACCGGATCGGCCTGCTGGAAGCTGTTGAAGACGAAGGGGAGGAAGTCCGGCCGGATGCCTCGTCCGGTGTCGCTTACCTTGATTTCGACGTCTCCTTCGACCTGCCGCAATCCGATCCGGACCTGGCCACCCTTCGCCGTAAACTTGATTGCGTTGGAGAGAAGGTTCCACACCACCTGTTGCAGGCGGTCGGGATCTCCCGCCGCTTCGTCGGCGAGCGAGTCCAAATCGGTGACCAGCTCGATCTGCTTGGCATCCGCGGCCGGTCGCACCGTGTCTAGCGCGGCACCGACAATCGATAGGTAACTGACTCTCCGGATCTGGATGCGAAGCTTGCCAGTGATGATTCGCGAGATGTCGAGGATGTCTTCGATCAATTCCTTTTGGGCCTGGGCATTGCGCTCGATGATTTCCAGGGCGTGCTCCAGCTTCGCCTGGTCCACCATCCCAGAGCGCACCATTCGCGCCCAGCCGAGAATCGCATTCAACGGTGCGCGCAACTCGTGCGAGACCGACGCCAGGAATTCATCCTTCGCCCGATTGGCGACTTCCGCTTCACGCCTGGCTTTTCTTTCGGCCTGTAGCAGCTCGATCCGCTCCTGCTGCGCGCGCTTTAGATCGTCGATGTCGGTCGCCGTCAGCACCCAGCTGACAATCTGCCCCCGCTCATCTCTCTCGGGCAGCCCTCGGCCCAGGTGCCATCGGTATGCCCCGTCCTTTCGTTGCCGGAGCCGATATTCCAGCTCCAACTGCCGTCCGTTTCGAACCGAGTTGCTCCAGGCCATCCGCAGCCGCTCGCGATCCTCCGGGTGGACTGCGCTCAAACCAAGGTCCTTGCTCTGCTCAGAGGTAAGCCCCGAGTATTCCAGCCAGCTGCGATTGGTGTAGTAGACCTTGCCATCGGGCTGCGCCACCCAAAGGCACGACGGCATCAGATCGGTGAGGCCGCGAAGCCGCCGCTCCAGCTTCTGTTCGAGGCTGGTGCGCTCGTTGAGGCGAAGCAACTCCGCCTGGCGCTGAACCCTGACGTTCTGAAGGTGGAGATCCAAAAAGTACTGGGCTTTTGAGCGAAGCACGTCGGGCTCGAACGGCTTGACCATGTAGTCCACGCCGCCGTTCGCGTAGCCCTCCAGCACATGCTTGACGTCCCGATAGATCGCAGAGATGAAGATGATCGGGGTGTGGTCGCTGCGCGGGTGTTTTCGGATCAGCTTGGCCGTTTCGAAGCCATCCAAACTCGGCATCTGCACGTCCAACAGGATCAGCGCGAACTGCTGCTCGAGGACTTTCTTGAGAGCCTCCTCCCCAGAGAGTGCCTTCACCAGCGGGTAACCCAGCGGCGCAAGGACTGCATCGAGCGCCACCAGATTGGCTCGATGGTCATCCACCACCAGAATCGCCGGCTGATCGGTGGTGGGAAGCGCCGAGCGGGCCGGCAGGGAGGACTCAGCTTCGCGCGCCGAAGGCGCTGACGACCCGTTGCCACCCAAGTTGGTGCGGGTTTCGGACATCTCAGCTCGCTTCCGGCGGATGAGGCTGGTTACCGGCGGTCCAAAGGCGCACGACCTGCACCAATTTGTCGGGGTCGACCGGCTTGGGGATGTAGTCCGTCGCGCCTGCGGCTAGACATTTCTCCCGATCGTCCTTTAGCGCCTTGGCGGTGACCGCGATGATCGGCAGCATCTTGTAGCGGGGATCTCGCCGGATCTGCTTCATCGTCTGAAATCCGTCCAGCTGCGGCATCATGATGTCCATCAACACCACGTCGATATCCGGATTGCTGGCCAGCAATTCAGCTCCGGTCTTGCCGTCTTCCGCATAAATCACTTTCATCTTCTGCCCTTCGAGAACGCTGGTGAGCGCGAAGATGTTTCGGACGTCGTCATCGACAATCAGCGCCTTCTTTCCGGCCAAGCTCGCCTGGTCCCTCGAGATCTTTTCGAGGGTTGATTTGACGCGCGAAGGAAGTCGCTCCGGGATCCGATGCAGGAAAATCGCCGTGTCATAGAGCAGGCGATCGGCGGCGTGAGGATCGATCTTCATGATCACCGATTCCGCATAGGTTCGGATCTTTCTCTCCTCCGTAGGGCTGAGATCCTTGGCAGTGAAGACGACGATCGGCAAGTCGCGATAGCGTGGCTGGGTCTTGACCTCCTCGATTAGCCGAGTCCCGTCCAGCCCCGGGAGGATCAGATCCACCACCATGCAGTCGAACTGCCCGCGCGCGAGTTCGGCGAGGGCCTCCTCGGCCGAACTGACCGCAGTCACTTGCACGTCCGTTCCTTCGCTCAACCAAGCGACCAAACTCTTTTGCTCATCCGGGTTGTCTTCCACCACCAACAGCATACGAATCTGGCGATCCAAAAACTGAGACAGGTGGAGGAATGCGCCCGCCAGCTTTTCCTTATCGACCGGCTTCTGGAGGTAAGCGAAGGCCCCGAGCGCCGCAGCCTTCCGATTCTCCTCAACGACCGAAATGACGTGAACCGGAATATGTTGAGTCCACGGATTCTGCTTGAGCCGCTGGAGGACTTCCCATCCGTCCATTACCGGAAGGTGGATATCGAGGGTGATCGCATCGGGCCGAAGCTCGTTGGCCAGCGCCAGTCCGGTATCGCCCTGATTCGCGATTGCTACCTTGAAACCACGGTCATGGGCCATGTCGGTCATGATCCGCGAGAACATGGCATCATCCTCGATGATCAGAATCAGCCGATCACCCGGCTGGAGCCGGGCTCGATCGTCCTGGACCGGTTGCTGCTCGGGCGCCGCGCGGGTGGGCAACGGGACCCGCTGGGCCGTCCCGCGAGTGCTCCACACGGGTCCGTCCGTCTCACCATGCTCGGGTCCCACATACCGTTCGGGCAGGTAAAGGGTGAACGTGCTCCCTTTGCCGAGGACGCTGCTCACCTGGATTTCGCCTCCTAACAGCCGCGCAATCTCGCGGCTGATCGACAGTCCCAGGCCGGTCCCTCCGTACTTACGGCTGGTGGTGCCATCCGCCTGCTGAAAGGCCTCGAAGATGATCTCCAGCTTATCCTCCGGAATTCCGATTCCCGTATCGGTGACCGAAAAGGCAATCGCCCGCCCGCGACCGAGCCGAGGATCGGAAATCGGCGCGCGGCTGGGTTCGACGCCGATCTGCAAGCTCACGCTCCCCGCGTCGGTGAACTTGAACGCATTGCCGAGCAGATTGTTGAGAACTTGCTGAAGCCGAAGCGGATCGGTGCGGATCCACGATGGAGTCTCGTCCGAGATTTCGATCGTGAATTGGAGCCCCTTTTGGTCCGCCAACGGGCGGAAGCTCCGCTCGACGATCTCGGTAACTTCCGAAAGGGAAACCTCCCGCGGCTCGAGGTGCATTTTGCCCGCTTCGACCTTCGACAGATCCAGGATCTCGTTGATCAGCGCCAACAGATCCCCTCCCGAGCTGTGGATGGTTTGGGCGTATTCCACCTGCTTGGAGTTCAAATTCCCGTCGCTGTTTTCGGAAAGAAGTTTGGCGAGGATCAACAAGCTGTTGAGCGGGGTGCGCAGCTCGTGCGACATGTTGGCCAGAAATTCGGACTTGTATTTGGAGATCAGCGAAAGCTGCTTGGCCTTCTCCTCGAGCGAAATCCGAGCGGCCTCGACCTCCTGATTCTTGACCTCCACCTTGCGGTTCTGCTCCTCGAGCAGCTTGGCCTTTTCCTCCAATTCGACCGCTTGCTTTTCGAGAGCGACGTTGGTGCGCCGTAGCTCGTCCTGCTGCACGGTGAGCTCCTTGGACTGGCTCTGCAGCTCTTGGGTCAACTGCTGCGATTGCTCGAGCAGTTCCCGGGTTCGCATGTTGGCGGCGATCATGTTCAGCACCACCCCGATGCTCTCGGTGAGCTGGTCCAGGAAGAGCTGATGGATTGGGCTGAACGGGTGGAACGAGGCAAGCTCGATCACCGCCTTTACCTCACCCTCGAACAGCACCGGCAACACGATGATGTTCATCGGAGAGCGTTCACCCAAGCCGGAGTTGATCTTCACGTAGTCGTCCGGAACCTCGGTCAGCAGAATCGTCTTCTTCTCCAGCGCGCACTGGCCGATCAACGCCTCGCCGAGGTGGAACTTACTGGCGACACCCTTTCGCTCGCGATAGGCATAGCTGCTGGTCAGCTTGAAGACGGGTGCGCCGGCTTCGGAGTCCAACAGGAAAAACGCGCCAAGGTGAGCCGAGACCAGCGGCGTCAATTCGGACATGATTAGACGGGAGACGGTCTGCAGGTCCCTGAGCCCCTGCAACATGCTCGAGAACCGGGCCAGGTTTGTCTTCAGCCAGTCTTGCTCGGTGTTCTTCTGGGTGGTGTCCTTGAGGTTGGTGATCATCTGGTTGATGTTGTCCTTCAGCCGGGCCACTTCCCCCTGCGCGACAACATCGATGTACCGAGTCAGATCTCCTTTGGTGACCGCGGTGGCGACGGAGGAGATTGCACGAACCTGCGCGGTGAGGTTGGCGGCGAGCTGGTTCACGTTGTCGGTGAGCAGGCGCCAGGTGCCTGTCGCCCCAGGAACTTTTGCCTGGCCGCCGAGCTGGCCTTCGATCCCCACTTCGCGAGCCACCGTGCTCACCTGGTCCGCGAAAGTGCCAAGCGTCTCGGTCATGCTGTTGATCGTGTCCGCCAGCGCGGCGATCTCGCCCTTTGCTTCCACGCCCACCAGCTTTTGACCCAGATCGCCATTGGCCACCGCGGTGACCACCTTGACGATTCCGCGAACCTGGGTGGTGAGGTTCGAGGCCATGATGTTCACGTTGTCGGTCAAATCTTTCCAGATGCCGGCGACGCCCTTGACCTCCGCCTGGCCGCCCAGCTTTCCGTCGGTGCCCACCTCGCGAGCGACCCGCGTCACCTCGGAAGCGAACGAATTGAGCTGATCCACCATCATGTTGATGGTGTTCTTCAGCTCGAGGATCTCGCCCTTCACGTCGACGGTGATCGTCTTCGAGAGATCGCCATTCGCGACGGCGGTGGTGACCAGCGCGATGTTGCGCACCTGGTTGGTCAAGTTGGATGCCATGAAGTTCACGTTGTCGGTGAGGTCCTTCCAAGTGCCCGACACGCCGCGGACTTCCGCCTGGCCTCCCAGTTTCCCCTCGGTGCCGACCTCTTTGGCGACGCGGGTGACTTCCGAAGCGAAGGAACGCAACTGATCCACCATCGTGTTGATCGTGTTCTTCAGCTCGGCGATTTCGCCTCGGACGTCGACGGTGATCTTCTGCGACAGGTCTCCGTTGGCAACCGCGGTGGTGACCTTGGCGATGTTGCGGACCTGATCGGTGAGGTTTCCAGCCAGCAGGTTGACGTTGTCAGTGAGGTCCTTCCAGGTGCCAGAGACACCTTGCACCTCGGCTTGGCCCCCCAGCTTGCCCTCGGTGCCCACCTCCTTGGCGACCCGGGTGACTTCGGAAGCGAACGAACGCAGCTGATCCACCATCGTGTTGATGGTGTTCTTCAGCTCGTAGACTTCTCCCTTCGCGTCGACACTGATCTTACGCGATAGATCACCCTGGGCGACCGCGGTGGTGACCTCGGCGATATTGCGCACCTGAGCGGTGAGGTTGTTGGCCAGCAGGTTGACGTTGTCAGTGAGGTCCTTCCAGGTCCCGGCGACCCCCGGCACGTCGGCCTGAGCACCCAACTTGCCCTCCACGCCAACGGTCCGGGCGACGCTGGTCACCTGCTGTGCAAAGATGCCGAGCGTCTTGGTCATGCTGTTGAGGGTGTCCGCCAGCCCGGCAATCTCACCCTTGGCCTCCACCACCAGTTTCTGGGACAGATCCCCGTCGGCTACCGCGGTAACGACCCTGACCAGCCCTCGGACCTGAGTGGTGAGGTTCGAGGCCATCAGGTTGACGTTGTTGGTGAGGTCCTCCCAGACGCCCGAGACGCCTTTGACCACGGCTTGGCCTCCGAGCTTTCCTTCCGTGCCCACCTCCTTGGCCACCCGAGTCACTTCTGCCGCGAAGGAGTTCAGCTGATCCACCATCGTGTTGATGGTGTTCTTCAGCTCCAGCACCTCGCCTTTGGCGCCGACGGTGATCTTCTTCGAGAGGTCGCCCTTGGCCACCGAAGTGGTGACCTCGGCAATGTTGCGCACCTGGGCAGTGAGGTTGTTCGCGAGCAGATTGACGTTGTCGGTCAGGCTCTTCCAGGTACCGGCCACGCCCGGGACTTCGGCCTGGGCACCCAGTTTGCCCTCCACCCCCACCGTTCGCGCGACGTCCGTGACCTGCTCGGCGAAGACCCCGAGGGTGTCGGTCATGTTCTTGATCGTGTCCGCCAGCGCGGCGATCTCGCCTTTTGCGTCAATTTTAAATCGCTGGCTCAGATCCCCATTGGCCACCGCAGTCACCACCTTGACGATGCCGCGCACCTGGTTGGTGAGATTGGAGGCCATCAGATTGACGTTGTCGGTGAGATCTCTCCACACCCCCGAAACGCCTTTTACATCCGCTTGGCCGCCCAACTTTCCGTCAGTGCCCACTTCCCGCGCGACCCGCCTCACTTCGGATGCGAATGAGTTGAGCTGGTCCACCATCGTGTTGATGGTGTTCTTGAGAGCCAACACCTCACCCTTCGCGTCGACGGTAATCTTCTTGGACAGGTCACCTTGGGCGACCGAGGTCGTCACTTCGGCCACGTTGCGCACCTGAGCGGTCAGATTGTTGGCCAGCGAGTTGACGTTCTCGGTCAAATCTTTCCAGACGCCGGAGACGCCGGGAACCTCGGCCTGGCCGCCCAGCTTTCCCTCGGTGCCGACGTCTTTTGCAACTCGCGTCACTTCTGCGGCGAACGAGCTGAGCTGGTCCACCATCCCATTGACCGTCTTGCCGATCCGAAGGAACTCTCCTTTCACTGCCGACCCTTCGATCGCCAGGTTCATCTTCTGGGTGAAGTCTCCCGCCGCAACGGCGCCGATTACCCGAGCGATCTCGGTCGTCGGCTGCACCAGGTCGGCGATCAAGGCGTTGAGCGCTTCAATTTTCCGGGCCCAAGAGCCCTTGGCATCGGGAACGATCGCTCGTTCCATCATTCGACCTTCGCGGCCTACCACCCTGCCAATCCGGATGATCTCGTGAGTCAAGCCCTCGTTCTTCTCCATCAACAAGTTGAACGCTTCTGCGACCTTGTCGCTCAGGGGGTCGCCGTTGTCTTCATTGAGACGCACCGAGAAATCGCCGCGCTGAGCTGCCCGGATCGCCTGCAGCAGGGTACGAAAATCGACCTTTTCTACGGGACCCTTTGGGGCGGCAGTGGCGGGTGCGTTCTCGCGGGTTCCGGCCCCCGGTGCTCGCTTGTGGTTGACGCCTGGGCCCACCCCCTTCTTCCTCTGTGCCGAAGAGTGACCGTTTTTCGAACTCTTCGGTGGGTTCAGCTCCATGGCACGCTCCTGACAGAAAAGACGGACCTTTTAGAAGGGCACGTCATAAGAGTCCAACGTCGGCGATACCGTGCATTACTGCTAGGCAGCCTACGAAGAGGCCTTCCATTCGGGCTTCAAACTGAGCAGGCTGGCAAGAGGCGGAGCGAGCACTGTCTAGGCTGCAACACATCGGTGCTCGCGAACGTCGAATGGGCAACCAAGGCGGGGGTTTTCATGCCTTCCGATCGAGCGGACGTTCTGATTTTGGGGGCGGGCGCCGCCGGGTTGGCCGCCGCGCGCGAACTGGTCGGCGCCGGTGTGTCGGTCCAAGTGCTGGAAGCGCGGGACCGGATCGGAGGCCGAATCTGGACGATTCGCCCAGGCGAGCTGAACCTGCCGATCGAGCTTGGCGCGGAATTCGTTCACGGCCGCCATCCCGCAATCTGGCGCAAAGTGGCCCAGGCACGGTTGCGCGCGAAAAATGCCGACGGCCCACATTGGGAATGGAATCGAGGCCGGCTTCAGCGGACCGACAAGAGATTCAAGGAGACAGTAAAGCTTTTGATGAAGGCAGGCGATCCGGAGCAGAGCATCCGCGCCTTTATCGCCAAGCATACCGGGCTGCACAGCCCGTTGGGCCGGATGGCGACTGCATTCGCTGAAGGCTTTTACGCCTCGGACATCGATCGCGTCAGCGCCGAGTTCATCGGGCGGATGTCTCGCGCTTCGCGTGAGACCCAGGGAGAGGAGGTGCGGCGGATCATCGAGGGATATGATCGGCTTGCGGCCTGGCTCGGTCGCGGTCTGCGCAAGGATTCTGCCGAATTGAGGCTCAACACGCGGGTCGAGCGCGTCCGCTGGGAACTTCACCAGGTGGAGCTGCAGGCCCGGACGGTCCTCGGCCATTGGCTTCCCGCCTTCCGTGGTCGCCGAGCTCTGATCACCGTGCCGATTGGCGTGCTTCGGGCAGGTCGGATCGCTTTCTCGCCCGCCCTGGCCTCAAAGGCGGAGGCGTTTCGGTCGCTCGAAATGGGCCCGATTGTCAAGGTGGTACTACGCTTCCGCGAGCGGCCGTGGTCGCGCAGCGCTCGGCGCATTTTGTCCCGACAGCAGTTCGCGTTTCTGCACGCGCGGGAGATGCCAATCCCTGCCTGGTGGCGCCCTCTGCCGTGCGAGTTGCCAATCCTGGTCGGTTGGGCTGGCGGGACCCATGCAGCGAAGCTGTCGAATCGGCCACAGCAATGGGTACTGCAGCGCGCAATCCAGTGCGTCGCCACGATTCTTGGTCTTCGAAGCCTTTACGTCGAGTCCGCTCTCGACGCTTTTTGGGTCACCGACTGGCAGTCGGACCCATTTTCACTTGGCGGCTACTGCGTGGTTCCGGTCGGAGGCCTCAGGCTGCAGGAGGAATTGGCGAAAACCGTGGCGGATACGCTGTTCTTCGCTGGAGAAGCGACTCACGTCAGCGGGCATGCGGGAACCGTGCATGGTGCGATCGAAACCGGCGAGCGCGCCGCGAAAGAGATTTTGCGTAGCCTGGGTAGGCGCTAGGGCTTGGGGTGAATTGCCAGGATACTTTTGATAACCCAGCGGTCGGAGGCAGCGAACCCGTGTCCAACCGCAAGATTGAGATCGACGTAGCTGCTGGTGAAGTCGATTGCGCCGTACAGAGTGTGCCTCTGCTCCGGTCCCGCTAAAGGGGCGGTGAGTGGCCCAAAGCCCGCGTAGTATTCGGCGCCGATTTGCAGACCCGGGAGGGTGTTAATCCCCACTTTCGCCGCGGGCTGCAACTGAGGTAGGCCGGCGTCCTTGCCCTTGAATTCGATTGAGAAGATTGGGTTGACCGAGGCATACAGCCAGCGCCAGTGAATATCGGCGATCGGCCGGACTTCGCTTCCCCACTGAGTCGACTCGTAGGCACGGGGAACCCTTGAGACCTCGAAGTTGACCGCCAGCCCGACCAAGTCCCATAGCTTGTGCAAATACCGCATCTTGAAACGCAACTTGACGCCGGCGTAATCGTATGCGCCGCTCGGTTGCAGCGCGGTCTGGAAGTAGGCGCCGAGCTCGCTAAACTCGTTGAGTCCCAGGTGTGGCTCAAACGTGATCCGTGCCACATGGTTTGTCGGTAGCTCGCCTTCACTGGTTCGGTCGAGCGTGCCCTCTGCGCTGTAGTTGGTATGAACTTCCAATCCCGGGGAGAGCGGCGGCGCGGTTTCAGAATCGTAGACTTGAATCTCGAAGCGGTCCTGCGCGCGAGCGATGGCAGGGCACAAACTGAGGGCGATCAAAGGCAGGAAATCCTTCATACGGGATGGACGCAAATGCGAACCTCGGTTTGTAGGCCATAGTTTCTGCGGTCAAGTCTCGTTTAGGATACTTTCGCCGATGGCTCGACTGGATCCGCATTCGTACACCGATTCCGAGCAACCGCAGATAGCCTCGCTGGATTGGAACGCCCGTATCGACTTCGACCGCAGGGTTTTCGAAGCGGAGGCCATCCTGACGCTCAAGACGCCTGGCAGTGGCGTTTTGGACCTCGATACCCGCGAGCTTCAAATCGACGAAGTCTCGGGTCTGGATGGACGACCGTTCTCCCACGCTCTTTCGGCGCCAGAGAAAATTATCGGCGCGCGACTGCGGATTGAGCTTCCCTCCAACTCCTCCGCGCTTCGCATCCGCTATCGAACGGCCCCCTCCGCAAGCGCCCTCCAATGGCTGGAGCCAGCTCAGACGTTTGGAAAATCGCAACCCTTCCTCTTCAGCCAGTGCCAAGCGATCCACGCACGATCGATCATCCCGATTCAGGACACTCCTCGGATCCGGGTCCGGTATCGCGCCCAGTTGACAGTTCCAAAACGTTTGCGCGCCCTGATGGCGGCGCGGTTCATCGCGAGGCGCGAGATCGGTACGACGGCTGTCGAGCGCTACGAGACCGCGGAGCCGATTCCACCGTATCTGCTTGCGCTCGCGGTCGGGGAGCTGGCATTTCGCGACCTGAGCAACCGCTCACGGGTTTGGGCCGAACCTTCGATCGTCGATCGCGCGGCATGGGAGTTCGCGGGAGTCGAATCGATGTTGGGCGCGGCAGAGGCGATGTTTGGTCCATACCTCTGGGAGCGGTTCGACATCCTCACCATGCCGCTTTCCTTTCCCTACGGAGGAATGGAAAATCCGCGGCTCACATTTCTCACCCCTACCGTTTTGGCCGGCGATCGCTCCTTGGTGAACGTGTTGGCGCACGAGCTGGCGCATTCTTGGACCGGAAATCTGGTCACGAATGCATCCGCGGAGCATTTCTGGCTCAACGAAGGCTTCACCGTGTTCGCCGAGCGCCGCATCTTGGAGGGGCTGGAGGGTCCGGAAGTCGGCGCGCTCCACGCCGCCCTGGGCCGGCGCGCGCTGGACGAGGCAATCGAGCGCTTCAAAGAACGCCCTCAGTTGACGCGCCTTCGGACCCAGCTCGCCGGGATCGATCCCGATGAAGCGTTTTCCACTGTTCCCTACGAGAAGGGGTACTTGTTTCTTCGGACGGTTGAGGAGACTGTCGGTCGCTCGGCCTTCGATTCGTTCCTGAGAAAGTACCTCGAGCGCTTCGCGTTCCAGTCGATCACCAGCGAAGAATTCGTCGCGACCTTGGACGAGCTTTTGCCACAGGCGCGGAAGGTCGTAGACATTGATGGTTGGATCTTCGGGGAGGGCGTACCAGCTGGCGCGCCTGCTCCTCGCTCCTCGCGGTTGGAAGCACTCGCGACTTTGGGAGCAGACCTTCCTTCCGAAGGACTGGCGAATACCTGGACGCCCACTGAATGGCAGCTGTACCTCGAGTCAGTGCCGCGGCCCGCTTCTTTGCAGTTTTGCGAGGCGCTCGACTCGAAATTCCAGCTAAGCCAGAGCCGGAACTACGAGATTCTGGTCGCATGGCTGGTTTTGGCGGTCTGCTCCAACTATTCACCCGCTCTGCCGTCGGTGGAAAGGGTGCTCGCCCAGGTAGGAAGGATGAAGTACCTGCGCCCGATCTACACCGTGCTGACCAAAAACGCCGGGACGCGGCAGCTCGCGGTGCAGTTCTTCGAACGCTTTCGCAGCATCTACCATCCGATCGCGCGCCACGTGGTCGAGTCGGTGTTGCAGTCGGGGAGCACCAACTGCGCGCCGTAGGGACCGCGGTGCTGGGGTTGATTGGCGGTTCGGTGGCGCTGCTCGTCCTGGCAATCGCGAGCTACCCCGGGGGAACTTCGTTCGACCGAAGTGCGCCGGGACACGATTTGCTGCGCAATTTTCTTTGCGACCTTACCGCGCCAGTTGCTCTGAACGGCGCCGCGAATCCGAGGGGGGCCACGCTTGCGAGTCTGGCGATCCTGCTGTTGGGGGTGGCTCTGGTCCTCTTTTGGTGGACCTTCGCGGGACTGGCGCTCGCGCACCGAGCGCGCAGCGTGGTGCGCGCGACGGGGACTGCCTCCTCCATCGCAATGATGACCCTACCGCTTACCCGCTGGGCGCCTTTGCTCTGGTTTCACCCGGTGGTGGTCTTCATTTCCACCGTCCCAGGACTGGTTGCGGCGGGGACTTGTATCTATGGGCTCTCCCGATGCGGACGACCGTGGCGGGCTCTTTGGGCGCTCGGTCTTGCCACCTTCGTGGTTGCCTCGGTTGATAGTGTTCTCTACGTGATACATCTGGTGACCAGAACTCCCGTCGTCTTCGCGTTGCCGGCGCTGCAAAGGCTCGCAACCTTGATGTTCCTCAGTTTTGTCTGTGCGGGTGCCTTGCGAATACGTGCCTTGGGCTCAGCGGCACGCCCAGCTTTCGAGCCTTAGTAACGCTGTGGCGGGCATTCCCTCTAGATACGAGAGTGATCATCGTTCTGCCAAAAGGAGACGACCTTGACCAAGTACGTGCTGCCCGATCTGCAATATGACTACGGCGCGCTCGAACCCGAGATCTCCGGGCGAGTGATGGAGCTGCATCACGATAAGCACCATCGCGCGTATGTGGAGGGCGCCAACAAAGCGATGGAGCAACTCTTCGACGCAAGATCGAGGGACGACTTTGCGCAAATCGGTTCGCTCGAGCGTGCTTTGGCTTTCAATGTGTCGGGCCACGTCCTGCACAGCATTTTCTGGCAGAATCTGACCCCGGATAGCAGCGGTCGACCGAGTGGACCGTTGAGTGCGGCGCTGGACCGCGATTTCACCAGTTTTGAGCTCTTTAAGCAGCAGATGATCAAGACCGCCTCCACGATCATGGGCTCTGGTTGGGCCGCCCTGGTTTATGACCCGCTGACGCGGGGCCTCGGCACAATTCAGATCCATGACCATCAATCGGAAGTCATCCAGGCTGGAATTCCGCTGCTGGTCATCGATGCTTGGGAGCATGCGTATTACCTGCAGTATCAGAACGAAAAGGCGAAGTTTTTCGAGGCGCTGTGGAGTCTGTGGAATTGGCAGGACGTGGAGGCCCGCTACGAGATGGTCCAGCGCTTGGACCTCGGGTTGCCGGGCACCGTAGAGCGCGCAGGGGCCGCGTCCCCCGAAGTCCCGGTCACGCACTGAGCCGATAGCTTTCCGTGGGGCCTGGATCCCTGGGCGGGACCGCGTCGTCTGACGCGGCACCCGGGGATCCGGGGTTTGGCGCCGAGCCGATCGCACGCACCTTGGAATAATTGTATACGGCCGGCTGGGCCCGGCCGATGAATGAGCAGCGACGCCAGACCGTTGAGGAAGCGCTTGAGCGAATCCAGGCGGCGATCGATCAGGGCCAGCTGCAACACGTCGCCATGCTGCAACGCTTTGGCCAGGGCCGCCGCTGGGAAAGACGACTGGAGCGCCAGGCCCGACGCGCGGCGCGCCGCCGAAGCGCTCCGCTGGAGGGCGCAATCCGCCTGATCGCTGCCGCTTTCCTCGGCGTCATGGCGTTCCGGTCTCCCAACCTGTGGTGGTTGGTGCTGCCCGCGATAGGTCTGGCAATCTCCGGGATTAGAAGAATTGTCGAGAACCAGTCTGAGCCGAAGGACAACACCGCCAACACGGCCGAGGATCGCAGCATCCAGGCACCGGCCGGTGAGAAAGTGCCAGGCGAAATCGAGCAGAGTTTGGCAAGAGTCGATCAGTGGGGCGACCGGTTGCTCGCGGAAGTGAAGCGCGGCCCCGACGTGCTGCGCGATGTGCTTCGCAAACCCGAAGAGACCGTCGAGGCAATCCGGCAGGGGTGCCATGCACTCGCAAAGCGCGAGGCCGAGCTGCGGGCACTGGTGACCACTGAAGATGATGCTCGGCTGAGTAAGGAGCGAGACGCGCTGGTGAAACGCCTGGAATCGGAAGCGGACGAGGTTACTCGTCAAAGGCTTTCCGCCGCGCTGGTGGCGCTCGACGAGCAGCGCAAGCAGCGCGCCGAATTGCTGACCGCAGCCTCGCGAATGGAAGCCGAACGAACTCGGCTTTCCTATGTGTTGGAGAGCCTCTATACCCAGGTGCTTCGGGTCCGGTCGGCCGATAGTGCCTCGGCTCAGGTGGCGGGTCAGGGGCTGAAGAAGAGTCTCGAGAGCCTGGGCGATGAAGTCGGCGCGCTCGCGGATGCGCTCGAATCCGTCAACCGAGACGAGCAACTGATCGCTCCAGTCTCGTCCCCATCCGAAGCCTCGCCACAAGCGCCTCTTCGCACGCGCGAGAAGATCTGAATAGACGTGCTAGAAGAGGCGGCCATTGTCGATGACTTCATTTGCTCGCTTGGCCCGCTCCCCGTTCAATCCTTGGAGAGAGCTCGGTGGACTTCCGAGGGAATCCTGGATCCTGGCGGCGGCTTCGTTGATCAACCGTGCTGGGACGATGGTGCTGCCGTTTCTGATGCTGTATCTGACCGAGAACCTGGGCTTCAAGCCTGCACGCGCCGGTCTGGTATTGAGCGCCTATGGAGTGGTTGCGGTGCTATGGGTGGCGGTGAGCGGACATCTTTCGGACCGCCTCGGTGCGCTTCGGGTGATGAGGCTCTCTCTGTTCAGCACCGGATTGGCTCTGTGGCTGCTGCCGCTCGCGAGGACGCTTCCGCAGGTATTGGCAGGAGTGACGCTTCTCGCCCTTACCTCGGAGGCGTTTCGCCCGGCCAACCTCTCCCTGGTGGGAGAGCTTGCCGGGCCGAAGCTGCGCAAACAAGGCTTCGCGCTCAACCGTCTGTCAATCAACCTCGGGTTTAGCGTCGGACCTGCGCTGGGCGGGTTTTTGGCCACCTACTCCTTCAAGTCTCTCTTCTGGGTCGATGGCGCGACGTCGATCGCAGCGGGGCTGGTCCTCTTGGCTCGATTTCGCGACTCGGCTCACAAAGAGCCTCAGACCGTAAGCCATCTGCATCTACCGAGTTTGGCGCTGTTCGATCCTCGGCTGCTCTATTTCGTGCTCGCCTTGCTTCCGGTGATGGTGACATTCTTCCAGCACCAAGGCGCGATGTCTCTGTACATGGTTCACGAGCTGCGCCTGTCCGAAGCGGCTTATGGGTTGATGTTCACGATCAACACGCTGATCATCGTCCTGGCGGAAGTGCGCACGAATGCGGCGATGGCACATTGGCCGCATGGGCGTGCCCTGGGATTGGGGGCATTGCTGTTGGGAATAGGCTTTGGAGCCTTGGCCTTTGCGCACTCGATAAGCTCGATCATCGTCACGGTGGTGATCTGGACGGCGGGAGAGATCGTTTTTCTACCAACCCTTTCCGCTTACGTCGCCGATTTGGCTCCTCGAGGTCGCGCGGGCGAGTACATGGGCTATTACCTGATGGCGTGGGGCATCGCATTCGCCGTAGCGCCGTGGCTGGGTACGGCGGTGATGCAGCGCTTTGGCAGCCAAACGCTCTGGTTGGCGTCGCTGGGTTTCGGCCTGCTCTCGGCGGTGCTTTTGCTGCGGATTGCTGGTGGGGAAACGGCGAACAGAACCGCCGAAAACAGGCAGCTCGTGGAGTAGGACGTTGAACGCGCTTCCGGAGTTCTCCGTATTTCGCCGGCTTTATCGGCCCGGATCCACCATTCCAATCCGATTGGAGGTCCGGGCAGATACGGAAACGCCGGTGTCAGCCTTCCTCAAGCTGGCACATGGCGAGAAGCACGGTTTCCTGTTTGAGTCGGTCGAGGGGGGAGAGCATCAGGCCAGATGGTCGTTTCTGGGAGTTCGCCCGCGCGGGGTGCTGTCGTGGCGTCTCGGCGATTCGACCGATCCGATGGCTTGGATCGCGAGCCGTCTGGAGCGTGCCCGTGGGATCCGGATCGACGGAACGCCGCGTTTTGCCGGTGGGTTGGTCGGCAACATCTCCTACGATGCAGTTCGGCTGTTTGAGCCTCGCGTTCCGTTGGGAAAGCCGGACGAGCTCGGATTTCCCGACGTGATGATGATGGATTTCGACACGGTGCTCGCCTTCGACAACGTGCGCCACACCGTCCAGGTCATTGCCGAAGCAGTGTGCGCCGAGCACGTCAAGCCCGCGGCCGCGTACGAAACTGCGCTTCGACGAATCAGGCGCGTCTTGCGGATAATCCACCGTCCGTTGACGGCGAGACCGTCCTCTCTCGCAAAGGCCCCGACCCAGCTCAAGGCTCGGATTTCCCGCAGCCGTTTTGAGGCCGCGGTCCGACGGGCGCGCGACTATATCCGCGCTGGGGATTGCCAGCAGATCGTCGTCTCTCAGCGGTTCGACGCGACCACCAGCCTGCCGCCCTTCGAGCTCTATCGCGCCCTTCGGAGAGTCAATCCGTCGCCCTACTTATTCTTCCTCCAAGCTGGAGCCAATTCGCTGATCGGCAGCTCGCCCGAGACCCTGGTCCGGCTGGAGGAGGGCGAAGTCACGGTGCGCCCGATCGCCGGCACGCGGCCGCGAGGACGAACGCCCCTCGAGGACGCCAAGCTCGAGGCACAGCTGCGAGCCGACCCGAAAGAAAACGCGGAGCACGTGATGTTGGTTGATCTCGGCCGAAACGACGTGGGGCGTGTCGCGGAGGTCGGCACCGTGCGCGTGGATGTTCTAAAGACCGTCGAGCGCTACTCGCACGTGATGCACCTGGTATCTCAGGTGCGCGGCCGGATCGCCAAGCGGATGAACGCGCTCGACGTGTTGCGCGCCGCCTTCCCTGCGGGGACGGTGACCGGTTCTCCCAAGGTGCGGGCAATGGAAATCATCGATGCGCTCGAACCCGCACGGCGCGGTCCCTATGCAGGAGCAGTCGGTTATTTTGATCGCTACGGCAATATGGAGATGTGCATCGTGATTCGCACCCTCCTTCAGTCGGCTCGGCGCTTGAGCGTGCAGGCGGGGGCTGGAATCGTATACGACTCGCGCCCGGCCGCCGAGTACTGGGAAACGCGAAACAAAGCCCGCGCACTTTTTGTCGCGCTCGAGGAAGCTGCTCGAAGCTGACCAATTCGTCCGCGCAAGCCTTCCAGGTTTTGCCATCGCCTGTTACCTTCTACGAAGCGTTGGAGGTGAAGACGATGGCACTCTCACCGGACTACTACACTGTCCTTGGCATCCGGCGCACCGAGAGCCCCGCTGCGATTCGCCGGGCTTTTCGCCGCCTGGTGGTTCGATATCATCCAGATCGCGCTTCGGCGCAGGAGGCTCGCCGCTTCCAGGAGATCGTCGAGGCTTACCGCGTGCTCTCGGATCCGGCTCAACGGGAGGCTTACAATCAAACCGCCCATCCAAGCCCGGTGGGATCAGTGGGAGTGGGCGTCCGCTTCCCGGTCGTCGACGTTTCACCGAGGATGGCAAGCCCGGAGCCGCTGTCTTTGTTCAACGATTTTCACGCTCCGCAGTCCGAGATTCGGGAAGTATTCGATCGTTGGAGCCGGAACTTTACCCACCTTGGAGTGCCGAAGGCGGAGCGGATGAAACCGCTCGATCTCGACGTCATCCTCAGTCCGGAGGAAGCGGAGCGAGGCACCAACTTGTCGATCGCGCTTCCAGCGCTCCGACGCTGTGAAACCTGTGGCGGGTCCGGAAGAGAGTGGCTCTTTCCGTGCATTCCTTGCGGCGCGCAGGGAGTGATCGAAGAAGAGCGACTGGTCGAGCTTCAACTTCCCCAGGCCGTTGCGGGCGAGAGCGTATACGAAGTTCCGTTGCGCCACCTGGGAGTGCACAACCTGTTCCTGCGAATCCGGTTGCGGGTCGCGGGTTAACGATCCGAGGTTCGGCTGGCTGTTCGCGAAACCATTCGCTACAGTCGCGCACGTCCGGGGAGGGAGCAATGGCAACTCATCGGTTGTGCGCGCTCGGCGCGGCGTTTTTGGCCTGTCTGGGCTGTCGACCGGAGAGGAGCGCCACTCCATCTACCCAAAGCTCCTTCTCCCCCGCGGGCGCATCCCCGTTCACGCTCTTTGAATCGGGGCAGGTCCGCCCGCTAGCGCTTTCGCCGCAAGGTAATTTGTTGTTCGCGACCAACACTCCCGCCAACCGGCTGGAGGTCTTCAGCATTCAAGAGAGCACGCTGGTCGCGGTCGCCTCGATTCCGGTGGGGCTGGAGCCGGTCGCGGTCGCGGCAAGGACCCAAAACGAAGTGTGGGTGGTGAATCACCTCTCGGATAGCGTCAGCGTCGTGGACCTGAGTGACCTTGCCCGGGCACGGGTGGTGCGCACGATTCTGGTGGGCGATGAACCCCGCGACATTGTGTTCGCCGGTTCGGGGCGCAACCGCGCTTTCGTCACCACCGCTCACCGAGGGCAGAATTCACCCGTCGATCCGGAGCTCACCACTCCGGGCGTTGGCCGCGCGGATGTCTGGGCGTTCGACGCGAATGGCGCGATGCTCAGCATTGTCACGCTGCTTTGCGATACGCCGCGGGCGTTGGCGGTGAGCCCTGATGGTGCGACGGTTTACGCCGCCGCGTTCCATTCCGGCAATCGAACCGCGACCATCGCGAGAGGCTCGGTACCCTCCGGGTCGCTTCCGGCGCCGCGTGACAATTTTGAGCATGTCGAAGGCCCTGATGTCGGGTTGATTGTGAAATACCGCGAGGGCCCGGACGGGTCGGTACACTGGTTGGACAAGCTGGATCGCATTTGGGACGACGCGATCCGTTTCTCACTGCCCGATCGCGACGTTTTCGCTATCGACGCCGACGCGGATCCGCCGGTCGCGCGGCAGGGGAGCTACAGCGGCGTCGGGACCGTCCTCTTCAACCTGGCGGTCAATCCAGTGAGCGGGAAGATCTATGTTTCCAACACCGATGCCCAAAACGACACCCGTTTCGAAGGCCCTGGAGAGTACGCGTACCAGGAATCAGGGATGCGCACCGTGCGCGGCCACATCGTGGAGAGCCGAATCACCATTCTCGACGGGGCGGCGCCCCCTGCTTCGCGACATCTGAACAAGCATATCGACTACACCCATTGCTGCGATCCCACGCCCAACGCCGAGAGCGTAAAGAGCCTCGCGTTTCCGACTTCGATGGCGGTTTCGAACGACGGCAATTGGCTTTACGTGACTGCGTTTGGCTCGAGCAAGCTCGGGATCTTCAACACCGCCCAGCTCGAAGACGACAGCTTCGTTCCAGACACGCGCAATCAGGTTTCGCTAACCGGAGGTGGACCGAGCGGGGTGGTGCTCGATGAGGGGCGCTCGGCTCTCTACGTGCTCACCCGGTTCGACAATTCGATCTCGATTGTCGATCTCGCAATCCGCGCGGAAATCTTTCACCTCGCGATGTTCAATCCCGAGCCGCCCTCGGTGGTCAACGGGCGTCCGTTTCTCTATGACGCCGCCAACACGTCGAGTCACGGCGACTCTGCCTGCGCGAGCTGCCATGTGTTTGGGGACTTTGACAGCCTGGCGTGGGACTTGGGCGATCCGGACAACAGCCCGTTCAATGATCCCGGCCCGTTCGTCGTCGGCCCGATGTTGCAGGCTCCCATTTTCCATCCACTCAAAGGACCAATGACCACCCAGAGCCTGCGCGGAATGGACAACCATGGTCCAATGCATTGGCGGGGGGACCGCACCGGCGGCAATGACGTTGAACGCAGCGAACAGCCGGATACCGGAAGCTTCGACGAGGTGGCGGGTTTCAAGAAGTTCAATGTCGCCTTTCCCGGCCTGCTCGGCCGCAGCGATCCACTTACCGACGAGCAGATGCAGGCCTTTACCGATTTCATTCTTCAGCTGATGTATCCACCGAACCCAATTCGAAATCTGGACAATTCGCTGACTGAGGAGCAGCAGGCTGGTCAGGACTTTTTCCTGGGCGTGACCATGGGAGGATTGCCCTCGGATACGTTCGTCACCTGCAATGGCTGTCACGTCTTGGACCCCGACGGCAATCGCGAATTCGGGGTCGCGCGGCCGGGATTTTTCGGTAGCGACGGCCGCTCGTCATTCGAGAACGAGACCCAGCTCTTCAAGATTCCCCACCTCAGAAATCTCTATCAGAAGGTCGGGATGTTCGGGATGTCTCCGGATTCATTCTTTCCCTCGGATCCCTTCCCGTTCATGGGGGACCAGGTTCGAGGCTTCGGGTTTTTGCACGATGGAAGCACGGATACGCTGTTCCGCTTCCACGGAGCGAGCGTGTTCATCCGCTCGATCATCAACCCAGGCGGCATTCCTCCCGGAGATGAGGGCCGACTGATCCGGCGGCAGCTGGAAGCCTACTTGTTGGCCTTCGACAGCAATTTGGCTCCGATCGTCGGGCAGCAGGTTACGCTGACCAGCGATAACGGAGGATCGGTCGGAGAGCGAATCGAACAACTGGAGGCGCGCGCGGCGGTCGGTGAGTGCGACCTGGTGGTGAAGGGAAGGGTGGCAGGTCAGGCAGCCGGTTTCCTCTACTCGATCTCGGATCGCACCTTTGTACGCCGACGTTCCGGCGATCTACCGCGCACCGATTCCGAGCTGCGCGCGCTGGCCAGTTCTCCCGGCGGCGAGCTCACCTTCACATGTGTGCCGCTGGGGTCGGGCTCTCACATCGCCGACGATCTGTAGGGAATCTGTCCAAAAAGTTTTCCAAGGCCAGCTCTTGTCCTATACCCGAGGGGCCAGTGGACCTGAATTCTTCGGCCTGTGGAGGTTTCCATAAATGAATCGGTTGATGAGGCTAGGCGCTGCGGCGCTGCCGCTGCTGTTTTGGACAAGCCGTACTGAGGCAGCGGGATGGTCGGTCCTGTCGGGTCGCACGGTAGGGATCGATCAGAATGTCATCCACGGCCAGGTTGGCTGGCCAGGCGTCTCTGCAACTCTGCTCCACGGAATGACGCCCAAAGTCGATATCGGGGGCGCGTTTGCGTTCAACTATGGAGTGGAGGGAAGTACCTATGTCTATCCGGAGCTCGCGCTTCGGGGGGTCGGTCGTCTGAACCTTGTAGACACACCCAAGTACAATATCGGAATCGGCACTCAGCCAGGCCTGTTGATGTGGTTCCCCGGTAGCGGGATCAGCGCCCAGTTCGGAATTGGCATCCCGGTGTCGTTCGCTGCGGGCTTCCCCATCTCGCGCGAAGTGATGTTGGTGGCTGGAGCCGACATTGCCTTCGACGTTTTCTTCACATCGGGGGGCTACGTCGTCATTCCGATCCTCTTCGGAGGTGGCGCTGAGTACATGATCGAGCCAAACCTCCTGCTGACCTTCACCCTTCGCCTGGGGCCTGTCGTCTCCGCCGGCCAACTTGGCGGGACTGTTTTTGGCTTGAACGCGTTAATCGGCCTCGCCTACAAGTTCTGAAAACTCGACCAGACCTCAGTTCCAGTCGAAGCTGGTGGTGGCGGAAGTCGAGTGGGTGAAGTTTGGCCCAACGGCTTGTACCTCGACCGTCGTTTGAGCTTCGGAATCGATCCGCCGAACCTCCGCCACGAAGTATGCGTTGTTCGGCGTTCCTCCCAGATAGGTCAAGCCGCCATCGGGATTGCGTCGATACACGTTGTAGTAGGCAATTGGATCAGGCGAGTGGTCCCATCCGAGCCTGAGCGTGGCTCGGTCCGGATCGACTTGAGTCCTGCGTAGAACCGATACGCCGGACGGAGGTCCGGGAGCCGCGGCTGAGCTGTACACCGCGATTTGACCAACGTGAATCTGATAGTCCCCCGGATTGCTGGCGTCGAATGCCAGGCCGATCACGGCAAGCGTCCTTCCAGCGAAGCTGCTGAGCGCGAACGAGGTTGTCTCCCAATCTGCACTCGAGCTTGAGCCAACCTCCAAGGTTTCGAACACATCTGGACTGTCCTCGAAAGCGAGCGCCACGCTCATTTGGGTCGGAGCGCCGGGCGAGTCCATCCGGTATGCGATCCCAAGTTGAGTATCTGCGGAGATCGGCAAGCTGCATTCGTAGAGATTGATCTGATTGGGCGCGTCCAGAACGCCTGCAAGCTTCAATGAGGTTCCGCCGTAGTAGGCGTCGCTCCAATCCAGATCCGGAACCAGCCTGGTGCCCTCGCTGCGAACAATCCATCGCCAGGTGGGCAGGACGTCCTGCACGCTTAAGTTGTTCCACTCGCGGTCCATCAGCACCTGCCCGTTGATCGCATACAGACGGCCCTGCCCGCTGTTGAAATTGGTTACGAACGGCAGCCGCGTGATCGGTGACCGCGCGGGAAGGTAATGAGCAAGTCCCTTCCACGGATGGGTGGTTTCGGTATTGCTCGGATCTCGGTTGGCGCCGACCCAGAAGCGATTATCCCGCCGATAGAAGTCATCCGGATCGGACGATGACGTGAAAGCCCAGTCGGGTCGATAAAATCCGATCGATACGACGTGCGGCTGGCCTTCGGGGAAGACCCTGTCCCACTGGACGTTTGAATTGTACCCATTGGACTGAACGTTGGCCCCAGCATAGAGGGCATACGGGCTTCGCCCGAGGGTCTGCGCGTACAACCGGGAATTCAACAGTCCAGCCGCGCTCCAATTGTAGTTGAGGAACATCCCATCGGAGACCACGCCGTCGTTGTCGAAGAAGGGAGCGTTGTTGTTGGTCAAGGCGTTTTGGTACGAGATCGCTCCGGTGATTGTCATCGCGTCGTACCAGAACATCAGCAGGTTCGAAGAGGCCTTGATGTACTCGATGAACTGGCGCACCTGGGTGGCCAGCGCGGGATCGCCGCCAGCGGTCTCCTGGTTGATGAACCAACCATCGAAGCCGTAATACCGCGCCACTTCGATCAGCTTGTCGGCAACCGGAAAGCTTCCCTCGGACTGCTGGACCAGATCGCGCACCCACTGGATCTGCCCGCCAAAAGCGTTGGGCGGGAAGAAGATGTTCCCCACGACCGGCACTCCGTTTCGGTGCGCGGCGTCGATGATCGTCGGGTTGGGCGCGAGAATTAGTCCCTCGCCGGCTGAGCCACCCCAAAACACCAGCACCTCGATGTATTGCCAGTAGTTCACCGCGTAGTAGCTCATCGACAATGAACCCTGGGAGGGATTGCGGGAGGTCGGCCCGAACGCGGAGAGCACCATGACTCCCGCTTCGTTCGGGTGGGCATGTGCATTGACATTCAGATCTGGATTGAAAAAACGCGTCGCTAGCGGCGTGTTGCTGCGATTGAAGGCCGCATCGGGATCGGAATCCGGGCTCCAGGCGAGCAACTCATTGGGAAACCAGTATGACGCGAACGGTTGGTCAGGGGCCTGGGCTAGCGCTGCTCTTGCGCAAGCGATGGTCACCGCCAAGGACATCAGGACACGCACGGATGAATGCATTCCCCGGCCTTATAGGCGCTTTCAATCCGCAAAGTCGCGGTACTTCCTCTTGATTGAGTAGTTTTACCGAATGCCGGGAAGGGTTACTCGACCTTGTGGGGAGAAACCGCGTTCCCGGCGGTTGCTACCATGCTGCCACTGACAACGCTCGTTCCGAGCAAAAGTGCGCATCGACTAGAGAAACTGGCTGATCAGCACGCCGGCGGAACAAAGGTACCCGACGATTACTGCAAAACAGGCCGCCAACTCCAATTTGTTTTCCATGTTCGGCTCCTCTCATCCCCAGTTACGAGCAAGTCGAACTTCGATTGCAGGCTCGGGCCTAACCGGCCAATGGCGAAGCGGGCTCGGGAGGCGTCCGCAACAGCCACGCACCAATGAGAAAGCGCACCGCCGGCTGAAAAGTGTAGCTCAACCACTCGGGGAGCGATGGCAACCAGGATGGCCCCACGTATCCCTGTACGATTCCGTAGGCTCCAATTAGCGCCCAAATCAGAAGCGCAAAGCTGACGACTCGCTCAATTCCCCAACTCTTCCAAGTGGCCAGGGCATAGAAGAAGTTTCCAGCGGCGAAACCGAGTGAGAAAAGTACGAAGAGCGCATCATTGATGCCCGGCCAGGCAAGCAGCAGGGTGTGCATTGAAGCGCGGATCGCCTCGTCGGCAGTCGAGGCGTAGGTCGCGCGCCAGCTGGCATTCACCGCGAAGAGAGCCAAGGAAACGCGGCTCGATTCGGCGAATGCAAAGAAGACATAGCCGATCAGCCCTAGAATCGCGGGGCCCGGCGCAACCCTGATCTTTCTCAGAGCAACACCGACCATTGCAATCACGACCAGCAACAGGTGGAGGTACACCATCCAAAGTCGAGACAGGTAGAGCGGATGCGACCGCAGCCCGACCTGTTGCTCCAAGGTAGTGACATTGTTCCAGGCGAGGGGCACCAAGTGAACTGCGAGTGTCGTCAACCCGGAGGCGATGGAGGAAACCCCCGCAACTTTGTAGAAGGAGGCAGTGAATTGCCGGACCTGGGACATGGGTCTCATTCTTAGTCGCTTTGTTGCCTGCTAGGCATCTCGCCAGCACTGCGGAAGGCCTGTTAAATGAAGTGGTGTGAGACTGCGACTGCTGCTGATCGATAATTACGACTCGTTTACCTACAATCTCGTCCAGTATCTTGGAGAGTTGGGCAGCTCGATACAGGTGTTTCGAAACGACAAGATCGACGTTGCGGGAATCCGGGCCGCCAGGCCGTCGGCGGTGGTGCTGTCTCCCGGGCCTTGCACCCCCAGCGAAGCGGGCATCTGCGTCGAAGCGATCCAGAGCTTGGCCAGCGAGATCCCGATTTTGGGCGTCTGCCTTGGACACCAGGCGATTGGTCAGGCTTTCGGGGCAAAGGTCGTTCGCAATCACCGCGTGGTCCATGGCAAAGCGACGCCAGTTTGGCATCGCGGCGAGGGCCTTTACGCTGGAGTTTCCTCACCCTTTCTGGCGGGTCGCTATCATTCGTTGGTGGTGCAACGAAGCTCGCTGCCCAAGAGTTTTCGGGAGACATCCTGGACCCGGGAGAACGAGCTGATGGGGTTACGCCACCGCGGGTTTGATCTCGAAGGAGTGCAATTTCACCCCGAATCCATTCTCACCGAGCACGGCAAAACGATTTTGAGCAATTGGCTTCGCCGGGTCCAAGGGCGAACGAAGAGAACATGATTCAGCAGGCCATCCAGAAGCTGGTGGCTCGACAGGATCTCACCCGAGCCGAGGTTGCCGCGGTGATGACCCAAATCGCCGACGGCGGTGCCACCCCGGCGCAGGTCGGAGCTTTTCTGACCGGTCTCCGGCTCAAGGGCGAGACCGTGGAGGAGATTGCCGGGGCGGCCGAGGTAGTCCGCTCGCGCGTTCGTTCTGTTCGGGTAGACCGCCCCGTCTTCATTGATACCTGCGGAACCGGTGGCGACGAGCGCAATACCTTCAACATTTCGACCGCCGCGGCGTTCGTCGCTGCAGGGGCGGGGGTGGTGGTTGCCAAACACGGGAACCGCTCCGTGTCCTCCCGCTGTGGGTCGGCGGATGTGCTCGTCGCGCTTGGCGTCAACCTCTCGATTTCGCTCGAGAGCATACAAGAATGCATTGCGCAGATTGGCATTGGGTTTTTGTTTGCGCCCAATCACCATCCGGCCTTCAAGGCGGTAGCGGAAATAAGGCGCGAGCTGGGCGTGCGGACCATTTTCAATTTGCTCGGACCGCTTGCCAACCCAGCGCTTGCTCGACACCAGATCATCGGGGTGTACGGACCTCACTGGGTCCGAGTTCTTGGCGAAGTGCTCAACCATCTCGGCGCCCTGCATGCGTTTGTCGTTCACGGCGATGGGTTGGACGAGATCGCCGTCACCGGCACAACCCAACTTTCCGAAGTCAAGGGAGGGACGGTTGATTCCTATGAGCTTAGTCCGGGCGATCTAGATTTGAGACGGTGGGAGATCCGGGATTTGCAGGGCGGAGATCCTGCACGGAACGCGCGAATCCTGCGGGACGTGCTCTCCGGTCAAAAGGGGGGGCCGCGAGACGCCGTCCTCGCCAACTCGGCGGCGGCGTTGGTCGTCGGTAGGGCCGCCGATTCATTGCGCCATGGTGTTCGGCTCGCGGCCGACTGCATCGATCGAGGAGGCGCGTCAGATAAGCTTGAAGCGTTGGTGCGCCAGACCAATGAGGTGGAGTCGTGACGGTCCTGTCGTCCATCCTCGAGCGCAAATACGCGGAAGTAGCCGATCGGCGCATCGACCGTCCCGAGTGCGAGCTTGAAGAAGTGGTGAACAAGCTTTCGCTCCCGAAATCGTTGTTCGCGGTCCTCTCCCCGCAAGGAGGAGCGGTTCGAGTGATCGCCGAAATCAAACGTGCCTCACCTTCCGCAGGAACGATCGATCCGCTGGTGGACGCGGCGGCGCTCGCGGCTCGCTACGCTCAGTCTGGGGCGAGCGCTGTTTCGGTTTTGACCGACGCGCCGGGGTTTGGTGGCTCGCTGGACGATCTGCGGATGGTGCGCGCCACAATCTCGCTTCCGTTGCTCCGCAAGGATTTCGTAGTCGATCGCTATCAACTTCTCGAGGCCCGCGAGGCTGGAGCGGATGCCGTTCTGCTGATTGCGGCGGCGCTCCAGGACAACCAGCTCGCAACGCTGCTGAGCGCGGCCCAGGACTTGGCAATGGACGCGCTGGTGGAGGTGCACGATCAAACCGAGCTGCAGCAGGCTCTCGACGCCGGCGCGCAGATCATCGGCGTCAACAATCGCGATCTAAAGACGTTTGAGGTGGATCTCTCGACTTCAGAGAAGTTGCTGCCGTTGGTTCCATCGAGGCTGCGCGCGGTTGCGGAGAGCGGGATTCGCGGTGCTGGGGAGGCGCGACGGTTGCGAGCGGCGGGAGGGGCGAACTTTCTGGTCGGGGAGGCGCTGGTGCGCGCGACTGATCCAGCGGCGCTGGTTCGCGAGCTGCTGGCGGTGCCATGAGCGCAGCCGCGTCTGACCGCCGCGGTCGAGAAATTCGGGTGAAAATCTGCGGAATTACCCGGCTCGCAGACGCCCAGTTGGCAGTCGATCTCGGCGCCGACGCGCTGGGATTCAATTTCTGGCCGCGCTCGCACAGGTACTGCGATCCAGCGGTCGCGCGGCAAATCATCCGAAAGCTGCCTCCGCTGGTGACGGCGGTCGCGGTATTCGTCAACCAATCACGACAAGAGATCGATCGGATTTGTTCGGCGGTCTACCCGAACGCACTGCAGTTGCACGGCAATGAATCGCCGGAGTTTTGTCAGGGGTTTCAGTGGCCGGTAATCAAAGCGATCCCAGTCAAGGGCCCTGAGTCGCTGCGCGCGTGCGAAGCGTACCGGGTGTCGGCCTTCTTGATGGACACGCCCTCTCGTTCTTTCGGTGGCAGCGGGCGAACGTTTCCGTGGAAGCTGCTCGCCGCGTGGGCCGACTCGAGGCCAATCCTGCTGGCTGGAGGCCTGACGGCGGAGAATGTTCGGCGAGCGGTGCAGCTCGTGCGACCGTACGGGGTCGACGTGGCGAGTGGCGTCGAGAGCGCCCCAGGCATCAAGAGCCCCAAGAAAATGGCTCGCTTCATTGCCGCCGCGAAACGCGCACTGCTAGAGAGCTAGGGATGATGCTCCCGGATGCAGCGGGCCACTTCGGCGACTACGGCGGACGATTCGTGCCGGAGACGCTGATCCCGGCGCTGGAGGAATTGGAAACCGCGTGGCGGTCCGCCCGAGAAGATCCGGCATTTCAATCGGAGCTGAGCGAGCTGCTTCGCAATTTTGCAGGCAGGCCGACGCCGATCTCCGAGGCGATGCGAATGTCAGCCGATTGCGGCGCCAGAGTGCTGCTCAAGCGCGAGGACCTGTGCCACACCGGGGCGCACAAGATCAACAACACGCTCGGACAGCTGCTGCTCGCGCGGCGGATGGGCAAAACCCGGGTGATCGCCGAGACCGGCGCGGGACAGCACGGAGTGGCCACCGCCACCGCCTGCGCGCTGTTCGGGATACCCTGTGAAGTGTACATGGGCGCCCTCGATGTCGAACGACAGGCGCTCAACGTGTTTCGGATGGAGCTGTTGGGAGCCCGGGTGATTCCGGTCCAGGCCGGATCGAAAACCCTCAAGGATGCGATGAACGAGGCGATCCGCGATTGGGTTACCAACGTCCGCAATACTCATTACGTGATCGGCAGCGTCGCAGGTCCGCATCCCTACCCCGCGCTGGTCCGGGATTTTCAATCGGTGATCGGCCGCGAGGCCCGCGCTCAATGCCTCGAGCTGGCTGGAAGGCTTCCCACCGCGATCGTGGCCTGCGTGGGTGGCGGGTCCAACGCGATCGGTATTTTCTCCGCGTTTCTTGACGACCCCGACGTTCAGCTCGTCGCGGTCGAAGCGGCAGGACACGGCTTGAACAGCGGCCGACACGGGGCTTCCTTGGCGCGCGGGCGGCCCGGAGTCCTGCACGGCTCGAAAAGCTACGTACTTCAAAACGCCGAGGGTCAAATAGCCGAGGCCCATTCGATTAGCGCAGGCCTCGATTATCCGGGCGTCGGACCTGAGCTCTCCTATCTCAAAGACCAGGGGCGGATTTCCCTCGCTCAGGCGACCGATGAGCAGGCGCTGGACGCGGTCCAATACCTCGCGCGTATGGAGGGCATTGTCGCCGCGTTGGAATCGGCTCATGCGGTGGCCGAGGCCCTCAAGCTGGGCCGACGACTAGGCCCTGGAGCACTGATTTTGATCAACATCTCCGGTCGCGGAGATAAGGACGTGGACCAAATGCGACGCCTGCTCGGCTCCGGTAACGGCGCAGCGGTACGGCCGAGGCGAACGCGACGATGAGTCTTGACAGGATTCGCCGGATTTTTGCCGCCTGCCACAGCGAAGACCGGCCCGCTCTGATCACCTACGTCATGGGCGGAGACCCCAGCCCCAAAAGCTCCCGCGCACTGGCCGTCGCATGCCTGGAAGCCGGCGCGGATGTTCTCGAGATCGGGGTCCCTTTTTCGGACCCGATTGCAGATGGGCCCACCATCCAACGCGCGGCGGAGCGGGCCCTTGCGAGTGGGACCACCGTCGAGGACTGCTTTGACGTGACCAAGGCGGTTCGGAAACGATCCGAGGCGCCCGTAGCCTTGATGGGGTACGTCAACCCGGTGCTCGCTTACGGCACAGATCGCTTCTTCAAAACCTGTGGGCAGGCCGGTGTCGATGCGGTGATTCTCCCGGACCTTCCACCGGAGGAAGCGGGTCCGCTCTGCACTGCCGCGGGGCAAAACGGCGTCGGCATCGTATTTCTGCTCGCGCCGACCTCCACCGAAAGGCGCTGGGAGGCCGCCTTTCGACACGCAACCGCGTTCATCTACTTTGTTTCGATCACCGGGGTGACCGGCGCGCGATCGCAGTTGCCGGAAGACTTGGTGTCCCAACTCGACAAGGTACGGCAGGCGAGCCCAGTGCCCGTGGTGGTGGGATTTGGAATCTCCCGGCCAGAGCAGGCTCGCGCGCTGCGGGGGCACGCGGACGGGGTGGTCGTGGGCAGCGCGATCGTTGCTCAGATCGAAAAGCCCGGTACGCCGGCCCAGCGGGCGGCTCGAGTGCGAGCCGTCGTCGCGCCGCTGCGCAAGGCGCTGGAGCCAGTTGGCTCCAGGCTCAGCCGGGTAGGGCGCTGATCAGCGGTCGCTGGATCGCTCGGGCGATTCCCTCCACCTGCTTCATCAGGGTCGCAAACTCGTCCGGAGACAGCGACTGGTGCCCGTCGGATAGCGCCTTGTCCGGCTGGGGATGGACCTCGATAATCAGACCATCCGCCCCGGCGGCGACGCCCGCGCGCGCGATGGCCGGCACGTGCTGCCGCAGCCCAATGCCGTGGGAAGGGTCGACGATCACCGGAAGGTGCGAGAGTGCCTTGAGCACCGGCACCGCGTTGATGTCCAGGGTATTGCGGGTCATCGTTTCGAAGGTCCGGATTCCGCGCTCGCAAAGCGCCACGCGGTGGTTTCCCCTCGAGACGATGTACTCAGCGGCCATCAACAACTCCTTCAAGGTGGCGCTCAGACCCCGCTTGAGTAGGATGGGTTTGTCCAGGCTTCCGAGCTTCTCGAGGAGGGAAAAGTTCTGCATGTTGCGCGCTCCCACCTGCAGGATGTCGGCATAGGCGGCGACCATCGGAACGGTTTCGGTGTCCTTGATTTCAGTGACGATCTTCAGGCCGGTCCGTTCGCGCGCCAACGCGAGCAACTTCAAGCCTTCCTCGCGAAGCCCCTGAAACTCATAGGGGCTGGTGCGGGGTTTGAACGCGCCTCCTCGCAAGATGACGGCGCCAGCCCGCTTCACCGCGGCCGCCGCTTCCAGGATCTGCTCCTTCGATTCGACCGAACAGGGACCTGCCATCACTACAATTTGCCGGCCTCCCAGGAGCACCCCTCCCACGTCGATGACTGTGTCTTCCTCTTTGACTTCGCGGGAAACCAGCTTGAAGGGCTGCGAGACTCGCACTGCGTCCGCCACTCCAGGCATGGTGATGAACTGCTCCGCCTCCAGCGCTTCCCGATTTCCGGTGATTCCGATCGCCACCCGCTGGGCGCCGGGGATGCTATGGGCCGTGAAGCCCATCGAGGAAATCTTCTCCTTGACCGCTTCGATCTGTTCGGCGGTCGCATGAGGCTTCATCACGATCAGCATTGGCGTCTCCTGAGGTGCAACCCTCATAGCATTGCTCAACCGCGGCCCTCTACGGTCGAACAACGTCGCTGATGGTGTCGTGAAGCCGGCTCCTCAGCGAGTTACCGCCAACGGAACCTTGATGTTTGCGACGATCTCGTTCGTCTTCGCGTCCGCAAATTGGGCTTCGAACCGCAATCGGGTTTCCCTTCCCACCACACGTGGGAAGTAGAGGAACCCGGCAACCCGTCCACCATCCTCGACGACGCCTTCCGGCAGCGCCTGGTTCACCATGTCCTGCGAGGGAATCGGCACTTGGTAGTAGTACGGATATGGATAACCCCAGTACGAGTAAGGGTACGGGTATGGGTACCACCACCAGTTCGGTCCCCAGTAGAAGGAGACGTATGGGCGGAATGCAGGACGAAAGTAGTGGTGACGCCCGTACACCCTGGCGACTGCGGGTTGGTACAGGGCGCTGGCTACATTTGCGGGATCCTCCCACTCGGCCCGCGAGCTAGCCGAATTGATTTGGGAGCCGCCAGCTTTGTCGGGAGCAGAAGGGGCATTCTGCGGAGAAGTCGAGGGGTTGTCGACAGCAGGCGGAGCATTGCTGGGCGGAGGTGGAGGATTGCTCGGAGGAGGCGGCGGAGTAGTGGACGGAGGAGGTGTCGAAGGCTTCGCGGGTGGGGGCGAAGTAGGGGGACTGGAAGGTGCGTTGGGCGGATTCGGCTCCAAGCGCCGCGACGTCGACAGCAAGCTGAGGGGCGCATAGTGGAAACCGGACGCACCAATAAGTTCGAACTCACCGTGGTTGACTCTGATCGGTCGACCGCTGTGGTTCTCGATCGCGACGTAGATCGGAGAGAGTACGTCCCCCAAGTCGGAGGGATGGCCCTTCCAGGCGGTACCATCCACCCAAACCTGAATGCCCGAGGCGCTCGCAGTCGCGACGCCGGGCGGTGCGACGTGGGCGCCAGGGCCCGGACGAATCTGGGCGGTTGCGCAGTGGGTAAGAAGGGCAATTCCTAGAAGCGGTACGAGAAGCCGACTCATAGTCTTTCCTAAGGGCCGCAGCATGTGATCGCTGCCGCGCGATGCGGCCCGTGCGCGTACAAACGCTCTGACGCAACGAATTAAACAATATTCTTAATCTGCACGCCGCGCCTGGCACACTTCGTCTAGCGAGCAGGCAGGTGAGCACCTGCGGTGGCTGAGGCCGGTCAGGGCTCTTCGCTGGCCAAGGCGCGGATTGCGGCCGTGACGTCCGGTAGCTGCGGCACCGATGCCATCTCCAGACTGTCGGCCAACCCGATGCCCGGGATCGACTTTCCCGCGAGCAGCTGTGGCGGCGCCAAGAGTGCGTAAAACAGCTCGTCGATGGTGCGTCGGATCAGGTGCTCGCCGAAATTTGTTATTTCGGTGTCTTCGTTGACGTACAAAACCCGCCCGGTCTTCTGGATTGACGCTTTGAGCGCCTCCCAATCGTACGGATAGAGGGTGCGCAAGTCGATGATCTCGGCGTCGATGCCCTCCTCGCGTATAGCGCCCGCCGCCTTCACGCAAAGCGGGAGCGTGCGGCCATAGCTAACGACGGTGATTTGGTTTCCCTGCCGGACGATCTTCGCCTTGCCGATCGGCACTGAATACGGTTGGAGATCCGGCCACTTGGGGACCCAGCCGCTTCGGTCATTCAGAGGGGCATCGATCATCTTTGAAAGAGTCCGATCGTCAGATGGCTCGCCCGGGATCAATTCCTCTCCCCGAACTCGAAGGAGCGCCTTTGGTTCGAGATACATCACGGGGTTCAGATCCTGGCAGGCGGAGATCATCAACCCGTAAGCGTCCAACGGCGTCGATGGCATCACCACTTTCCAGCCGGGTAACCGGGTGATCGTCCCGTCGAAGGATTGCGAGTGGTATATCGAACCACGAATGCCGGAGCCCACCGGAGTCTTGACCACCATCGGTACATTCCAGTCCCCATTCGAAGCCCAGTACGTGCCGCCGGCCAGCTTCAACAGATCAATCGCGTTGAAGATGTAGTCGCAGAACTGAATCTCGGCGACTGGCCGCTGCCCCGCGAGGGCGAGCCCCATCGCGACTCCGATGATGCCGCGCTCGTCGAGCGGTGAGTTCCAGGCGGTCTTCAGGCCCTGGGTGGTAGTGAACACGCCGCCCAAGGGTGGGCCGACGTCTTCTCCGAATACGTCCGTAACCCCGAGGTTCTCCTCCGCGTAGTGCAGCGCCATCCGAATGGCTTGAGCCATGCTCGCCATCGGCTATTTCTTCTCCGCGTAGATGAAGTTCCAAATCGAGTCAGGGGTCGGTTGGGGTTCGTCGCGCACTTTGCGAGCCAACTCCGCCATCTCCTGGTTCCACCGCGCCCGCATCTCGTTGAAGTGAGCACGGTTGGTAACACCTTTGGCTTCGAGCCATTGCTCGTAGGTGGCGATGCAATCCACCTCATCGGGAACGAAATTCGCACCCGACGCGGAGGAGTGTCCATAGAGCCGGGAGACCAGGGCCTCCAGCAGAAAGGGCTTCCGCTCTCGGCGTACGTAGTCCATCGCCTCGCGTAGCTCTTGATAGGCAACCACCGGGTTGTTCCCGTCGATCGTCTTCGAGCGGATATTGAAGGCTTTCCCCCGATCCGAAATGTTGGTGCAGCCCTGGACGGTGGATGCAGCGGTGGAAATTCCCCACTGGTTGTTGGCGACGATGATCAAGATCGGCAACTCGTTTCCAGGCCGAGAGCTCCACACCAGGCAGCTGGCGAAGTCGCCTTCCGCGGTTCCGGCATCTCCGCCGGTCACAATCGTGATGCCATCGCCTCCGTGGCGCTTTTGGGCGATCGCCGTTCCCGGCGCCATCGAGTACTGCACTTCGATTGGCGAGCTCACCGGAACCACGTTCCAGCGCTTGATCGAGAAGTGCCCGGCGAAGTTCCTTCCTCCCGAATACGGGTCGGTCGCCGTATTTTTCATCTGTCGGAGCGCACCGATCGGGTCCTCTCCCATTGCGAGGAGCGTCGCCGATTGCCGGTAGTGAAAATGGAGGTAGTCGTAGTCGAGGCCCTCCCCCTTCTTGATCAAAAGCCCGAGCGGTACGTTGAACGCCTCCTCGCCGGGACCGCCGATCCAGAAGAAACCATGCCCCTGGCGGTACATCTGAATCAATCGCTCCTCGAGCGCACGGCTCTGGACCATCAAATCGTGCATCCGGATCAGCAGATCTCGGTCCAAAGGCAACGCGGCGGCCACCTCGGATTGGGGCTTTCGAATCGGGCGCGGAGCTTCGAGCGCGTTCTTCATCTGCGACTCACCTTATCATTGCCGCTTTCCTCGCGAAGGCGCGCGAGAAGGAATTGAGCGGTTCGATCCAAAACATTCGGCGGTATCGTGTGGCCGCCGACAAACGCAACGAACTCTACTTCAAGACCGGCCCGTATCAGCAGGTCACGAAGGGCCTCCGCCGCAAAGAACGGAAGCAGCGGGTCCTGCCGTCCATGGCTCTGAAAGACAGGCAAACCGGCCCGCTTGCGCGCGCGGCGTTCCCATTCAGAGCGCGCCACCAAAGTGCCCGAAAGAAGGATCACCCCGCTGGGGCGATCCTCCAGATGCAGTGCGGCATCCAGTGAGACCATCGCTCCCTGGGAAAAGCCGCCGAGCACGATTCTCGAGATCGGAAGGGTGCTTTGGCGCGCCAGCTCGTCGACCAGTGCGACGACTGAACGCCGCGCCTTCGAAAGCCCTTCGGGTGCCTCCTCCTGGAAGTGGGTGAGATCCAATCCACGTGCCTGTCGCTCGAGCAGGCGCTCGACGTCCAAAGGCCACCACGCCCGCCCGTTTCCATAAAGCTCGGGAGCGAGCTGCAGCGGTGCTTCGGGAAAGACTAGCCGGACGGGAGTGAGTTGCGGCTCCCGGCGAAGGAGCTCCGCACCCAGGGGGACCAGATCATCTCCGGGTGCGCCGAAGCCGTGGCACAAGACAATCGCCAGCTGCGGGGATGCGCCGTGAGGATGGGTAAGCACGGCACAGCGCAATGAGCCCAGCGTGGTGTGAATGAGGTCGTAAATCGGTCGCTCCGTCAGGCCCACCACAAGGCTTCGGCTTGTGGTTTCGCGGGCTTATAACCCAAAGTAAGCACGATTCGGCAGCTCTCACGAGTCTCGAGAGCGCCCTCCGAAGCGCCGCCGCAGCACGTCGGGTCGCAAGCGACCCGGATCGCGGTGATCCTTCCTCCTACTCACCATTAAATTTCATCAACGCCTCGTTCGTCCGATCACGCAGCAACGAAGTTAACTGCCCCCCGTATGAACGGGTAACGCGGACGAGATGAGTTTCACGCCTTCAACACCCTCGGTACTGATCGTCGATGATGATCCATTGGTTCTCTCCATCATCCGGCGAATCGCGAAGGACACTCCGGCCCGACTTCGTTTTGCCTACGATGCGGAGGAGGCTCAGCGGATGGTGGAGATGGAGCTCCCAACGCTGATCATCTCCGATTACCAGATGCCCGGCATGGACGGCATGTCATTCTTGGAACGGATCAAGTTGCGCCATCCGTCGGTCAACTGCGTCCTCCACACCGGATTCGAGAAGGTGTGGGCTCGGGCGGGGAGCAACATCCATGTGCTGCGAAAGCCCTGTCCCAACCACGTCCTGCGCGAGCTGATCGCGAACGTGGCCATCGCCTGACTTTGCCGTTGCGAGCGGGCGGCTTCGGAGCCGGCGCCCGATTATCTGTCGTATTATTTCGAAGCTGCCATGGCTGCTCGCCCGGTGCACGTGTTGAGCTACAACGTCCGCTACTTCGGCCATGCTCTGCGAGGGCTCGCCAGCACGCGCGCATCGAAGGAGCTGATTGCCAAGAAGATCGCGAGTCTTTCACCCAGCCCTCAGATCATCTGCCTGCAGGAAGTGGAGACCATTTCAATCCGCTCGAGCATCGCTTACCGCAGGGCCACGGCTCGCGAGACGCAGCTCCAATCATTCATGGGCGAATTGGAGGAGGCGTTCGCACAACGCGGAAAGTACTTTCCCTACCAGGCCTACTATTTCCGGGCGCACACCTACCGTTTTCGGAACGTGCCGATCTACACCACGGGTTTGGCGATCATCGTCAACAACCGCGCGTTCCAAGTCGATCGGCACAATGCGGGACTACCCGAGCTCATCACCCACCACCATGTATCCATTCTCAAGGATCGCAAACAGAGCCGAATTTGCGCTCACGTTCGTCTGCGGGATGATGCTGGCCGGCCTCTTCACGTCTTCAACACCCACTTGAGTCTTCCGACACCCTTCGCGCGGGAGTTCTGGGCTTCCCGCGAAAAGATGGGTTTTGGGGTCAATCAGGTTCAGGAGGCCAAGTCCCTGGTCGCTTACGTCAAGCGCCACGCTGCCGACGAACCCTTCGTGGTCGCCGGAGATTTCAATTCTCCCCCTGGCTCGCCCGTGTATCGATATCTCACCGAATCAGCGGAATTTGAGGGAGCGCAGGAAACCGTTGGACAAATTGACGGGCGCTCCCCGAAGAACTTCCCCACCGCCGGTTTCATGCGGCTGCGAATGCATCTGGATCATCTCTTCTACGGAGGAGGAATCCGCTGGCTGGACTTGCAGGGCACCAGACCCTTCGGAGACCTCGGCGGCGACTTTCACGGCCTGTCCGATCACGTGCCCCTGATCGGAACTTTTGAGCTTCCGCGCTAGCGCGTTTACAGCGGTACGCGCTCGGCCAACTCGGCCGGTTCGAGGGACGTGTAGTCTTTGTCCAGGCTGAGCGCGACATGCTTTGCCAGATTGGCGCTCAGCGTGGAGCGCAACGTCCCAAGAAAGTGCGGCGGAGCGACGAGAACGAGCCTCTCGTAGGCATTCTCTGCCAGCCGTGCCTCCAGAAGTTTCGCAATCTGGAGCGCAAACCGCTCGACCTCTACCTCGTGCGGCTGCGTGGTCGGTTCCATCGCCGGTCGCATCGCCGATCGGCTCTGTTGGTTGCGGCCGGGCTTATCGGTGAGCAGCTCCTGGCCCTTCGCCCTACCTTGCGGATGCTCGATCGACTGCAACATCCGCCACTGATCGCGCCGAGGTCCAACCTCAAAGATTCGGCATCGGCTGGCATCGCAGATCACCACCCAGGTGCGTTGCATCGTCTCTCCCGGATTGGAATGTAAGTCGACTTGGGCTAGCTACCAAGCTCTTCGTTGGAATCGCCGAGCGAGCGCTGCAACGCTAGGCGGTGCTCCACTTCTTCAAACAGCGCGCTCTCTTCGCTTCCAATGCACTCGAGCGGAGGCACCCGCGCGGCAGAGCCATCGATCGGAGCGTAGGTGAGAAAGGCCCGAAGCGTCTCCTGTTGATGCCCCGCGAGCGGGTTTTCGGCGTGGACGTTGACCAAGACAGTCAGCAAGGCCGGGCTGGTGTGAGCGACGGCCGAGCGGATGTGGACGAAGACATGGGGCTGTACCGGTCGAATGAAGGTTAGGCCGTGGAGGCCAGTGAAGCGCACCGGCGCACCGTCCAGATAGGCGCGCGCGGAGAGATTGGCATTCGTCTCGATCCATCGCATTAGCGTGCCGCCATAGAGCGTCCCATGAAAATTGAGTTTGTTGGTGCGGACCGGTTCGATTTTGTGGACATAGGAGAGATGGCGCTGGCGCGGCTTGAGTGGATCGACGCGCTCGAACGGCAACTGGAATGAGCGCGGGAAGAGTTTGAGCAGCTCGCGGACGAACAGCGCCCGTTCCGGCGGAGTGGGCAGACTGCCCGCAGATGGCAGGGCAGGAAGTTGACCGGCGAGCAGTTTCTTGCGGAACTCGCGGCGAAGCTGTCCCTCGCGAAATCGGGCGACCTCGGCTGGGGTTTCAGGTTGCAGCTGAGGCACGGCCATCGCCCTGCCGTCGTCGTCGAGCGCGACGAACGTCATGTGTCCGGCCAGAGTTCTGCGTGCGCCCGCTTTGGGCGGACCGTGGGTCATCGAGACCGAAACCCCAATGCTCGCCCGCGAGGTGTGACCAACCACTGCAGTCATCGTCACCCGTTCTCCGACTCGGATCGGCTCGCGCAGCTCAATCCCGTCGACCGAAGCGGTTGCGACTGGCCGTCGGCAGTGTCGGGTGGCGGCGAGAACTCCTACGACATCCATCCACTCGAACACTTTGCCCGCGCGTAGATACCCACGTTCGTCGCCGATGTCGGGCGCCACCCATTCATCAAGGTGCGCTTCCGGGCGTACATTCGGTTCCACCTCCCGTGGCGAGGGGGAAACGGCTTTAGCCCCCGCACCAACGGGCCCTTCGTCGGCGGCCATGACGCAGAGCGTAAACAGCGAGTTGGATCGTCGCAACTTTGGTTGCACGCGTTATGGCGCGCGCGCTTACGGGTCCGCCGCGAAACTCTTATGGCTCCCTGGGTTGCCTCAGCCCTGGTCGGGGTGTTCCACGCAGATCATTTCAGTGCGCGCCGATGCCTGTCGCAACAGCTTTGCGTCTCGATATTCGGGCGAGCCCCACCAAGCCTTGGCCCGCTCGATCGAATCGAACTGGATAATCACGAAGCGCTTCGGGGACCACGTCCCCTCCAGGGACTGGACGGGTTCGCCTCGCACCAAAAAACGCCCGCCGTATTTTTGGATCGAGGGCGGCACCATCTGCTTGTATTTTTCGTACTTGGCGGGATCAGTCACCTCAACTTGGACGACCACGTACGCTGGCATATTGCCTCCCGCGAAACGGATAGCCGATAGCAACGAGAAGAACAAACCTCACGTCTCGGTACGCGAGGATTGCTCGCCGAGTCGGCGCTGCTTGCCTTTCGTCCCTGCTCGCTGACGCTCTCGGAACGCCGCCACTTTTGCCCGGTTGCCGCAGAGTTCCATGCTGCACCAGCGCCGCCGGTCGCTGCGCGAGCGGGAGAGAAGTAGCGCGCCGCAACCCGGAAGCTCGCAGCGTGTCAGCCGCTCCGATTGGCTTGAAAATCGCTCGATCGCGTCCTCGGCGATTCGACCCAAAGAAAACCGCAGCGGCGAGCGCGTCACGTACCGTTTTTTCCGAGTCGAATTCAGGTGGAAGGTCCCCAAGGCTGCCCACCTTGCCGCCCGGTTGAGGCGAGCCAAATTCCTGCCACCGAGAGGCTTTGTCTCGAGGCGCTGGACGCCGAGTTGATGGATCGCTTCTCGCAACCGCCGCGCCAGCGCGAGGTCCGCTTCGCTAGTCTGCGCGGGTGCAAGCAGCCCCGCTTCGCGCAGCCACGTTCCGAGCGCTTCGGGATCCTTCAAACGCTCGATCGGGGAGGGTGAAGCCCACTGGCCCAGTGTGCCGACGAAGTTTAACCCCGCCCACTTGAAAGTGGATCGCTTGCTTTCTGACAAGCAAGGCATCTAAACGACACCAGCGTTAATGGAGTGCGTGACTGAACGGGACGATTCAAAGTGGCGCGAGCGGATACCGACGAGCCATTGAAGAAGGCTTCATCCACCCTGGTCTTGGTGGTCGACGACAATCCGGAGATCCGCTCGTCGCTCGAAGAGGTACTTGGGGAAGAGGGGTATGCGGTCGTTGGAGTTGCCGATGGTCAGGAAGCGCTCGACTATCTGACCGCCAATGAAGAGCCTCGAGTGATTCTGCTCGACTTGATGATGCCGGTGATGGATGGCTGGCAGTTTCGCGCAGAGCAGAAGAAGAACCCGAAATTGGCGAACATCCCGGTGATCGTCATTTCTGCGATGGCCGACGCCGCCCAGGACATCGGCGCCGAACGCGTCCTCAGCAAACCCCTTAGTCCGGAGATACTGCTCAGGGCTGTGAAAGACTACTGCTGAGGGTGCCCTGCGCCGCGCCCTTCATCGCTCGCGCAACCCCTAGTTTAACCGGCCCGGGACTTCGCTTGACAGCACCCGATCCCTTCACTATATGGTAACCAATTGGTTACTTAAATCTCCATCGAACGGATGCAATCATGCAGCAACAAATTCGAAACATGAGTTTTAAAGGTGAGCAATAGGTTACCATAGATGCACCGCGCTTCCGCTCATGCCGATGTCTTTCGCGCGGTCGCCGACCCTACCCGTCGCGCCATCCTCGACCGACTGCGGGCCGGACCGGCGGCAGTGAACGCGCTGGCCGATGACTTTCGCCAAAGCCGGCCCGCGATTTCGAAGCACCTGCGCGTGCTGCGGCAGGCGCGCCTGGTATCTGAGGAGCGCGTCGGGCGTGAGCGCCGCTACGAGCTGCACCCCGCGCCGCTGCAGCAGGTAGCGGGCTGGATCGAGGGGTACCGCACTTTCTGGCTAACGAGCCTCACTCAACTCAAACGTTACCCGGAGGAAAAATGAGCGCTAATGCCACCCAAACCGCCCGCGCCGTCGCCGATCTCTCCCAAGGCGTCATTTTAGCCAACGTCGAAATGGCTGCCGCCGCGGATCGGATTTTTCGAGCGCTGACGGATCCAAACGAGATCCCGCGATGGTGGGGGTCGGCCGACACCTACCAGACACGGGAATGGAGCGCGGACCTTCGCTTGGGCGGTCGGTGGCGAGCTCGCGGACTCAGTACCGATGGCAAGCCATTTAGCGTGGAGGGCGAATTCCTCGAGGTGGATCCGCCGCGCAAGCTGGTTCAGACCTGGAAGCCCGATTGGGACGGCGGTCACGTCACGACGGTCCCGGGCTTGGATTCAAGTACGAAGCATTTGCGATGCCGACGGTCGTACTGAGCAGTGAGCTGAGAAATAGGGAAAGGACCAACCCGTGAAGAACAAGTAGGCCTAGTCCGATTGTTCGCAAGGCTGGGACGCAATGTTGCACGCCTTGAGCGTGCAGTAGCTTCGTTGCGAAACGTACTTGATCGAAGCAGCCGCTGTGAGGGCACGAAAACCGGAGCAGAGCTGATGTTTGACGACGACCTGAAATCTGAATGCAGCATGCGCGGCGACGGTCCGACGCCTGCCATGCTGGTCGAACGTTACGGTGATGACGTGTACAGCATTGCCCGGAGCATGTGCGCAACCTCCGACGACGCCGCCGAGGTGACCGCGAACACCTTTGCGTCCGCTGTCAAAGGCGTTGCATTCCGACCGCTCGTCGGCAACCTCCGAACGTGGCTCTGTGGAAGAGCCGTCGAGATCGCTCTCGAGCGTCGACCATTCGTTGCGCACTCAGCAAAGGACTGGCTGCAGCGACTGGAGAAGAGATCCTCCGAGCCGGTTGTCGAGTCCGAAGGGCTGACCAGCGCGCTGCGCGAAGGGCTGGAGGCTCTAGACGGTCGCGTTCGGGCCGCTTTCGTGCTTTACGATCTTGCAGAGCTCTCGATCGAAGACACCGCGAGGATCCTACGGACTTCCCATCGTGAAACTCGGGCGCGGGTCCACCAGGCTCGATTGAGTCTTCAGCAGGTGCTGGACGATTATTTCGGCCCCCGTGTCGGATAGGTTCCTTTGTGGAGTCTTTGATCTGATGTAGCTTCGATCGAAGTCACGGGGAACGATTCGGAGGGGGCCAAAAATGACTCGGAGAGTGAGCTCGCGCGTAGCCGCGCGGTCGTTGGTCCTCGTGTTGATCGGCCTCCCGGCATGGTCTCAGAATCCTGACCCCGAAATCTGCGCCCAGCCCAACTACACGACGGGCCTGTTCACTTGCAACGGCACGGATTGCCCGCCTGAGGGCCTTGGCGCGCATCCCGTCCTGAATCGACTGAAGAACCGGGACGTCCTGCCGATCGAGTTCGATCCGACGCCGTTTAGCATCAAGGATATGGTGGATTGGCACCGCTCCAAAACGCCGCCCTACGTTTGGGAGCACAGTGCCGAGCTGATCGCTCCCGATCGCGGAAGGTGGCCGCCTGAGGCGCTGAATGAGGTACAGGAGTGGGAATGCCAGCCGGTAGTAACGGAAGGCGTGCTGATCCAGCGCAATATCGAAAGCTCGGAGCTCTGCAACTGCTCGACGCCCGTTCAACCTTGTGTGGACTTCCATATCTTCGTTTCGGCGCCAGAGTACTTAGTAGACGAGTTTGGCACCGACGATCCGCGCTGCGTCTCCGCCTATTGTCGGGGACATCGGTTGGTGGTGGAAGTGACGCCGAGGATGATCGACCAACATCCGGAATGGACCTCGGCGGTGATTCAGCGGCTGGCAACCGCGAGGGCTTACGTGCGCATCACCGGTTGGCGGATGTGGGATCCGGAACACCCTATCGAGGTCGACCGGAGCAGAGGCACGCTCTGGGAGGTCCATCCGGTCCACCGAATCGAGGTGGACCAGAATGGCACCTGGATCGACCTATGCGCCACTTGGCCTTCCTGCTAGCCGCAGGACTACTTCTCAGGCATTCCGGGCATCGACAAGAATTCGCACGCCTCAATCGATCCGCCGGGGGCCCTGAAGTGGGGGTGGTTCTTAAAGCAACTCCTGAATCGCCTTGTTTGACTCTGCCTGCAGAATTGAAAACCCGGTCACCACGCCATCCAAAGGTCCATCCCGGCTTTCGCTTGTTCCGGTGAAGCCTTAGACATTTGCTCGGACGCAGACACTGAAGACAGGTACAGCACTAAGTACTTCTTCATGTTTATTCCTCGCATTTGAAATGAGAGCCCCGCCGGACGCTTACCGCATTTGATGGTTTCGCTGCACCAGAAAGAGCTAAGAGATCTCTTCACGATGGCTCTGTATCTGGATCCAGCTGACGGCTTGGTGATCGAAGCGGAGCGCCTGCGCGCGTGGACCGATGCGCTGGTTCGCCGGGTCGGCACGCCGCCCGACATCGCGGCCGATGTGGCTGAGCTTCTCCTCGCCGCCGACCTGCGCGGCATCGCTTCACATGGAACCGCGCGGCTGCCGCAATACCTGAAGCTAATCGAAGCAGGCGTAGTGGATCCGGCTCGGCGACCGGTGAAGGAAGTGGGTAAAACCGCGCTGGCGCGCTTCAACGCGAACAACGGCTGGGGACACCACTCTGGGCGGGTCGCGACCGACGATGCGATTGAACGCGCGCGGCAGACCGGAACAGCGATCTCGGTACTGCGTAACGCCAATCACTATGGGATTGCTGGCTGGTACGCGATGCGGGTCGCGCGGCAGGGATTGATCGGCTTGAGTCTGACCAACACCTCGCCGATCGTGGCGCCGACTCGGGCCCGGACCTCCTTGCTCGGGACAAACCCGATTGCCTTTGCGTCACCCGCAGGCCGGTTCGGGATGCTCGTCCTCGACATGGCAACTTCCACGGTTCCGCGCGGCCGGATCGAAGTTGCAGCCAGAAGAGGCGAGACCATTCCGGTCGGCTGGGCGATCGCCCCGGACGGCTCGCCCGCCACGACTCCGGAGCTCGCGCTCGAAGGAGCGCTGCAGCCGCTCGGCGGCAGTGAGGAGACGGGCGGATACAAAGGTTACGGCCTGGCGCTACTCGTCGAAGTCTTGACTGGAATTCTCGGCGACGCCGCCTTCGGCCCCGACATCGTCGGCTTGTTCTCGACCGAGGGCCACTCGAATCTCGGGCAGCTGTTCATGGCGATCGATCCGAGTGCGCTCGATCACGTATCGAGCTTCGAGCGCCGACTCGAGCGGCTTTTGGATCAGCTCACCCATGCGCCGTGCATTCCGGACGCGCCAGGCCCGGTCCTCTACCCAGGCCAGCCCGAGGCGGAACGAGCTGAAAAGCAGGCCCGCGAGGGGATCGTGATCGACCGCGAGCATCACGACTCGCTCGTCGCGCTGGGAGAGCGCCAGGGCGTTGCCTTCCCCGCCGCACGGGCCATCGGCTGAGCTGTCTTCCGCCACTCGGCCAGCATCCCTTTGGCTCCAATCCGTCCTGGCGGTGTACAAAGTGGATGATTAGGGAGAAGCGTGGCGTCGCGACCCGAAACAAATCACGGGCAAAGCGAGGGCAATGGGCGGGAAATCGCCACGGCCAACCCTGTCGATCCGTTCATCGGCCGCGTATTCTCACATTACCGCCTCGAGGCGCGGCTGGGCTCCGGTGGAATGGGGCTTCTGTATCGCGCGACAGACCTAACCCTTGGACGCGCAGTGGCCCTAAAGCTTCTTGCCCGCCATCTGGTCACCAATGCCACCGCCAAGGAACGCTTCGTCCAGGAGGCGCGCGCGGCGAGCGCGCTGGATCATCCGAACATCGCGACCGTCCACGACATCGGCGAAGTCGAAGGGGAGCTGTTCATCGTGATGGCGTATTACGAGGGCGAGACGCTCAAGCAAAGACTCGAGCAGGGGCGGCTCCCGGTTGAGGAAGTGGTTGAGCTTCTGCGACAGATTGCGCTTGGGCTGGACGCTGCACACCGCGCCGGGATTGTCCATCGGGACATCAAGCCCGCGAACATCCTGAGGACAGGCACCGGAGCAATCAAAATCCTCGACTTTGGTATCGCGAAGCTCCTCGGTGACTCGCAACCCCAAATGACTCAGACGGGGCAACCGGTGGGTACCGTGTTGTACATGTCGCCAGAGCAGTTGCTCGGGGAGCCGGTCGACGCTCGAAGCGACCTGTGGTCTCTCGGGGTCCTTGCGTACGAGCTTTTGACAACTGTGTCGCCGTTTCAAACCGATTCCAGCGCCGCCACCATCGCGCGCATCCTCCGGGAGGAGCCACCCTCGTTGGCCACGGTGCCCGGCATTCCGGAATGGCTCGCGTCGCTCGTCTCACAATTGATGCGAAAAGAACCGGCCGAGCGTCTTCAGAGCGCTGGCGAACTGCTCAACCGACTCGACAACGCGACTTCAGTACTCCACACGGAACTGGATTCATTACCAGTCGCGAACCAACCGGAGATGCGCAGCAGAAAAAGGTGGATCCCGCTCGCGGTGGGCGCCTGGCTACTGGTTGCGATTGCGATCGCTTTGGGCCTGCGAGCGAGAGTAAGCAGACAATCCGGGGAATCCGACCGCTCCATCGCGGTGCTGCCATTTGCCAGCCTTAGCACGGGCGAAGAGAACGCATACCTGGCGGACGGTTTTCACGACGAGCTGCTCCGGCAGCTGGGCAAGATCCGGGACCTTCAAGTCATCTCGCGAACCTCGGTACTTCCGTACAAAACGGGCACGCGCAACTTGCGGGAAATTGCCGAAGCGCTCGGCGTGTCGTCGATCGTGGAAGGCACCGTTCAGCGCGCAGGGCAGCGCGTGCGCGTGGCAGCCAGGCTGATCGATGCACGCACCGATCGACAGCTCTGGGGAGATCGCTACGATCGCGATGCGACTGATGTATTCGGCATCCAGACGGCCGTGGCAGAGGAGATCGCTGGCGCGCTGCAGGCGCGGCTTTCGGCAGCGCAGAGAAAGACCCTCGCCCGCAGGCCGACGGTTAGCCCGGAAGCATATGATCTGTACCTCCGGGCCCTCGACTACGCCAATCGACCTGGCTACCAGTCGGCAAACCTCGAATTTGCCGAACGACTCTTCCGGCAGGCCATTCAAACGGACCCATCCTTTGCCCTGGCGCGCGCCCGGATGGCCCACGTGATGATGCAGAGACATTACTTTGTCGCTGGAACGCCGGATGCTGTGGCCGAGGAGGCGAAGGATCAAGCAGAACAATCGCTCCGGCTTCAGCTGGATCTGCCGGACGGCCACCTCGCGCTCGGGCTTTACCACTACTGGGCTCGTCGCGACTTTGACCGGGCGCTAAAGGAGCTTGAGATCGCGCGAGCCGGACTGCCAGGCGAGGCCCTCTACTACATCGGCGCGATTGCAAGACGTCAGGGAAAATTCGACGAGGCAATCCGGAACGAGGAAAGGGCGGCGCAGCTAGACCCTCGCTCACCGATTGCGTTTCTCGAATTGGTCTTTTCGCTAACGATAACGCGCCGATATCAGGAAGCCGACCAGGTGGCAGACCGCGTGTTGACGATCGCACCCGACTTCGTCGGCGTCCGGGACTTCAAGGCGTTTTTGCACGAACTTTGGAAGGGAGAGACTGAGCTCGGCCAGGAAATGCTTCGGAGGGCGGGCGGATTCCTCGGGTCGGACTCGGCCACTTCGGCTTTCATTCGAGTGATGATGCATCATCCGCGCGAAGCACTGCGCCTTCTCGACTCCCTCCAATCCGAATCGCTTACCACCCAGTATGCGATGTACCCGAAGGCTTTCCTTTTTGCGATTGCTCACGAGGAGCTCGGCGAACAGGCGCGGGCACGGCAAGAATACGAAGGGGCCCTTCTCATGCTCAAAGCGGAAGTCGAAAACAGCCCGCGGCTACCCTATCAGCGTTCTCTTTTGGCGCGCGCGTATGCAGGACTGGGGCGAAAGGAGGATGCACTGCGCGAGGCTAACCGCGCGGCGGAGCTTCTCCCAATCTCCAAGGACGCATTTTGGGGAGCCGATGTCGAGATTTTTCGGGCCGCGGTCGAGGCTCGCGTTGGCGAGAAGGATGCGGCCATCGAGCGGATTCGCTATCTACTGTCGATTCCGTCGTTCCTGTCGCCGGGCGCTCTGCGCATCGATCCCGAGTGGACCCCGCTGCGCAAAGATCCGCGCTTCCGAAAACTGGCCGAGCTCGACAGCCGGTGATCCCCTTCACCGCGCCGTGGGCCGGCCGACTCCTGGCACCTCGCCAGCTTCTTCCGTGAGCTCCCAGTGCAGCAGCGACACCGGGATGAGGCCGGCCGCGTCCTTCTCGTCCATGAACTTTCGTAGGGTGAACGCGCTACCGAGCTGCCGCGCGCGCTCGGCAATGAGCTTGTCGATCTCGATCTTCCCGATCACGTAGCTCGTTCCGTAACCCGGCTGCTGCAGATAGAGGTGCTGCTCGCCCCACACCGTCTTGCCCTCGAGCGAAAGCCATCCGCGAGGCGTGTTGGCGGAGGCGAATTTCGCGGCTTCTTCGAGAGAGAATTGGTTCGCATGCATCCGCAATTCGGCGATCGCTCGAGCTCCCCTCTGCGCGAGCAGAATGTAGATCAACTCCCGCGATCGAGGGCGAGCGTCGCAGAGTCCTTCATGCATCATCAGCTCCTCCATCGCAGTGGCGAAGCCCTCGGTCTTGCTGTTGAAGATATTGTAGAGGAGCGCACCGCGGCGCACTGGGCTCGGATGTGGATCATGCTGCATTCGCGCCAGATCGAACCAGTGATATCCGTGCGTGCGCATGAGTACGGGGTCTCGGTAGTCGACCTCGGTGAAAAACTCGAGCGGCCGCGCCGCGCTGTACTGACCGACGTGCCCCCGCAGGGCGGGATCCATGTGCTTGCGGATGGTGAGCACGTCGCGCTGCTCGAGAAACGCCATGTACTCGGAGACCGCCGAGTTGAAACGCACTCGGTGCTCCTCCGCGCTCGCGATGGGCTTCTGCGGCGGCAGGCCACGATTCTTGTGCTCTTCGAGGGCGAGCGACGCCCGAGCGCGAGCGAGCTCCCGCTCTGCCAGGGTCATCTCCTCGGCCCAGGTGTAGGGGAGCAGCTGAACGTTCGCGAGGTACCAGTTGTAGTTCTCGACGCCCACGCCCGAGGGACCATTCTTCGAAGATGCCTGTTCCTCCAACCAGCGGATGAAACTGTCCGTCGCCTCGAGGCCGCGCTGAACAGTCGCGGCGAGTGCCGGCTGGGAGCTGACTTTGGACGCAAACTCGGCGAGGAGGGCACGCTGCCTTTTTACGCTGCGGATACCGTAGATCCAGAAGTCGCGGGCGTTGCCGGTGAGGTTGCCACGGGCCTGCTGCAAAAGCGCGGGGATCGGCGCCAGGCGCGCAGCGAGCTCATCGGCCGCATCCTTGGTGAGCGGGAAATGCCACCTCCACAGCTCGACGGTGCCGAGCGCGAAGGGGCCCTCGCGGGCAGGCTGATCGCTCTCGTCGGCCACCACGGTGACGTAGAACGCCGGGTTTCGCGACCACGGCTGAAGAACGCGATGGTCGAAGTCTAGCCCGTTCATCTCCGCGCTTACGATGTGGAAATCGACTTGCTGTGGGATGGACCACGCGTGCGGATCGAAGGCGGCGAGCCGTTGCCGATACCCGGCAAGCTCGGAGTTCTGCTTGGCCATCGCGGTGGTCGTGTAGTCGGGGACGCCGTCCACCAATTTCGGTTTCTGGAACGCGCGCCATTCGGCGAAGAACGAAATGAAGTCCTCGTACTTGGCACTTCGTTGCGGAGTTGGTGCGGCGCTGGTGGCCGCGCAGGAAGTGAGCAGCGTGCTGGCGCCGCACGCAATCAGACGGTGCATTGGTAGCTCCAGAGGCTCTTTGGACTGCGGCACTCTATCGCGCAGCCGGGCATCCGTCGCTGGCGAGTTGTGGAATCCAGGGCTCGTCACATATGTTCGAGCGTCGCAAAGGACGGACGAAATGGCTCAAAGGCCGCTGGCCGCAATCCCCCAAACGCTTCGCGGAATCGGCGCGGCGATTCGAGCCGAGCCGAAGGTCATCTGGGGAGTGACGGCGGCGGTTTGCGTCTTCAACCTGGTAGTGCCTGTGCTCGTTCTCTCCCTCGTCCGCAACCGCGCTGACTACTTCACCTTCAACCCCTGGCTCTCGCGCCTGCCCGAATACTTGCTCTCGGAAGCGCCGCTCTCGAGGAAGCTGTCGTTCCTTTCCAATATGGCGATCGCCTGGGTGAGCGCGGACGGCAAGGACGGGGTCGAGTGGGGATTCATCGTCGATGTTCCGACGCTGGTTCGCATCCTCCTCACCTCGCTCGTGTTCGGTACCTACTTCGCGCTCTGGTCCTACCGGCGGCGCCAGGGAGAAGCCTGCGGACTTCCTTCCAAGGTGGCGCGTCCTGCCGGCGTCGCGGGAGCGCTCACGAGCGTGTTCGGTCTGACCACCGGTCCCTGCACGCTCGCCGGTTGCGGCGTTCCCGTCTTGCCGGTGATTGGACTTGCCTTCACCGGCCTCTCCAGCGCCACGCTCAACTTTTTCACGCTCTTTTCGCGAATCAGCATCGTGGTTGTACTTGCCGCGATGAGCGTTGCAGTAGCCTGGTTCGGCTGGCGTGCTGGAACCACGCGCGTCGGTGGTCTACTCCAATCTTCGTGAGGCAAGTCCATGGCTCTCGAATACGCGTTCGAGCTTGCTGCTTCCAGCATCCGCTTCGGGGCGGGCGTCACCCGCGAGATTGGGATGGACCTCGCCGAAATGAGGGTGAAGCGCGTGATGGTGTTGACCGATTCCAACCTCGCAAAGCTGTCACCCGTAGCCACCGTCATCGAAAGCCTCAAGGACAGCGGGATCTCATTTGCGCTCTTTGATCGGGTTCGAGTCGAGCCCTCCGACACGTCGTTTCGCGAGGCTTCCGATTTTGCAACCCAAGGGGGCTTCGACGCCTTGGTCGCGGTCGGCGGCGGGTCGACGATAGACACCGCCAAGGCCGCCAATCTCTACTCCACCTATCCGGCGGATTTTCTGGAATACGTCAATGCCCCGATCGGCAAGGGCCGTCCGGTTCCCGGGCCGCTCAAGCCGTTGATCGCGGTGCCGACGACCGCTGGAACCGGCAGCGAGACCACCGGCGTCGCGATCTTCGATTACGCGCCACTGCACGCCAAAACTGGTATCGCCCATCGAAGACTCAAGCCGACGATCGGGATACTGGATCCGGACAACACCCGAAGCATGCCTCGGCAAGTGGCGGCCACGAGCGGATTTGATGTCCTGAGTCACGCGATCGAGTCCTTCACTGCATTGCCATACCATCGGCGCCCTCGGCCCGAGCGGCCCATCCTACGCCCTGCCTATCAGGGTTCGAATCCGATCAGCGATCTGTGGTCGCTGGAGGCCTTGCGCTGGGTATCGAAGTACTTCGTTCGAGCGGTTGAGGATCCGGACGACGATGAAGCTCGTGAGAAGATGCTGCTTGCCGCTTCCTATGCCGGCGTCGGATTCGGAAATGCAGGAGTGCATCTTCCGCACGGGATGTCGTACCCGGTCTCGGGAATGGTTCGCGACTTTCGGCCCGACGGATTTGCGGTCGATCACCCGCTCGTGCCTCACGGGATGTCCGTCATTCTCAACGCTCCGGCGGTGTTCCGCTTCACCGCCGAAGCGTGCCCCGATCGACACCTGATCGCCGCTGAAATTCTCGGAGCAGACGTCTCCCGCGCCAAGCCGGAAGACGCCGGAAAAATTCTCTCGGACCGGCTGGTTGCGATCATGCAGCGGCTGAAGATGCCCAATGGGCTACGCGCAGTCGGCTATGGCAAGTCCGACATCCCGGCTCTGGTGCAAGGTACACTGCCGCAAGCCCGGGTGACGAAACTGTCGCCAAGGCCGGCGAGCGAGGCGGACCTGACTCACCTGTTCGAGGAAGCCCTCGTAGGCTGGTAGCAACCCACAACAGGTGTTTTCAATTGCGTGTCGGATGTCCGGGGTAGTGCGGGCACCTAGTTGGGCGCGCCTTTGGGCACGTATACTTCGCGGTCAGCAAGTGGCGGCGGGCAATGCGCAGGGGACTCCAGCATGCATGATTCTGCTTCAAGCACTCAGCCCGTGAGCAGCATCATGCGGCTCTACGCGACACTCTGGCGCCACGCTCAGGGCCGCCGGCAGCAGGTCGTGATTTTTGTCGTTCTGCTCGTCTTGGCGCAGGGGGTCCGGCTGACCATTCCCTGGTTCTTCGGCGAAGCGGTCAACGCGCTCCAAGCCCGCGGCATGGAGGGGATCACCCGGGCAAGAAACGATCTGCTGCTGATGCTCGCTGCCGTCGGCGTCGCGTGGATCATGCACGGGCCAGCACGTATCCTGGAGCGGTTCAACGCGCTGGCGGTTCGCGAGCGCTTCGCCGATGCGCTCCACGCCAAGGTCCTCGCGCTTCCCGTTCGCTGGCACGAGCAGCAACATTCCGGAGACACGCTCCACCGGATCACCAAGGGAACTTCTTCTTTGTTCGCCTTCGCTCAGAGCCAGTTCATTTATCTGCAGAACACCGTGAGTGTGATCGGACCGATTGCCGCACTTTTCCTTGTCTCGTGGCAAACGGGCACCGCGGCATTGGTCGGCTATGCCGCAATCGGGTGCTTCGTGGTGCGAATCGACGCCCTCATGGTCCTCTTGGTTCGCGAGGAGAACCGCGCCGAGCGACGCTACAGCTCCGCGCTGGTCGACTGCCTGACAAACATTGCGAGCGTGCTCACGCTCCGCCTTCAGGAGCCGATGCGCAAGATGCTTGGATCGCGGCTCCTCGAGGTCTTTGCTCCATTGCGCCGCACCATCGTGTTCAACGAGGTGAAGTGGGGAGGGGTGGATCTGCTGAATAACGCGATGCGCACCGGTCTAGTCGCGCTCTACGCCTGGTTGGACTGGCGCCAGCGGGGAACGATCAGCGTCGGGACCGCGGTGGTGGTGCACCAGTATTCCCAGCAAGTGGGGACGGTCGTGGCGGCGATGGCGATGCACTGGAACGAGCTGGTCCGCCAAAAGACCGAGGTCAGCGATGTGGATCCGATCCTTACCAGTCCGGCGCGCCCACTCGATGCCTCGGCCGTTCCCACCGCCTGGCAACAGATCGATGTCGAGGGTCTGCGCTTCTTTCACCCGCGCGCGACCGGGGGACGGCCGACTTTGGACGATCTTTCCTTTGAGCTGCGCCGGGGACAGCGGATTGCCCTCGTCGGCGCGAGCGGCGCGGGAAAGAGCTCGCTGCTTCGCGTTCTCGCCGGTCTAGTCGATGCCGACCGCATTTCGATCTCCGTCGATGGCGCTCGCCTTCCCCACCTCAAGCACTTTGGCTCGGCCTCTCTCTTGTTGCCTCAGGACCCAGAGGTATTCGAGTCGAGCGTCCGCGAGAACATCACGATGGGGCTCCCGTACCAGATGACAGAGATTGAGCGCGCCTGTGAGCTGGCCGGGTTCAGTCCGGTGATCGCGCAGCTACCGCACGGCTATGACAGCATTATCTCCGAGCGCGGTCTCAACCTCTCGGGCGGCCAGAAACAGCGGCTTGCGTTGGCTCGGGGGCTCTTGGCTGCGAAGGATATCGGGATGGTGCTGTTGGACGAGCCGACAAGCAGCATGGACGTTTTGACCGAGGCGCAAATTTACGAACGACTGATGGCCGCCTTCGCTGGAGCCTGCGTCATCTCATCCGTCCACCGCCTCCACCTACTGCCACGCTTCGATACCGTAATTCTGATGGACCACGGACGGATCATTGACCACGGCAGGCCCGACGAGGTGCGCAGTCGCCAGGCCGGCTTTTTTGCCCATTGGCGGGCGCAGGTTGCGGCTGAGTTGCAAACCACGGAGTTGCGGGCCTAACCGCTGTGCTACGGCTTTCGGGACAACGGCAAACCGTCCAGGCGCGCACCAGTTCAGTGTACCGATGTCCCCGCTTCGGCCCGAAGCCTGGCGGCCCTCAGCCACATCCGACGGATGAGCGCACTTCCGGGATAGATCACGCGCCAATACGCGGCGAATCGTCGCCGTGCAGATGCATCCGTCGCGTACACGCGTGTCTCAGTCGTCAACAAGCAAGCATCTTTGCCGTCCCCCTCGAAGAGGAAGTTCATCGCGCCCTTGGCGAAGCCAGGCGCGTCAAGATCCCGAAACTGCTCCGGAGTAAAATGGCTCCGAAAGCGCGTATCCTGGGGCGCAAGGACGACAGTTCCGACGACAATCTCGCGCCCGGGTTCCTCGCTCAACAGCAGGAAGGAGGTTCGCGTCGCTACGTCAAGTAGGGGAGGCTGCTCGGGCGGATTGAGAATGTTTTCCGGACCGGAGCGGCCGAAACGCCTGATTGAGGTCAGAGCTCGGAAGAAGAGGATCTCATCCGCTTTCACTCCCTTGACTGCCGCGTAGACGCGATCACAAGGGGCGTGGATGCGCGCGGAGTGCCGCTCGTTGAATTGAAAGACGGGGGAGAAGGCGTCGAGTTTCGTCCGCGGCGCGAGGACAGTCTTCTTCGTGGCCGGGAAAAGAAGCGCAACGATCGAAAGCAGAAGTCCGGCTCCCAAAATGACACCACCCTGCGGCCGGGTGTGGATTCCGAGGAACGCGAGTGGCTTGATCAGAAATGCGGCTCCCCCGAGGGCGACCATGAGACCCGTATAAAAGAGGAACGCTCCGATCATGTTCGCCTGGGCAGGCCGGAGAAGTTGGTGTGTGCCTCAAGCTGAGCCGTAGTAGAGCAGTTGACCGGAAAACCGGCATCGTTGTAAATGAGCACTCTCTCGAGGGGGTCTCCATGACTACACAGATAAAGAATGTTTTGGCGATGGTTGCCGGTATTGTCGCAATGATCGTCGTTACCCAAGGAAATGCACGCGCGGATATCGTTTATCGGGCCAATGTTGTAGAAAACAATTACGTCCCCTTTGGTGAGGACGGAACGCCAAACCGTCCTGTTCCAGGGGATCAGCTGGGCAACACGATTACGCTGGATGGAACCAATCGTACCCTGGACCGAATCAGCGTTAACGTCGCACTGAATAATGCGGCAGGTAGCCCGGCTCCGGCGACCGATACCTGGACTCTGGATCTTTACCTGAACGATGGTGATCCGGATCCCAGCGGGCTGTTGCAGCCCAGCACGCTCATTGGCTCTGCCAGCACCGTTGTGATCATGCCTCCGTTTAATCAAACGGTGGTGTTCAACTACACGGGTTCCGGCCTGGTAGTTCCCGACAGCTTTACTGTCGTGATCAGCTCCACGCACCCCACCAACACGTTCTTCGGTCCGGAAGGCGTGGCCGGTCCCTACTCGAGTGCCGCGCCGCCGGACGTGGGCAGTGGGCCAAACACGATCTGGTACACCGACGCCAGCGTCGCCTGGGCGACCAACGACACGTGGGCGATCGCCGATGGGGCTACCACCAATTACTTCGAGATGATCGTCGAAGCCTCTCCCTGACTCTGACGAGTTGCAGGGCGCACCACCGCCTTCAGTCGCTGCTGCTGTCGCTGCGGTTGCTCAGCACTTGCTCCACCCACAGCGCGGCGGCGGTCATCGCTGGGAATCCTGCAGTGGTGAGGGCCAGCAGCACGGTGTGGCGCACCTCTTCAGCAGTGGCGCCGCCTTCCAGGGCCCGACGCGCGTGCGACTTGGTCGCGCCCTCCGACTGATGTCCGATCGCAATCCCTAGCTTCACCAATCGCCGGGTCTTTTCATCCAATGGCCCGGCCTCATGGCAGGCGAGAGCCAGTTCTTCGTACATTCGGCTGATCTCGGGATACCGACCGATAAATTTCTTGAAAGGCGCAGGCAGATAGCTCATCGCGCTCTCCTTTGCATCGGGATGGCGTCTGCTTACCACGGTCCGAAAGGGTCCGCGCCCTAAGTTGCCCTTGCGATAGGTTGCTTGTCCCCTGGGCCACTGGAAACGAACGGCCATCGGCGTTAGAGGGCGCAATATGTACATCGAAATACCTTGGATATTGCTGTTTTTGCGCGTCGTACTGGGGGTGTCGTTGATTTATTACGGTTGGCCGAAAATCCGCGATCCGAAGTCAAACGCAAGAGATTTTGTGGAGATGGGTTTTCGACCAGGAATGCTCTGGGGGACCCTGGGGGTGTTGGTGGAATTCTTCGGCGGAATTGCGATTTTCTTTGGGCTTTACGCCGAACTGGCAGCCGCGCTGTTTGGGTTCCAGATGATGATCGGAACCTTCTGGAAGATACTGAAGCTCGGGAAAGGGTTTACCGAGTACTCGTACGACCTTTATCTACTTAGTTTGTGTCTGGTTATTATGTCGCAAGGATCCGGCGCGTTTGGATTGACAGCGTTTCCCGGTTACATCTTTCTACGTTGGGATGTCGCGGGTGCAGCGTTGGTGGCCGCGCTGCTTCTCGCAGTTTCGAGCAAACCCGATCCCAAGCTGAGGGGCAGCGCCGGTCCGGGGCAAGCCGAAAAGTCTCCGGCGCCTGTATGAGTCAACTCGGACAACAGGGCGGGGCTAATCGTGAAGACTGCGAACCGCGGAGGGTGATGCGAGACATCACAATCTGAGAATCAGCGGCCGCGAGTCAGCGACTGGCAGCGCCCAAGCCTGAACAGCCGCGCCATCGCCATCGCCATCGCTTCGCGCTGCAGGCGCATTCCGAAATCGCGGGCCGCAGGCGACTCGCCCAAGCGCGCGTTCAGCAGCTTGAGGGCAATCTTCCGGTCGAGCTCGGGGTCGTAGGCCGCGTAAACGACGCCCATCGCGCCCTCACCGAGGCGGTCCAAGACGTGATAACGCCCAATCTTGGCCCCGCGCACGGCTGGCAGTTAATCCAGTCCTGCGACGATTGTCCATGAAGGGGAGAAACCTTGTTCCTCGAGCCCGCCTCCCGCTCTGATGTTGGCTTCTTGCTATTTCACCCCTCTGCACATGGCGTGGCTTGCGCTCGCGCGACACTAGGGAGACACTCGCAAATTCAAAGGAGGGCGCCGCGATGACCGCCATGATTGCCCTGCTGGCCCTGATGCTTTCCGGCGGAATCGAAGGTGGGGGGGAGCAGCCGGATTGCGAAAAGCTGCCCCAAGCAGTCAAGGAGCAGGAGGACCGGTATTGGAAGGTCTATATGGGCCAGCTCAAGGGAGACGAGCTGGCCGAGGGCGCGAAGCTCGACCAGCTGACAACGAAGCTGAAAAGCTGTCCTCCCAAGCCGAAAACCAGTGCTCCCAAGAGCAGCGCGGCGGTTGCGCCCGCCGCGAAAGAGCCCAACCCGAAACCGCCCGAGGCTCAAGGCGCCGCGAAACCGCTGGAGGTTCAGACCGTCCCGAAGCAGCTCGAGGTTCAAACGGCCTCAAAGCAGGTGGAGGTTCAGACCGTTCCGAAGGAGCTTGAGCTTCAAACCGCCACGAAACCGCTGGAGGGTCAAACGGTCGCAAAGCCGCTCCAGGATCCAAGCGCCCTCGCGGCGACCGGGGGCAGTCCGATGCGCCAAGATCCCTCACCCAACGAGGAGGCGTTCTGCACCATCGTAAGGGAGTTTGCCCAACAATACCGCTCCTTGAGCGAGCGAGACGGCAATGAGCTGAGGCTTGCGGAGCTCCGTTCCGCTCGAGCCGAGGCGCTTCGTCAGGCCATGGGAACGACGCAAATCTCGAGCTGGACGGCCACGCTCACGAAGCCGAGGACTACCGGAGATGGCGATGCCGTCGTTCAGGTAAGGCTGCCGTGCGGCGCGACTTTTAAGACGTGGAATAACGCCATGACCGATGAGGGCTCCGGTACTCTGATTGCTCACGATTCGCCGCTCTACGGCACGCTCGCCAAGCTCCATGAAGATCAGCTGGTGGTCATCGATGGCCATCTGTTCCAGGGCGCCCGAGATGGCTTTACGGAGCTCAGTTTCACCGAACTTGGGAGCATGCTCCATCCGGAATTCCTCTTTCGCTTCTTGAACATCCGATCCCCCTAAGCGCTAACTACGTTTCTGAATCAGCGCTGCGGCGACTATCGCGCGCGGGCATGCGGATTCGGATCCCCTAGGGTGGGACAAGCGATCAGGTACGTTCAGCAGCAAGTGCCGTTTGGCACCGTGTCTCAGGCTCAGCTTTGTTCGAGATCCCACATCTCGGCGCGCCCTAAACAGCCTAGCACCGCAAGAGCCGCCGTTTCGATGAAGAAAAGACTTCAACCGAGAATTGGTTGGGCGTAGGGTGATTCCGACCTGGGTTTCAAAGCTGAGATTCTAGCCAGGACCGCGAGGGGCGGACCTCTGGCTGGGGAACCTGGCAAAAAGGGGAGGGGCCACATGAGACAACTGCGTATCATTTGTTTGGTAGCGAGTGTTTTTACCACGTTGAGTATGCAGGGTTACGCACAAGACTCAACGCAACCAGCAACCTACGGGCAACCACCGCGGCTCGACGCCTCGCCCGACGACCCTCCTGTCGTGGCTCTCTTTCAGGATGGGTCACCCTGGGGTAGCAACCAAAACGAGACCCTTCTTGCCGCGAGAGGGATTTCCTTCCAAATTTTCCCTTCGAGTCGAATGGGGGATCTTGATTTGACCCAGTTCAGGAAAGTCATTTTGGTGTCTCAGCAGCCTGACCCGTACTTTACGCAGGTTGAGACGAACCGGGCCAGATTTGAAGACTACGTGAACACTGCTGATGGAATACTTGAAATGCATCTCGCGAATTTCGGTGGATCGCAAGCCGAGAGAACAACGTTCCCCTTTGGCCTTCGAGTCACTCCAGTCTTTTGTAGCAACACCGTCAGCATTGTGGATCCCAACGATCCTATTATTACCACGCCCAACGCAATCACCTCGTCTGAGTTACAAGGTTGGAACTGTTCCTCGCACGGCGCGATAATCGGAGCGGAAGCACTGGGCTTGAACACCGTGGTCAACAACCAAAAAGGGCCGCAGGGGCCCGCAACCGCGGAGGGTAGGGGCGGTTTCTGCAGTGGTACAGTGGTGGTGACCGACTCGCCGATCGAGTACCAGGGTAACCCAAACACCAGAAGGTTTAACGAGAACCTGTTGTGTTTCGGTTTGAGCGGCATCGGTACCTGCCCCTGAGCTGAGAAGTCGTCGAAGCCACTGACGCCGGGACTGAAGCAGGCGTACGAGCAGTGACATCTTTTGGGTAGGAGGCCATGCGAGGCTAGCGAGCCTCCAGGAACTTTTTGGGAGCTTCGCGCCGTGGCGAACCCACCCCTTAGTGGTCTGGGCGGCTATCGCGGTCCGTGACATCTTTTTCGGTTCCTCAGTTTGGACACCAAGCGGTGGAACCGAGCCCCACGAGCGGCCGTGACATCTTTTGTCGAATCCGCCAAGCGTGGATGCAGGAACTGGGTACAGGCTGCAGTGACATCTTGGCTGGATTTCAGCCCCTAGATCACCGCATTGGACTGGTGGATGCCAGGTCCACGTTTGTGACATCTTTTCGAACTTCTCAGAGTTGAAAACTGTGACATCTTTTGGGTCCTGGGTCGTATTTCCGAGGCCAACGGGCCATCGATTTCCTGCGCTAATCCAGTGACACTTTCCTGGACTTTGGAGATCGAGATGCCGTCGATTCGCAGCAGATTTCCAGTGACATCTTTTCGGGCTTCAAGCTTGGAAGGGCAGGGTCAGCTCCCAACCTCCCGCTGCCGGTCTGTGACATCTTTTGAAGATGCTCGCTTCGTTCCGGGATCTGCGGTCAGTTTGGCCCATTCCTGGGGCGGTGCCCGGGAGTCGATTTCTTGTGCTGACAGCGACTCGCCGGCTGTGACATCTTTAGCGGGCAGGCGGATGGGGGGGCACAAGCATGGATGCTTCCGAGACTCAGAAAATACCGGTTGAGGAGATTCGCCCATGCCCGCTTTTGGGCGAGACGACGATCGCGGAGAAGCAAATCGCTCCGCTCGCAAAACGACTCTTGAAACGGGGGCTCCAGAGGCCACTTCTCGTTCGCCCCTCGGCCGAGAAAGGGACGCCAAAGTACGAGCTGATTTGGGGTGCGGCATGGTTAGCCGCAGCCAAGCAGCTGGGGTGGCCGACAATCGGTGGTCGTATCGAGACTCTTTCGGACCAGCAGGCTTTGGTCACGGGACTTCGGGAAGGCACTGCAACCGGTGAGCTAAGCGCCGTTGCGCGCGCGAGGGGTTACCGTCGGCTGCACGACGCCCCGTTCAAGCTTTCTTTCAAACAGATCGCCGCTGAGCTGGGGCTCAAGAATGCTATCTCGGTTCGACGAGTCGCTGGATTGCTCAACCACCCGCCAGAGATTTTGGACCTGGTGTCCCAACACCTGTTGCACGAAGGGCACCTGCGCTACCTCAATCGACTGACGAACGCTGGCAAACGGGTGACCCTCGCCAAGCGAGCGGCAAAGGGAGGATGGAGCGTCGCGCGGCTGCGAAAGCATGTTGGGCGTCCTCGCCGCCGAGGTGCAGCGAGCGGCAGCCCTGACAAGGGTTACGACTACAACGGCTTTCACCTGGTCCGCGATGGGGACCGAATCTTTTTCTCAGGCCGCGACTTTCAGTTCTCGCGCGAATCGCCGGCTAAGTTCGCCCGCGAGCTTCAAGTTGCACTCGAGAGCTTCATTCGAGACCACATGGCCGAAGAAACGGCAGCCGCCTTAAGAGAAATACAGCGGGCTCTCGAATCTTCTCAGGGGCCGAACGTTCCGCCGGCGCCAACTCCACCCGGCCTAGGGAAGAACTGAGCTCAATCCTCTAGGGCGCAACCGTAGCCGTCGCGGTAGCGCGCCGTACGGTAAACCAAGCCGAGCGCTCTGGCAGTCACCGAGCGACTCGCGGTAACGACGGACACCGAGACCAACCTACGCGCGAGCGGATCTAAATCCGCGATGCAGCTTTCGGGCGTCCGTCCGCTGACGAACACGCACGCGCACGCCAGGTCGGCACTATAGCCGGGGCCGATCTCAATCAGCGTGGGCAGCTGCAATCTCACTGCGACTGCGGTGGCACCGCCCACCACCAGAATGCTGGCCAGCACAACCCATTTGCGCATCGTCGCCACTCCTTCTATGTGCATGCTGCCATGCTCTTCGCCCTTGGGCTGCTCTTCCTAGCAGCGCCTCTCGTACCGCTGCCAGCGCAGCCAGCGGGCGTCGCGTGGCCAACGCAGCAATGGCCGCCAGGTCCGCTCTCTTCGGGCGTTGACGCTGCCGCCCTGACTCGACTCCTCGACGCTGTCGATCGCGTCGATAACTTTCTCGGCGAGACGCGCGCCGTGGTGCTGGTGCATCGCGGTCGCCTTGTGGCCGAACGGTACCGCGAAGGGTTCGGCCCGAAGATGCGGCTCATCTCTTGGTCGATGGCAAAATCGATCACCCAAGCCCTGGTCGGTATTGCGGTGCGCCAAGGCAAGCTGGATCCGGACCAGCCAATGGGCAATCCACGCTGGCCAGCTGGCGACGCGCGCAGGGCAATCACCTGGAGGCAGTGGCTGCAGATGGTGGATGGCCAGGCCTATGTCGAGATTTTGGCACCCAATCCCGCCGTACATGATGCCACCAAGATGCTTTTCGGCGAGGGCCGGCTAGATGCGGCGGGATACGCCGCCCGGTTGCCGCTCATCCATCGCCCAGGCGAGCACTGGAACTACAACAGCGCGGGTATCAATCTCGCGAGCGACGCGCTGACTCGGGCAGTCGCGCCTGAAGCCAGAAATCCGGACGCTCGCCGCGCGGCGATGCGCGCGTTCATGCAGCGCGAGCTGTTCGACCGGATCGGGATGGTGTCGGCGGAGCCGCAGTTCGACGCGAGCGGTACTTTTCTCGGTAGCGCTTTCGTCTATGCCACCGCGCAGGACTTCGCGCGCTTCGGGCTGCTCTATCTGCGCGACGGCGTCTGGGAAGGATCGCGCATGCTCCCCGAAGGCTGGGTCGACTTCGCCCGCACGCCGGCTCCGGGAAGCGATGCAAACATCTACGGCGCCGGTTTCTGGGTGGCTCCAGCGGATGGGAAGCCGCGGCCCTCTTACGGCTCGGCGATCGTTGCTCCGCGTGACACGTTCCAAGCGCAAGGCTTCGAGGGGCAGCTCACCGTCATCGTGCCTTCGAAAGATCTGGTGCTGGTCCGTCTCGGTCACATGCCAGAGAGGGGCTGGCGCACGCTCAGCCGCTGGGTAGCAGACGTGGTGTCGCTGTTTCCCGACACCTGAGACTGCGCCAATGCGCTCCTCCGGTCATATACCCGATGGCCGTGCCGAGTATCTCTTGAGGTTTATTGCCGCGACGGCCGCCACGATGGCAATAAGAAGCACGAAATAGATTTCGGGGACATGAACCGCAGGAAAAACGATCCTCATTTGCAGTAGGAATGAGTAGTTGCACGCGGTGTGGACAATGATCGGAATGAGCGCGCTGTAACCTGAGCGAATGAAGAACCAAGTCCAGATCAGGGAGTAGCCCACTTCAATGACTAGATATCTTGTCAAGAAAAGCAAGGTGAGGTTCCGGCCATCAGCCTGATACAGAGGGAGATGCCAGAGCCACCCAATGAGGCCAACTATCAGGCTCGCCTGTACGGCGCTCATTTTTGTGAGGAGTCCTGGCAGCAAGAAGCCCCGCCATCCAATCTCTTCTCCCAGGGGGCCATCGATTACAGATGTAAAAAAAGAGCAGGAGAAGATGCAAGGGACTTGTCCTGCCCACGGTGACAGGCGCAGTGCCAAAAACAGCAGTGGCATATGTAACTCCCAGCACTGCTACCGGGAAACCGAGGAGGGCGAGAGCATAGAGCCACCAAGGAACTTTCCAAGCTGTGACCCTCATCCACAAACGCTTAAGACTCGAGAGGCCTCCAACGTATAGAGCAGAGATCACTGCGGCAGCGGTGGGTCCATACGCCCGCGCAGCCCCCCAGGTGGAGCGATCCGGTGCAAATCGAATAGCCCCTTTTTGCGACAGATAGAAGATGAGCCAATAGACCACGGAGAGCCCAAGGGCGATCGACGCAAAAATGATAATTGCCTCGAGGTTTCTATCGAGTGACTTGCCTCCGAGCGTTCTGCCGGACGTCGACGTCATCGGTTACGGGCTCTTTCTCGCATACCGCAGCTGCATCAGGCCGGACGAGAAGCTCTTTGCCTCGAGCAGGTGCAGCGGAAGCTCGGGGAGCCCGCTCGCGAACAGCGGCCGCCCGGCGCCGAGGACGAGCGGCACCACGTCCACGGTGAGTTCATCGACGAGCCCCTCACGGAGGAAGCCGCGGATGAGCGCGCCGCCATCGAGGTAGACGCGTCTGACGCCCTCGCGGTCGAGCCGCTCGGCGAGGGCGCGGGGCGGGCCCGACCACAGCTCCTCGCCGTGCGCTGGGCTAGCCGGGCGGCTGGTGCAGACGATCACGCGCTTGCCGCGGTAAGGCCAGACCGGGAAGCCGAGCACGGTGTCATACGTCCCGCGGCCGATCACCAACGCGTCAACTCCGGCGAAGAACGCCTCGTACCCGTGATCTTCGTTGTGGAAGGGTTCGAGCCAGTCGAGGCCGCCGTCCGGCCGAGCGATGAAGCCGTCGAGGCTCACGGCAATGAAGACAGCGAAGCGAATCTCCATCGCGCCCTCCCGCACGGCACTGATACCAGATTTCCTTTCCAGTGGCTGGCGAGAGTTGCTCTGGCTGGGAGCTTGAGGCGCTTCTCAACCGAAACCAGACAACGTCTCGGGACAACGCTCCGACCTCTCCCGAACGGGTCCGTTGCGAGACTGCCGAACTTGGCTGTATCGTGATCCGAACCGGGGTTCGAAGGAGGGGAACTGGCTGGAGAATCCTCGGTTAAAGGGAGGGGAAAATGAAGCTACATCATGTCATTTGTTTGAGTGCGATCGTGTTTACTGAATTGAGTCTGCAAGTTTATGCACAAAACTCAATCGAGCCAGCAAACTACAACAACCCACCGCCGGAGGTTTCGCCAGACGGAACAGCCATCGTGGCTTTATTTGAGGACCAAGCACCGTGGGGTAGCAACCAAAATGAGAACATTCTGACGTCGAGAGGGGTTCCTTTCCAAACTTTTCCTTCAACTCGAATGGGCGACCTAGATTTGACTCAATTCCGCAAAGTGGTTCTCGTGTCTCAGCAACCCGACGATTTCTACATGCGGCTTCAGGACTTCCGCGGGCGCTTCGAAAGCTACGCTCTCGGCGGGGGAATACTGGAGATGCATCTGGCCAATTATTTTGGGGGAGCAGTTGAGAGAGTAATGCTTCCTTTTGGTATCAGAGCGAGCCCGGGCTTTTGCAGCAACACTGTCAGTATTGCTGGCCCGACCGATCCTCTGGTCACCACGCCCAATGGGATCACTTCCTCTGAGTTACAGAATTGGAATTGTTCGGCGCACGGTTCACTGATGGGCGTCGTGGAACTGGGCTTGAACATCGTGATCAACAGCTTAGAAGGCCCGCTAGGACCAGCCACCGCCGAGGGTGTGCCAGCGTGCGGTGCCGGCCCGATGGTCGTCACCTACTCGCCGGTGGAGTGGTTTAACCCAGACACCCGGAGATTCAATGAGAACCTGTTGTGTTTCGGTTTGGGCGGTGTTGGCACCTGCCCCGTCCCGCCGTTTCGGTGGACTGGAACAAAGGTTCCTTGAAACAAACGGCTAAGATATTTGGCGAGTGCTGCTAATTCTTGAGGCGCACGAACGAGAGCGGAGTCCCCTGTGGCCACGCAATAGTGGCACCAGTCCCGACGCCGCTCGAATCGCGCTCAAGGTGAGCCCGAGCGTACTCCTGACGCGTGAAGAACTCGTCCTCACCGACCGGAAGCCAAATCATCCTAAAGGGATTGTCGCCCCAACGAGAAGTGAGCTGCCCATTCTCCACTCGAACGCGAAGGGGAACTGGGATGTGCTCGGAGGAAAAAATCTCCCTCGAGGGATGCAAGCTTGGCGGCGGACATATCGACTGGCCGCAGGTCAGGGGGCGCGGAAACGACGCCATCGCCAAAGAGGAAAGAGTGCAGGTCGGTAGCAAGCCGTTGGACCATTCCTGATTGCACGTTTGACAGCACAATCGCGTAGGTCTCGTCATCCCCGTAAAGAGCAATGTGTGCTGCGACCATGCCACCGCTCCCTCCTGCGAGCTGTGCGCGATTTTCGTGAACTCAAGAGGGGTTATAGAAATCAGGCCAGTACAAACATGAATGGGCGACCGCCAAATGTGGCGTCGACGCCAAACCCGGCCACCAAATACGGCGTCTATATTTGCGGAACGTTAAACGGGAAAGACTTACGAAATCGTCAGCGAACTGAGGGCGGTACCGGCATGAAACGTGCTTTGGGAAGACCAGCGAAACCAAGCCTGCGAGCGCTTCTGCTTCGCACGGCAACAAAGCAGAGAAGCGTGTGAGCACGATCACCACCAAAGATGGTACGCAGATCTATTAGGAGATGACCATGGCATCGAAAGCAACCCCAGCCGGGGGCCTCCGGCCGACGGACACTCGGGCCCGAGACACCAAAGACGTGCCGGCGAAGATGCCGCCCAAGAGGACCTGGCCGTGGTTCCTGTTGGTGCTGTTCGCGAACTTCGTCGTGCTCCGGTTGCTGCAGCCCGCAGGGGAAGAATCGATCACGGTGCCCTATACGCTTTTCAAGGAGGAGGTCAGAAAGGGAAACGTCGAATCGATCTACAGCCGCGGCGATACCCTCACAGGGCGTTTCAAGACGCCGGTCACCTACCCCCCGGCGGGTGAGAAGAGCGCGCCGGGTGGCGAGCGCGCCATCCCGTCGCGTGGGCCGCCGAAGACCGCGAAGTCCTTCGCCAGCACGCTGCCGGGGTTCGTCGATCCCGGTCTGGAAAAGTTCTTGATCGACAACGGTGTCGAGATCAGCGCCAGACCCGTCGAAGAGGAGCGCAGCCCGCTGGTGACGTTCCTCTTCGGATTCGGCCCTGCCCTGCTCTTGATTGGACTCTATGTTTGGATGTTCCGGCGGGCCGCTCGGCAGGGCGGCGGTCTCGGGGGCCTGATGGGCATCGGCAAGAGCAAGGCCCGCCGTTACGATCAGGAGACGGACACCAAGGTGACCTTCGACGACGTCGCCGGCATCGACGAGGCCAAGGACGAGCTGGTTGAGATCGTCGACTTCCTGCGGGACCCGGGCAAGCACACGCGGCTCGGGGGGACGGCCCCTAAGGGTGTGCTCCTGATCGGTGCGCCGGGCACCGGGAAGACCCTGCTGGCGAGAGCGGTGGCGGGAGAGGCGAACGTGCCCTTCTTTTCGATGAGCGGGGCGGAGTTCGTGGAGATGATCGTCGGCGTCGGCGCGGCGAGGGTACGCGACCTCTTCAAGCAGGCGCGCGAGCACCCTCCCGCCATCGTCTTCATCGACGAGCTGGACGCCATCGGCCGCGCGCGCGGGCAGATAGCGATCGGCGGATCGGGCGAGCAGGAACAGACGCTGAACCAGATCCTCACCGAGATGGACGGTTTCTCCAGCCGTGAGGGCATCATTGTGCTGGCAGCGACAAACCAGCCCGACGTGCTCGACAAGGCGCTACTGCGGCCCGGTCGCTTCGATCGTCGCGTGGTGGTCAACCTTCCCGACAAGGCCGGCCGCGAGGCGATCCTCAAGGTCCACACCCGGCGCGTGCCGCTCGCGACCGACGCAAGTCTTGGTGAGCTCGCCGGCGCGACGCCGGGCTTCTCAGGGGCCGACCTGAAGAACCTGGTCAACGAGGCGGCTCTGCTAGCAGCGCGGCGGGAGCAAAATCAGGTCCATCAGAAGGATTTCCTCGATGCGCTGGAGAAGATCGTGCTGGGCCCCGAGCGCCCGCTCCTTCTCAGCCGCGCCGACAAGGAGCGAATCGCCTACCACGAAGGCGGACACGCCATCCTCGGCTTGGTCGTCCCGGGGGCGGACCCGGTGAACCGGGTGACGATCGTGCCGCGCGGGCAGGCACTGGGCCTCACGTACCAGCGGCCCAACAGCGACCGCTACAACTATCCGGAAGCGTACCTCCGCGCGCGGATCGTCGGCATGCTGGGAGGCCGCGCGGCCGAGGAGATCGTCTACGGGACGAGGACGGCGGGCGCCGAAAACGACATCGAGCAGGCCACGGCACTCGCTCGTCGGATGGTCACGCGCTGGGGCATGAGCGAGCGGCTCGGGCTCGTGCAGCTTGCGCCACGCGAAAATCCGTACCTGGGCGGCCCAGTTGGTTACGTAGGTGAGAGGCCGTTCAGCGAGGAAACCGCCAGGGTCATCGACGCCGAGGTGCTCCGCATCATCGGCGAGAGCCACGAACAGGCGAAGCGCCTCTTGACGGAGCACCGCAAGCAGCTCGACGCGCTTGCTGAGGCGCTCGTTGCGCGCGAGACGCTCAACGAGCGGGAGATCCTCGAGGTGACCGGACTCCCGCCGGCTCCGGCGCTGGACGCGGGGATTCTGCCCGCTCCTGGCTTGAACGGCTCGGGCGCCCGCGCATCTTGAACGGCGGTCCGAAGTGCGACACGTTGCGCCGCGGCCGTTCCTGAGCTTGCAGGCTCGTGAGAAATTCCACTCAGCGAAGGGATCCGAAGAATTGGGTCTTCTGAGATTAGAACGGCGCGCTCTATTACATGTTCAAGCTCGCGGATGTTTCCAGGCCATCGATAGCCCATTAGGGCCTTCATAGAAGCCCGATCAATCCTGGAGATATTCTTGCCAAATTCACTCTTGAATCTCTGAACGAAGTAGTTAGCGAGCAAGGGGATATCTTCGGGGCGATCGGTCAATGAAGGTACAGTGATCGGAAACACGTTGAGTCTGTAATACAGGTCCGAACGAAATTTGCCTTTGGCGACGAGCTCATCCAAGCCGCGATTCGTAGCAGTGATGGCCCTCACATCAACCCGAATCGTGTGGGTTCCACCAAGTCGTTGGAATTCTCCTTCTTGCAAAACACGCAACAGCTTTGCTTGCGTCTCAAGTGAGAGTTCACCCACTTCGTCGAGGAAGATGGTGCCGCCGTTTGCTATCTCAAATCGCCCTAGTTTGCGAGCCTGTGCTCCGGTAAACGCCCCTCTTTCATGGCCAAAGAGCTCGCTCTCCACCAGAGCATGCGGAAGCGCAGCACAATTGACAGTTACCATCGTTTGATTTTTTCGATCGCTTCTCGCGTGAATCGCTCGGGCGACCAACTCTTTGCCGGTACCTGTTTCACCACAAATCAGCACCGTTGTATTGGTCGGAGCGACACGCGCAACATCGGCAATTACCTGCCGGAACTTGGGATGGCCCCCTACCAGTTCGTCCGTTCCTGCGCCTTGCGTAATTGCTTCTTGAAGGTGCGCGACTTGAATCTCCAGCGAACCTACCCTTTCACGCTCTGATTGCAGCTCCCGCGCATTTTCTTCAAGTGATACTACGAGGCGTGACAACTCGGTTTCAATGCTCTCCAGTTTGTACAGCGCCTTGAGATTTCGAGCTTCTTCGGTTTTGTCATCTGCAAGAATACCGACAACAAGACAGCGCTTGTCTCCCTTTCCCAGACATTCTTTTTCGTAGTAGAGGACCTCGCGACCGAATACGGCAGACGAGTGGCCCGAAGCAAATCCGGTCAGAGTCCAGCAAACGGGGGAATCTGAGATCGGCTCGATATGCTGGCGGTGCTGTTCAGCTTGATAGGAATTGAACCACTCGGCGTCAACCTCGAAGATGTTGTTTGCTGCATCGATTCTGGAGTGCAGTACTCGGACGACTTGGATCCCTTCTTGCGCGAGCAGCCATGGACCCAGTTCCCACAGCTCGTGCTCGTCCTTCCACTGGAGCAGTTCCTTTGAAGTTAGAGCATCCCGGTATCCGCAAAAGTATCCAAAACGCGTGAGAATTCTCTTCGTCGCCGCCAACCCTAGCGTACAATCAATTCACGGCGGAGGAGCCCCATTGCGTCCGCATCAAGCAGCAGCATTCTTCGATGCTTCCACCGAATCGTGCCTTCGGCCCGATTAAATCTGAGGAGATCCAGCAACGGAGATTCTCGTAGCGCCATAGGAAACCTTGGGCCCGAAGGTAAAGAAGTCGTACTCCGAGTTCGATGCGCTAAGCGATCGCGTGAGGCGATTCTGATTAGTAGAAGACATAGATGCTGGGGCGGCTAGAGGGCGATGCGACACAGCTCGGAATATTTCGTTTTCACATATCCGATGAAGTCGTCGTCTCGCAGGCCGTGGCCGCAGACGCGCTCGACCAGTTCCTCGGCGTCGTAGCGCGAACCGTGCGAGTGGATCTTCTCGCGTAGCCAGTGTGTGACGACCTTCAGCTCTCCGCGCTCGATCCGCTCGTCGAGATCGGTCACCTCGCGCCGGAGCGCAGCGAACAGGCTCGCCGAGTAGAGATTGCCCAGCGTGTACGTCGGGAAGTAGCCGAAGTCACCCGTGGACCAGTGAATGTCCTGCAGGACTCCGTCGGTGTCGTGCGGCGGTGTCACCCCGAGCAGCTCCGTCATTCGCCGGTTCCACTCGCGTGGCAGCTCCTCGAGCGGGAGCTGATCGTGGATCAACAGCAGCTCGATCTCGTACCGGAGCACGATGTGCAGGTTGTAGGTCACCTCGTCGGCAAAGCCGCGGATCAGCGAGGGCCCGACTCGGTTGATCGCCCCATAGAAGCCCTCGGCGGAGACGTCGCCCAGGCTCTGCGGAAAGTGTTGCTGCAGCACCGGGAAGAATCTCCGCCAGAATGGTCGGCTTCGACCGATGAGGTTCTCCCACAGCCGCGATTGCGACTCGTGGAGCCCCGCCGAGGGTGCGGCGGCGAGCGGGGTGCGGTAGTGCGCCTCGGAGAAGCCCTGCTCGTACAGCCCGTGCCCGCCCTCGTGGATCGACGCGAACACCGCTGGCGAGAGCTGACCCTCGTCGATCCGGGTGGTGAGCCGCACGTCACGCGGGTGGGTTCCGCCGCTGAACGGGTGAATGCTCTGGTCCAGCCGGCCGGCACCGAAGTCGAAGCCCATCTCCTCGAGCAGCCGTAGGGCGAACCGCCACTGCGCACCGGCCTCGAAGCGCCGCCCCGAGAGCACGTCCTCGGGGTGCCGGGCGCTCGCCAGCGCGCGCACCATCGGCACGAGACGCTCCTTCAGCCGCGCGAACACCGGGGTCAGCCGCGCCACCGTCATCCCCGGCTCGTAGCCGTCGAGCAGCGCGTCGTATCGCTCGCCCGAGTGGCCGATCGCGTCGGCCTGCTGCCGACGCAGCTCGAGCAGCGTCTTCAAGGCCGGAGCGAACAATGCGAACGATCTCGCCCGTCGGGCGGCCCGCCACGCCGAGAGTCCGCGCGACTGCGCCTCGGCCAGTGCGCACACCAGGCTCTGCGGCACCCTCACCGACCGGTCCCGCTCGCGCGAGAGCACCCGCACCATCGCGCGCTGATCGTCCTCGAGCGGTCCCAGTTTGGAGCGCTCGAGTAGTTCACCCAGCGCGGGGTCCACCAGTCGCTCGTGGAAGAGGCCCTGGATCGCCGCGAGCTGATGGGACCGGGCGTCCTCGCCTTTCGGCGGCAGATACGTCTGCTCATCCCACGTCGCCAGGCCGATGAGCCCGGAGAGATCCTTCAGCTCGTGCATCCGTGCGAGCAGCGCGTCGAAGCCCATCCGCGCGTTCTACTCCGCGCACGCCCCGCAAGCCCAGCTTCTCGGGCTAGAGCCATGCTACAAGGGCCGCGCTGTGCGTTGGATAATCGTGCCGTTCGCAACGCTCTCCACGGTGTGCAGCCGTGGCGCCACGGTGCCGACCGCCAGATCGGAGCTCACGCCCGCACCCGCTCTCGTTCTGGTCAATGCCAAAATCTTCACGGCGGACCCCGCACACCCGTATGCCGAAGCGCTCGCGATCGAGGAGGGGCGCTTCACCGCGATCGGAACGACCGCGGAGGTGCGCCGTTTGGTCAGCCCGGCGATACGCATCGTCGATGTCGGCGGGCGACTCGTGACGCCGGGGCTGATCGAGGCCCACGCGCACTTCGACATGCCACTGCCCGGGCGCCCCATCACGCTGCCAGATTTTCCGTACCCTGGGCCGGACACGAATGAGACTTTGGCCGGTGTGGCGAAGGTCGCCCGGGCGGGTCCAGGCTGGATCTGGGGCATGACCGATGCCGTGTTCAACGATCCGCGGAACTGGCGTCATGCGCTCGATGCCGTCGCGCCCAACAATCCGGTCATGTTGGTAGGTTTTAGCTTCCACGCGATGCTGCTGAACTCGCGCGCGCTCGAAGCGCTTGGCATCACTGACGGCATCGCCGATCCGATCGGCGGCCACTGGGGACGAGACGCATCGGGCCGGCTCAACGGCCAAGCCGACGAAGCGGCGGTAACGATCGTGAGCCGGCGCGCCATGCCGGCCGATCCGGGTGCGAGCCTGGAAGCGAAGACCCTGCGCCAGGGCGCCGCCGCGTATGCGCGCTGGGGTGTAACGACGGTGCATCACATGGCAGACGAATTGCCGCTCATGTCGGTGCGCGCGGCGCTGGAGCGCGGCAATCTGCCGATCAAGTGGACCGTCTACGCCTGGGCATTGCCGCAAGTCGCGATTGCGGATGCATGGCGTGAAGTCGACACCGATGGGGGCGTCTGGCCCCCGCGCACGCGGTTGGGCGGACTAAAATGGATTCTCGACGGCAGCCCGCTGGAGCGCGGTGCGTTCCTGCTCGAGGATTACACCGATCGGCCAGGATGGCGGGGCCACTCGAACTATTCCGAGACGCAATTGCGCGAGATTCTCTCCGGCGCGCTCACGAGGCGACACCAAGTGGCGCTGCACACCGTCGGTGACGCCGAGGCGGACCTGCTGATCCGGATCATGGGCGAGCTGGCGCCGGCCACGCGCTGGCGGAGCGTCCGCGTGCGCATCGAGCATGGCGATGGAATCTTTGGCGAGCGGCTCACACGCGTGGCGGCGCTCGGAGCCGTGCTCGACCAGCAGCCCATTCATGCGAAGGGGCTGAAGGTCGAAGGCGGCCAATTGATTCAGGACGCGCGCTTGGGCGTCCGGGCGGATCAGTTCACGCCGCTGCGGAGTCTGCTCGCTGCCGGCATTCCGTTGGCGTTGTCTTCCGACTCGAACAATGCTGATGACACCGCCAGCCCGTTTCTCAACATCATGATTGCAGTGAGCTATCCGCGACGTCCCGATCAGGCCATCACACGTGAGCAGGCGTTGACAGCGTACACCGCAGGCGGTGCCTATGCGGAGCGCGAGGAAGCGCACAAGGGAAGGATCATCCGCGGCATGGCCGCCGATCTGGCGGTGCTGTCGCAGGACATTCTGACCGCGCCGTTGGAGGCGTTGCCAGCGACAACCTCCCTGTTGACCGTCGTCGATGGATCGATTGTCTATGCGGACGGACCGTTCGCAGCGCTGGGAGCAACCCCGCACCCTTGATGGATCTACGTTACCGCCTCTTGATTGTTCGGGTGACCTGGGTTCCAGGGTCGGTTCGGATAAAGACACCCTCTCCCCCGTCTTTGGTCAGCACGAAATCCCAGTGCCCTACTCCTGATGTCATTATGCCCGTGCAATCGGCCTCCAAAGTGTAAGTTCCGTTAAAGACAGACCGGGTGATCTCGCCGTTCCTGCTCTGGGTTTCCCTTGTTGATAAAGCGCCTTTTCCATCAACCATCAGCACGCCGACGATAATGCGAGCCTCATAACCTTCAAACCCGATTGCCCTGCCGGTCATCAGATAGTCCCCATTGAGGGTGCTGAGCGAGCATTCCTCTTCGGCCCACGCTGAGTGCGCGATGCTGGCCAGGACAACAACAAACGTCTTCATTGCGAGCTTTGATCTCATCGAATCTCCTCGGTCTTCGTTTTTGGGACTCCGGCTCCCAGAACGTAGAAACGAGAAGTAGGGCAGTTTTCTATCATCGGGCTGCAGCCGGAGGGCCAGTTCACCGGTGCTGCCCGTTACGGCCTGAAGGCGTAAATGCGATTATCGGCGGCGACGAAGATTCGGCCCTTTGCCACGATGGGGGTCTGGAATCGTCGGACGTTACCCATCGCCTCGGAAGCACCTCCACCTGCGAAGACCACTTGCCCTGTGTCGCCGTCAAAGCCTCGCAAACGATTGTCGCCTTCCGCCCCCACTGACCACACGATGGTATTCGCCCGCCCGTCGGTCGTGGTGACGATCGGAGCCCCGGCTCCATTCTGGGTGGCGCACCACGCAGTGATAAATGACGGAGGGCTACTGCTCACCCTGATTGCGACAAGGTCTCCTGCCGAGGCGCCTGGGCAATTCGTTCCTCGACCTTTGAACACCACGTAGCTTCCCTGCAGTGTCGTGTAAGCCGCCGCCGCAGTGATGATTTCATCCGTTGTCACCGTGGCGCTGAAGAGTCCCCCCGCGCTCTGGCCACCGAGATTGTTCGGATCGAGCAGATAGGCGTTCCTGTTCTTACCGAGGGCCACGACGAAGCTTGCTGGAACCGGGCCGGGCAACGTGAACAAGACAGGTGCAACTCCTCCCAAATCCAGGTCGGTGTCATCCAGGTATTTCCAGTCGTTGGGCGTGAAGTAACTGGCGGGCTGCACGTTGAAGACCGGGCCGGGACCCAACTTGAGAATGGCTTCACCGTCTTGCCAAATCGTTGTCCCGGAAGTGTTCCCGGTGGCAATGAACAAGGAGCTTCCATCCGACGCGACTCCGCTCGGCCCCCAGACGCCACCGCCCCGCGCCCGAGTGTGCCACGCTCCGACGGAGGAGGGATTCGCGAGCGGCATACCGAGCACCCACCCGTGGTAAGTCCCGCAGTCACCCCAGAGGCCACCATAGGGGACGTACAGCGTTCGGTTGAGTAACGCGAGAGCCCCACGTTGGTTTTGCACAGCGGAATCGAATTGCACTGGCGAAGTGACAACCGCCGAAACATCCACCGGCCAGCCCGGGCGAATGCTCGAGTCATCGATCGAAAGTCCAAACACGAGATGTTTCTTGGTCACGCCCTGGTCGGGCGTTGTCATTGCATCGACAAAGAGTGTCCGTGTTTCTAGGTCGATGACGGGAGTCCCGGTGATTCCGAGCAGATTGATGTTGCCGCAGGGGAGGTGTACGAGTGGGACGGGCGCTCCAAGATTTCGCTGCCAAACGACGGAACCGGTTGCCGCATCCAACGCGTAGACGATGTTCTGTTCGGTTGCGGCGAAAATGAGATCTTGCCTGCCGGGGCCGTTGTCGAGGAACAACGGCTGTGCGTATGTGGGTCCTTGGATTGTTGCGTTGAATGCAGGATCTAGATGCATTCCTCCGGCAGCGGTCCTGGTGAGAGCGGATTCGACATACACACCGTCTCGCGAGGGATGGTTGTGGTGCTCGAGAACGGAGACACCGGCATCAATTCCCGTGTTGCCGCCGCCATCCGGGTCTCCCGAATAGTTCAACGACGGTTTGCAACCCGTTGTACCGACGGCCACCAGCGCCAGTGAAATGGTCGCCGGAAGGAATCTCTCGAGCATGCGCAATTCTCTGGCCAGCTCCGAGGAGCGGTCAAACGACACCGGGAGAATAGCCCCGTCGCCTGTTGCACGTGTTTTCGTGGGTCAGATTTGAACCTCAGTGAGAATGTATTTCTTCGTTCGGCCTGTTGATCTGCCGTGCTCAACCCACCTGACATCACAGAGGATCCTGCGCGACTGCTGAACATCGAAACGGCAGTTTCGCGGAGCCACCGAACGGCCCAGCGCTTCTCTCCTTCTCGGTTAGCCGAGGTCCCGGAAGCACGGCCCCCCTGGCCAAGTTAGGTTTCAGTCATCGTTTCTTAGGAGCACGACCTCGGACTCTCCCTCGATTCCCCGCGACACTCGAACGTCCCAGGGCCGGCAGCAGATCGGACAGTCCTCCACGTATTGCTCAGACGCAGGTCCAGTCTCTTCTACAGAAATTTCCACTTGCTCCCCACAGTAAGGGCAACTCAGGTTTCGCTCTTCGGCGGATGCCATGGGGCT